>Ga0179591_1356440_pt1 | contig 16421 bp, 15 predicted proteins | sample CZOMad2_1_08_16f_FD_182891 | JGI IMG/M metagenome (GOLD analysis project Ga0179591, IMG submission 182891) | Vadose zone soil fungal communities from Angelo Coast Range Reserve, California, USA - CZOMad2_1_08_16fungal (PacBio error correction) | ecosystem: Environmental > Terrestrial > Soil >...
GGAACGGAACGTATGCAAGAACACTCTGAGTTCACCAAGAACAAAAGGAGTTACGTAATGGGGAGAAAAGAATTGATTAAGGGAATCTCGCAAAATTTGGGGGAAACTCAATACGTCGGGAAAAGGGTTGGGGGGAAAGAAAGATCCTACGGGACTGCCGACACTTTGGAGAGGAGGACGAACAGTTTTCAATTTAACCGCTTTGCTTGATGTAGGAAAGGAAAGTATCGCGATCGACAAATTATTGGAGAGGAACGGGAGAAAGCCTTCAAGGGGAATACCAGAAAGCCGCCATCGGCCAGCGGAATTTCGTTCACTTCTCATGGGTCCACTCTCCAGGATCATTTAGAAACATAAAAAAAAAGAAGGAAAAAGGCTCGGGAAGAAAAATAGCACGCTGGGGAAAAGAATCCAGGAAAGCATCGAACTTAGAGGCATAAAAGAAATGGGTGGGGCCGCGATGCTTGCACAGGGCTTGGGAATTCCGCGGTCTAGGACTCTAAAAAGACAGAAAAAGGGCCAAGAGAAACTTTAAGCACTGGGAGGGATTCAGCTCAGCTCGAGCTAGAGTTTCTCTCAACTCGTTAACCGAAAGCAATAAAAAAAGGCGAATAAGACAGAAGAACGTACGAACGAAACATCGTGGGGGGAAGGGCAAACGCATGGAGCAGGGGGACGCTTATGGTAATGCGCACGCTGCGAATGTTTCTTAACTTCATTCAGCGCACGGCGAAGGCCGCAACATGAGATGGAATGAGGAGCAGTGTGGGAGTAGGGGGGGGTGGGGTGTGGAAAGAGGAGGGCAGTGATGAGATGAGGAGGGGGATAAAAGGAAAATGGGAGGAGGGGGGAAAGTGTGGGGTTAGGTGGAAGGAGTAGGAGAGGGGGGGATGTAGGGAGGGACGAGGGAGGAGACAGGGGGGGGGGGAGGGGGGAAGTGAGGTAGGTTTAGAGAGAAGGGGGGGAGAGAAGAGAGGGGGGAGGGTGGTAGGGAGAGGGTGGGTAATGGGGGAGGCGGAGTGGGGAGGGGATGGAAGAAGAAGGGGTAAATAGGGGGGGGGGGTGGAGGAGGAAGTGGGTAGCTAGGGTAGAAGAGGGAGGCGAGAGGGGACAGGTGGGCGGTTAGAGAAGGGGTGGGAGAAGGGGATGACTCAAGACAATTACTTAAACTGCTGAAAAAGCCCAGCTTAACCTGGAGTCGAATTTATCAGTGAGAAATATTCAAAGGACCTTCCCAGGAGATAGACAATCTAAAAAGGAGAAGGTAGGACAATCCTCTTCTTTAAACCATGAACACGGATGAGGATAAAAAAGGGTTTCAGAGGGGAGGCTGAGAGAAAAGAGATGTCCAGTTGAAGAAGGCCCAGTTTGATCTGTAGTCTTGCAGCGGTGCCTGAAAGCCAGCGACTTATGGACGTAAATCATCTAAGATCCGAGAGGGGGTCGACAGGGGAGGGGAAAGGAAAGATCCCTCGACATCGTGAAGCCTCACATTTCGCTTCTCAAATGGGAAAGGGGGCTCGCAAAAACGTATGAAAAGAGAAAAACGGGAAAAAAAAGAGGGGCGTGCACATAAAGACGCGCGCGCCTACTGTCAAACTAAGCGCGAGTTCTGCGGAAGAAGGATGCGGCCGTGGGTGGAAGGGATATAAGACTAGTCCGCAAAAACACAACAACAGGAAGGTTCACAGAGGAAAGTATTGTCATAGTGCTGGAGAAAGAGACCATCTGTGACTCGAATAGGAAATCTCCTGCTTCGATCGCTTACCGAGGTCATGAATGGCCAGCGGGAGCGGAAGAAGCCGCGATTGTTCAAGAAAAGAGGAGGGTTGCTTCGAAGAACGGAAAATGAATTAGCAACGTGACTATCATTATCTTGGAAATCACGAGGGGGACCCAGGAACAAAGCGAGATATCTCTGATAAGAATACTTCAAGAAAGGCCCTACAACCGCAATGCAGACAAGAGAAAGACAATTCTTATTCCCAAGACGTAGGGCAGGATCAAACACTTCAACAAACGGAAATCCGGAAAAAAGGGAGCGAGAGACGTCTCATGGAAGTTCAATGAGGAAAAAGAAGAACGACCTCTGCGGGAGACTAATCCGTTTTTTAAGAAAATCCCGCTCCCCAATGTGAAGGGTATGACGCGCGGAAAGAGACACCCAATGCAAAGATTACGAAAAAGAGAAAAAATGAGTTGCGTCAAAAAGAATGGCCCCTTGAAATCGGAATCTCCGTTGTCGAATCTCTAAAGACCATGCCGTTCAGAAGACACGAACGTAAGCATCCATCCGATGGCTTCCATAGCGTGGAACGAATGGGTGAGGCTCAGGAGGGAGAAGTACGATTGACGTTCGGGTGCATCCTTGCGTTAGAAGAGAAACGATTCTGCAGTAAGCGTAACTCGACAAGGAGAGAAGGGGGGTACCAAGCAATACCTGGGGGGCCATTCTGAGTGGAGGGATAAATCATTCCTACCGAATCATGGGAACGAAACTTGCCAGCAAAACCAAAAGGAACGCTCGCGAAGTAAGAGAAGTAGTGAACAAGAAAAACACCCCCGGGGGGGGTCAAAGATGTTTTCATACCTCAGGAGCTATTTGTCCTCAGTGGGATTTGGTGAAAAAAATATCCTGAAAAGTAAGGGGGACTGGCCGAGGGACTTCCTGTGAGCGTGGTCTAATAAAGATCCGGGGGGACGGCCAACCTCTCAGGCACCCAAATGAAGAACCCCCACTAAATGAAGCTATAACTAGCCGCCCATAGGGGGTATCCGAAGACGAGGTTCCGCATTCTTGCTATCAACTCGGGGAACGGAATCTGAGATGGGGGAAGCCCCGAGGGAGCTTGAGTCCCACAGAAAAAGTAAGGAGGAAAAGGACAGCGACGGTGCTGGCAAGTGACCCAGTAACGTGGGGCCATCAATATCTGTTATATAAAAAAGGGTAAGCCGTCCATGGGAAGGAGGTCGCCGGGTTACAACCCGGTATATTTGTTCGATGCAAAAAAAGCAAAACGGGGACTTCAAGGGTAAACGACGTAAAGATACCCAGGTTTGTGTCAAAAGGACCATCTGAAGAGCTCGAAAAAGGGCGCTGATTGCAGTAAAGGGGGAGACGGCGCGAAAAAAGACAGGTTTTTGAACCCATAATCCGCATCCCGTCTGCCGAGTCCAGATAGAAGTCAACTAGGGGGAAGGAATATGCTGCAGGTGGAGGAGACGTGCTCCTGCTATTCCCTTTAAGAGAAGCATAAAAAACGGTATTGAAAGTTAGCCTCAGAGAGAGGAATCTGAGGCCTAATAATATTTTCTACACGATCGCGAGGTTCTGAACCGAACGATCAAATCGAATGGCAAGAGAGAGTTGGGGGGCCTATGTTAAAAGAGCGTCAGCCAGTAGGGGGGGAAATCCGCCCTGGGAAGAGAAAAGAGAAGCTTTTACATGGAGGAGCGTTTGGACTCGAGAATACGAAGGGGCTATGTCGTGAAAACGTGCCCGAAAGGGGTTCGTTCAAGAAGGAGAATGAGAGGAATTATGCAAAACAGTTACGAGAGATCGGAGGGGGTTCGGATACAGCGAAAAAACGCCCTAAAACCAACAACGGAGGATTTGTTCTCCGAGGAAATAACTGTGGTTCTACAGAGAAGACGGCAGGGAGGAAGGAAAACGGGCTGGAAAGTATCTTAAGAAATCGCCCGGGTCAGAGGTGTATATCGCTTGGAGACATGACGAAAATGACGCTTCAAAAATGTGGGATCGTAAAAATCGAGGAGGACGCACACGCGTGGTCCGACAGGGTCGGATACAGCATCCCAACAGAATAAGGCGCCGTGCGCTAAAGGGGTTGTCTACTACATCTGAGAGGGGTCGACGGAGAGAGTCGAATCAGGGAGGAAAAGGGTCAAGAAGAAAACTTCTCCCGGGGGCCGTTAATCGGGAACTTATCGGCTAGAAACCTTAAAGGACATCAAGGGCATCGTAGGATTTCCCGTAAGTTATCTTTAGAGTCGCAACAAAGGGATTAGGGGGGGAGAAGAAACTTTGGATTGGGAGAACCCTATACCACTTCCGCCACACACAGCGCTGGGGAGTCATAGTCAAAGGGTACTTCAAAACAAGGGTATCTGGAGATTCTCGTATTACCAACACATGCCCCCAACTTCGAAAAAGTCATACAACCGAACCGTACCTTGTGTAAGAATCAACGGAAGGTACGATTAAGTCAAAAGTGGAGAAAACTCGATCCATATCTAAAGGGGCCCTTCTTCTTTAAAAAGGGAAATAGAAGGAGTCAAGAGCCTCGAGAAAAGACGTAGGAAGGCTTCTTCGAAGGTATCATATCCGACGATATATCGAAGTTATCTCCGAAGAAGCGGCGAGGGCGCTAAAGTCAAGGGGCCCGACGGTGAAAGGAAACTGTCCAGCAAGGGGGAGAAGGGCTGAAGTAGACGCGGGTGGCCGTCAGTGCTGATAGGAAAAGTGGCTAAAGAAGATCACTGCGAAAAGAAGAAGAAAAAAGGATCTCGTGAGCGGAAAAAAAAGAGGCCACGCGAAAGGAAAAAATTCAGACTTCTCGATTACAACCTATACGAGGGTGGAGGTTCCGACGGATGATGAAAGCATCTACTTTGTGTAAACCCATGAGGAGATGAACAGAGAAGGGAACTCAGAATGGCAACAAAGAGAATTGCAGAGACCTCCGCCTTTTCCAAAATGGGATCTGGAACAATAAGCTTCCGAGAAGGAAGAGATACCGCAAAAGCGTCGAGGAATAGCGACTCCTGCATCCCGAAAAAAAAGAGGTCGATCCGACCGGAAAAAAAGGGGGAAAGTCCAATTATTTTAAAGTGCTGAGGGTATGGAAACACGGAGGAACCGAAAGGAGCAAAAGAGAAGTGACCAAAGGGAGTTGCTGCTTTTAAGAAAGCATTAACCCGTGTCGTTTTCGCAAGTGTCATGCAATGGAGAAAGGAGGCAGGGGGAGAGTCCCTACTGAATTACTGAAAGCTGATCGGAGGAAAGGGGAGACTCGGTCCGTTCGTCGCAGCGCCTTAACTCCCGAAAAAAAAGGACGCAAATTCGCTGTTTGCAAGAAAAGAGGGACCTTTGTCTTATCATGAGGACTATTGGGAAGAATAAAATGTCTCCGTGGCATTCCTTCTGTGGAAGAAGGACGGATTATACGTAGCGACCCCATCTGAAAAAGAGGGCTCTGAGGATCGCGGTTGGGGGGGACCCAAAAAAAAAGCGCGTGAGGCTAATTATCTCAAGAAAGATCGACAGGTGCTCGATCATTCATTCGCTACAACCCGTGGCGGAATGGAAGACGTTTTGAGGAACGCAGCAGCGTTCAGAAGAAGATGCACCCTCGCGCGCGCCTACGGTAGGATCGAATCTGCTATTTCTAGGGGAAGGATGGGCGGGCCGCGTGCGAGAACTATTAGCCGGCTCGGGAAAAAACACAACAAAGATTCACTAGGACCGGGGGAGTGCTTCATAAAGAAGAAGAAAAGGCTCGATGCCGCACTCGCCAGGAGGGGTCGCTTTACCGTCTGGAACGTAGAGGGTGCAATGATAACGAACGAAAGATATCTGGAACGCTTAGCGGAAAGGAGTAACAAAAAAAAGTTATGCAAGACTACTGTCTTCGTTCGGATTCTATCCAGTAGCTGAATCATGCGCAGCACTCGTAAAAGTGCTAAGATGAGACGCGACGGGAGAAGTGCTGGCTTCCCGGAGATCCTGCGAGAGGGCTGAGAAGTCCAGTAGAAAAAAGACATGCACACCAACTTAAAGGACATGTCACTTCAACGAATCAAATTTAGCGTCTCAAGGGAAAGGCGGGTGGCATCGAACGAAACGCTCATGTAAAAGAAGAACAGGGGCTCTTGACGACGTCCCTCCCGCTCCCTGGTCAGAAAGGAGGTGAGAAAACAGCCCGAGAAATAGAGACTTTCAGGATCCCCAGAGAAGGCGAATCTCCGGCAGGGAAAGAAGGGGGAAAGCAGGACCGAGGCGTGCGCATATCCTAACGCAGTCTTCCCATAACTTGGCTTAAGGTTTGCCGGGGAGAAAATTTTGGGAGTCCGGAATCGTAGCGATGCAGGTCAAGGGTGCTCCTTGCGGTAGAGTCAATCTTTTCTCGAAATCAGCGAGCCCGCTCATCACCGGTTTGTAAAAGCGTGTGTGGATGGGTTGCCAGGGGGGAGCTCTCTCCGCCAGGAAAGTAAGGAACCCCTTGTCAGCAGAAATGACCAAAGGAGTTGTCTGCCGCTCTCGGAGGGCAGTCCCTTCGGGGAAAACCTAAAAGAAGTTAACCAAGGAAGAACCGGAGGGTGGTGGGGAGGGAAACTCACGAGATCCTGGAAAAAAACGTCTTTATCCGTGACGAGAGGGCCGATGGATCGACGATTCTCATAAAATCCGAAGAGAGCTGTAAGCCCTGTCGCCCTGGAAAAGGACTGTACCTTCTCGGTCTAGAAGGAAAGGGGAAAATGACATCCATCCCCACGGAAAAGACCACCTGTTCGCCTCACGGCCAAGGCTCGGCGATCAAATCAGCGCGCAAAGATCCTGATATCAGAGGCAAAACGGATTTGAGGGGGACTGAGGCGAAGAAAAAAAAGAACGTGCTTTCAGTGGCCAAGGAAATACTGTCATCAATAATCTGGAAGGAGACACCATTCACGTGGGGCCGGGGAAGGGAATGAGTCAGTACAACCGGTAATAGTGGGGTCGATGCCCTCTAACGACAGAAGAGGGCAGAAGTGTGCCCGGTTTGACGACGTCTGAAGAGGAATTTGGTGAAAGGGAAGGAACCATCTTCTGAACTCGTAGGTCAGCCGAAGGGAGCCGGGTCCGGAAGAACTGGGTGGTGGTAAGAATAATTCCGCAATCCGTCTACTATAGGCGAGAGTCAAAGAAGGTATGCGGTCACGTCGGCAAAGGGGGCAGGTGCCGTGACGACTTGTCGCTCAAACGGATGCGCGCATAAGTTCCGAAGTCTGTCACGGATGGAGAATGGGTCATGCCCCAAGGAGCCTCATAGATTATTGAAGGCAGAAAAGGGTATCTAGCTCCAAGCTAAGAAGGACGCATAACGCTCAGTGAGAGAGTCCATCTCTCAGGTTATCGGCCTAGGGAGAAGGAAACATTCTTCTTCTTCCGGGTGCGGACCCGACAAGGACGTGCATACGGAATCGAGCAACAGGGGCGTTATTTAAATGCGTAGATTAGTAGTGACCATGAGAGGAGAGAAAACGTTTTAAAAAAAAAACCCTGGTTCGTTGGCAGTCTGAATGAGCAGGATTTCAACACATGAAGTAAAGGGGGAGGGGGGGCTGAGAAACAAAAAAAGAGAGGAGTAGGAAAGGGGAAGAGAGATGGGTTCGCTGTTCTCCGAACAAGGGGAATCGTCGAAACGGTGGCAAGGGCAGCGGGAAAGGAAAAACGCGAAGAAATTCAAAAAAAGCTTGGGTTCCCCGAAAAATCAAATCTTTATTGAGAGAGTAGAAAGGGCCCTTAGAACCGAAAGGGTTGTACGCCTTCAAGACAAGATGTGAAGAGACTGCTATCGGAGATCCGAACTATGCCTAAAAAAAGATGATCGCGAAAAGGAGAGAAAATCCATTGGGGATGTTGTCAGGGGGAAAAAATTCCTTTTAGCGGAACCTACTGAGTCGTACGCACAGAGTCCAGCCTAGTGAGGCTCATGGGAAAAAGCAGGCAGGGGAGGAAGATGAAAAAGGGGTCGTATCTCAGAAAGCCCTTCGGAAACACCTTCATCATAGAGGGACTGTCCATTAGGACGCGTGCACGATTCATCCAAGAGGCGACAAGTGATTGCGGGGAGACCCCTTGGGGGGAGGGGAAGTTATCACCCTTAAAAAGGGAGCGCGCCAAGACTTCATCCTCTAATAGTAAAGGATTGCACGGAGGTTATAAAAGAGACGGGACAAAAAAAAGGGGAGAAAAACCATGCCGGCCAAGAGGGAGTTCGAGCATAAAATAACCGACTACCGGGGAGCGACCGGCCTGGGCTACATAAACGGCAAATGCAGCCGCACTGATCCAGAGAAGGAAGGACTCTTTACTGGGTCCAAAATTAACTCTATTGTGATCCTCAAATCGGGCCAACAAGACGTTCAGAGGGGGAATTCTAGGTGCGCAGCGAAGGAGCAAAAAATACCGAGAAGAGAAAGAGGGGCAATTTTTCCGAGGGGGAGGTAAATTGTAACGGAAATTATCAGTGAGCAAAGTATTGGAAGTGGGACATACATGAAAACGTGTTGGCTCATTTAGACGCCGCCGCCGGCCGCCAAAAAAGTTCGTCACGGCTCTGGGTGAAACGCCTCCATTATCTCCGTGAGAAGGACAACAGAGGCAAAACGGCGGGAACTCGCAAACACAGACGGGGGGGAAGGGTGGTCCTACGAGAGCGCGACGGAAGAGAAGGAGAATGGGGGCTGTCACAGGTCGTTCCCATGATTGAGAGCTATTATCTCTAAAAAGGGCACCAACGGATATTGCCAATACGAAGAGAGAGCTTGGATGATGGAGCTTACGAGAGGGAAACTGTACCGCAGGAGCACCCAAACTGAAGAGATCTCTTTCTATCACAAAGAGTTAATACCACAAACATAGGGCTGGTTTAGCCGACGGCAGGGATTGGGAAGATGCGAAGCTCGCATGTTTTGCTGAACGGGGGCGCCGGATAATCAGGGCTAAGGGCCTCTTTACTCAAGAAGTCAGGTTGAACTGAAATGACCCATAATGACCCGTGGAAAAAGATGAGGGGGGGCTGGAGAGAAGGAGGATGACGACCGCTCGTCAGGCACATGTATCGTGGTCAAGCGAAAACACGGTCAGATGAAGAAGAGAGGATCTTTGCCCTCCAGTGGTTCCGAAAGGAGGGGAGAAGCTTCATGCAGGAGGGGGGGTTATCTGCATGGGATGCCACTAACCTGGACGTGGGCATCGCTGTCGACGTTGGCTGCCTAAAGAAAAACCAGCCTCATCTAGAAGAGAGAGGCGTCTATCCGTTCATGGTCGGTTTTGTCACAGCTTTCTTGAGGATAAAAAGAAATCAGAAGCCTCCTAATCACATGTCAAGGCAAAAGATGGGGGAGAATGGGCCATTAACAGAGGGTTCGACAGAAACCCTCTCTTCACATCAGCCGTTTCCGCGTGCATTCCGAAGCGCGCTCCTACGTCAAGCAGCAGAAACGAGTTGGCAGCTGATCACAGGATTCCGGCCAGCGCTGAACGGTCCGGAAACTAGGGGGAAAGAAAAGGCCGGCCCAGGCGGGAAAGGGAGAATATGCGTGCAGCCGTGAACATCCTTGATCCTCGAAAGGAATCGAAGGACTATATGCGGTAAGTAAGAGACTAAGAAGGGGGGGAAAGTCTGCTGGGAAGGGTCAGAAAAAGATGAATGCCCTTTGGGAAGGAGAGAGAAAAGTCCACCACTGTGTAGAGATCCTCCACTGTTATTCGTCAGGTCGACAGGATCTTTAAATTAGAGCCAAAACGGGAAACTGCTCGCAGAAGGAGAGAGGAGCTGATAGGATTGAAGCTAACTTAATATCGCGGTCTGGACGCCTGCAACACGGGGAAAAGGGAAACGTAAAAAGGACCATGTAGTGCATCCGAAAAAAAATGCAGCTGCATCCGAGAGGGAGGAGAAAGGTATAGGATCGATTTCTCTTCGTGCGTAAGCACTACGAAACACCGCGAAGCCCATGTCAAGGGGGAGGGAGGGAACTGAAGTAAACTTGAAAAGAGTGGGTAAAAAAACCCTAATTATAAAAAAAAAAAAATACACCTGATAGAGAGGAGCAAGTTTTCCTTAATTGATGAAGAGAGAAGGAAGTCTCTTTCGATCAGCTGCCCTAAAAGGTCCGAGAAATGTAGCGGAAAAAAGAATCCGCCTTCTTGAAGGAATTGGCTTCCATGAAAGGGGGGCCGGCGCTCGAAACCAAAATGGTTAACGGATGCAACGGGGATAGCGATGAGGGGGCTCCTTGAGGGAGGAGCGAAAGCAGGAAGGGAGAGGGAAGAGCATCCAGATCCGTTTGTGCCAGAGGATTGCTTTTGCAATAGGGGGTGACATCACTGATAGGTTAAAAAAAACCTGACCCTGGGAAAATTTTCCTTGGAGGGCAAAGACTAGTTCGGGTCCGGTATCATTAGGAAGGGGGACCCTCCACCAGAGAAGAAAATGGGTGAATCCGAATAAAGGCGCGATTGAAAGCCGGGAGTTCATAGCTCACGAGAATAACGGAAGAAAAAAACGTCGTTAGCCGGGTTACAGATGGAAATAGGTAGGTTGCCAAGCGGTGGTTCAAGAGGAAGAGGCCACCGGGGCATCCCCATGTGGAGGGGGCAAATAAAAATCTTGCGGACAGAGAGCGATACATTTCCGTTCCATTCCCAAGAGAAAGTCTGGTAAAATGTCGCCACAGCAGGCCAGAACCAGGGACCCAGAATCATACAGCTAATTTTGAAAAAAAAAAAAAACTGTCTACGGAGGGAGGAGCTCTGGCGCAAACGAGTCGATATCACAGAAGGGAGTGAATTTAAAGGGGAACTAAAACGAAAAGGAGTGGAAAATCATCAAGGGTCAGAAGGGGAAAGAAGGAAAGGCCGGGCGTCTCAAAGGGGACCCGGTAGGATGGTATTGCCTCTAAGAAGGAAATGTTGGGAAGGAACGTTGGGGGGGGAAAAAGGACGAAAGGACCTCGAAATGCTTTTTTTCCAAGAGAAATGAGTGAATCGCTGGTGACGGGAGAAGGAGAAGGGAATGGGGTGGGGGGAGAGGGAAAAATAAAAAGGGGGTGGTAAGAAAAAAGAATTCCGCAAACGGTAGAGAAAAGAGGTATCGAGTTCCAATAAAAAAATGCCGTAACTCACTGCGGTGCTTGACTGACGAGCCGTATTAAAGCATAGTGGGGCGCACGCGGGAGTAAAAAGAATGAGCCAGAAGAGGGCCTGATTTCTCCCGATCAGAGGGGGATCTCCACGCGAATCGAATGGAGAAGCCCAATGGCGGGGAGTCACGATCATGAGAGGGAACTGTTGGGCGCCTGAGGGGCTCTGAGAAAAGCGTAGTTTGCGGGAGAGTGCGCTTTGCATACGAAGAGAAAAAGCTGGCTTTGAAGCAAAAATGACATGGAGAATAAATCGGACAAGGGCGATGTCGTGAATAAACTTTCCAACGCAAAACTCTTGTGGTGATCTCCAAGATGCCGGCTTATGCAAAACTTCGAGCACCTGGAAGCTAAGCAAGCAGCGGTAGAAGTACTCGGAGGGGGGAGACACTGAAAATCTCTAAAAAAAGGGAGGGGTAGGTGGTTAGATGCTCCGAACCTAAGGAATTCTAACTGTTTAAAGGGGGATCATCGGATAGAGGAAGTTCGGGAGGGGCTGAACCAAGGAAGGGGGCTTCCAGAAAAGAAACCAGTATTCAGCTTTAGTATCTCTTCCATTAAAGAACTGACATGTGTTTCGCAAGAAATCACGGGCCTCGGGTCCTTCCGACAAACTAAAAAATGTTAAGAAATATCTTTTCGGCATAAAAAAGACGCATTATCTAAGAGGAAACCGTTCGCTCATTTTTTATTGGTCGGGACGTGCGAGGGCGAGATATGGGACTTCTCAAGGGGGAGGTCAGTGGAGAAATGCTGGTACCAAGGCTGCATACTCCTTCGTTTTCCGAAAAAGACGGCAAATATCGGAGCAAGTCCAAACAAAGGGTCTTTTTACTTAAGAATAGGGGTGCCTCTGACTATTATCTGTGAGCGTACCATATCCTACCGATTGCGGAATGGCCAGGGGGGGAATCCTGGAGAAAGAAAATCCAGGGAACGCCAGGTCGGGAGAATCCGCTAATTAAATTAAGACTGAAAAAAAACTAGGTTGGTTCCACCACAAGCCGGCCCCAGCTGTCAGGGAACAGACATCTAACAACAAAACAATAAGTGTTGTCCCAGAGGCTACAGGCTCACTATGTCAACGCTGAACAGAAGAGAAAATAAGGACGGTCAGAAGTGTCACTGAAATTCACGTCTAGGGGTTCAGCCTTTGATCTCTTCCGAAGCGTTGCAGAGAAATCTCAAGAAGGTTTGTCGTGATTATCATTATCCGAAAGGGGAGGGACCCTCGAAGTTTGATCGAAAATGGGACCCGGCGAGGCTAGGGGGGGTTTTCCGCAGGGAACGGAAAGGAAGGAAGAGGAAGTTTAATTGCGACATTGGGCAGGAAAGAAATCGCTACGCGGGTGACGGTTATTGCTGATCTGTTGGGACACGCGACGCGCCAGCGACAGCGAGTTTCGTCAAAAAGAAAAAAAAATCTCGGGGTCCAACTGGAGAGGACAAAGGAGACAACCATACTGGGTAAAAGGACAGGGGGAGAAAACGATTATCCGGACATCATCGGAGACGTCAGAAATAATTTTTTTGGGAAAAGGTGCTGGCCACAGACCATGATTAATAACGCGGCGATGAATAATGGCTTCTAGTGAAAAAAGAGAGAAACCTTGTCCTGGTGAAATGGGCTGGATTATCGAGCTTCGGCATCTATTTCTCTCACCGCGTGAAGAACCGAAATTAAAGGAGGGAAGTTAAAGCCGTGCATAAATTTCGAGCCGACGAAAAAGAGGAAGGAAGTGGTAAGACGGCGATGGATGCTCACTCGAAAAGAACGGCATGATCCAATGGAAAGGGAAATGAAGACAAGGACTGACGGAAAGCTTAACGCCCATAAGTCAAAAACAACACGTCGAGTCTCTATCAATTGGAAATTGATTAGGGTGGAAAAAAAAGAAAGGACACCCATGGGCGGGTAAGAACCGATAGGACAGGGAAGGGGCCCGTCTTTATTTCGACGGTGCGCTCATTTGAAAACGAGCATATCAAATGGTCAGAAATCGGTGTGCAGCAGGTCCGGTTGTGGGACTTATACTGAAATAAGTACACTATTTGGCATCAGGGGTATCTGTCATACAAAGACGGAGGAAAAAAGAAGCAAGCGGAAAAGAAACGATCTCGTCGCGAGAAGAGGGGAGCGTTTTGTCAAAAAGCTTTCGTAAGATCTCAAGATCAATAGACACTAAAGAGACATCATGAGTCCGAAAACTCTCACCAAAAAAAGGACTGAGAAAGAGGAGGGTTCGACCTCAATATGGAGCATCAGCCGTTTCGCGAAAAAGGGGAACTCGCGCTCCATAGTTCGCTCGAAGAAAAAAAGGATGGAGGGAGGGGGAAAGGGGAGAAACCTTTTCCTCTCGCCTAAAGAGAAGAGAGAGACAACCAAACACGGCGGAGGAAAGAAGTCACTATTGTCCTTCCCTAGCGAAGAAATAGTGCTTCAGAAATTCGCCCATAGAGAGAGGGAAAGCTGACCGGATTGATCCGCGGGTTGAATAACCTTCCTGACGAAAAAGGTGGATGTTCGAAAAAAGCACGAGGCCCTCTTAATTTCCCGTACACACAACGGTTTAGAAAGAAGGAAAGGTTGATCGAAAGGATCTTGAGAGAAGCACGCTGTCGACAAAAAAAAGGCTCGCCGCCGAGAGTCCTGGTATGCTTCTTGGTTCCTTCGACGGACGTCTGGCTTGTCCGAACTGCAGGAAAAAAGAGAAAGATAAAACCATGAGGGAGGTCCTCCAGGAAAAAGAAAAGGGCCTGCCATGCGCTGGGAAGGGGATTTTCTCTAACCAGGAGCCCAATGGCTCGGGGTGAAGGGAGAAAAAAAGCGTGTTTGGAGATTTCCCTAGAAGGGGGGGGATACGCTCGGGAGAACTCGACTCTCCATCCAAGAACTAGAGAAAATTCAAGATCAAAAAGAAAAGGTCCTGTAGAATTCAGAAAAGAGGAAACATCCGGGAAGAAAAGAAAAAGTGCGCAAATCCATCCGCCAGCCCCATCCTTTCGTTCATGTGCAGTCGTCTCGAAACAAAAGGGTTGGGGGAAAGGAAAGGTCGTGGGGGAGAAAGTTCGGGGAGGGGCGGTAGCGAATTCACGCGTTGGCAGAGGATGATCTCTAGCTCCTCTCAGGGTACAAGGACAAGGCAATCGGAAAATGGAAAAGAGGCGGAGAGTACATCAGAACGCCTGTGCAAGAGAAGGCCGCAAAAACTTTCAAAGTGACTTCCGCTCGAGAGGACGATGATGTCCGTATCATCCGTAGAAAACTCCCCCCGCCTGTTCACTTGAGTCCAGCCTACGAGTTGCGTTGGTCCTCGGAAGGAAAGCTCACTATAGCAGGGATCCGTGACACCGATGGTCGGGCCGAGAGGGGGAAAATAATAAAAGAGCCGCACTGCCGGCAACCAGGAAGAAATTTTTCCGAATTCAGCAAATCAGAACGCCTTCACGACTGAAGCAAGAACCATTCCATAAAAGTATGCCGAAAGAAGAAAAAGGCTCGGCGATCAAAGGAGAGGGAAAGTCGTCGTATCAGAATCGGATAATCCCCCCAAACTGTCTACGGAAGGGGTCTCGGGCCAACTATTATAGAATCAAAGCGGGATTTCATTACCGTCCTAAGAAAGGGATGAAAAGGTTTCATCGGACCGAAAGAAGGCCTGAGACCAGGGAGAGGGTCGATCCGCAAAAACAGCGTGGGCCGGCATTGGCCTGCCTCGGTGTGTGTAAACGACGTCGAGGAAATTCATCGAAGTCGTAAAGAATAGATCTTGATTACGTAAGAGTGCCGGAAAGTGCTGCGTGAGTGGGACGGGTCGCTAAACACCAAGTTTGTTTACAAATTCCTAAAGGAGAAAGAAGATCGGAAAGAGTTCACGGCAGCAACTCTGACCGTAAAGGAAAAGAAGTGCTTGACGACGACTGTCGAAACCATGAGAGAAATTCTCAGGCGCAGGCACCGGACATGAAAATATCTTATGGTCCCCGAACCTAAGGGCGTAAGCTCCAAATCTAATGTCGGAGAGACTAATCCCCAATGAGCGACTGCTGTGGACACGGATCGGAGGATAGGGGACGAACAGCTCAGGTCCCATTCTAGAAGATAGGATTGGAAGGCAAATTGGGAGAAGCGTAAACCATTGGAAGGAGTAAGGGCCGATGGACGAGATAAGAATGCTTACAAGGAGCGGAAGAAAAGAACCAAGGAGCTAGAAAAGGGAGGTTGAGAGTTCCAGCATCGAAAAACAATCATAAAAACATTTGACTTAGGGATAAAAGCGAAAAGAAAAACAACAAAAAAGAGAGAAAAAAAGAGAGATTTTGGAGCGGTTTTCTCAAGCCGAGGTAAACGTCAAGGGGGGGCTAGAACAAAAGTCGCCATGCGGAAGAAGCCAGCGGGGAACTGTTTTTACAAAAAACCGGAAGTACCTGGAAGCATGAGCGGAAGACCGGAACGGGGGACTTCAAGAAAGCGTTGCTACGATAAGTAAGGCCATGCGAAGCAAACTCGTAAGGGGGCCGAGGAGAGGGACCGGCACATTGAAGACGATCTGGAATTCGATCGCGACAGATTCTCAGGAGAACAGTTGGGGGAATGGTGTATTCTTTGATACGAAAATACGTTCTCAGAGGAAATAGGTTAGGCTATGTGCCTGTTCTTACCGAGGGGATCCAGGCGGCCAGAATCTGCGAGAGGGAATGTATAGGGAAAATTCACCAGGGGTGCGTTACGGGAATCTAGTCCAAGATGCATATTGAGATCGAAAGTTCGTGAATGGGGGGGGGGGGGAAACAACGACCCTGACATTTTTGCAAGCCCCACGTAGCGCAATCCAGGCAGGAACCTCCGAGAGGTCAGAAGGGAAGGAAAAGGTAGTGCGAGGTCATTCTCGACGAATTACAACCACACCTCGCAAACCAATGCCGCAAAGACGGATTCGAAGAGGCCGCGAAAAGAGAAGGTGTACCACGGCATTGAAAAAAAACTTATGCAAAAAAAAACAGGTTCAGCACTCTATCCATAAAGAGGTCGTGTGCTGGTCGGAAATGCAAGGAGTTAGAGAGGGGCCGATAAAACAAAAAGGGAAGAACCTTTTGTGGGGGAGGCTGTCGAAAAAAAAAAAAAAAAAAAGTTTAGAAGTTCACCGACGATTGGAGAAAAAAAAAAAGAGGAAAGCCTTGGGAAATGCTACCAGGGAAAGAAAGGAATTCTTATGGGAAGAAAAGGAAGAAAAGGAGTCCGCGATACTGTCCGCAAGTATGGGACTACATTTTTGTTCATTCGGAAAGAAAAAAAGCGGGTTGGCCTGGGGCGATCGTGAAAGGCACCAAAACGGCAGAAGTCAGATTTAGAGGCACTCTACAGAATAATATGAACAGAAAAAAAAAAAGAAACGGCGAGACAATCGCGACGGCGCGGAACAAGAACTTGGAACTGCTGTGTTTATGGAAGGTCCGACATCATCGAACTAAAGCGCCTAGGGGGTTGG
>Ga0179591_1319002_pt1 | contig 16420 bp, 18 predicted proteins | sample CZOMad2_1_08_16f_FD_182891 | JGI IMG/M metagenome (GOLD analysis project Ga0179591, IMG submission 182891) | Vadose zone soil fungal communities from Angelo Coast Range Reserve, California, USA - CZOMad2_1_08_16fungal (PacBio error correction) | ecosystem: Environmental > Terrestrial > Soil >...
CAGCCGAAGTCTTCAGGGCCCGGTGGGGGGGGGTACAGTCGAAATCCTTACTTGGACGGAGGATTATTTCGGGCTACAAAAGACTGGAAAGGAGTAGAGAAAGAGATCAAAGATCACGTAGAGGACCAAGGGGGGCAAAGAAAGGGGCGAGAGCAATGCTGGGGGGAAAAGAAGGCGAAGAAAGAAGAGGTGGCGAAGGGCGAGAATCTGGGTGCAAGAGAAGGGGCAGAATCTGTCGGGAGATACCAAGGAAACCCGGGGAAAAAAAAGGAGACGTACAGTCACAGGGGGGGGGTTGGGTATCGAGCGGGGGGCACTTCTTATGCAAAGGACCGACGACGGGGGAAGGGAACTGAGATCGGGAAAAAAAACATCATCCATCAAGGAATCACGACAAAGGGGGAGGGACGACAAGACGTGCATCAAAAACGTACTTCATCTCGAGGTCAGGAGAAAAATTCCACCTAACGGAGGTCCAAGGGAAGACACGACAGGATGGATGCGAATACAGGAAGAGGATACAAGGCGAACTAGCTGCTAACAGCTACGGGAACTGTGTGCAAGGAAAGCACGGGGGGCACTGATGAGGGGGAGAGGGGTGGGGCTGAAATGGACGCGAACTGAATGTAAAAAAGATCAGGCTTGGGTAAACCCCAAACTGGGGGGGGGTAGGTTTTCACAGAGAAGGGAGGACAGCGGGGGGAGGAGAAACGGGGGAGCGATACAGGCTAAGGCACAAGCAAGGGGCAGAGACGTCGGAAAGGCCGTTGTCTGAGAAAGGCAGCAGGGGGCGGGGGAATGGAGTTGAAAAAATGGAGACATACTGGGTCGCAAACAGATTTGTTAGAGAACATTATGGAAACGAAACAGTGCGAAAGGAAAGCGCTATGACATAAAAACATAAGATCCGATCATGTTTGCGAAAAACCCACGATTTGTAGTAATCAAAACACACAAACAGATTGTATCGTACGGGCGTGACTGAAACAGGGGCCAGGCAAAACGAAATGACGGGGGGGAAATTGAATGGCACTGGGCGTGGCCTTGGTAGTGAAGTAAGAGTTTGAAGCGGACGAAACAACACCAACGGGACCCAAGGTCATGCGAATAGACAGACAGCATAGGTGAAATAAACAGCTGGTCGAAGAAAAGGGAGCAAAGCTCGACAAAATGAATTCTGCCTCAACTAGAGGGGGGAGGGGGCTTCAAAGGGAACTGTCAGGGGCGCCCTCTAGGAGCTCAGAAATCAAACAACATCAAACAAACGTCAGCGATAGAGGAATGAAGACACGATGGCAAAAAAAGAGATTCGAAGGGGCGTGAAAAAAAGGCGAAAAAAAAAAAATGGGGTTCGGGGGGGGGTGGGGGGGGGGGGTAGCAGACGACTGTTCTAACTGAGGGGGGCGCACGTCGGGGTACGCAGGGAACGAAAAGGTTAATTCGCGTCCAATTCCGGCGCACCAATTGACAGATAGCGAAGGCGTGGGCAGGGGACAGGTAGACCTCCCTCAACGCGTAGGCGTAGGACGAAAGCACTGAGGCGAACGGATCAAGCCAACACATGCCAAGCCAGCCACGAACAAAACACACGAAACAAACCTCAAGTAAGGCATGGTCAAAACGAGGGGACGGGTCAAGATCGACTAGAAACGCTTGGAACGCACAAACAACCGGTGTCTGAGGGAGAAAAAGCACAGAGAAGCCGACCCACAATGGGGAACAGACCGGGTACAGCAACGTAACTAAAGACGCCGCATGGAAAATCTCGATTTCGGGAACAAGCAGCGCTCCTCATTATACAAAAAAAAAAAAAGGGGACAGGAACCAAACTCGCTGGGGGAGCTCCTCAGGGGGTAGGGAAAGAACGACTCACGGAAAGCGATCGTAGGAAAAAAAAAGGAAAAAAAGATATCGCGAAGACGTAGGACGGGAAGGGGGGCGGGGGGCGCAAAAAACGTACATTGGGGGTAAAAGGTAAAAGATCAAGCAAAAAGAAAGCGAACCACGACAGGGGGCACGTGAAGGATGCGCAGGGGACGGAAGGGGAAAAAAGAAAATAAATGACGAAAGGAAAACAACCGAGACAGGAAATCGGAGCCTTCAGAAAAAAGGGAAGACGTCAAGAATACAAACAAAGTAGAGGAATGAATGCATGTGTGGGCGAGGGCGAGTTCGTCTCGAACTAGACCAAAGGTGTCGTGAGGATAGGAATGTAAACCTAAAGAAAAAAAAACTGGGCGGGAAAAATACAACCGGTCTATCACAAGAGAGCATACGAAACTGGACCGGACGACCGCAGATAGAAGCGAGTCAGAGAAAAGGTCAAACTAACATCTGGTGGGGAAGGGGGGCCAAAAGTGAAAAAAGTAGACGGGGCCAGAAAAGCGGGCTAACAAGATCAGAAAGGGTTAAGTCTGACGAGATGGATTCACTGCGCGCACACGTTGGTGGGCGGACATCAAGAAAGAAAGTATCAGTAAAGTGCGGTCAAGCAAAGTAAAATCGGAGAGACGAGAAAAGACATTAGAGAAGAAATCGCTAATCAATTCGGGCACACAAGAAGGACATTGAGGGAAATTGCGGGATGGGAAAGAGTAAAGGTCGCAGGCTAAAGGTGAGGGGGAATAAAAGAAGTTGAACGTGATCAGGATGGTGGAAGTCAAAGAAAGGCCGCATTAAGACGCGGACAAGAAAAGAGCAAGTATAAATTGGGGGGGAAAAAAAAAGGGGGGCGAGACGCGAGCACAGATCGGCGTAGGGGGGACAGAAGTCTAGATGGGTAAGTATTAAGAAAGTGCAAAAGTATAAAAAGGGTCTTTCGGAAAATGCGGTCTGGGCTTAAACGGAGAAGAAGTGGGACCGAAGACCGTCGTAAAAAATCGTGTTGGGGGAGGAGCAAGAAGAGTTGAAAGGAGGGGAGTAGCTGGCCAAAGTAGCGGGCGATGAAAAAGGGGCCCGACAGGGGGGGATAACGGTAAGGATGTCAACAGAAAGATAACACGAGTCAATGCAAAAACCGGGAACTGGAAGTGGGGGGGTCGTCGACGATACGCGCAAGACGTTCTCAAGTGGGACGAGTGCTCGCAGGTGAAGCAAGAAAACCACTGGGGCAAGAACACGTTCAGAGGGGTAACGGGCCGGGGAATAATGACGTGGTGAACATAGGGGAAGGGAAGACTGACAACAGCGCAGCAGGGGCAAAGGAAAGGAGGCACTCGTGCATAGAACAGATGACTTTTTTCGGGGGGACCAAAAAAAAAAAGAGCCAAGAGGGGGAGACTCTGTAGGGAAGACCCATAAGGTGCTGGGGGAGTAAGGCAAGACGGGGTAAAAGGGAAGGCTTCGAAAAGCAGAACGCGGGCAAAGGTTAGCTAGAAACAGGGGCCTAGAACGAAAGGCGGAAGACCATAGGGAAAATCATGGAAATTTAACAAGTCCATGAGAGGGTGTGACAACTCCTAGTGAAACCCCTGATCAAGACAATGTTCGGTGACCTAAGGGGGCCTATAGACGGGTATGATTGGATGGAACGGGAAGAAAGCACGCTTCCTGAGCTCTTATGGAGGAAATCAAAAAGTCTTTATAAAAAAGACGCCGTCCTCTCATTGCGGTCGACAGACTCTCCATGGGCATCACTTAAAAAGAGCTTGAAGGGATGCACGCAAGGGCGGGCTAGCGGTGAGACTGGCTTACGTCGCGCTTGCAAATCACGACGGGAGAATGTTAACTCAGCTGCCATCAAAGGACCACGTAAGTTGAAAGCAACAGCCTGGGGTCAAAAATGAAAAAAAGGTCACGTATCAGGCGTAGAAACGTCATTGATGGGGGAATCTTCATCAGCAACTCTCAAAAACCAAAGATGCGCGGAGAAAAAAAAGAAAAAAACCCGTAAGGTCTGGGCAAGGTAGAAAGAAAAAAAAACGCCAAGCTGACTTATTAAACGCAAAGCATCGACAATCTACGGCAAAGGGCAAAGCAAGCCCATCTTTCTAAAAAACGAAAGAGAACGCGAAAACATCGGGGAAATCACTAAACGAACTTGGCAATGAGAAAAGTGACGTTTAATCATGTATCAGCCAGAAACGGAGAGCAATCGCTACGACCGCACCACGCAATAGGAATGAAGGAAACAGGAAGACACTGGTTCTTTGTGGAGCAAACTTTTTGCTAGGGGTAAAAGCTGAAGGGAGCGCAACGGGGAAGGGGTAAACTGCGAGAGGGGCAGATTGGCACTTACAAAGCAAATCGCCTCGTGCACAGGATCGTCACTCAAGCAAGCAGGGGTAACATCGCTAACGGGACACAGGGGTAAGAATGGACCATCGTTGTTGCAAAAGGGGAGTTCTAAAAGGCCGAAAAAAGGGTGGCTCGGAAAGGGGGGCGGCGCTACCAGAGGGGGGGAGGGGGACTGGATTCAAAGAAGGGGAAACGTAAAGGCTATAGCAGACTTGAAAAAAGAAAGCATGTGGGACCTCATTCAAAACTTCAAAAGAAGATAGGGAAAAGGCCGCAGACACTTCGAGGGGTCTGGGCGAGGGGGGAGTATAAGCTCGTCGGTACAAAAACATGAGAATGGCAGCAAAGGTCAACTCCTGGTGTCGGGGGGTAAACAAGGAAGAGAATGTCTGCAATAGATCCTGGAAAGAAGGGGGAGTCTATATGGTAGGGGTGTTACTTACAACCAACTGAATCGTGAGCATAGTAGGTATCTAAACGAGGGGGAGATAATCAAGAAAATACGGTAGCCGAACTGAAAATCAGCAGGAAGAACGAAAGGGCAGAATGACGACATCTCTCCAGCGGAGAACACTAGACGCAATTCTCAAGAGAAGAAGGCGATTAGAAGAAAAATTTTCGGGGAGGGAATAGGTGGCTGCTCTCATAGGGAAAAGTGGTCATTTCACTCGGGGGGACAGAGAAGTAGATCTAGCACTGGTCTCACGGGGGGCAAAGACGAGAGTAGCTAAGAAAAGTGAAAGGGACAGCAAAACGAAGGGCTTGGGGAGTGGGGAAAGAGGGCAAACGGGCGCTTCTAGGGTGTGCGAAAGGGAAGAGAGTCTGCAAAGTACGGAGTCGGCGGGGTGGGGGGGGGCAGGGAAAAGGGGGGAAAATACGTGGGGGGGAAACCGTAGGTGGGTAGGAGGTCATCAGGAGACACAGTAGAGGAGGGGGTAGCATCTTAGACAGGGAGCTAGGAGAGAGGCAGTCTAGAAGGGGTTTGGGCAATGCGCTAGCGGGGTAGCAAGATATCAGGAAAAATTGCTTTGGAGGCGAGGGAGACGTAGTAACTGGAATGGGGAAAAGAAAATCCACGCGATACTTCTGACAGCGACAGTGAAAGAAAACGGATGTGAGTCAAGCTTTGACCGATAAACCAAAAAAAAAAACGAAACTGGGAAAAAGACACAGAACCCGGGAGGTTGGGGGACGCGAGGTCGGTCTGGGTGGGGGGATCGGGGGGGAACGAGACACTGCTAACAAAAAAAATGTCCTCGTTCGATGCGAAACTCAAAAAGTACTTGCGCTTCAAGGTTCAAGACAAGGACATGCCCAAACAAAGAAGAGAGAGGGATAAAAGGATCGGGATCGGAAGAGAAAGACCGAAATCAGCAGGCTGCGCCTTGCGGGGTTGGTATGAAAAGGTTCTAACAACATCATTCAATCGAAAGGAAAAACTTCTATGGGGGGGGGGGGTGGGTAAAGATAAAAAAAAAAAAAAAACTTACAAAAAAGAAAAGGGTCAACGACTCACAATGCGGGGTGACATGGACGCGTCTGCAGTGAAGGCCGTCTTCGGCAAAGGAGGAAGGGGTGTTAAGAAAAAAAAACATGCGAGGGAGGCTCGGATGGGGTTCAGGGCGCGGCAGGTCATACGCTAAACTAACAAAACAACAAAAAACTTATAGACCCGCGTGGTGAAAAGCTACCCTCAACGTCAAAAGATTCAAAATGCCTCACACCTCCAGGGGGCAGAAAAAGACCTCTCATCCTGTGATCAAGGCAAGAAATCACAAAAAGCCTGGGAATAGAGCAGACTGCAACACAAACGACAACTCGGTGGGTCAGACATTGGGGAAGACCGCTCAGGGAGAAACCACAAGGCCGGGCATCGGCAACAGGTTAAGACTGTCACAAATCAGACAGAAGAACTATCTCGATAAGGCAAGCGACATATAGGGGAGAAAACTCCTCTTCTTACACCCCTAGATACACGGGAAAGAACTTTAATCCAGGGGAACATAAGGGCGAGCTCTGAAACGGACGCGCGCGCTCAGAAAGAGGAAAGGATTGAAAAAAGTTGTGTCGCCTCTGAGGGGATCACAGGCGGTACTACGGGGAAAAAATGGGGGACATTTTATCGACAGGAGCAGGTATGTGGGTGGGGGGGGGGAGGGGGTGGGTGGTATTGGTGGGGGGGGGGGGGAGGGGCGGGGGGGTGTGGGGGTCGAAGTACGGGGGAGGAAAAAAAGAACTAAGCAGAGTATTCGAGAGAGTGAGATTCCGCTTTCTGACATGGGAAAAAAAAACTCCGCCAAAACAAATTGACTCGAGTCTTCTGTATTGTCCGGGAGCTAGTCGATTCTAGCTCAAAAAACTCGGATCTAAAATGGAAAAAACAGTCGAAGTCGCTAACTTAAAAAGAATTTGGTGCTCTTCAGCACGCCAAAACGAGGGGATCTGGTTAAAAAAAACCTGGCTGCGCCAGAAAGGACAGAGAGTCCCCAGAAGGGTGTTCGGAAGCAGGTGCCAAAAGCAGACTGAGCGACCAAAACAGAACACACCCAGATGAGGCTTCGAGGAAGGAGTCTGAGGGAAGCGCACTAGGGAGGCGCACGAAGGTTCGATTCAGGGCCCTAAAAGAAGCATGGAGTCAAAGCTGGGGTGTACCGGGACTGCGTCCATAGAGGTGTGAAAAAAAAACGAAGGGCCCTGTGGAGGGAGGGTAGACCAAAAAAAAATGGAGAGAGTCACAGGGGTGGCGTAGACGACGCATCCTGCTGGGGCCGGGAAAAGAGGGCTTAGAAACTGCGTAGGGGGGGGAATCGCCAGGTGAAGGGAGCGACAGGACGATGAGGCGAGAGTCAGAAGAACTCTGCGACAAGGTGACTTGCATCTAGAAAGTTTTCGTAGTTAGGGAGGGAACGGAAAAGACGGAAGGGCACTGATGGGGAGGATCCCGGAAAAGGTCTGGAACTGTGAGGGGAAGTCTAAGCAGGACTCCAAACGTCAGGAACTGTCGACATGTGCCCAGAGAGGGAGCAACAACAACACGACAGACACCTTCCCTTGAAAGGGGGCAGCAACAGGTGGACGGGAGGGGGTGAAGAGTGGAGGGGGCGTCGCTCGAGATGAGGGGGACGCATCCTGGGGTTGAAAAGGTCTATACAAAGGGAGTATGAGGCGGTATGGAAGAGGCACTGAGGAGGTCAATTTCGGTTCAGGAGGGAAGGACGCGGAGAAAAAGATAATGGGTGTGGCTATTGCAAAAAGGTTTTTCAGAAATAGTCAAAGTAAGTCCAGTGGAAGTCCCAGTCGAGGGTTCAACAAGAAAAAAACTTCGAGAACAAACAGAGGGTTGACCTTGAAAGAAATCCTGTTCTAGAAAGACGAAGAGGGCGGAGAGAGGTCGGGTGAGAGTCACAGCGTACTAGAGGGGGGGTACGCGAAAATAGGGGGGATTGCAGTGATTAAGGGGCTGCGGCAATGAGAACAGGAGGTCCACGGAAAGAGTTGCATTCAGGCCATCCGCGAACAGATGCGAAAAGCAAAAAGCGCGCAAGGATTAAAACGGCGTAGCATGCGCTCTGGGAGATGAAGAAAATCAAAAAAGCGAGAAAAGTGCGGCTCGGGCGGGGGGGGGCAACAGAGACGTTAAAAGGGGGCGGGACTATAAAGTAATTGCTACTGCCAGCGCGCAGCCAAAAGGGGAGAATACAAAGGGGGGCAGACCACACAAGCGGGGGGGCAGCGTATGAGGCATATCAGAAAGAGGTCAGGGGGGATGCGTCAATGGCGATGTATCAACACACAGACGACGTACAATGCACTGGAACGTGAAAAAAAAAGACTCTCCAGACGACGAACTGTATTGATCCACAGCAAAACACCACCTAATGGGGCACCATCGATCCGCGGAATCATAGCTGGGAGAGCGCCAACAAACCATGGACTGTAAAAGGGTTGGAGAAAAACTCATGGAAAGTGCTGTAAATGGGCTGTAAAAGGTGAAATGACGAAATCCTTCAGGGGAGCGACAATCTGTAGGATGATAGGCAAAAGACAACGCCGAATCGGAGACAAAAAGGTTACGTGTGTTGGGTCGGGCTTAATTAGGTCTAGAATAGGAAAGGCAGGAAGAAGCGTTTACGGGTAAGCTCCACTGGATGGTGGGAATCTTCGGAAGACGGGACTCCCTGAGAAAGGTAGCCAAACAAGAAAAAGGACAAAGGATCAAGAAAAAAAAGAAGTGGCCGGACAGGGAAAAAAAAAACCGACCGGGGGGTAAGCCCAGCGACTAAGAGGTTCAACGGACTGTATCCAAAGCGCGCCAGACAAAACTACCGAACACACAAAGGACAAAAGGGGGAAAAAAGCAAAACCTTTCTCTTAACACGGGGGGGGGGGGGGTGTGTGTGGGGTATCCGGAGAAAATCTACAAACTAACTAAACTTCAAAAGTCACTGACTCTTCGCCCAAAAAAGGGGGACGGGGGGGGGGGGGGGGGGGGGGGGGGGGGGGGGGGGGGGGGGGGGGGGGGGGAGGGGGGGGGGGGGGGGGGGGGGGGGGGGGGGGGGGGGGGGGTGGTGGGGGGGGGGTGGTGAAAAAAAAAAACGACGAAAAAAGACACTAAGAAAAAACTCTATGCGAGGGAGAACCGATCCGAAGTTTCTTAAACGCTCAGCCATGAATGTCCTTGACACAAACTCAACTCTACACCTGGGAGGACCTACTACAGCTCGGTCAACACTTCGAGGTGAGATTGGTAACAGGAAGGGGCGTTATCGCACGCTCAGAAGTTATCAAGTTGAAGACGAAGAAAGGGGGGGGTGACAATCTTATACTGTGCCACAGCAAAAGACTAGAGACTGAAAGGGGATGGTGTTTCAAAACGGAGCTCTAAAGGACTATACTCAAAAATTGTCCGCTTGGACGGAGGGACAAGGGGGGAACTGAACTTGCGTAAATCAAAAAATAAACAGGAAGGGGAAAAGGGAGCAACAGAAGCGATGGGTCCGCTGCAAATCCTGTAAGAGTAGTCGTGAGAGGTTCCGGATGTTATACATACAGCGAAGTGGGGTGGGGGTTGTTGGTGCTCATGGCTGGGGATCAAAAAACATACGAAGTGGGGGGAGACAGACCTTCGCGTGTGTTGCGGAAACGAACGAGATTCACTAAAACCAACTAAAACTGCGATAGAAACTCTGACAGAATGTCACTTGAGCGACGCAGAAAATATCTGCGCAGTAATTATCTACGAGGACAGACTCTTCTCGAGAAAGGGGGGGGTTCATCCAATTCAAAGATCACAAACGACACCTAAGGGATTATCGTCCCCTGGTGGGGAACAGCCAAAGAACAGACTGGACCTCGAGGGGCTTGAAGACTCTAAGAGGGGCTAGATGCAAAGGAAGAAATCCGAGTCACTCAAAGGTGACGAGAACGAGGAGGGCAGGGGGGGAAAGGGACAGAAGGGAGAAAAGGCCAGGTGGTGGGGGGGTGGTGTACGCGTTAGAGGATGAAATTCGGGGGGGGTTGGTAGCAAGCTGTCCCAAAGGGGGAGGGAAAACCGAGTGAAACGGGCGATGGGCAGCTGTTTAGGGGGGGGGTCGAGAAGACGGGGGGGGGGGGGGGGGGACGGGACCCTCACGGTCGTTCAGTGGGTAGGGGAGGAAGTACTCGGGGCGTCAAGAACGAGTCTGGGGGGGACTCTTCAGGGGTTGCCCACAGCTGAGGGGGGGGGGGGGGATACTCGCGGAGGAATGGCAAACCTCTCGGACAACTCTTATTGGTGAGCACAAGAAAACTTTAAAATCTAGAAGGAGAAACACGAACAGAATAACGATACAAGTACACTAGGTCGGTGTATAGTCTGGTCGGAAAGCGCCTTATCACAGAAACGGAAAAGGGGAAGGGAAAACAGCGCAATACACAGAATACGGAAAGAGATTGCAGAAGAACAAGGAGAAGAAGGAGAAGTGCGGGGAAGTCTCCATGGTGACAGACGCCTGGACGTCGAAAAAAAGACACAATCTAACGGAGAAAGGGAAAAAAAGAGAGGTACCAACCGGTACGTAAACAGGGGGGCAAAGCTACATAAAACACTCAGACACTAAAAGGGGGGGGGAAAAAGGGGAGCTTGATTAAAGGGCTCAGGGTTTCAGGTGCAGAGCGGCTCATCCGGGTGGAAGATGTGGAAAAAAAGACTGCAGGATAAAAAAAAGAAACGAACAAAAAGGCTCTGCTCACGGGGGGGACGCGGGCCTTCTGTGATCCGGCTAAAGCAGTGTTAGCAGGGGGGGGGGAAGTACAAAAAGAACGAACGAACACGGAATTCACGGAATGGGGCTAAAATAGCGCCGACGAGGAGAAAAGACTCAAAACCGCAAACACAAGTCACGGAAAGACCAATTCGAAAAAGGATCAAAAAGCAAACAAAGGGCCATCGGGGAAGCCGAACAAAAAAGCTTCCGGAGGGGAAGTCGCACGGGGGTGTAGACAGCGTAAAAGAACTAAAAAAGCATTGAGGGGGTATCACGAAAAAAAAAACATCAGGGATCTCATCCTAGAGACAGAAGAAAAACGCTCAAAGTCAAGTCGGACAGTTTTTGCTAGCATGAGTCACTGAGGGAAGAGCACGGGAGAGAAAAGACGGGACAGACGGCCCGCACAATCCTGGGCCAGTCCGAGGAGGGGTGTGCCAAAAAAAACTATCTTAAAAGGTTGCGATGAAGAAAGAAATGGGGGGTCAAGCTTCCAAGGGAAAGTGCTGTCATGACCGTCTGCAATCTGAGAAACAGGATTATTTGAAGGTACGGCATTTCTGGGAAAAGGTGGTAGGGGACGTGCGCTATGCGGGGGTCTCAAAAAATTCACAGGAACCCATAATCTAGGACGACCGGGGGGGAAGAGGACAGTGGGGGTGATTTCTCACAACAGATCCTGCAAAATCATAGTGAGGGCTTAAAATGAGGGAGTAGTAAAGGGAGGCGCCTAGGGGTCTTGACAACGTTCAAGAAGGACGGCTTTACCCGACGAAAGATAAGCATCTGAAACACAGATAGAGAGGCTGGCCGGCGAAACAGTAAATGGGGATTTCAAAAGGGAGCTAGGGGGAAGTGGGACGCACTAAGTCAATCGCCTACCTGACAAGACAAAGGGTCAGGTTAAACGATCTGAAGATGCCGTGAATGAAACCTACGGAAAGTGCAATCGACTGACCGGGAGCATGGTCGAAGGTTGAAGGCCAAGAAAAGGGAACTGGATGTGACAGGGGGGCAGAAGACGCGAGTTACAGGGCCTGTGGCGAAAGGGGAATGGCTTAACTGGGGCAGGAGGTAGCGGTGATGTGCTTTCATTGACAAAAGAGGGACAAAAAAAAAAAGGGAAGATCTCGGGAGGGGAGCGAAATGCGGGTCCAGGGCAGGACACGAACAATGAGGAGTGATGGCCCGAGTACAATAGAAAACACTGACGTATTCGTCTTACGAGGTTCCAGGGAAGAAAAGTGGAACGAGTGGGCAGGAAGGGATAAAGAACGGTCATCACTAGATGAGAAAAGTGCGGACTCGGGGCAACCCAAAAAAACTGCAAAAGGGGGACCGGTCCTTCTGTACGTGACAAGGCAGCGTCCGGTACCAAAAAAAGGGGCACGAAAGCCGGGGCTCGAGCGAGACAAAGGAGGGCTTTAAGAGTATACGGTGTAGTGAGGGAGAAAAGGCGTGGCAAAGTGCAATGGGGAAGGAAAGGGGCCGTAGGACCTAAAAAAATGAAGTCAAAAAAAATGAGAAAGGGGGCATTGGGACCAATTCTGAAGTGCAGGCTGTGCTGAACGGGACGAGGAGCAGGGGGGGGGGGAAAAAGGAAGGCGCTAAAATGCTGGGTAAGTCTCTTGTCGTATCCGTAGCGGGGGAGGGGGTGAGAACCAGACTAGACAGATAAAAGAAAAAAGACGGCTGATAAGTGATCAAACTGGGTGGGTCGTCAGCTAATGTTGACTTAAAAAAGCGATATAACAAACAACAGAGGGATAACGGGGGCATGCAAGGCAGGGGGGAGTGCAGAAATCTAGCAAAACATACGCCTGCCACAGGAGGAACATAACTCTAGCTCGGACAACGGAGGGTTCCCTCACGCTCCAAGACTGCGACACCGAGCCGAGTCACCTGCATAATGGGGAGTCGCCGTGACAGAAGCCTTCAGGGTTTGAGACAAGGACACAAAGACTCACACGACTCACCAAGCAGAGGGGGGAAAAGAAGGGGGAGGACACGCGGGAAAGTGCACCTCAGCGACAAAGGACTTGTGAGAGGGAACCAGTAACTGGGAAACGAAAAGACAAGAACTACTTGAAAAAAGCCCTACCTGGACAGCATCACGCAATTCCCGGTTCTACACGCCTATCCATGGATCTCCAACAAGCAAGAACTGAGGAACGAGGGCCCCAGAGAAACCTCAAGCCGGCGATGGTCCCGGGTGTGAGCCACAAAGAAGGGGGGGGGATGTAGGGGGTGGGGGGGTGAGATGGAGGGTATTGGGGGAGGGAGGGGGCCAGTTCCACCTGGAGAAACCGGTCTCCCTCAGGGTTAGAAACTTCACCAACGCCACGATGGAAAAAGCTCTGGATCAGGCCAAATAAAGAAGGCAACGCACATCCGCCTTGGAAACGTCTGCGTAGCTGACGAAAAAGAAGAATAGGATGATAGTCACGGACGGCATAGGGACCGCAGAGTTTGTGTCCAAAAAAAGCTCTCGGCCCATACTGGAAAAAAGGTCAGGTAGGACCGACCAAGTTGTAATGAAGGAATTGATAAAGACGGGGAACGGGGGCAGGTACAGTGCTAATTGGCTGGGGGCCAGCGGCGAAAAAAAAAATTGGGAAGAGAGCATATATACCAGAGGTAGTTAAAAGAGACGGACACCGGAGAGAGGAAGCATCTGAAAGGAGACAGAAGATCTCGAAGGATCCTCCGGATTACGGAAATCATCGGTGGTCCAGTATCTTGGTCAAGAGGTCGCAAAAGAGCTTGGGCCTTAGAGGTTCGCGAGTCACGCCATTGAGTGAAAAGTGACGGGTAGGGAGGAAATGTGAATGGAAAGGTGGATGTCGGGGGGGTTTTGTGTGGGTTTGCAGCGGGTGAGGAACAATTGGTGGGGGGCCCGTTACGTGACCAGGGGTGTTTTGGGTCGTGGAGGTGGGGTTGGGGGGGGGGATGACAGCTGGTAACCAAGAGGGAAAAAAAAAAACAAAACCATCTGAGTAATCCTGGAGATGAGCGAACGAGGAAGGTCGACACAGGTCACACGGGTGTTAAGGCGAAACAGACTTTCCACGGAGAGGGGGGAGGCGCTTGGACTAACACTAAAGAATGAGGATCAATCGATGACGAAAATAATTGGTGACATCTGAATAATCAGGAGACCGTTTCGAATCCCAAACCATAACACACAAGAAAAAAAAAAACAACACAAAACCGAGGAGACTCAAAAATCTCCGTAAGAATCTTTTTGGGTGGAAGGATTTTTTTTTGCTTTGGTTCAACGAAGAGCGGACCATCATCCAACCAAGAAAAAATTATTAGGTATGCCAAAGAAAAAAAGGAAGGAAAGGAAAGAAAAGAGGGGGTTCTCTCCTCAGGGTGAGGCTGGTCAGGTTGTAGTTAACGAAACGGAGCCTGCGAGTCATCGAAAGGCGGTGGGGTCGTGGAAAGGTTCTCAGTCCACCCCGCGGGGAAGTCAAAAGCAAGTGAAAAAAATGAGATAGCGAGGCCGCTGCGTCTGGGAAAGAGGGGCCTTCATCAAAATACCACCTCACACGACCACCACCACTGTAATGGACTGAAAGAACCAACCCAACGCAAATCATGTTTGGAAGCAACACAATACTCGGCCGGGAAAGTCAGGGAGGAAACCGCATCCCGTCCCAGTGCAGGAGTGGCGACCTGGGAACTTTGTGAAAAAGAGGCCGGGAGACCATTAAAAACTGCATTAGTAGTGAGAGGGAATCTTCGGGGGCGGGGAGAAAGGCACGAACACAAGGCGATAAAAGAAACGGAAGGATCGGGAACCCTATCTTCACACGGAGGAGACGGGAAGAGACGGCGCCCGGCTACTTACTAGCACGCTTTTTAAACGACGACAAAATACTCCCTAGACTGGTTGCCACGAAAGCTTGACGCATCAGGCCCGAGGGGAAGACAAAAAAAGACAGTGGAGGGGAGGATCATCTAAGGTGAGGTGGAGTCCTTCGGCATCTCTTGCAAGTGAGGAAAAAAAAAAAGAGGGAGGCACCGAAAAAGTGTCTCAACTACTTTGGGCCGGGTGGTTGGTAAAAAAACATGGAGGGCTCGAAACAGGGTGGTGTCAGACGCGGGTGAGGGGACGGTATCGACGAGGGAGTCTGGAGCATCAAAGTAAGGGGGGGGGGGAGGTAGGGGCCGGGAGGGTTGGCGGGTACGGTTGCAGGCCAGGGTCGAAGGGAGTGGTCCTCCCAAACCAGTTATAAAAAGGGGGTTTTTGGGGGGGGGCTGGGGGGAAAGTGTCCCGCACCGCACAATCATCTGGCACTCTGTGGGGAAAACAGTTTCTTGGATGAAAGGTTGTGAGGCAGGGAAACCGGGAACAGGAGGCCCTCAGGGGGGATTAATGTACGGGGGTACATTTGCTTGAACCAAGTGGGGGAAAGTCGGAATGGGACAGTGAGGAGTTGGCCTATCGCAGGAGGTTCCCAGGGGGAGCAGAGGGAACGAGAACAATGGGGAAGACCGGTCTTCACAAAGGCAGGCAAGGGGGAACGGTGGTTCGGGACGAACGACCATTCTCGTGGGGAGTGCTCGTAAATCTAAACCAATTGGTGGACGCGATTCTACTGACGGTTAGAAGTCAAAAAACTTATTAGAGTTAAAAGTGGTAATGATCTACGGGAAACGTTCAGACGTGAGTCGATCGTACTGGCTTTGAAGTCACGGGGGGTCGCTCCAAAATGGGTCAGGCGGATGGCTTCGGGTCGTGTCACTCGGAGCGGAGAGGGGAGTTCCGACTCGGGGGAGGGGAACTCCCAAGCGCAGGGCAAAGTAACTTTAGCACAAAAAAAAGATGAGGCATCGTAGGGGGCCCGACAAGACCACGGTGTTTGCTGATCAGTCCCGGGGGCAACCGGAGGGTGAAACTTCCGAAATCGCTGTGACCTACAAAAGGGTGTCACAATGCAGAATTGGTCTAACCGTGACTAAGGGCCATTCTAGAAAACCAAAAGTGGTGTTGAGGGGTTAAATACACGGATAAGAGGAGATGACAAGACAAATCAAAGGCTCTTACGGGGCGAAATCCAACTTGAGTTCGGAAGTTGACGGAAAAAGGGGCTTAATAGATTAGAAGTAGGGAAAGTGACCAAGGGAAAAGCGACAAGGACACACGTCAGGCCTTTAGAGGGGGCAGCGCTGTTCTACACGAAAAAAGGAGGAAGCGCCTCAACAAGGGGACCAAGCCGCCGGGAAGAACTTAGCTGTCAACAAAAGGAACGGGGAAAGGAGACCCCGGGGGGTAACCAGCGAGGGGGGAGAGGGGTCCCACAATCTGCCAACGCAGGGGGACATAGGACGGCTGCGCGGGGGCTTGCAAACGCAAACACATGAAAGGGGGAGCACCTTTCCGAGAATTAGTCGCACCGAAAGAAGTTTGGAGGGCAGAGCAATAAACCAGGAGTAGAAGAAACAGAAAAAAAATCACAGCACTTGCAGGCAGGTTCTTCGCATGGGGGGGGGGCTGGGCGACGAATAGGACCTCTGCAACTCTCTAATAAGGCACAGCAGAGACAAAGCATGGTCGCAGGGTTTCCGCCAAAAAAAAGAAAGCAGTAAATAGCGGATCAAGCATCTTCTCCTGGGAGAAAAGGGTGGGCGCGATCGAACCAGAAAGAGAGAGGAAAAACTTCCGAAGAAAAGGTGGGAAATCAAGGGGGGGTGAGGAGGGGGGACCCCATATGTGGTAGAACAAGAAAGGGGAACCTCATAGAGGTGTGGGTTGGTTCCGGCAGTGTATATTGCTACATTGGACGGAAGACGGCTTTTTTCGCACTAACAAGAGGTCCGCTTGTCACGTGGGGACGGGGAAACCCGGGACAGAACAGGGTTTCGGTTCAAGGCCAGAAGGTTGGACGGAGGCTGGGAGTGAGGCAGGGAAACGGGGGGGAAAGAAACTGCGG
>Ga0179591_1272834_pt1 | contig 16419 bp, 24 predicted proteins | sample CZOMad2_1_08_16f_FD_182891 | JGI IMG/M metagenome (GOLD analysis project Ga0179591, IMG submission 182891) | Vadose zone soil fungal communities from Angelo Coast Range Reserve, California, USA - CZOMad2_1_08_16fungal (PacBio error correction) | ecosystem: Environmental > Terrestrial > Soil >...
GTCAGATCTTCGGGAGAGCGAGCTGGTAAAAAAAAAAGGCGATGGGGGGGAATAGGGGCCCTCCGTAATGGGGGGACGCGAACTGGGCCGGCTTTTCAGGGGGGCCGAATGAGGGGAAAAGGGACGGGTTTTTGCCAAGCAGAAAAAAAAGAACCTGCGCCTCAAAAGAAGGGGAATCGTATTCGGACGGGGAAAAGCCAGCTTTCGGCATGGTCAAGGGAAGCAGAAAGGGGGAGGGGAAGCAAGATCGGCAACTCGAGGGAAAGAGAAAATCTCCGAAAACACAACGGGAGAAAGAAGAAGGTAGGAAAACCCGATTTTGCAAAAAAAAAAGGGGATGAACGAGACGACATGGAAAAAAAAAAAAAAAAGCTGCTCGAAGCGAATTCTAGAAAGGAGCAGGCTCCTCGTGCAGGAGGGAACCTGGATTTCTGAAGAGAAAATCTCTGGGAGCATAAGATCCGAAGAAATTGGATTTGTGGGGTAGGTCGGCCCTACTGGGAGAAAGGCAAACCCAAAGAGAGTGTTCAAGACCTAATCCTTGAATCCCCGCGCATTGAACTATCCGAGCAAGGGGGGGAAGGTGAGACTGCGGCTCGTCGTAGGGAAGAAACTACAATGCTCGACAAAAGACGACCATTTTCGCAAAAAAAAAGGCTGTGTGCACGACGGTGTGGAAGGCAAGATAATCATTTTCTCGGAAAAAGAAACGCGTCGGCGGCGAAATGGGGAGGGGGGGAGAAAAAAAAGGACCCAGCGTTCCCGCAAGGAAATGTTCCGCCTTGGCTTGCAGAGAAGAAAAAAGCAAACAGATCAACACCGGCGACAAGGTCAGGCGCCTTTAACACAAAAAGAAAAAGAAAAAAAAAAAATACGGCCCGGCCGCTGGTTCAGGAAAGGGGAAGAAGGGGGTCCAGGGCTCTTCACCGGAAAAATCTAGAGTGGGGGCAGTGGATCTATCTCGTCCCGAGGGAAAAAAAGAAAAGAGGGGCGTGCCCGATAAAGGCGAAAAAACCGAGGATTGCGCGCTGGAAACTATGGATCCTTTTCGGGGGGATACTTCGGGGAGAAGAAGAACCGCGGAAAAAAGGGAACGGGTTCCGGTACAAAAAAACTTGAAAGCTGTTTTTGGAAGGAAGGCGTGCCAAGCCTGGTGGAGAGAAAATCCCAGGAACAAGGAAGAGAAGAAATACGACAAGGTTGTCAAAGGGGGCAGACGCTTGAACGAAAAGAAAAAGTGTAGTTCTAAGCGGCCAGGAGGGGTTCATACGGGGAGCTGCGCCGGGTGGAAAATAAAAGGATGGCGCCTTTCGAAAAGAGGGGAGGGTGTAAACACAAAAGGAAAAAAAAAGGGAAACGGACGGAAAAACCCTGGACAAATAGTCAAGGGGCAGCAGGTCTCTTTTTCGAAAGGACGGGGAGCCTCTGCACGCGGGTAAGAAAAGGGGAACCGAGAAGCGCCAACGGGGGGAAAAAAAGAGAGGGGAACAGTCGGCTTCAAAGGGGGCAAAGTAAAAAGCGACTTCACCTTCCCCCCCCAATAAAAAAAGAGGGGTCCACCGAAGATACCGCCGCAGGAAAATTGAGGGAAAGGAAACACGAAAATAAGAGGGGGACGCAATCGGCGTTGAAGGGAACAAGTTGTGATCTGCCCGGTCTAATCAGCCGTAGAGGAAAGAGTGGCGAAGCCGCTGGCGAACACGAATAAAACAATCTTTCCTCCGGTACGGGAAAAAGGGACCAGAGACCGTCGAGAAACGCCTCTGCCCGTTTTATTAAAGTGCTGCAAAAGAGGGGTCCCTCGACCGCCGCCCCCCGAAAAAAGGACGCTTCCAGAAAGAGAAAAAGAATAGAGGGGCAATAAACAAAAAAGTAAAGGGAAGAAAACAGAAGGAAAATCAAACGAAAATTGGTTTCGCGGGAGGGAAACGAAAAAAAGAAAGGGGAGGGACTGCCTTTCCTTACAGGCAAAAAAAAAAAGAAAAAAAAAGAAAAAAGAGAGTCTCTCCCCATGACAAACGCGACGGGCACAAAGGGGGGGGGGACATTTGGTGTAACCAAAAGAGGGAAAAAGCACCTTGAGAGAAGGATGGACGGCTTTGCTCCGAAAGAACTACGCCCATTCGGCTCCAAATCCTTTAGAGGGGGGAGAGGGGGGAAAGGGGGGGGGGGCCTAAGACCGCCAGGAAAAAAAGGCCTTAGACCAAGCGGGAGAGGAAAAAAGAGCGAAAAAAAAAAGGTCAAAGAGCATCGGGGGGGACCCAACTACCCTCTGGAGGGAAATAAGTGCTACCCTTCGAAAAGGACGAGAAAAAAGAAGGGAAAGTCTATCCCAAAAAAAGGCAACCATCCTGGGGGGGACGGTCTCTTCGCCGGGGGGGAAAATGATGCACCTCATGGATTTCCAAGAGGAAGGAAGATGAAAAAAACAACATATGGGAAGGGAGGGAAAAAGACAGTCCTCCAGGGGGAAAAGGGGCGCCAAACTTTCTACCAATCTTATCAAAAGAAAAAGGATGAGGCATGACGCCTTCGGACAAGCCCAAGGAAGAAAAAATGTTCCTTGCGAAAAGGAAAAGGGAAAGAAGAAATACCGAAGAGGGTACAACTGAAAACGTCGGATAAATTTGGTTACCAAACATGCGAGACGACCCATGCGCGGGATCAGGAAGGAAAAAGGGAAGCCAAGACCTGGGAAAGGAAAAAGAAGACAAGGGCGAAGTTCGATCAGCCGCAACGGAAGAGATAGGGAAGTCTCACAGGCCAGCACCCGTGTTAAAAAAAAACATAAACAATCGCGCATCCAGAGAGGAAAAGGGAAGGACCGAGTGGGAAAAAAAAAGGAGGAAAGGCCGAAGTGTGGGTGAGGGGTCAAAGAAAAGACTAAGTGAGACGTGCCCAGACTCTGCAATCGGAAACAGAGAAAAAGGGGGGGTAAAAAAAAAATTCCATTGCAAAAAAGAGAGAGAAAAAGTACGGCAAAAGTAGAAGAAAGACAAAGGGAAAACCGTTAGTACTGTTTGACCTTTCAAAAAAAAAAAAAACCGAAGGAAAGAGAGAGGAAAAAAAAAGGCACTTTCTATGCCGGAGAAAAAAAGGGAAAAAAGGAAAAGGAGGCTTTGTGTAAAGAGGAGGGGAAGGCGGTAGTTGCGGGAAATGGCTAAACTCCTCTGTGGGCCTCAAGGGAAAGAGAACAAAAGTACACACGTTGTGGGGGGAAAAGTGGGGGGCTGTACGGAAAAAAAGAGGGGGGGAAAATAAGAAAAAGATATTTTCTCTGAAAGGGGGAGATATTCCTCACGTTACCGGCAAATGGGGGGGGGAAAAGGGAGTTGAAAGGGGAGAGAGGAAGAAAACCATTAATAAAAACAAAAAAAAGAGGCCTTCCCTGGGACAAGCAGAATCTCAGCCTTTTCTTGACTTGGAGCTTGGGAAAGGAAGGAGAAAAGCGCGCAGCAATGAAGAAGAAGGGGGGGAGCTTATCTTGACAGGAGGGGGAAAAAAAAAAAACCGATTTTTTGGGCAGAAATGACAAAAGTACAATTGATGAAATGGGCACGAACCTAATTGAAACACCGCCTGCATCTAGGGCGAAGGGCTGAGGGGGAACATGAAAAGGAAAAGAAGAAAAGACGCTATACGCGAAAAAAAGAGGAAAGAAAAAAAGAAAATAACACCGGTAAAGGGAAGAGACGAGGAAACTGACCAACAACACGTAGGAGAGAAAAGAATTAAGAAAGAAAAATTGAAACCCTTCAACCGGTGGGGGGTAGGAAAGAGTCAGGCCTTCAGTGGAAAAGAAGAAAAAAAAAGGCCTTTGAAGAAAAAGAAGAAATGAAGGACCCTCCTCGGACTCACGCTGGCAAAGAGAAAAAAAAAATAGATCAGGTTCGGAAAAAGGAAAGGAGACCGTTGCGAATAGGACAGAAAAAAATCGCCTTCGTGTGATTAACCAGCGAATCTGTTCACGATAAGTCCACAGGGGGGGGGGGGGGGAAGGGGAAAAATAAGAGGGGAAGGGAGCGCGCCCGACCAAGCTGTTCGGACACAAGCGCAATCAGCCACAGCAAAAAGAGGGTCCAGACGAAAAAAAAGGGGGGACTTCATGGGGTGCGCCGGAGGGGGAAGCCAAGATCATGGGCAACCCAAATTTGCCCTGGGGGGGGAAGAAAAAGAAGAAGAAAAAAATCAGAGAAATAGGAAAAAAGGGGAGTCCCTTGTGCCGCAAAGCTACAAATAAAAAAAACGTGTGGAGTTTTGTTGAAAAAAAAAAAAGCGGCGTAAGCCCGCCGAAAAAAAAACAAAGAAACCATTCCCCGGACGTCTTGTGCTGGAGAAACCAGCGCCTTGAAAGGGGGGGTAGCCGGCAGGAGGGCCGGAATCGCAAAGCCGAAAGGGTAAAGAAACCAAGAAGAAACGTTTTTCGGGATAAGAAAAAAAAACAAGGAAGCCTTGGAGAGCTAATGCCTTGGTGGAAAACCGTGATTGTGAGAAGGGGCGAAGTCGGCCCAAAAGGGAAAAAAAAGGGTCGTTTCTTGTTGAGTGAAAAAGAGACGGCCGAAACCGGTTTGGGGAACATAAAAAGGAAGGAAAAGGGGAATTTGGCCACCTGGTCGAATATCCTGGTGGCCCGCGATTGAGGGGCAAACGAAACAGGACAGGGAAATTGCCGACAGGAAAAGAAGAGCGATGCCGTTGGAACAAACGGGGGACTTTATCGTAATAAAGTCGCAAAAAAAAAGTCCTTCCTTGGGGGGAAAAGGGGGGGATGAACTTACGGGCAAGTCCTTGGAGGAAGAAGGTCCAACGAAGCCGCAAAAAAAAAAAAAAAAAGAAGCATAGGATCGCTTCGGTAACAAAAAGGAAGGACCCGTTGGGGCGCGGGAAAAATAAAGCGTATGAGCGTTAAAACTGGGAGAGCCGCGCAAACCTGCAAAATTTGCAGGAAGAGAACCTGTGAGGGGGCCCGGGGGTGGGAAAGACTTTGTAGACCGCGTGGCAAAACTCGGGCCCCTTGTGTCTTCGGCAGGCAGATGTTGGTTTGTCAGGAAGATATGCAAGCCATGCGGTGCAGAAGAAAAAGAAAAAGCGCCGATGCCGCACAAGCTTGGCCGGGGGGATCGAATTTCAGGAAGAAGGGTGAGGGTTCGAAAGAAAAAAGGGAGTGCCGCCAGAAAGAAAAGAAAAGGCCCAAGGCTCGGTGCCGTCCGCGAGCGGAGGATATCCCTATGAAAGACGTTGCGTCCGGAAAAAAGGCGGTCACTTAGGGACATCACCACGTCCTTTCCAAGGGGAGGGGGAACCGCCATTTGGGATCGGCCGGGAGCAAGAGCCGTCCCATACGGCAGCTCTCAAGCTCTACTATGGTTTGTGAAAACAGAAAAAGGTTCATCCCCAAGGGCATTGCGTTTTTGTTTTTGTTTTCATGGAAAGAGTATTTTTTGCGGGGAGGGCCGTTTTGACCGGTAGCAAAGAAAAAGGGGGGGAGGAGGGAACCAATATTCGGGGTAACTCGCGAACCTGGCGGGGGGGGGGTCGGCGATCATGATGAAGAAGAAGTGCCCCACAACAAAAACACCCCAAAAGGGGAACGGGAAAAAGCGTCAAAAATGGGAGCGGGGAGATCGGTCCGAAAGGAGAGAAGCCTTTCCCGAGGAAAAAAGAGAAAGGATCGCTGTTCGCGAAACCCATAACTTGGCTGTTGCCGACCGAAAGAAAAAAGGAAAAAAAAGATGTCGTGCCCACACGGCTGTTGAACATGGCGTCGTCCCTCGCCGAAAAGGGCTGAGTTAGATAAAAGGGGGACCCACCGGTGAAGAGAAGGGGAATGCGCCACGATGGAGGGAAACAGCCGGGATAGAGAATGCAACAACTCTGCGGTGACCTCCGGAAAAAGGAAAGTCGCTGGATGGCCGTGCGTCAAGGGAAGGTTTTCTCCGATGTTGAAGTAAAAGACTTGCAAACGTTGGCGATGGACCGCGCGTTAAAGCCTGGGGAAGGAGGTCTCAGGGAAGAAAGAGCGACCAAGGGGGGATTTGCAGGGTTTGGGCACGCCTCACTGCTTTTTGGGGAAGAGGGGGGATAAAAAAAAAGCCCGATGGGAGGAAGGAGAACATCGTGATCGTGAGCGCCGAACAAACCAGGGCAGAAAAGGAAAAGACATCCTGGGGCTTCGGCCGTAGGACTGAAGCATGGAGGGGTTCCAGCGTGTGACACCCCGAAAAAGGGGAGGAACGACAGTTGCAGATGGTATGGGTTTTCACGACCAAAACCAGGCCCGGCCTTGTCAAAAAAAAAAAACCAAACTTGGAAAAAAAAAAAAAACGGAGTTGCGTCGCGGCGTACCAACAGAGGGGAACAGGAGCAGCAAAAGGGGAAAAGGATCCCGCCGAAAAGGGACACCGTCGCCCTCGGCAAGCGAGAGAGGGTTTACCGGAGGCCTTTTGCTTGGGAGCACCAAAGCTCTAGTTTATCTATTGGGGAACCCGCGCCCCTCGAAAAAGTTCTGTAGACCGAAAGGGGGGAAGAAAGCTCTTCTGAGGAATCAAGAGTCCTACACCTAACCATCTAAGTAGGGGTTCTTCTGGGGGTAAGGCGCCGGGGAGAAAGGGTCCAGGTGTTTGAACATCTATTATGCTCCCGGAAAAAAATGCTCCTGCAGCCAAAACTGTGGGGAGCAGGTTTCCCAAAAACTCTGCCGGGGGAAAGAAAAGGACCCCCATTCGCCAGGGAAGTTTGTGATCACTGATGCAGAGAAAATTATGGGAGGCCTGCTGCTTGAAAAAGAGGGAAAACCAACAACGTCGGTCCAGGACCCAACCTGTGAGCCCAACTGGAAGAGAAGTAGTTAGTCGGCGGCCGGAGTACATAAGCATTGATCGAAAAGCGAAATCCGCCGATAGGCCGCCGGCGCGAAAAACGTCCGGGCCTGGGGGGCTACGTTCTGAACATCAATCCTTAGAGGGGGAAGGGAGCCCAATCATTAGAGCCGGAAAGGGGGAAACCAAATCCAATTGGTGAAAAGAGGGCTTCCGTATTACAAAGGGCTCGATTCTTTTCTGATCTTCAGGGAAAGATACATCCAAGACTGCGCCGACAGACGAGGAGGTAATTCGCCTTCGATCAGCGTCGCCGGGAAAAGTTCGTCAAGGGAGTTTCGAGCGGAAAGCCGTTGCCGAATTATTCTAAAAACTAAAACAACAAAACTGTAGGAAGAAGGATAATCGCACGCCAGGGAGCCACCGATCGGCGGAGGGAGAAATTAATCGTAGGAAAAAGAATGTCCGAAAAAGAAAGTACGCTGCCTCGGAAAAGGCGGGGGAAAATCGTCTGCCGGGCGAAGCTGCTTATGGGAAGGAAAAGAAGCATAACAGTCAAAAGAAGAAGTCCATTTCTTTGAAAAGGGGCAGTCGCGGAACAGGGGGGCACATTCCGGTAGAGAGTGCGATCGGAGAAAAAATCGTCCTCAGAAAAGGGGATGTTAAAGAAAGGAAAAAGTGGCCCGGCCTCCAACGGGAGAAAATCCGCGCGGTAAAGTGAGAAAGAAGGAAAAAAAGAATGCTATGATTCTACATGGCAACCAGGCCCATACTACTAACAGTAAGGGCTCACATGCTTGGGGAAAGGTTTGAAGGATCCAGCATGAGGAAAAAAAATTTTTCTCGAAGGGGGAAAATCATCACGCTCGGAGGAGAAGGGGAAGGGGCATCCCGCGGTGCGAAGTGGACCTTCTCAGAAGGGGGAAAAAAAAAACTTGGCTGCAGATCAGAAACAATCCCGGCCGAAAGAGAGATTTCAAAAACAACGGAAAACTAAAAGGGGTCCGGCGGCCTTTACAAAAAGAAAGAGGGCCGGCGCTGGTGGGAGCGCGTTGGCTGAGAAGGACGGCTCCGAAACAGACAATCTTCAAGTCTCCAGACCGGGGGCAAAGAACGCCGTCGAGTTTCAAGCGGCGTGCGCTAACAAGAGGTAAGAAAAGGTAAGATTGCGCGCTTGCCCCGAAAGACGAGTAAATCCTTTCGGGAGGGAGGGGAGCCAGACGCTGCAAGGGGAGCCGGTCCCCCGCTACGCAAAAAAACGGCATTTTGGCCAATTCACAATTGTGCAAAACTTTGACAAGACCTGTGGGAAGAATCCCAGGACCATCTGCTACAAGGTTTCGGGGAAAAAAAAAGAGGAACCGAAACCTAGGACTGACAGTCAAGCTGCCGCTCCATGAAGAAAAAAAAAAAAGGGGGGGCTATGCGCTGCGCCGGAAAAGAAAACACGATGGGCGCCTGATTTTTACCAAATCCGACCAACAGTGAGGGGCAACAAACTGCAATATCACGGAAAGGTCGCTCGAAAGAAAAAGAGCCTTGCCACGCGTTAAGGGGACGCGAGCGTCGGGGGGCCAAAAAAACAACGGGCCAGCCCACGAGCCCGAAAAAAGGAAAGGATCAAATCGGCAAATCCCGAAGCCGTCCCATCCGCCCGAATTTGAGGAGAGGGGACCGCCGCGTTTGTCTGGGCGAGGTTCTATCCGCGTGGAAGAAGCAATCGCGCGAAAAGAAGGGTTCCAATCCCGGGGATATCAAGACCTGCTGAATCCGCCGGGAGAGGGAACCTTGGTCCGAAAAGGGGAGAAGGAAAAGGCACTACTCTTTTTTGGCATAGCGGTACGGAAACAGCAAGATGGGGGCGCCGAAAAAAAGAGAAGGAGGAGCCGTGGTGGATGAAAGGGCCCTTGGTCCTCGAAAGAAAGGGGGGGAACGCTTCCGCATGCCGGGCCATCCATATCGGGGTCCAATACCAAATTACGAAAGGAGAAAAAGGCCGAAAAGAAGGCCGAGGAGAAGGACGCTAAGATTGTTAGACAGGAGGTAACAGCCAAACGAAAAGTGTTGGAAAAAGCAAAAAATCAGACCTAGGGAGACTAGTCCCATGAAAACTCTGAAGGCAGAACTGACATTGTGTGTAAAACCAGAGGAAATGCGGAGAGCTGGTTGCGCGACCCAAGAGACTTCGATACAAAACCATTCGTGCGCCCCAATCCTTAGAGGAGGCGAAGAACCGCCAAAGAGACACGGCTCGACCATCAAGAGACGTCCAAGAGACATAGGGCTCTTCGAACCTGCTGCGGGAAAAAAAAAAAGTCGAAAATCGCGCCGATCCTGGAAGAGCAAGCCTTTGTGCAGGGGGGAGGGCTGATATGCACAAGCATTCTCCATTATCGATCGCAAAAAAATCTTGGTCCGCCCGAAAAAGGCCCGCGGCCACTGCAAGCTGAGCCCCTAGAACAAGGTTGCTGTAGAAAGCTCGGCAGCCCCGAATCAAGGAAAAAGGAGGACCAGTTTTAACGAAAAAAAAATAGCGTCCACCCGCCCGACAGCGGGGGATGTTGTTGTTTACCACAGAAAAGATACCAATGAAGCAGGGGGGAAGTGAAGTTCTCCAAGACTGAAGACCCTGGGGGCAAGAAGGCAAGGGACTGGCGAATTTCCCCCTAAGAGAAAAACGCGATGTTATTCGCAAGGGGGGATCCTTTGCCGAGAGAGAATTCGCGCCATAAAGAATTGAGAAAGGGGGTGAAAACACTGAACCGAGCAGTCCCCGAGTGGGGGTGAGAGGCAATAACCGACAGTTGAATCTACGTGGCCGACGGGAAACCTCGCAAAACAATCAAGGCCATCCCATCGGCCCAGGAAACGGCAAGGCGCAGGAGTTAATCACCCCGAAACCGTTCTAGGAAAAGCTGAAAACCGTAAAATTGCCGGCAAGGAAAGAAAAAAAACAAGATGGACGTCAAGGAACTGGGGGGGAGAAGTGGGGAGGGGCGGCCCCCTTCCAGGAGGGGTGGCCCGCCCGGGGTTTCAAAAGGGGGGGGTGGGTTGCGCGTTGGCAAACCAAGGGGCCGAAACCTAACGAAGATTATTTCTCTGATGTGGGCCATTTGGGTGCAATGATCTTTGGGAAAAGACAAACACACGGGGGAAGGTGGAACAAGCGATCCTCCGGCATGTTGCTGATTACCGCCTGTGGCCAAGAAGGGAAAAGAAGCCTGTCAAAAAAAAAACAAAGAAAAGAACTTATCGTGAAAAGGGGAACACAGCAGGCCCGATTTGCGCAATTTGGGCTGCCAACGGTACGATTGGGAAAAAAGTGCCGCGGCTGGTGCCCGGGGGATAGAATGGCAATGCCCTGGTGGATTGGAGAAAGAACACGTCCACCTGACGCCGACGCGAAACCCCCTAACAACTGTGAAGGGGGAACTCAACACAAACAACGAAGAGATTATAAGTCATCACTTTCAAACACCGTGTTTAGCGGGGAGCGGGTACGGCTTTCAGTGGGAAAAGGGAAAAGGCCTGGAAGCACCAGCATGCAAGACGCCTCGATCAAAAGAGACCAGCCGGCAATCAGGTCAGGAGCGAAATGGAAGAACAATCAGTACCTTTGTGCTAAGGCGCAAAAAGGAAAAGTGGTCGGTCCCCCCCCCAACCCTGCAGTCCACGATAAGTAACATTTACGGATGAGAGGAGGGGGCGGATTGCCTGCATCGCATAGGGAAAGCTCAATCAACAGCCAGAAGATCGAAAAAAAGTCCGGCCGAAGGGGGTTTGTCCTTCTCAAGGAGAAAAGGGGGGCTTGAGTGCCCAAATCGAACACCAAAGGGGGCTGTACGTTGCGTCCATAAGAGAGAAATATTCTTCCGTAGGGGAAAAACCCGCAAACGCGAAAAACGCAAACGGTGTGTGTGGGGGGTGGGAACCACCCCGGCGGCCACCAAGCTGGCCCTTAAGCCAAGGAAAGGGAGCCATTCCCCCTTACGTTAAAGAAGACTTGAAGTCCATCTTGGTGGGTGAAGCCCCGGAGAGAACATTGCCGGCATAAAGACCGACGTGTGAGAAAAAAAAATAACGGTTTCCCAGGGGAGGGGGGCTACCTTGTTGCAGAAACCGAATCAGCCCTTCTGGAAAAAAGGTTGCGCGGGTAGCTTGCCGTAGGAAGGAAAAAACTACTATCACGGAAGGTCGAGGACGAAAACACTCGGAACGGTACCAAAAACGAACACGGGGGGGGTCCCACTTCTGGAGTTTCCATCCCATCCTGGAAAATAAAAAATAGGAGGGCGGGGGTGATTCGATCAGGCAAACTAACATTCGGGCCTGGGGGGGGGGGCGAATCCATCAAAGGCTGAAATCAATGAAAAACATTTGCCTTCAGTCCCAGGTCCCCCAGCCCCCCCTTGTATGACTGAGGGAAGGCACGATCCCGATTACACATGAAACGGCCGTGAACTCGGTAACAGAAGATCGCCGTTAAGATATCGGTAGGGGGAGGGTCCTCGCCGGCCATTTCGGCTTGCCCACCGAGCTAGGTAGAATCATCCACCGTGCCGTCTGGGGAAAGGGGGGGGGGGTAAGAAACCACCGCGTTGGGCGCAGGCCACGGCGGTGACGTTGAAAAAAAAGGGGGAAGAATATGTTTTTGTTCCAGAGGGAAAAAACGGAGGAAACTCGATGAGAGAGAAAATGCCATGCCGGCCGCCCGAAAGGGGGAAGACGGTGTGATCGGAGTTCAGGAATGCGGCGAGAAAGGGGAGCAGTTATTGCCGTCAGCCGCCCAGAAAGGAAAAAGTCGCGAAGTGCCATCAATTACCGATGGTCGAGAAAAAAAACCGGCCAAGGGCGGGGGGAAGTTCTTCACGATAAGGATGGGAGGGACGCCCGGGTTTGCCACGCAAAAGCCAGAGAAAGAAAGGGCATTCGGGGGGAAGATGGTTTACACCCAATGGTCACAAGGAGGGCATCGTTTTTCATGGATGGAGGATTTTGCGGGCGTTTGCCTGTAGGGAAGGAAAAAAAACCCATCTTCGCGGCTCGAGAAACAAAGGGCCGCGGAGGAGTCGGGGGTTCGGCGAATGGGGCCCGATATGTGGACGGAAATGGAACTTAACGTCAATGAAAACGGGTCCCGAGACCAAAAAGACAGCCTAGTGCGAGCGGATTCGCTGTCGCGCAAAAAAAGACCCCATCGGGGGGGCTGTGCCCGACCAAGGGTATGAAAGATGGGAGTCCATGGCGCCAGCGGCCGGTGAAAGGGGAAAAACGTTCGTTCCTCAGTCGCCGGTCCAGAAGGGGGATAGAAGTTGGTCTCTCCAGAAAAAAAAGGACACGCCTGGATATAAGAGGCCATCAACCTCTGCCCGTTCAAAAGAAAAGTCGTTGAAAGAATAATTCGGCTGGGAGGGCGGGAATTTGGGGGGGGACCGAATTTGACCCAAGACGTCTGTCTCAAGCTTCGCGGTAAAGGAAAGGAAAGTTGCAGAGGCTCCCGGAGAGCGGTCGAGTCCACAGCAAAAAGAAGTGGATAATTGGGGAGTGGCCAACGCTCCAGAAAAAGGGGGTCCTGGAATTTGGTTAGAAATCCAGGATTTGCAAAGAAAATTTTGCCGCAAAAAGAAAGGGGGGGTCAAGAAACATCCTGGGAAAAAAAAAAAAGAGGACTGAAGCATAGTTTGGTGAGTTTCAAGCGTGTTGACACGAAACCTTGTAGATCATTCGGAAGGGGGGACCTGAGGTTTTTCACCGACACCAGGATTTTCCAAAGCAAGCCAACTGCCGGAGGGGGGGAAGGGAAAACGGGAACCAGGAAAACCAGAGCAGCGGGTCCTGGAGTTGATCCGACGGAGAGGAAAAAAAGTAATCACCTCGCTCGGGGGGGAAAACGCCCAAAGCGTTCGCCTGGGGTGTAGCGCAAGGCGGAGCTCGCTAGGGGGGGGCTTTGAACTCGACGCGCTAGGAACAAAAAAAGTGACGAAGATTGGTCCGGTACGAGAACGCCGGCGTGGGAAAGGGAAAAACCGCCGGACCCGCGGCCCGGAAATGGTTTGACGTGGTAAAAGGCGCCACAGAGGACCCCTTCGTTTTTTGGGGAAGGGCCGGTGGTTTGAACCGGAATTGCCGCCTGAAAAAAAGGGAAGCGTCCCGGGAGCAGGTCCAAGCACGTCCGCTTGAGACCGCCCATTTCGCCGAGATGATCACTGAATGGTCTCATGTGAGCGTGAAGACGTCCAAACAACGTAAGGAACCAGCCTTTTGAGCCCCAAGCAGAAAGTAGTCGGCGGCACGAGGTGGTTTAGATCATAGAATTGAGAGGAACTAGCCGAGATGGGGGAAAAAACCGAGAGGGACGCGAAAACGTTGAAAAGATGCTGGGGGATGGGATGACGGTTTCTTGGGGATAGAAAGAAAGGCCAATCTGAGCGGGGGGCGCAAACAGTGAGAAAGAAAAATGTGAAACCCAATACCATGGGGCGCCGAAAAAACTGTTTTGGCCGGCTGTCACACAGGGATACAACAACGTCTTCGGAAGGAAAGAAAGACGAGTGGGGAGCCCTCCCCGGAGCGCCGCAGAAGAAACCGATGTAATCGGGGGAGAGAAGCCAGCTGTGAGAGGGGCCAATGTCGGGAAGTTCAAATAATAGTGGAAAGCGCAGCCTAAAAAGGGCGTGCGATATCTCAACAAACGGAGTGGAGGAAAAGAGGGGCAACGCGAAGATTTTTGCAAACTATCTTCCTGCGCGAGGGGAGACGAGAACGAGAGGGAGACGCTGCTCGAAGGCATCGTCGCGGGGAAAACATCTAAAAAAGCTGGCTGCCGGGGGGGAAACCTTCCCTTTCTGGAAAAGATCAGAAAAAAGAAAGGGTGCTTTGTCCTCGGGCCAGAAGTCGCAGAAAAACAATTGGATTTGGTTTCAAAATGGGTTGAGAGAAAAGTTGTTTTTTGCGAGGAAAAGGATTGGATTTCAAGAAACCAACGGCCTCAACGGTCGCGCCGGGAGAGGAAATCCAAAGCGGTAAATTGATAGAAAGAGAAAAAAAAAAGGTCGTCCGATCAATGAGGGACATGCGGCCCGGCCCCAGGAGATTGGCGCATCTTGGGCACAGCAAAGGGGCTGGGGGGGGGAAACGGAAACTTGTTTGCCGATCAGGCACTTTTCTCGGCATCGGACGCCGGTCGGCGGCGAAAGGAGGCACGCGTGCGCCCCCTGGGGGGACCAAATCTACGACGTTCCTCTTGGCCTGCAAAGAGGAAAAAAAGCATCATCGATTTCAACAAAGGAAGGCGCCTTAACCACGTCCAAAAAAAGGGGTTTCGGCGGCGCGGTGAAACAAAAAATCAAAGCCGGACGTCCTCGAACAAAAAGAGAGAAAGGGAACAGACCGGTTTGCAAAGGTTCGAGTTCAACGAAGGGAAAGCGGTGCGCTAACGGACAAAGGCGAAACCAGGATTTGAAAAAAGGGAAAAAAAGGGGGGGCGAGGTGATAAGGGAAGGGAAGGGTCCAGACGCGGCTCATGTAACGGTGTCGGGGCCCGCGAACTCAACTCAGGTTCCGGTCGTGCTTTGACTTGAAACCTCCAGGGAAAAAAAAATGATTCTAACAAGGGTGGAGGGTGTCAGAAGACCAGCTGACGAAACCGAGACCGTCCGCGCCAGAAAAGGGGGGAAAACGATGCGGGCTGAAAGAGCACGATGGCGCCTTCGCATCGGATTTTACCAAAAAAAAAAGAAAAAAAGCAACCTGCAATATACGGAGCCCTCGCCCGCTGAAGAAAAAAACGCGTTCCCGGCAAACGGGACCTAGCGTCGCCAACTGCAGCCCAAAAAAAAAATCAAATCGGAAAAATCCCGCAAGGAAGTCCAGCCGAATTTATCGGGAAGAGAACCGCCGCCGTTGCTGCCTTTCTAATACCGAAGGGAACCGCAATATCGTTGGAAGAAAATGTTCAACCCGGTGGAAAAAGGGAGGAATCCGCCGGAGAGGACCGAAAAGAAGAGCCGCTGGGCGCACAATCGAACGTCTTTACAGACGGTCGGCACAGCAGGGCGTCGCGCCGTGGTGGGGATAATGCCTGCGCGTAAAAAAAAAAGGGGGGGGGTCCTCGACCGCACATTGAAGGAAGCATGCCGACCCTCCATAAATCGGGCAAGTCGCGACCATCAAGAACAGGCGCGCCATGGTTCGACGGGGAAAGAAGATGGGGGTTTAGAAATTGAAAAAGCGGGAAGGGGGAAGAAAAACGAAAGTCCAACCGCCAGAATGCCTAGCCCAGGAAAAACGAAGAGGAGGAGTGGAACATTGGGTTGTAACCATGCCGCGCGCCCGGGGCGTGCGATGCAGTGAGAGGGGAGGGGAAGCCCAAACCGGCGATTAAAAACAATCCCTTATCCGTAAGGGGAAAAGACGCCCTTGGCCGGCAAACCAGCCGATCGACCCCAGGAAGGTATCGAGTCCCCGATCAGGGAGAAAAGAGCATCTGGGTCCGCTCGACCAACTTGGCTACCATCGAGAAATCGCGCAAACGATCCTGAATGAAAGAAAGGGCCTTGGTGGCGGCCATCGGAAACCGCATGGCCGGGAAAAAAAGAAGGATCCTCGACAACAACAGGGTTCGCCGAAACGCAACGGCCCGCATGGGCCGCGGGCCCGCAAATGAGCCCCGAACCGGCAAAGTGTCTTCATTCAACGGGGAAAAGACTCCGCAGGTGCAAAAAGAGGGTTAACCCATCCAGGAACGCGCCCAAACGCGAATTTTTGTGGTTGACCGACCGTCCACGGAAAAGGGAGGGTCGTGAAGTTCTCCAAGAAAAAAGAAAAAAAATTGTTTCAGACCAGGAAAGGGTCCGTTCGAATTCGAAAAGAAGACACGGCCATGGGATTAATTAAAAAAAGGGGCCCCGCCCTGGAAAGAATCGCCCATCAACGAAGCCATAGACACTTTCGACCAGAAAGAGGGGACCTGAGTGGAAAAAAGACGAGTGGGGTTCCGTCTGATCTACTTGGACCCGAAATCCGCAAATCCAATAAAAAGCCCCGTTTTCAGCACGCATCCGGCAGCGAGTCGCCGCTTTATCCACAGAAAAAGTTCTTGGACTTGGTGCTCAAAGAAAAGGCTTTTGACGATGCCCGGCAGGGGAAGAACAACAAGATGGGACTTCAAGAGGGGGAAAAGGGTGAATGGCTTCGGGGGGGGGCGGAAACTTCGTCGTCCTTGAAAAACACGGGGTTCAACCAAACTCCACACGAAGCGTTTGGCCGGGCGGAGAAAAGGAAGAAGATATTTTTCTCGGGGTGATGAGATGACAGAAAAGTTTTACCAGGCAATTTGGGTGGGAAAAAATCAGCCAAGGAGCAAACCATGAAGAAAGGCCCCTTGGACAAGCGGAGAGGAAAGTTTCGCTTTGGGGGGCATATGCGAGCGCGCAGCAGGAAGGACTTTATCGTAACCGAAAGAAAAAGATTTGCGCCAAGGGAAGATTGGCTGAAATTGGGCAAAACCGAAAAATTTGCAGAGGCTGGTGCCCGCGTGAATCAGGGGAAAGGGGCTTCCCAGGGCGGCAGAGAAGCCGACCGCGAAACCGCTACACGGTGG
>Ga0179591_1343259_pt1 | contig 16417 bp, 16 predicted proteins | sample CZOMad2_1_08_16f_FD_182891 | JGI IMG/M metagenome (GOLD analysis project Ga0179591, IMG submission 182891) | Vadose zone soil fungal communities from Angelo Coast Range Reserve, California, USA - CZOMad2_1_08_16fungal (PacBio error correction) | ecosystem: Environmental > Terrestrial > Soil >...
CATGCCTGCCAAGAAGGTGGTCAAAATAGAGTCGGTAGAAGAGAGGGTCTACCGAAGGAATTAGACCAGACAAAGGTCTTGGGATGCACCCAGAAGAGGCATATGAAAGCACGAAAGTCTTAAAAGGAAATGAGTTTATCGGGGAGGGAAAAGGCGAGAATGACGCTGAGGTGGCACCGGGGGGGCCAGGGGGGAATATTGAAAAGAAGGAGAAGGCATGCTAACCTACGCCAAAGAATTGTGGCCCTGAAACAGATAGGGAAAGAATACACCCGGAATCGAAAAAAAGACACTTTATTTTCTGAGTCAACGAGTCTGGGGTGGGTGCGTAAGGAAAAAGCATGTTCGTCAATAGTAGAGTAAATACTGAGAACGGGGCCCGTAGGAGCCTTCGAAGAGGAAGAATCTCCGAAAGCGGAAGCCAAAGAAACGTGAAGTGATCCCGTCACCTAAGAGCGGGGGGGGGGACGGGAAAGGGGACCATCAGGGTGGAGAAGAGAATTCACTGAACAGAAGTAAAAAAAGAAGGAGCTCGCACCTGGGGGATTTGAGAAGACCGGAAGACAGGGTCTAAAATCGGATGAGCTCACGAAAAGATAGAAAACGCGAAAGGGCTGGCATATGGCCAAAGCTGGATAACACGGCCGGCAAAAGGGAGATCTCTAATAAAAAAAAAGCACTGTGAAAAATCAGTCTTGTAGGTGGGAAAAAAAAATTAAAAACGGCACGGAGGGGAAACCGTCGCCGCCAAAAGAGCGGTTGGGGAGGGGCAAAAAAGTAGGCCAGCGAAGGCTAGAGAAGTTCTTGAGCGGGAAGTCTGTACCTGGAGACGCAACAAACCCTCGGAGTCGTAGATGAAACGTAGGGCTTGTGGGTCTACCTTAAGCCGATCATTGGTAAAATAATGAACCGAGGGAAGGAGATGTTTAGAGGAGGGAAAGAATGAGGTAGGGAAGCGCTATCCTTTTGCCAAAGGGGGGGGGGGAGGACCTGATGCAAAGGTGCAGGACGCTGAGGGAGGGCGGGCCCCTGGAGGATAACTTGGAAGGATGAACGGAGTTTTTTCGATAGCGCCACAAGCGAGAAAGACCACCAGAAAGGGAGTTCCTCTTCTTATGGTCATCATCGATCCCGAGAGTGGAGAAATTGGGATGGAATCTCGGAAAAGGACGTGTTGGGAAAACCAATCGGCAAAAAAAAAGGGGGCAACGGGGTCGGGGGAGAAGCGGGTAGGAAGTTACGTCTGGGGAATCTACCCTACGGAAAATGGGACTTTTAGGAAACTCTCGAGTTCCGTAGGAAAGAGACTGAGAAGCTCCTCACCAAACATCTAAACAAGAAGAGATCAAAAGGGAAATCCTACGGTCTTTTGGAAGGGGCGGCTCGGGAAAGAATTGGAGTAATTGTGAAAAGAGGAATCATCTGTTTGAAAACTATCTGTGAAGGGACGCTATTGAAGCCTCAAATACAGTAGGGGGGGGTCAGCAAAAAAAACACAAAGGTGAGGAATGTATTTAGAAAAAACAATGTGGGAAGGGGGGTCAAGGTGCAAGCATTGACTTGGGGACTATTGCGCTTTGACAAAAGCACCTAAAAGGGTGTAGAGGCTAAAGCAGTACAATTTTGCTAGAACAAGAGCGAGAGAATGCATCTCGTCACCATCCACACAGCTCATCCGCCAGGGGTGTGAGGGGACTGGTAAATGTTAGCAGTTGAAATAGGGGGACTGAGATACAATTCGGTCGGACGGGGAGAAGGGGGAACGATATCTCTGCGGGGAGAGGGGGCGCGATCCGTACTCCAAGGCAGATTTGCAGGGTACATAGGAGGGGGAAACTCGTGCTAAAGGGGGATGGGAAGGGACGAGATCGATAGGACAAGCTCTCTCCTTACCGGGGGAAAGATAATCATAAGTTTATATGAATGGGGAGAGGGAGAGGGACTTCAAACAACGCTAAGAGGGGGAAGGAAAAACCCTATGAGGCACGGACTGAAATTAAACGTAAGGAAAGGCAAACAGGGGAGGGCAACGAAAAACAGCCTCCCAGGATTATAGAAAACCTTTAATGGGGAGGAAAGGGTACCCTCATTTCATTCCTTCGGTCAAAACAACAAAAATAGAGTGAAATATATATAGAGAGGACGGCTCTTTCCGGCCGGTCAAAAAAGGCAAGTTGGGGAAGGGGAAAAAAACTTTTGTTTTTTCGGAGGGGAGGGCAGGGGGAAGAACGGTTGTCATCGCCGGTCAGAAGATCTTAAGGAACTAGGGAGGAGCCTTGGCGGGGGGGTCCCTAAAATAGGAACAAAAAAAGAGCCCAGTAATAGGAAAAATAAAGGAGAAAGGTCTGAAGGAGGAGAAAGGGGCGCATCTAATCGATTCATCGAGAGACCTCTCGGGGGAAGGAGGAGTGAAAAAAGAAACCAAAGGGAATAAAGGAGTCTTTAGAGGAAAAAAGGGAAGAGCCATCTGCCCCGAAAGTATGCTGCTCCCTTAGGAAAACGGGGACTCTTCCTCAGGCGAAAGGAAAGCCTCCACGCTGAAAAAGGAAACGAAACGTGAGTCTTATTGTCAATGTAGGTTTATGGGTAAAAAAAAGGAAGCAGGGAGAGGAAGGATGGAGGAAAGGGGGAGGGGTTGCTTATCTCTCAGAAATGAATCCAACTTAGAGATAACCTCGGGTATTCCTGCAGCTTTAAATGAAACTCAATATCGATTCTGCCTGAAAGGGAAGGAAAAGGATGACTCAACCCGTTCCGCGGGGGGGGGGGGGGGTTGATGTAGGAGTGCTTCCCGGGGGACCCGGATGACCAGCCAAAGACGCGTTCAAAACAAGAAAGGGAATTTTACAAACAAAAGGCGAAGGAAAGAGGATCCCGAGCATAAGTTTCATAAACGAACGAAGCCAAAGGAGAGGATTCAGGGGGGGGGGGGGGACTATTGGGCTAGGTGGTGGGGGGGGGGAGGCAGGGTCGGGGGGAAATTCTCGAAGGTGCGCCACGAAGAATCGTAGTGAAAAGGAGCAAGGCCTGAGGGAAGGGGGGGTTCCTAATTTCCACGTCCAGCTCGCGGACCCCGCTGGAGAAAGATGTTGTGGAACAAAAAAACTCATGGGGAAGGGAGAATAGATAAAGAAGTGGAGAGAATAGGATGTCTAGGGGGGAAAGGAAGAGATTCATAGGGAGGGCGAGGGGAGGGGGGGAGAGAACAGTGGACGGCTCACTCAGCAAAGGGATGGGAAAATCCAGTTAGAAAGGGGTAGGAAAGGGCCGCCGAATCGCAGGCCCCCGGGCAAATGCTTGTAGGCGGGGTCACCGTGGAGTTAGAAAATGCCGGAAGGCGTTGGATGTATCTCAATCGGACCGGGCTGGGTTAGGGGGGGAGCATGCGAAACATGAGAGGATTGTTAAACCGATGAGGCCACACACACCGACGTAGGAAGCCGGAAGCACAACGGTGGGGGGGGGAGATCCAGTTCTCACGACTCTATCCTAACGGGAAGCTTACATGAAACTGGGAGTAGGGAGGGGAAAAGAAATCTCGGGGGGGTCCGCTTCGGACTGGGAATTATACATGAAACTGTAAAACGCATGTTGGGGACCAAACTCAATTAAACGTTAAAAAATGGGGGTTGGAGGGTTTGATCGGGAGAAAGATCAATCAGGTAGGGTTCGTCCCATAAGCTTCCTCCCGGTCCCAGTCGTAGGGGAGAGAAAGGTTAAGGGGTCAGATAAAGTTGCGGAAAACTCTGAGGAAGGGGGATAGGACTACAATGAAAGGAAATCTGGGGGACTTTGATCTTCAGTTTAGGGCTCAGCGATTCCGAACATCGTGGGGTAAGTCAAAGGAAAGGTATGATCTTCATCAGTTATCTACCTGCGAAACTCGTAAAAAATGGAAGAAGAATCGAGGGATCGGGGGGATTAAGAACCTCTTTCTTCTGCGCTCCGGAAATGAAGGAAGTCGACTTACACAGGGGAACCCTAAAATTTATCATTAGAGTCATTGGAAGTAGGAGGAATTGAGGGGAGAGGACACCACTTTCTGGGGAAATTGCCGGGCTTAAAAGTCGAATGATAATTGGGGGCGACTCTGAATGAAAAAAAATCTGAAGTTTCCAATTTAGATGGGAAAAGGACAGGAAGGGACTGGGAGATCCCAAGGATGGAAAATGGCCTTCTATTTAAGTCCATCGACATTCTCGGGTTCGTTGGGGGGGGGGAAGCAAGGCCAGTTTTCTTTGCAGAATACATCGAGTCACTGCTTGCCTCCGCAGATTTGCCCAAAAGCGGGGACCGTCCGGACCGATCGGTCCACACCACACTGACGGGTCTGGAACTAAAGGGCGATTTAGGAGAAAAAAGAGTTGGGTGCACCACGAAGTCGGCACGCTCGGCTCTAGGGGGGAAGCTTCGTCACAGGCCATTGGGGGGGAAAAAAAACATAGAAAGAAAGGATTTTAACATCGAATCTTCCTCACTTATTTTCGCAAAGGACAGTATTCCGTATAGATTGTGCCAAATACTAGGCATGGAAATATAATAAAGGAAAGCATTGCTCACGGGCCGAACTTCAAAAAAGGGGGGAAATAGCTATGGGTCTCACCCATGGAAGAGAAAATGAGCCGGTTATGTTTTTCTTACATATACGTAGGAAGGGGGAAGGGGGGTCTCCGAAAAACTGGTTGTCGTAACTGGGGCGGGAGACATAACCATCTAGCGACCCGACATAACGGTTAGCATCAGGAGTCATCAAAGGGAGATTACCGACTCGACGTGTGCCAATAAATCACGATAGCTGCCTGACCATAAAAGGTCATCAAATGGGGAAGAAGCAAAATGGAAGGCCCGAGGGGAAGGGTGCAGTTGTTGAAAAACATACTTCAGGCCGGGGTCGAAGCGTATTATCTATCTAACCTCGAGCACAAGGCGGAAAATTTCATCAGGGGGAGAAAAAAAGAACAGTCGGGAAAGAGCGAGATAACCGCCGTCCGGGGTCTTTTAAGGCGGGTGTCAACCTAGTCCTTTAACATAGGAAGGAAGAAAAGGTAGACGACAATGGTCTGTCCAGCCCCGACGCCGTCGCATTTGAGGAGACCTGTGTCGGGCGTCACGGTATCAAGGGATAGGGACAAAATCTTAGTATGCCGTCACCTTGTTGTGGAAGAGGTCAAAGAAAATGGAAGACGAAAAGGAGGAACGAAAAAAAAAACTCTGGATCTGGTTAGGGAAAGGAAAAAAAAAGGCGTATTGACGGAAACTCAATCCGTTTATCTCTAGTGTCGGGGGTGAAATTGGGTTTCGTGCGTCCCATGGACGAAACGTTCTTCCACACGTTTTCGAGAGGGGGAACCCTGGATGTTCGATCAAAACAAATGTCTAGGTCAAACTGAGAGGGGGAAAATTGGGGGAAGACATATCTCCAGAAAGGGCTCATCAAAATGGGGTTCTTGGAGGGAGGAGGGAAATCATATCTGAGTGTGGCTCGGTCACAAGAGGTAGGTTTTTGACAACAAGAGGGGATACCAAAGAAGGGGTTTCATGCTTATAAATTGTGATACCGAATCTCTCCAACGATGGAAGAAGGGAAATCAACAAGGAAGTAGGATTCAATCCTGGCTGACATGAGCGATACCCTTCCTAAAACCATCCGATGCAGCCTAAAAAAAAAGGATCTGAGAAGAAGAGGAGGTGTAGGGTCTAATTTCAAGTAACTTATGTCGAGACATTCTATCATTCTGCATGGTTGGGGGGGGGGAAATAAAAAGGAGAGGGGGACGAAGGGAATCCTTCCTAAAGTAAAAAAAAGGGCGCACGACTAAGAAACACCCACCTTACTTGTCGTTTTCTCCACGGGAAGTAAAGACATTGAACGGGAGGTCTGTCCTTTACAGGGGGGGAAAAGAGATCAAAAGCCCGGGTGGTGATCGCCAGGCTTCAATTAAACTGGGAAAGGTAAAGTCTCTCTCCAATTAAAAGGATCACAAAATCCACGTCCTGCGACAGCCGAAAAAAAATGGGGGCGCTGAAAGGAAAGTTTGGAGGGGGAGGGGGGGGGGAAAGGCTTTGCAAAATTCGTCCGAAGCGCCGAGAGATCACGCGGAGGGCGATCCGTGAAGAGAAAAGGGAAAGATGCGCTACAACAAAGCCTAGAGGGGCTCGCAAAATTAATCTATGTCGAAACGCCTCGCTAAGGGCCGAAGCGCTAATCGCATTTGATACCTGGGCTCGGGGGGGGGGGGGGGGGGTGGTCCGAGAGAAAACGCATCGCCAGCCGGGGCAAGGAGAGGCAATCGTCGTAGTAGACGAGGAGATGACACCGGGATGGAACATACCAGGGAAGAGCCAACGGAACAGGAAGGGGGTGGGGGGCCGGCAAAAATCCTTTGTCCTATGAGAGCTCAAAAAACACAAACAACTGGAGAGTAAAGAGATATGCCTGAAATTGCAGGGATCCGCCCCTGCAGGGTGAATACCGTGTCATTTGATTGAGTGTTCGGGGATAAATCTCATGGGGAAAATCGCGAGGCAGAATGTCGGCTCTTTGTCGGGGAATGAACAGCGCCGTGAAGCAATCAATGGGGGAGCAAGAGCCGGCGTAGGGTTTAGGGAGAGGAGAGATTGAAAACATCTCTGCGAAAAACGTCAAATATTTGGGGGGCCCTTGTAATAAAATCGGGAATTGGCTACTGTCGCCGGCTAAAGTCGAAAGATAGGTCGAGGAAAAGGGGGGATCTCATGGAAAAGCGGCTCCACCTAAAGTGCACGCTCCCGGTCAATGCGTGGGCGAGGGGGGAAAGGGGGTTAAGGGCATCAGGATAGCACGCTGGGGGATAAGGTGCCCCAGCATACTCCTTCTCTAAACCCAAAAAGCGTTTATCCTGAGATGGTGAAAGGGAAAGAAAAGATCCGTAACGGGACTTTTCCAAAGAGACGCAAGCGCGCCCGATCCGCTTTTGTGTTGTGGCTGTAGGCTGTTCGTCAAAACAAGAGGGGGGGAACCCTGAGAAAAAAACGAGGGAAAAAGAGTAAAGACAATATAGTTTGAAACATGCTAAGGGAAAATAGGCCGGGGGACTTCAAAAAGTAAGTTCTTGGGAAAGATAACTCCTCAAAGGAGGGAAGTTGAGTCGCTGATCGCTCAGGCTGGGGGGGTGGTTCTTCAAATCTGAAGAGAAATTCCCTCCGGGAGGGGAAGGGGAATGCTTGAGGCTTCTTCCTTCATATGGAGGCTTCGAAGCAATTGGCAAAAACACAGGGAGGCAAAGGAGGGGTGGGGGACCAGATGTTGCCCACAAAGACCATGGGACTATACGGGCGTAATCATTTGAAAAGTCTCAAATCTGTTTCGAGGAAAAAGGCAGGAAAAAAAGGCCTAGAACTTTCAATAGGGACGGGTGGCTGGGAGACATCATTCTTCTCTTAAAGTGATGCCGGCCAGGAGACATTCGAACGCCGAAGCCAGAGGAAAAGGGAATAAGGGAAGAGGTTGGCTTATAGGAGGGAGTCAGTAATCGTTGAAGGGAGCAGATCTACTGTGCTCCTATTGCGAACAAAAATATAATTGCAAGAGAGTTCGAAAAAGACTACCAACAAACGGCCACTACTAGTTCGGGGGAGAACTGTGGGGGAACGCGAGCCAGGGCCTCAAGAAGAGAAAGACGAATATTCGGGGAACATGAAAATAAGTGGGGCGGGGAAAGACACAAGCAATTGTTGGCATATGTCCCCAAACAAGGTCAGCCTTTGAACACAAGTTAAGGTGGGGGAAAACCGGGGAAACCTTAGAAAGGGTGAGGTGAAGCTATCATACTTGAAGAGTTCAGTAAAAAGTCTTAGAAAGTCGGGAGAAGGAGGGGCGGGAAATCTCTGCGCAGCGCGGCCCGGATATACCTGAAAGCCGCGGCCCGGTTGATGAAGCCCTGAAAAAAAAATGGGGAGAAAAAGATGGAGAATGCCGCAGGGATTGGGAGTCAGCACGGGCACTGGAAGGGAAGCTGCCGCGGAATGGAGTATCTCTCAGATCGACGCTGTCGCAGGGAACGACAGAGAGGGTAATGTCCGGGGGGGGGAAGATTTGAAAACATCAGGAGTTCTTTGAATAAGTAAGTCAAACCATAGAGGCTGATACGAACCCTAGGAAAATTTAGGGTCTAGGTCAGTTGAGATAGATCTCTTAGGGAGCGACCAAAAGGGGAGGGGGGGGAGCTTGCCGCGACCTCTGAGGGAAAAAAGAACTGGCTACGTCGGCCATTGGGCTCAATCCTGGTTCAGGGGATTAGCGAGGTGGTCAAGGAAAGTCATTAGAACAATCCTTGATGGCCAGCTGCGAGTAAGTCATATGCTTGAATATTATGGTGGGGGGAAAAGAGTGTGTATCGAGAAGGCAAATCAGCACGGAGCCTAAGACGAGATTGGACCAACCTTTTGGGGAGGAAAAAGAAATGAAAGAGAGAGCGAACAAAAAAGGATGGAGAGCAAAGAGAGATCGGGCATACCGGCAAATGGTGCAATGAGGGTAGTGAACTTTCTCGAAGAAGAAGACGGGGCCCAAAACTGGCTTGATGAACCAATAAACTCGGGCCGTTTGCGATAAAGGCCATTCAAATGAGTGGATACGCAAGTGCTTCCTCTGAGTCCTTCTCGAAGGGGGTCTCGAAAGGGGGGGGGTCATGAGCGAGGGAAAATTTCGGTAAACGGGCAAGCGGACAACTCGTTTTGGCGCCAAACTAAAAAAAAAACAAACAATCACCTCGGGAAAGACTAAAAGGAGCTGGGTTGAGTGCTGAAGGGGGTCTATGTGAAGGAACGCCGACGCTGTTGGAAGGGAACGCTCGACAGGAAAATCTACCAGTCGAGAGGGAAGGAAGTCAGGGGGGATATGAGAGTCATCTCATACAATGGACATGAACCGCACAGATCGCCTGCCTCCATCCAGTTGCGGAATTCCTAAAGGTCCTCATCAACAACTCTTAAAAAAGCCTGGAGGTTAGAGAAAGAAGGGGCCGCCGAGGTCACATGCTGGAGGATCTCATGCACCCAGCCCGAAAGGACTACTAAAGGAAATGAGTGAGAAAGGAAGAAAACAAGAAGGAAAAAGGTGATCGAATAGAGACACCTCAAGGGGAAGCAGTCGTGACATGGTGTTCCAAAAACTGTTTGGGGGGGGGGGGGGGAAAGGGGGGGAGGGAAAACCGGGAGACGGAAAAAGCGTGGCTTTCAACAGCCGAGACGCGATTCCGAGCTACATGTTCAAGGAAATAAGAGCCGTTGAAGGAGGAAAAAAAAAGCGATCGATTCGTAAAAAGGGGTCAAGAAGGTGTGGAGACGCTAGGCAAAGCACATCGCTACTGCGATGCCCCTGTAGGGGAGAGGGGGGGCAGAAGAAGGCAACGATATTCTTCAAGAGGGGAATATAAGGCAAAAGCTAAAAAACCTTGATTGCGGCCGGGCGCTTGAGCGAGGAAAGGGAGTACTGGTGAGTCATAAACACGTTGAGGATAAAATGCTGTTACGGGAACATCAAACCCGCAGCGATGGAAGCCTGGGGAAAAGAGAAAGGAAAAAACAAGCTGCATAAAAGGGGGAGGGGAGATCTCTTAACGGTCTTGGTGGGAACAAATCCGGGCTAAACGAAGTTTCGCGGGGATGCGGGTAAGTAACAAATCAGACCAGAAGGGAGAAGGGAAGAAAATTGGAGAAAGGTAAGCTTCAAGAATGATTAACCTGAGCGAACTCACAAAAAAAACACACCCCGATAGGTAAAGAAGAAGGGAAGTAAAACGATCCTAGGGGAGGTGGCGTCGTTCGTGCATACTTAGGCGAGGGGGGATCTGAAAGTACGGAAGGGGGGGGGAACTAGATTGCTAGGTAAAGCTTAGAGAGGACATCCGGCCTACATGAGTCTAAAACACCGGCCCACCAAGCTTACGGTAGCTGCGGAAGAGGACGTCAAGCACGTGACGAAGTTGCAGGGAGTTGAGGGTTGGAAACAGAAATGTCTCCTCCAAGTGGGGGTGAGCAAGCTCATTCTGAATTCTGAATAAACGCAGGGAGGAGAGAATAGGGAGGGACCAGAAACGCCTGCAGAAACACACGTTGGCGATGAACTTGGGGAGGAAAGGGGAGTTGGATTAGGGGGGAGGGAACTCACAGTGCGGGTCAACCTTACGGGGAGACGACCGGGAGAGGCTGCTTGGCTCTTCGTCGATCCATAGCCCGTGTCTGATGTATTGAACTACCTTTCAAACGAGTCAACTCGGTTACTCTATCAGGGGAGAGGGAATCCGAGAAAACCTCAAAAGAGTCGTCTTTGGTCAAAGAAACTGTGCGTGGGGGTCGATGCCTCCTCAAGACTCTTCTTCACATCGTCCAACTTCTTAAAAAAAAGGGGAGGGAAAAAGGGGGGGAAAATATCAGAAAAACAAATCCACCGGCAGTGCAAGGAAAGGGGCCCACATTTTCAGGAAGGATCTCTCTCACAAAAAAAAAGAGGAGAAATAAGAAAAAATAAGATATATAAATGGTCGGGGCTTCGGCCACCCCCGAGGGGGAGGGAATAACGGAAGTTTCTTGAGGTAGATACCTCCGGGAAGAAGTAAGACGCTCGTGACGATGCCTAAATTGAGGGCCGGTGCGGCCGGACTCTACATCACAAGATCGCCAGAAGATGAAGAAAGGGTAGCTTCAACAGAGCGAAGAAGGTCTATTATCGCGTCAGAGAGGGGGGACGAAAGCAAAGCGGCCGTCATAGTAACGGTATTATCCTACAATCAAGGGTGAGCTGCAACACGTCGCCGACAAAACCCACCAATAGGAGAGGAGTAGGGCCGGGGGGGTCTAAAAGAATTTCTCTCCGGAATAAACGCTCACGACGAACGCCAAAGCCGCCAACTTTGTCAGGATCTCATTATCGTTGTAAGAAGGAAATGGGGGACGCTAAAAAGAAATTCTTATCCAACTCATTTTAAGCCTGAGAGACACCATATTTGATGAACGCGGGCTAGGTCCCTCCGCAAGAGAAGTAACAGGGGTCGTTCTGGAAAGATGCGCAATCCTCCCCATATGATGTTGGTGGGGGTTGCTTTATTCTTGTGCCGAGGTGTCCCTTAAACCTCTAGGGGACAGAGTCATCGCGATATATTTTTTGCCCCACCATAGGAAAAGGTGAGAGAAGGGGGGTTAAACCGCCAAACGAACTGGGTCGTTGGGAGATCGGCTGCTGGATCGGATGGGGGGGGGAGGCCGTCGTCGTTTCAAATCGGGTGACCTCTGAATTGAAGCCGGGCGTGCTTTGAAAAAGGAAAAAAGGAATCCGGAAGGAGAGTATTTCGGGCAGACTACGGAGAACTAAAACCCCTGATTTGAAGCCAGATGTTGTAACACAAAAGCCACTGTTGACAGAGCGAGGTCCTGAACCATTTATGACCATCTCGTGGCTTGGCGTCCATCCGCGACCTGCGCTTGTCTGGGGAGGGTCGAACAGCATATCGGAAAAAAAAAAACTGAATGCCGCGAAAGTCCCAAAGGACCACGTAAGCCGTCGCATTCACAATCAGGGAGGAGAGGGTGTGAAAAAAATGTAGAAGGTTGAAGGAGAGCCATATTAACGCGTGTCATAGCCGTAGAGACCTAAGGTCCTTGGGGGGGAAAGCGGGGAGGGGTCAACACGCCACTGTGACGCCCCTTAAAACCTTGGTTGCAATCCAAAAAGTAGAAATAAAGTCTCGCCAAAAAATAGCAACTCGAACCATGAGAGGCTGTGTCGGCTGAAACACCTCTTGTTGAGCCGTCGTCCTAATCCATTTTAAAGGGTCGGGGTGGACAAAAAGGGGGCACCTTCACAAGAGTCTTGTTCAGGGAAACGGTAGAGGACGCCTTTAAGGTTCTTCCCTCTCGGAAGCGCTCGAGGCGGGTCTCTTATTTGGAAAAGGTGGGACCAGGGAGAAAAAACATCAGTAATTATATGGTCGAAAAAAGTAAACAGGCCAAAACTTCTAAGGGGTTGATGCGTAAAGGAATGATATTCGCCCCTGGGGGGAGGGGGGAGGAAGGCCAACTAATTTGAGGAAGGGCAACGGTCTTATAGAGAACTGAAATCTCCAAGGGGGGAACGCCGGAATTTGAGGAAAAGGAACTAAGGCCAAGGTCAAAGTTCTAAAGGTTAAAAAAAAAGGCTTCTTGCATTATCCTACGAGGAAGGAAGGATCACTCCAAGGAAAGTGATAGAGGTTCAGGTGGATTTTAAAGAATGAGCTGAGTAAAGTGGGCGTCAACAACAGGTCTTGAACATTATCTATAAGGGGGGGGGGGGGGAGAAATAGACATGTGCCTCAATAAGGGTGTGGGATGAGTACAGAATGGGCAAAAAAAGACCGTGCCTCACAAGGGTGATGGTCTTTCGATTGATCATAATGGAGGGAGGGGGGGAAGAATCAATCAGGGGGTGGGGGGGAAGAAGGGGTCTTTCAGAGGGATTCGAGCCGAAGGGGTAAACTCAAGGGTTAAAAAATCAAGGTGGGACTTGAATGCAATACTACAACCACACAACGAGTGATAAAATAGAGACTCACGGGCAAAAGGACAAAAAAAGGGTTTCAAAAAAAGACTCTTCGGAAAAGATACAGCTCGAATACTGTTCGAACCATACAACTGGCGTGAGCACAAACCGAAAATAGGCGGAAAAATAGCTCGACCAAGGAGGGGGATACGCCTTCTGCCCTCTGAAAAAACGCATTGGTACCCAAGGGAGGGGGGAAAGGGGGAAAGGGTCGCAATTCTCATGAGAGAAGACGCCCGGCAGCTTCAAAATCCGTGGGGCAAAAAAATCGAATACGAAGTCGGAATCAACCAAGGAAATCTACAAGACTTCAGTCACTGATGGTTCGGAGTCATTAGAAATCATGACGGGAGCCAATGAAAAGCGGGTTGAGGGGGTAAACGAGGTCGACATGAAATCGTTCGTCTGCCGGAGACAGCATATGCAGTAACGTTGAATCAACGGAAGAGGGGAAGGCAGACCCGTCTTTTTCAGTCAAGAACCCTAGGGAACCCCGGTACAAAAGTACGGGTGCTCATCTATCAACGTCCTCACAACGATTCTGGGATTGAGGGAGGGGGAGGGAGATCCTTGAAGCCGTTTCTCAAACAGGGAAAAAGCAGATCACGCACCTCGAGCGCCTACGCGCCAAAAAAGGGGCGTGAAAGAAGAAAAACCCGAAGTCCCAGCGTCTCTATACAAATCCGCAAGTTCAGGCGGACCTTGAGTGTCAAGTCAAGGAGCAGAAAGGAAAAAAAGGACAACAAAGTGAGTTCCCAGCAGACGCAGGCATTTCTATAGAAAACTGTTCGTGCTCGTCAAGTAGAACTTTGACTAAAAAAGGGTCAGAAGTACAAAGGGGAGTGAGGGGGGCGACAAATTGATTAAAAAAATAGAATGGTTCGCTACTCGCTTACGCCCGCGGTGATCTGGGGTTGGAGGGAACACGTAACTATTAGGGGAGGAATAGGGGGGGGGGCCTAAAAAGGTCATATCGACGACTCGTAAGGGCGTGCCGGGGGATCTTAGGACTAAAAAATGGGCTCGTAATAAAAAAGGGGTTGGCGGAATCCTGGAGGATAGAAACACAAACTCATCTATGAATGGCGGCATTGGTTGACACACAAAAAACTGAATAAGGAATGGGGAGGAGGGAGAGGGGAACACCAGTGTGAACACAATCTTCTCGAAAGGTTCCGAGAATGTGATTAGTGGGGCGAACTAGCCAGGAAACAGGAGGAAGAAAAATGTGCGAAACGGAAAAATTCGTTGGGGCACTTCTGCCATAGAAGGAAACTCAAAAAAAAACACAAAAGGACAAAGAAGATATCACAAACGAATCTCGGAGGGGGGGTAGCGTTCCGATTTTACTGGATGTATAAAAATGGCGGAAAGGAAAAGTTTTTGAAACGGATTGGGAAGGGAATAGGCCGATCGCCCCGGCCATTTTGAAGCCGTCCAAGACAAAAAAAGACAAAGAGGAAATTAGTGGGTGGATAAGGGGGCTGGCCGGAGGAGGGAAATACCGTGACGGAATGTTCTTCTTGTCGTAAAACATTCTTAATCCCGGAGTGGGCTCTAAAAAAGATGAATGAGGGGGGCTTACACTGAGGGGAGGACTAAGGAGTAGACGCTTCACCCATCCCGTCCTGCCTAAATCAAAAGGGGGCATCTAAATTGGCTCGAAGTCGGGAAAAGGAGGGGGACAAAAATAAGGACATTTAGTTCTTCTTCTCTCCTAAGAGCGTCTGTTCAATGATTGACTACCCGGGTAAAAAACGGTGTCGGAAAAGAAAAAAAGGGGACAGTGACGAAGAAGGAGAGTATTCTCTATCTGAAAAGGGGGGACCGAAGAGGAGGCCGAAGAGTCTATCTCCTTGATTGGGCGATTCTAGGCCGGCGCGAAAAAAAACTAAGCTGAAGGGTCCGAAAAGGCGTTGACCTGAGAGGGGGAAAAAACCTGGAGGGGGACCGACCAGAATTAAGAAACCCCTCCCTGATCTACCCGCTGAGGGGCCGCCGACCGCGCGCACAGACCTGTATAAGAGAAGAAACAACAAAAGGTTATTAAATAGATAAGATAGAGAAAGGGAAAATGAGGAGGGAGGGAACCGTCCGGAACCAATGGAGGGAAATTGTCTGTGAAGAGGGGGTCGGGGCATCAAGGTTGTCATCCCGTCATTCTCCGGACCTATTTCCGGAAAATAAGCTGCTGGCTCAGGGTTAGGAATGAGAAGGAAACACCCATTTAAAAATAGATTATCCAGCTCGGAAGGGGAGAGAAGGAGGTTATCGATCAGGGGGGGAGTAAAATCTGATGCACTCTGTGGAGGAGGGACATATTGGGAAAATTAGTAGCCGAAATCCCGAATAAATGGGCTCGAAGCTAAAAAAAAAGTCTGAGGCGCAAGGAGGGAGAAGGGAATAAGTCCTGAAGCAAGTAAACGCCGCAAAGCGCCACGCTCAAAAGGAGCCTGCGAGGTGCGGATGGTTTATAGACCGGAAAGGGAGAGAGAACAGGGATTGAGGGGGAGTCCCTGGACCCTGCTAGATCACCAGAGTTAACTACCTTCGCTGGAAGCACCCCTCCGTGCCAACTGGCGTGAAAAAAACGCGGCAATCAAGGAGACAACCCATGGGGAAAGGGTTTGTGTTTAAACTGTAGTGAGCTATCATGTAAGGGAGGCCCGCTCGAAAGAGGTCAATTTGGTGAAGAAAAAAAATTCGAAGTATCAAGTGACTTCATCAAATGAGGAAAGGGGGAAAAAAACGCCAACCAAAGCGCGTTTAGTGGGGGGGGAGGGTGGATCGGATGGTGCTGCGGTCTTCTTCGCTCTGGCCGCCTCTTGAAGTCCTGGGAGGAAGTTGAGTGGGGATGTCATAAGTATGGGGAGCGGCGCTTCATACTGATAAAGGAATATAACCAAATTGATAGATTGTTTAAAAACACCATGGGGAAGAGAGAAGACGAACCGTGATGCCATCTCCGGTTCTTATCTTAAAGGAAAAGAGAAGGGGTTAAATCTCTGTTCAGCGGTTGGTCGGGAGAGGGGGATCATTCATGCATCTCGAAACTTTATTCGACCAGTTTCTCGAACATCTCCTAACTGAAAATCCTTCAAGAGGAATTGAGAGGGAAGTTTTGTAACGGTCTATGGGGAAAGGAAGAATCTTTTAGTTCGCAACAGATCTTCCGCGTTTCTATCTCTTACAAGATAGAGGGAAGAGAGCGCAAAGCTCGACGGTGAAAAAAACTCCTCCTTCATCAGTCCGGGGGGGTGAGCTCCCATCAGGGATGAACAGCAGAGAGCACGAACACTCTACTATCGAAATTCAGTGTACTAACACAAGTGTGGGGAGTCAAAGGTGACTGATCCTCTGGGCCCCAGAGGTTTGACAAATCAAATTAAACTTCTAACCGGGAGGGCTAGGAAAAAGCCTCGAAGGGAATTTCTTTTCTGGTCACCAGTCGGAAAGATGCCTCTCTTCTTCTTTTCTTGGCAGGAAGAAACCTCTTGGAACTAAACCTGCGAGGAAGGGAAGGGAGAAGGGAACAGGGGAAAATGCCAAGGATAGGCCTTTAATGGAGGATTGCTCAAACTGATTTCTTCCTGCGGAGAAGCGTGGGAAGGAAAAAAATCTCTGTCTGAAAAGCTAAAGTCTTCGCGTATTAGGCTCCTAGTGACTGCCTGACTTACTCGCCTAGGGGAGAGGGTAGGTACCTCTGTTAAAGCCCATGCGTCGTCTCAGAGAAACAACTCTAAGAGATTACTTCAGGGAAACATCTTTGTCAGTGGAGAGGGTACTTTGTGAAGGAAGGAACGTAGTGGGGGGAGGGAAAAAGGTATTTGCAGCTTTCGCGGTAGAATGATTGATCTCTTA
>Ga0179591_1515962_pt1 | contig 16415 bp, 17 predicted proteins | sample CZOMad2_1_08_16f_FD_182891 | JGI IMG/M metagenome (GOLD analysis project Ga0179591, IMG submission 182891) | Vadose zone soil fungal communities from Angelo Coast Range Reserve, California, USA - CZOMad2_1_08_16fungal (PacBio error correction) | ecosystem: Environmental > Terrestrial > Soil >...
TACGCGCTTGCAAAAGAAGCTGGTTGGGGGAACCAGACTGAACTAAAAAAAAACACCGAGAGTGGCACACGGGTGGGGGGTGGAGCCCAGCCACCAGGCCCCCGGGGTGGGGGTCCCACAAAAGGGGGTGCTCCCGGGTAACCAAACCCCCGTTTGTTAAAAAAAAAAAATCACAACACCCCCCTAACCGTGTTTCCCCTCCCCCCCCCCCCGTTAAAAAGAAAATTCCCCCCCGGGGGGTGGAAAAAAAAAAACGGAAAAAGAATAAACCGGGAAAAAAACACACACCACACGTAAAACAACAAAAAATTTTGTGTGTGTTTTGTGTCCTGGTGTTTTTTGGGGCGGGGAGGCGGGCGCGTGGCCCCCCAGCACCCCCCCCCCCAAAAAATGGGGTGGTTGTGGTTTCACGGGGTTTGCGTGGGGGTTTGTCGTGTGTTGTTATTGGTGGGGGTTCCCTCCCCACCCCAAACCAACAACCAAAAAATTGGCCCCCCAAGGGCCAAATCCCGCTGGGCCAAAAGCCAAGGTTAAAACGGGGAAACATGGCCCAATAGCGGGGCCCAAACGAAAAAATTGAGTATTGAAAACAGTGAACCTAGCACACCACACGACAGGCCCCCCTCGCTGCCCCCCCCGCAAAAAACCCCCCCCTGGGGCGTTTGGCGGGAAAAAACCGCCCCCCCCCCCCGTGGGTTTGGCCCCCATCCCAAAGTTTCCGGCCCCCCAGCGGCGAAAAAAAAAAAAAAAAAAAACAGAAACCAGAACTACCAAGGCCCCCCCCAAAAAAAAAAACACCCAAAGCCCACGGGTTTTTTATTATCCCAAACAAATGAGTTTTTTGTGTTTTTGGGGGGGAGGGTTAAAAACGCTCCACCCGGTGGGGGCGCGGAAATAATTTGTCCCTTCCAGTTTCCCCGGTCCCTCCACCACCCGCCCCACCCCCCGGGGGCCCCTCCCTCTTGTCTGCCCCCCCCGGGGGGGGGGGTGGCCGATGCCGGGTGATAACCCCCCCGCCACCCCGGCCCTACGGGGTGCTGGGGTGCTGCAAGCCCGTGGGGGGTGATGTGAACGGCCCACCGTCGCCTAAATGGTACAACCGCCAAAGGACGGCGGCCTCCCCCGGAAAAAAAACTTGGGTCCCCCCCCCCCGGCGGGACCCCCGAAAAAGGGTAGCTAATGTGGGGGAACAAATGGACGTGGGCCGCGCCCCCCCCACCCCCCCCCCCCCCGCCTTTGGGGGGGGGGGGTGGTGGGGGGAAGGGGGGGTGGTAGTCAGGCCACCCCCCCGCCACACACTAAGCCCACTCCCCCTTCCCCCCCTCACCGGGGGCCCGGGCGCGGGTCACCCCAACCACAAGAGGTGTTGTGGGCGGTTTGAACATATTGCCCTGGCTAAACTTTTAAACCAACTTTGGGACCCGGGGGAGGGCGTGGGACGGGGGGGCGCCAAAAAGGAAACTGCCCCCCAAACAAGTCCTGTGTTGTTCCGATCCCCCCGACTTGCAGAGGAAAAAGATGTTTTGCGTTTTGTGTCAGTTGTCATTGTTGGTAGGTGAGGGAGGTACGGTTCGGTTCCCCCCCCGGTCCCCCCCCGAAAGAGTTAGTGTGGATTTTTTTTCTGTTGGGGTGTAACCGCGGCACGGTGGGGGGGCCCCCCCCACGGGAGTAAAAGATCCCTCCCCCTCACCCCCCCCGCGCCCATACGTATTTTAAATCGAACCTTATACCCCCCTAAAAACTAAAGGTGACAAGAAATATGTGGCCCTGGTGTGGGGTGTGGGGGCACACCCCCCCCTGGCTCCCCCCCCCGGAAAAGGGTTGTTTGTGGCACTGGGTTTTGGAGTGCCCCGGCCCCCCCCCCAGGGGCGGGGGAGAAATAGCCCTCTGGCCCCCAAAAAAACCCGACAAAAGCCCAAAGCCCCTCACCCCCTAGCAAAATACCCCCGGGGGGCCCCCATGCCACGGACCCCACCCCCGGCCCGGGGGGGCGGCGAAAAACAAAACCCAAAAATTTCCCGCCTTAACGCGCGGCCCGTGTGCCCCCCCCCCGGGGGGGCCTCCGTGTCGTGAACACAAAAAAAACGCCCAGTGCCCCGGGGGTTGTCGTTGTCCCCCCCCCCCACCCGAAATGTCGACCAAAGAGGGGGAGGGGGGTGGCCAACAAGGGAATAAGGAATACCATGCAAAAAAAAAGGGCGGAAACGGGGCCCCCCGGGGGGAAAAACCCCCGCAAAGGGGTGCCCCGTCCAGTGGGTCTCCCCGTATGCTCCCCCGTCAATAAGAGGTGAAAACCCCGCCCCAAAGGTGGACCGGAAAAAGGGGGGAAAAAGTGGGGGGGCCCCCGCCCCTGGCCAATTCCCCCCCGGAGGGTGGGGCGTTTGTCCGAAAAAACTGAAGCCCCCAGGGGGTTTTTGGGCCTTTGTTGTAAACACAACCCAACAAGGGGGGGGAAACCCCCCCCCCCCTCCCCCCCCCGGGGGCGGTTTTGGCCCCCCCCCCGGCCCCAAACAGCAGTTTTTTCCGAAAAACGGACCACACAACACAAAACCTTCACAAATGATTTTGACAACGGCCGTTACTCACCCGGGAAAGGGCAAAACAAAAAAAAAAAAGATTTTAAAAAAACGAAAGGCCAAAAAACTGGCTGGGCAGTTGAAAACAAAACATTCCCGTGGGAGGCCCCCCCCCCACCGACACCAACTGCCCCCCGGGCCTTCCACTATTCTTCATCTACTTTTAACCCCCTCGGGCGGTGGGGCTGCCCCCCGATCTAAAGCCGTCGCACCCAAACCAAAAAAATAAGAAAAAAACTTTGACAAGCAACAAATAAAAAAAGCCCTAAAAAAAAACGCACACGGAAAAAGGGGTTTTTGTTTTTGTTTCCTTTGGTGTGGGGGGGTGTGGGCCGGACCCCCCCACATTTGTTTTTATACGAGTTTTAGTTGGTATGTCTTTACCGGGCCCCCCCCCACAGACGGCCGTGGCCGGGGGGGTCCGCCCGTTGTTTTTTTGCCACCCGTTCCCAAACCCGCCAACCCCCAGTTTTGTGCCCCCCCCCGGGGTTGAGGGGGGCGCCCCCCCCCCCCCGCCCGCACCGGATTACCCCCCCTCTCCCCCACACCCCCCCCCCCCCCCGCGCGCCCCCCCCCCGACCCCCCCCCCCCCGTTTTCCCCCCCGTTTTTGTGTTTTGGGGAAAGGTCCGGGCATTAAAATAAAACAATAATAAGAAATAACCCGATAAGTATTAAAAACCCCCCGGCCCCCGGTTTTTTTTAAAAACCCAAGGGCGGGGGGTAAAATTGCCTGGCCCCCCCCCCCGGAAATCAAACGAAATCATTTGAGTAGTCCGTAGTTATCATTGTACGACCATAAATGCCCAAATAGTTGCCCCCCCCGCCCAAAAAAGTTTAAATGTGGTAAAAGCTCGAAAGTGTTCCCCGAGATGGCCCCCCGGCCCGGTAGGACCGGGATTGTTAACATGTTGGCCCCTCCCCCCCCCGGGTTTGGGGTCAAAAAAAGGAATGCGGCCGGGTGCTCCCCCCGGGAAACCGAAACAAGAAAAAATTGTTTAAAACCTCCCCCTTAGGGGGTGGGGGGTGGTTTTTTTTCGGTTAATTCTGTCGGTCCCCCCCCCCAAAGTCCCCCGGGAGGCTGGGGTGGTCCCCCCCCCCCCCGCTTTCGGGCACCGGAAAAAACCCCCGTCACATCAAATAACCCCGTGTTTTTTTGTTGTCGTCAAGAATTGAAAAAGGTCGGGGAGTAAATCCACCCCCCCGCCCCCGCGCCCCCCCCAAGCAAAATCTTGCCCCCCCCCCCCTTGTCTTGGATGTTGTTCCCGGGTGAAGGGCCCCCCCCTGCTTGGCCAGGGCAACACGGTGGAAAATAGGATCCCCGCGATGCGCGGTGAAATTTAAAACGGAAACACCCTCCCCCCCCCCAAGAAAAAAGCGGCCCGGGGGGCCGTGTTTTAGATTTTGGCCCAGCGTTTTGGTGGTGCGTCTTTGTATTCTTGGCGGGAAGCGCCAAAAATGGTTTGTGTGGGCACCACCAAAAGAACCAAAAACCCGTTGTCTCACACCCCCCCAACCTTTGGGGTGTGGGGGGGGCAAGTGGGGTCCCCCGGAAAAAAAAAAAAAATGTTTTTTTGTTTTTAAAACCCAAACAAACAAGGGAAAGGTCGCCCCGCCCCCCCCCCCCCCCCTTAAAAGTGGTGCCTTGGCAAAAAAATAACAAAAGAGCCGAAGCGCAAAGCCCCTTTAATTAAAAATAGCCGGCCATCAGGGGGGTGTAGTGTGTTTGTGGCCCCCCAAAGAACGGGGAAACCAAGTAAAGCGCGGCCCCCCCCCCGGGATGGCTGGACCCCCGGGCGAAAAAAAAACTGAAAATAAATTATCTGGCCCGTGAAAAAAGAAAAAAGGAAAAAGTCAAACCCTGGGGGCACTTTTTCAAAAACGGAACCCGACCCGGTTTGGGGGGGAAACAAAAAAAAAAATGGGTTCTGCCTTTGGCATTCTCCCCACAAAAACCCCAAAACAGAAAGTGAAAAAAAAAATGGAAAAAAACGAACCAGGCCCCCGCTAGTTGTTGAAAAAAAAAAAAAAAAAAACCGTGGGCTGTATTTGGGCCCCCCTTTGCGCCCTTGTTGATTGTACTGGTTTGGTGTGTGAGACCTATGAGGGGAAACACCCCCTTCTGTAGAGGGGCACAAAAAAAAGCTACCCTTGGTGGGTCCGTCCAAAGAAGTCAAAAAAGAAAGGCCCCCCGGAAAAAAAAAAATGGTGGAGGGGGGGTGGAATTCTTGTGTGCGGGTGGGTCCGCCCCCCTCCAAGCCGCCCCCCGAGACAGGTCCCCCCGGGGAAAAAAAAGAATTAAGCCCTTTTGATTTTTTTTTTTTTTTCGAAGTTTTAACCTGGCCCCCCCAACCTTGTTGTTTTCCCCCCCCCCCCCAATCCGGACAATAGGAAAAACCCCGCTCTGTTAACTTTGGAAAACATGCCCCGGGGGGCCCAGTTGGGTGTTGTTTTTCCCGACTCTTGGGGGAAAAATGGGCACAAAACCCCCCCCATAAATGTTTGTCCCCCGTGTTTCCGTTGTGGGGGGGGGGGGGGACCCCTCTTTTTTTTTGTTTTCAAAAAAATTGGGGGGTGTTGGGCGGGGGCCCCCCCCTTTCGGACATTGTTTTAACCCCCGCGTGGGTTTTTCCCTTTTGTTTGGCCCCCCGCCCCCCCTTGTTTGTTTCGTTGCTGTCTTTTGTCCGTGTGGACCAAGATCAAGTTCCGGGACCCCCCAAAAGGAAAAGTTCCCCCAATTTTGAGGAAAAAAAAACCCCCCTGAAAACATGTCCAATAATGGGGCCGGGCCGCCCCCGGGGGGTGGTCCCCGAACGCACCCCCCCCCCGGTTTAAAAAAAACAAAACACACCCCAAACCCAACAAGGCCCCCCCCCCCCCGTTTGCATTGCCCATTTCCCCCCCCCCCCCTTTGTGCCCCCAACCCCCAAACAAAAAAAAAAGGCCCCCCTTCCCTTGTACTTATCCCGCGTCCCCCCCCCCCCACGTTTAAGTTACACGGGTTTCTATTTTTGTTGTATTTTACAAAGAAAAGGGAAAAAGAAAACCCTTTTTCCACCCAGTGTTTTACAACCGTTGCCCCCTTTTTTGGTCCCCCCCCCCCCCCCCAAAACCGCCCAACCCGGCACTTTGTTTGGAAGAAAAAACGCCATAATCGTCGGCCCCCCCCCCCCCCCCCCCCACCGGGGGAGGAAACAAAAAAAAAAAAATTTCCAGACCCCCCCCCCCATTTTTCGCATATTTTTCTACCCCCCTTTTTTTTTTTTTGTGGGCCCCCCCCCCCTGTTTAAAAAATCAAAAAAAATCCCGCTGCCCGTTTCACACCATTTTTTAAAAAAAAATCCCCCCGCCCCCCCCCCCCTTTCATTTAAAAAAAAATTCCCCCCCCCACGAAAAAAACCACACAATGACAAGCGGGAAAATGGGGGTGTTGGGGCGTGGGGGGGGGCAGGGCCCCGGACTAAAAGAAAAAAATGGTTTTTTTGGAAATTAATAATAAGATTCCCCCCGATGGCCCCGAACAAAAACTGAGCCACTGCGCTGTTGTTTCCCAAAGCCCGCAGTTTGTTGGCCAGGAACTGGGCGCAAAAACAATCCCCCGCCGCCCGAGGGGTGTTTTGCCCCCGTCACAATCCCCCCCCGCTTTTTTTTGGGGGGGGAAACCGCCCCCCCCCCCGACGCCCCATCCCCCCAAATGAAACCCCCCTAACATACTTCGGGGGGAAATGGCCCGAAGGGCCCCGCCGCCCCCCCCCCCCCCCCCCCCCCTTTTTTTGGGGGGGCCGGGCCCCGGCCAAACAAAACAAGCCCCCCCCCCTGTGCCACCCCGCTATTCCCAAAAAAAAAGCCCCTGTTTTTGGCGGGCCCCCCCTGGATTTTACACTTTTTTTTGTCCCCCCCCCAAAAAAGAAGTTTAAAAGCCCCGCCCGGTTGCCCCCCCCCTACAGCGAAACAAATTAAATTTTTTTATATTTACGTTTTGTACCCCAATCCCGCCCCCCCATCCCGAATTTCCCACGAGAGGGGGGATATTTCCCTTCGCAACTTTAAACCCCCCCTGATTTAATCCCCCTTTTTTATTTTGGCAGCCCCCCGTCCCCTTCATGGGAAAAAGTTAGGGACCCCCCCCACCCCCCCCGGCCCCCCCCGCCCCCCTAGTCATTACAGAAAAAATTTTTGCCCCCCCCCCGTTTTCCTCTCATTTTGTCCCCCCCAATTTTTTTTTTTTTTCCCCTTCCCCAAAAAGGGAACAAAGTTGAGGGTTGCCCCTTGCCCCCCGGAAACTCAAAAAATTTCGGGAGGCCCTTGCCCCTTTTTTTCTCACGGGCCGCCTAAGCCCCCGGCACCCCAAAAAGGGCACCCAAGGGGGGCCTTGTGGGGGTGTTCCCACTTGTAAAGGAGGAACAGGGGCGGTCTTTTTTTTTTCCCCCCGGGGTTTTGTTGTTGTCCGGCAAATATTTTTTTTTTTACATTTGTGTATTTGGAAATTTTATGGTGCTCCGAAAACGAAAGGGGGGAATTTTTAAAATAAACGGGAAAACTCCCCCCCCCCCCCCCCCCCCCCCCCCCAAAAAAAACTCTGCTAAATTTTCCCCCCCCCCCCCCCCCCCCCACCTAAACAAATTCCTTGTTTTTTTTGCTGCATTTGGCTTGAAAAATTTTGTTTTTTTTACCTCTAGTCGATGTTACATTCCGCCTTTCCCCCGCACGGGAACAAAAAAAAAAATTGGGAAGACGGGCCCGGGGGCCCCAGAAGTCCCCCCCCCCCCGGGGTGGGTGGTTTTTCCCCGGGTGTGTTGGGGGGGGGAAAACCCCCCCCCAAACGGCCCCGGGGGGACCCCGGGGAAAAAGAACAACCCCCCCCCCGGGGTGGTTTTTTTCCCCCCACCCCTCCCCAAAGAGTTTGTTTTTTTTGTTTTTCTGGGCCCCTGCAAAAAATGACAGCCCCCCCCCCCCCTATGTACCCCCACAGAAAAAATTTTGGGGGAAACTGGGGAAAACTTGTTTGGAAAATGAGCCTTTTTGACCCAAGAACCACCCGTTTTTATTTTTATGAAGTCACCCCGTGGGGGGCTTTTTTTTCCCCCCCCCGGTGGAGAAAAATCTTGGTCGTCCGGCATTGTGGGGGAACACCCGGCCTGAGGCGGGGTGGTCTTTCCCGGGAAAACAAAAAACAACAAACCCCCAACCCCCGTTCCGAGCAAAATTTTTTTTTTTTCCCCCCCCTGGGGCCGGGGCCCAAAAAGCCCCCAGGTTTTTGGGAAGTTTTTGAAACGCCCCAAAAGGGGTTACCCCCCCCCCCCCCCCCCCCCCCCCCTTTTTTTTTGGCCCCCCCCCCTTTAGGCGGTGCCCCGGAGGTGAAAAAAACCCCTGGGCCCTTACCGGGTTTGGGGCCGGGGCCCTAACACAACCGGTTTTTTTTTTTTTTTGGCCGGCCCCCCCCCCTTGAACAAGAACCCCCCACCAAAAAAAGAAAAAAAAAAAAGATCTTTTTTGAAGTAGGCCGGCCCCCCCCCCTTTACAAAAACAAAAGAAAAAAACAAAAAAAAAGAAACACAAAAAACCCCCAAAAAAAGTGCAACAAACAAAGTACAAACAACCTTAACACCTCCTAAACCCCTTTTTGTTATGCTGGTTTTTTTTTTTTTTTTTTTTTTGTGCTCCCCCCCCCACCCTTTTGCCCCCCCCCTTCCAAAGAAATTAACCCCCAGCAAAATGGAAAGAAGGGAAGTTTTCTGCCTCTTTCCGCCCACAACCCATAAAAACGGTTAACAAAAAAAAAAACCCCGGAAATATGTCTGACAGCCCTGGTGGGGGGGGGTTTCTTTAGTTTAAAAACCTCCGCTAAACTCCCCCAAAAAAAGAGAACAAAAAAAAAGAGCGGGGTTGGGGAGTCCCGCGCCCCACCTTTCTCGGGTCCCCCCGAGTGAAACGACCACAGGCCCCCCGCCCACCCGCAAAAAGCGTCAGCCCCCACACTCTGGGGCTACGGACATTTTGGGAACACTCCACCCCCCCTTTTCCCTCCCCTCTTAAATCCCCCGCCCCCGGTGGTGCCCCCCACAACGCCCCCCAAACCCACCGCTCCCCTCCAAAAAACAAACACCAAACACACGGGGAAAAAAGGAAAAGAAGGGGAAAAAAGAAGGGAAGAAGAAAAGCAATTCCCCCCCAGCGGGGCCCCCGAGCGCCCTTTTTTTACACTTTTGGGGGGCGGGGCCCCGGTTGGGGCAGGAAAACAAAAGAAAATAGTCAAAAAAATCAAAAAATTTCCCACCGGCACGTTAGACACAACCCCACCCCCCCCAGCCTTTTCGTCAGAAAAAAACATTATTTGCCCCGGGGTGCTAAAAACGGTTTGGTTTTGGGCACGGAAAGCAACTCCCCCCCTTTTCCCTTTTTTTTTGTTCCCCCCCCCCCCCCCAAATTTTGCATTTTGAAAAAAAAGGCCAAAGGGGGGGGGGGGTTTAAAAGTCGGCCCCAAACACCCCCCGGGGAGGTATTTTTGTTTGTATAAAGCCCCCCAGGGGGTTTTATTTTGTTGTTTATTTTTTTTTTCACGGCCCCAAAAAGGGAAAAAAAAAAAAAAAAAATCCCTTTGGGCCCGGGTTTTCATGTTTTTGTGTTCCCCCCCCCCAAACTTCCCACTGGCCTACATTCTTGTGTTTGCCCGCCCCCCCAAAAAAACAAAAAAAAGTTGGGCGTTGCGGGAATGTTCCCCCCCCCCGGGAAAAAAAACCGGCCACCCCCCCCCCCGGGTTCCCCCCAACAATCGAAACATTTGGCGCTCCCCCAACGGGAAAGCACGTTTTGTTTTTTTTTGGGTATTTCAACCACCTGTTGGGTTAGCTCCCCCCCCAATCCCAGGTTTTTTTTTTTTTTTTGTTTCCCCCAGAGAAAACTAAAAATTTTGTTTTTTTTTGTTTTTTTTATTTTTTTTTTTTCCCGGCCAAAGGCAACCCCCCATTTGCCCCAAAAAACCCGGGGGGGGGTTGAAACAAAACGGGGGGGTTTTCCCCCGCCCGTCCCCCCGCCTCCCCCCAACCGCGGGGGAATTCCGCTTCCCGAAAACAACCCCCGTGACCGGGAAACCATCGTTTTGGACCCCCCCGCGCCCCAATGTGTTTGTTGTTTCCCCCCCCAACCCATTCCCCAGGGGTGGGGCCCCCCCCGGAAACCCCTTTTTTTTTTTTTTCCCAACCCAATTTTGAATACTTGTTGAAAAAAAAACCCCGTGTTGTTTGTTGTTTTTCATAAATTAATTAATCCCCCCCCGTTTAAAAAATAATCCCCCCAATGCGCAAAAAAAAAACACACCCCAACCCGGGGAAAAAACAGCCCCCTCCAAAAACTTTTTGGGCCCCGGGGCCCCCCGAAAAAAAAGGGAAAAGGGGGCCCCTCGAAATTCCGGCCCCCAAAAAGGGACTCAGCCAATTGAAAGGAAGCACAAATAAGCGGGGGGGCACATGGTCCCACTAATAACCTCAGCCCCCCCCCCCCGCCCCCCCAAAGGGGGGTTAATCAAGGTTAAATACATCACCCCCCAGCCCCCCCCAAAAAAACAACCGGCCCCCCCAGGGGGTCCTTTTTTTTTTTTTAAAAAAACCCTCTTTTGGGGGGGGGGCCCAAAAAGGAAACCCGCCCCCCAAAAAAACCACCAGGCCCCCCCCCCCCCCCCCTGGAAAAAGGCACAGGCTTCTGGCCCCCTGGGGCCCCGGGCCCCCAAAAGAGGCCCGCCCTGGCCCCCCCCCCAAAAACGAAAATCGAGGTCCACCCCCAGCACCCCCCCCCCAATGGAAAATTTTGCCCTGTCCCCCCCCCCTGGGGTTACACCCCCCACCCCCCCACCGGGGAAATTTACGCCCCGCTCTGCACAAGCCCCGCCCCCCCCCCGACGAAAAGACAAAAACTTTTTTTTTTTGTTTTTGTTGGGCCCCTGCAACAAATGCCCCCTTTTTTAGAAATTGGACATTGGAGCCCCATTTTCGCCCCAAAACCGCCACACACAATTTGCAACCATTTTCCCCCCCGGGGCCCTCCAAAAAAAAAAAATCCCCCGCGGGGCAATGTCGGGAAAAAACAAAAAAAAAAGACAATAAAACATAGGCGAATGAAGAATCGCCCCCCCCCCCCCCGGGCGAATTTCCCAAATAGGCCCCCCCCCCATCCCCTTTCCCCCAGCGGTTGGGGAAAAAAAAGTCCCCTCCACCCCCTTTCCCCCCCCCCCCTTTTTTTGGGTATAACCCAAAAATAAACTTAGGGCAAAAAAAGCGAATTAAAGTAAAAAGAAAAAAAAAAAAAATTTTCAGAAACATTGGGTGCAGGGAAATAGAAAAAAACATGCCACCGCGCAGCTTTTTTTTTGTGGGTTTATAAAAAAAAAAACCGGATACCCCCGCCCCCCGGGCCCAAAATGGTGCGTTTTTTTGTGTTTTTTCCCCCCAGGGGCCCCGGCACCCCCCCGGCCCCAAATGGGGAAAAAATTCCCCCCCCCCCTTGCCCCGGAAACCCCCCGGCAAGAAAAAAAACCCACCTTTTTGTTGGCCCCCCCCGAAGCCAAGACGGGGAAAGTCCCCCCCCCCCGCCCCCCCCCCCCACATTGAAACAGCGTGTGCACCACGGAATGGGTCAGCAAAAAAAGACAAAAAACAAATGCCCCCCCCCCGGGCCCAATTTTCCCCACGTTTTCCCCCCCCCCCTGTTCTCCCACCGTGGAGGAAAGCACTTGAATAAAAGGGCCCCCCAGGGCAATCAAAAAATACGAAAACTGGTTAAATTGTTTTTTGTTGCCCCCGAAAAAGGCCGGGGCCCCCCCCCTCCCCCCAGGGGTGTCTAAAACCAAAATTTCCCCCCCGCCCCTTGCCCCCGAAAAAGTTGTGGGGCCAGTTTCCAATAGCCAAAACGCCCCCCCCCCCCCAAAGCCAAAAAAGGGGTTTATCCCCCCCCAAGGCCACCCCCCCCCACACCCACCCAAAAAAAATGGGGGTCTTGTCAAAATCCCCCCTTTGGGAATCCCCAGAACCGCAAAAATCCCCCCCCCCCCACCCGTTGTTCCCCCCCACCCCCCCCCACCCAAACATAAAAGTGGCCAAAAGGGGGGGGTTTTGTGTTTTTCCCCCCTTTTTTTTTTTTTCCCTTTTTTCCCAAAACACCCCCGCCCAAAAAATTATATTCTTTTTTTTTTTTTTTTTCTCCCCCCCTTTCCCCAGGCCAATCCTGCGGCCGGGGGGCCCCCCACCCCCCCTTACACATTCCTCCCCCCCCCCGTGCCCCAAAAACCCGCCCAATAAGGCGCCCCCCCCTTTTTTTTTTTTTTTTTTGTGCGAGGGCCTCCTTTTTGGGGGGGGGCAATAGTGGCCCCCCCCCCCTCCCCCAATTTTTGGTTTTTTTTTAGATGGTGTTAACACAAAAAGAACACAAATTTTTCCTGGCCTTTTCCCCCCCCACCAAGATTTCATTGGGGATGGGAGGACGGGTTTTTTCTCCCCCCCCTTTTTTTGGGGGGGGTGTGTCCAATACAAAAAAAGGCCCCCCCCCTGAAAAAACGCCGGGGCCCCCCGAATTTTTTTTTTTTTTTTTTTTTTTTTTTTTTTTTTTTTTTTCCCCCCCCGTCCCCCCCCACCCTTTGGGAGTCCGGTTTAAGTTCCCCGACAAATTTTGCCCGGGGTTTATTTACATCCCCCTCCCCCCGTTGAAAACACCCATGAAAAGAGGGCCAGGGAAAAAGGGCAAAAATTGGCCCCCGGCCCGGGCCCCCCCGTCCCCCCCCCTCCTCACAAATTCAAAAAAAAGTGTGAAAAAATGGTTCCCCCCCCCCGTCTTTTTTTGTGCCACCCCCCCCCCCCCCCCCCCCCGAAGCCCGCGAAACACACACAAAACTTTTGGGGGTGAACGGAAAAATTGAACAACAAGTTGTTTTTTTTTTTGTGTTAAATGGTTTTTTTCGCCCCCCACGCCAAATATTTTTGAAAAACCCCGCCCCCCCAAAATTAATCCGCTCCGCCCCCCCGGGCCCCCTGTCGGAAACTTAATGCCCCCCCCCCGAAAAAAAAACAGAAATTTCGAAATACGGCGTCCCCCCCGGGCCCCAAAAAGGGGGGGAAAAAAAAAAATTGTTTCCCCCACACGGGTTAAAAAACCGGCCCCGTGTTACGATAAATGCCCCCCACAAGAAAAACCGGGGGGGGGCGGGCCCCCCGCCACCCCCCCGCCCGGGAGCCACAAACGAAAACCCCTGGCCCCCCCCCCCGGGGGCCCCCCGAGACTTGGCCGTTTAAAAACAAACCGTAATAGTTCCGGGCAAAACAACAAAAAATCAGGAACCTTTTTTCCCGTTTCCCCGTTTTGTTTTTTTGGTCTCCGGCGTTTAAAGGGTTCACCCTTAAAATGGGCGAGCTTCCGAGGCCCACACCACCCCCCAAGCGCTTATTGGTGTTGTGGGGTAAGAGGCCCGCCCCCCGGGGGGGGGTTTGTGGAGACCCCCAAAAAAAAACGGAAAAAAAAAGTTTTTTTTTTGTTTTTTTTCCAACTGCCCAGTTTGGGCAAAGGAGATCCTGCCCAACAAAAATAAAAATCCCCTGTGGCCCCATCCGATGGTTAAAAGGCTTTTTTTTTTGCCAAAAAGTGTGTTTTGCGGTTTTTTTACCCTCCCGAAAACTTGCCTTGTGGCCCCGCCCCCCCCCCCCCCCCCCCACACAAGGGTTATTCCCCCCCCCCCCCCCCGGGGTTTTTTTGGTGACAAAAACCCCACCCCTGGGGGGACTTCCCCGAGGCCAAAAAACCTGCCTCCGGGAAAAATTATTCAAGCAAATTTTTCCCGCCCCCCCCCCTCCCCCCGGGTCCCCCCCCAAAATGGAGGGGTTGTTTTGTTGTTAGGGGAAAAGGCACAGAAAAAAAAATGGGAAAAATATGTTTTTTGATTTTTGTGTTCCCCGGCCTACAATTTTTTCTAGCCCCCCCCCCTGAATCCAAATTTGGTGTTTCAAGAATAAGTTGGGGGTTTTTTTTAAAGCCTCCCCCCCCCACAGCGATGATTTTGGTTTAGAAACAAGCGCAACAAGAAAAACTCGGGACCCCCCCCCCGGGGGGTTTAAGGGCCCCCTCTGGCCCCCCCCATTGTTTTTAAAAGATAGATCGAGAAAGTTTGGGCAAAATAACCAGGAGAGACCCCCGCCCTCCAACCCCCCCAAAAGATACACACCCGCGCGTAGGGGGGGGCAAAGAAAATTGGGTTTTTTTATTTTTTTTTTTTTTTTTTTGTCCCCCCTCCGAAAAAAATACGTAAAAAAGAGGCGAAAAAAAAGGTGCCAGCACCCCCGGACCCGCCCCCCCCCCCCCCCCAAAACTCCCCCGGTAAAACAAAACTTAAAAAAACCCACTCCCGGGGGAAAGTTTACCCCCCGCCCGAAATTTGGGGGCCCCCCCGTTTTCCGCGGCAGCCCCCCCCCCCCCCCCGCCAAGTAAAAAGCAGAAAAATTTTTTTTCCGAACCCCCCAACCTTGGCGCCGACCCCCCCCCGCCCCCCACCCCCCGGGGGACGCACACCCCCCATCACCAAGCGCCGGTTTCAAAAAAATTCCGGGAAACAAAAAAAAAAAAAAAAAACGTATTTCCCCCCCCCCCCCCCCCCCCCCCCCGGCCCCCCGCCGGTTTACCCCCCACCCCCCCCCCCCCCCAACCCAAAAAAAAACGGCCCCCCCCACCCCCCCCTGCACCCCCCGGCCCCCAAGCCGGGGACGGAAAAAGGCAAGTATTTTTTTCCCGCCCCAGGGGGTTTTTACTCCCCCCCCCCCCCACAAAAAAATTTGGAAAAACCGGTTTTTTTTTGTATATGTTTGTTGGGCCCACCCCCCGGTTTTTTTTTTTTTTTTTGGGGGGTGGTTTTTTTTGAGCACGAGAAGAGAATGGAGAAATAAAAAAGAAAGTGGAAAACTTGTTGCCCAAAAAGATGGCCCCCCCCCACCCCCGCCCCCGGACCACCCCCCCGAAAATTTTGAACAGGCAAATAAAACCCCGCCGGGGGTTGTTTTTTCAAACACCAGGGGTTTTGCGAAAAAAACGGTTTAGATAACCTTCCAATTTTTTTTTCCCTTTAGGGTTGCGAAATTTTGGAAAAAAATATGTGGCTATGCCCCAGGCCCGGGGGGGGGATTTGGGGGATGATGACAATGTTTTTTACGTTGGAAAAACCCAAATGGGGGGAGGCCCACCCGCCCCAAAAATTTACCGGTTTTTTCCCGTTTCCCCCCTTTTCCCCCCCCCCCAAAGTTTTTTTTTTTTTGTTTTTTTTTTCCCCCCACCCCCCCGGGGTTGTTACATTACGGAACCCAACGGGTTTTTTTGTGTGTTTTTCTTTGGAAAAAAAAACAAAAAATTTTTTTTTTTTTTTTTTTTTTGTTTTTTTTTTTTTTTTACGTTTTTTTTCGTTTTTTTTTTTGGTTTTTTTTGTTTTTTTTTTTTTTTTTTTTATACCCCGAAACCCCTATCACACAAACCACCCCCCCGGGGGGGATACCCCCCCCCCCCCACCCCCCCCCCCCCGCCCCCCCCCCCTTTTTGTTGGAAATCAAAAACCCAACAACCGTTTTTTTTTTTTGGGATATTTTGTTATTGTTAGTGGTTACCCCCCCCCCCCCTGTGGCCCCCAATAAAAGCATGTGCCCCCCAAGCTTGGGGGGGGCCCCCCGTGACCCCCGAAAATTGTTGTTGTTTTTCCGGGCGACCCAGGGTTTTGGCCCCCCCCCCCCCCCCCCCCCCCATCCCCCACGGTTTTTGGGGCCCCCCGAAAAAAAGAAAAAATCTCAGCCAACCACAAGGGTTGGGGGCCCCAGGAAAAAGCAAAACAAACAAAAAAAAAATTGGGTTGTGTTGGTACGGTGGGGTTCACCGGCCCCCCCCCCCCCCACCCCCCCCCCCCCCCCCCCCCCGACAAAAAAAAAAAAAAAAAAAACGTCCTTATAAAAGTTTTACTTATTGCGCCCAACGAACAATTGGGATATGTATTTTTTGTGTTAGAGGGATAGGGTCGCTAATTCAAAGAACCCACGCCGGGGTGGGGAAAGGTTGTGGGGGTGGTGTTGGTTTGGGAAAATAAGAAAACCCCGGTTTTTGTTTCCAGAACGCCCTAATAGTTAGGGGAAGGCTGACCCGTCAAAAAACCGGGGAACCTGCCATAGTGCCCCACCCCACCCGATAGGTTTGCACCCCGCCCCCAACATGAAAAAAACCGCCTGCTGTTTTCCGCGCGGGCGGGGGGCCAATTTCACCAGCCCAACCCCACACATCCCCAAGTATACCGTATAAGGGCAGGGGCCCCCCCCTCCCCGGTCCCGCGGGGGGGGGCCCCCCAGCCCCCCCCCCCCCCCCCCGGGTCTTCCCCCCCCCACACACCATGTTTTTGCCCCGCGTTTTATTGTTGGTGCCCCCCCCCCTGGGGTTGGTGTTTTTTTTTCCCCGGGAGGCCCCCCACCCAAAAAAAACTCCCCCCCAGAAAGTGGGGGGGGGTGCCCCCCCCCCCCCCCCGGCAACTTTTTTCCAAAGCCCAAGCAGAGAGCATTCCCCCCCCCCCCCCCCCCCCCCCTCCCCTCAACCAACAACAACGGGAAAAAAAAAAAAAAGGAAAAAGGAGGGGGAAAAAGAAAAGAGAAAAAGGAGATGACACATACGGCCCCCCCCCCCTTGGGTCCCCTTTATTTATTGGGCCCCTGCCCTTTTTTTTTATTTTTGAAAGGCAAAAAACAGGGAAAAAAAGGGCCCACCCCCAACCCGTTTTTTACCCCCCCCCCCCCCCTTACTGAGTTGGTGCCAAAAAAAAATTCCGGGGGAAAAGCTAAAAGCAACAA
>Ga0179591_1313699_pt1 | contig 16413 bp, 17 predicted proteins | sample CZOMad2_1_08_16f_FD_182891 | JGI IMG/M metagenome (GOLD analysis project Ga0179591, IMG submission 182891) | Vadose zone soil fungal communities from Angelo Coast Range Reserve, California, USA - CZOMad2_1_08_16fungal (PacBio error correction) | ecosystem: Environmental > Terrestrial > Soil >...
GGGCGATGCCATTTTTTGCCGTTTGCTAGCATCGCCCAAACGGGAGGAGGAAAACGAAAACTTAATAGAAACAAAGTATTGCGCAACCGCCATGCCATCGGCCAGGACAGCGCCAGGGGAACACGGTCAAAGGGGGGGGAAAAGGCGGGACAATGCGCCGCCTCTAGCCGCTTCGTCCTTGATTCTTCTAGGCGAGAACAGACAGCCGTCGGAAGCAAGAGAGGGGGGATCATCTAGAAAGGAGCATGTGAGGGTTCGAGCTTTCTCAAATCCCTACCTTTGAGAATCAGGAAGACAGAGGAGAAGAGACTTATCAGGAGATTCTCGGGGGGGTAGAAGATGACGCTCATCGCATGGAAAATAGAAGAGGGAGAAAAGAAAGCTTCTAGCGGGAAATCTCTATGGGGCGAAGCCAGCTAACCTGATCTACGCGCTTCTCGCGTACTATAAGGTGAGAAAAAAGAGGGGGGTGGTAGGGGACCTCAGTAAAAAATTAAAAGCGCGATTCGACAACACTATGAAAGCTCGTCCGGCAGGCTGGCGAGCCGGGGGGCTGAAAAAGGGGCGCCCAAAGAGAAACATCACAAAGAAAGAGGAGACCGAGAGCGTTCCAAGTTGCCTGACTGCGGCTTGCAAACAAAGAGACTGAGCAATATGAGAATGACTTCAGGACCTCCAGGAAGGAGTGGGGGAAACTAGGAAAAAAAGGAATAGGGGAGAGAAAACAAAAGACTTAGGCCCGGGTGGCCACTGGCGGTGTCGGCGTAAAATTGGTTGGGAAGTTAATCTCTCAAGGAGGAAAATGTAGGGAAAAAGAAAAGGCTACTCAAAAGCAAAAAAGAATATAAAAGAATAAGAAAAAAAGAAAGTGTTTAACCCCTCTGCACTACATTGCAATTTCAAGGGCAGGGAAACGTGAAAGATAATCCTTGGAGGGAAAAAGGGATTCTAACGGGAGAAAGGATTAGGTGACGGTAATACGTTACTGTCGGGCACGGGCACGTACTGGGGATATGGTGAGGGAGCTCCGGCATGTCCGAAAAGAGAGTATGCGTACCGGAGCAAAAGGAAAAATGAAAGTCTCCAAAGGAGGAGAATCACAAGAACCCTCCTTCGCCAAGTCGGTCACACCGGGGACATCAGAAGACGCAAAATGTCGACAAAGGTTGAGGAGACACTCAAATCAACTAAAAAAAAGAGGGATAGGGGGAGTTGAGGAAGGAGACCCAAATTCCTCAGCATACAGATCATCAAAGATTCGACCAGGTATCGAGAAAAGATCAGCCGACGGTAATGGGGAGTCAAGGGGGCGAGGAGTAAAGAAAATAGTGGACGGCTCCAAGAGTAAAATAAAGTAGAAATTATCACCCGGATGCAAGATGCGGGAGAGCAGTCCGGGCATAGAAAATCCATCCAGGGGAAGAAGAAGAGGATGTTGGGAAGAAAGAAGTTCACATTCCTCACCGACGCGAATAAGAGGGATTCTCTTGTGTCCTAGAAGGACGGCAAGGAAACTTAATAAGGTAGGGCTTAAACCTCCAGTAACTTCGTCGGTCACGTCATGATCCAGCTCCCTCGCGATACAGAGGAAAAAAGGAATCAATGAAAGAGGGGGATGACCATTTAGGAAGAGAATGCCTACAGCTTGGCTAAGAACGCCTGCTCGTCCCGAGCAACGTCGCGACTGGATACCACTGGAAAAAGAAGAAAGAAAAGATCTTACGGTCCCAAAGACCATAGGGGTTAAGACGTACGGAAAAGACCGCAAAAAAAAACGAAAAAATCAGAGAGGGGAGGAAATAAACAAGTGGAAGAAAGAAATTTGATCTCACAGACCGATCGACTACATGGTTTCTTGATAACACGGCGATGCCTTAGAACCTATGAAGGTAGGAAAGGAATCAAAAAAGGTGCAAATCCTCGTGCCGTCATCACGTGCGCGAGAACACCGATCACAGAAAAGATAGCCTCGGAAAAAAAATTGGGGCACGGCAAAAAACTCAGAGCTTATAGAAGGCGCCGCGTCATCTTGAAATCGCGGCCGCACGGTGACGCGAAACGTCGTTTGGACGGTCAGAAGCATAGACTCTAAACCTGCCTAATCGGAAACCGTAGAACACCTGGTAAATAATGCTACCAAGATAGACCCGAGTTAGAACGAAGAGGAAGAGGGAAGTTCCGATAAAGTGCAGGGGTGCAATTCAGGACGTTCTCTTCGGGCAGTCAATCGTCGTGACCTCGCATCCCTAAAATCATGCGCGAGCTGAGCAAGGAGAGCACGGTACAAGAAGTGTTACGGGGAGAGGGGAATCGGGACAGAAAGATGAAGAGGCGTATCCAGATCCCGCGCGCGCACGACCGTAAGTCCACACGCACCCGGAAAGCAGTCGCGCAACTCTGAATTAAGTGAAAAAGGACTGGGGGAGGAAAAACAGAGCCGGCCTAAAGAGAGACAAAAAGCGAAGCGATATTGAAAGGACATCTCGAGTCGCTTCTTCACGTGACGAGCTCTCCCGGCAACTCTGCTGCGAGCACGCGATGGGACGCGATGGCGAGAACGTGAGCAAGAACCGGTGGGGTACGAGAGGAGGGATTACGGGGCTATTCAGCCGCCCGGCTCTAGGGCGGCGTGTGGGGGAGAATCTCAAGGACGCCGGCTTCCACGATCCTCACAACTGAGGAGAAAATCTCAGAAAAAGCAGAATATCAGGGAATGGAGGCGTTCCAAGACCAAAAGGGAAGCCCCGTTGCAATCCCTTGCGGGGTCCCTCGAAAAGCATTTTTGAACATTTCGGTCGAAGTAAGTGGGGGGGGTTGCTAATAAACATGGGCCTTTCCTTCAGGCCAGAAACAGTCGCTTGGGCACGCGAGTGCCAAGCGGAGGAAGAACTCTTAAAATTGGCACAAGAAAACTCTGAATGTCGTATTCCTCGTTCGAAGACACTCGAAAGCTCGCCGTCGTAGTCTTCTATGTTGCGGGCGCCACGCCGAAAACGCCCGCGCGGGTAGTACGGCGACCCTTAAAGAAGGGGTTTATATGAAAGAGTTTTTTCCGCTCTCTACGGTCAGTGAGCACCGCCCGAGCGGGCCTTTGCAACGAGTACGAGCAGTACGGTTGTAAACAAGAAACCTGAAAACTAGGCTAGCTCCATGGAGAAGATGCCGCATGTCTGCCAAACAGCAGGCTTTTTTTGGGCGTCCCCAGACGTCTCAGGTAGCCTTCAATCAAGGGGATTGACACAGGGGAAAGACTAGGCAGTCAAAGACTGTGTCATCGAAGTTAGACGCCAGTGTCTGCAACATCGGTTGGTCAGGTGGACTTGTCCGGAGAGAGGGACTGAGTCGCTCTGGCTAGCTAAAATTCCAAACAGCGGGCACTTATTCGGCGTAACCGGCGTCCTGCGCGCACGCGCCGACCGCAGAAAAAATAGCGGCGGGGGTTTCCGAACATAGGGGGGAAAATACGGGAGATCGTGGGGGCGCTCACGTATCAACGACGCAGCGTGGATTCACGCAACGAAGGACGTCAGTCTCACTGGAATAAAAGCGGGGGGAAAAACGACCCTGCGCGCTCAGCCGAACAAGCGACTTCATCCAGGGAGCACGACAAACGGTGAACTGCAAACCACACCAGAACGCACGGGCACCCGCCAGAACAAATCCTGTAAGCCACGAAAGAGAGGAGATCTGCTCGTGTGCGCTGTAATGGAAAAGACGCTTGGGAGCCTCGAATCGTTCGAGCCGAGGTCGGGCAGAAAGGCAACGCCTGGAGATGGCAAGAGGAAAACGCGAGGCAGGATACTCAAGAGGTCCTGAGGACTTTGGACTGTCCAAATTTCATAGGAGCGGGAGAAGAATAAAAAGTGGGAATACGAAGGTTAGACTGGCGGAAGAGCCCTCTGGCTTTCATGGGGCAATCCCATTCACACAATGTAAAAAGCGGGGTATTATTAGTTGGATCGAAAAGGGAAGTTAATGGAAAAAAAAGAGAAATGCGGATTCCGCTCCGAAGTGGATCAACCAGCGGCCGCTTGGAAAAGTAGGCTGCTTCCTTTCGAACTTGGGGCGTTTGACGAATGGAAAAGCCTGAGAGGAGGAAATGGACCGTCGACGACGACCAAGACAGCCTGCGGCTGAGATACAAGCTCTCGAGGTGATTATCCGCATCTTCTTTATGGCGGAGGGCGTGGGGAGCACGGGAGACTGACCGACCGACGATGAGGGGGGATTTTGATGAGATGGGACGACAGCTTGGCGTAAGGATAAAACCCTTTTGTGAAACTAGAGTCCAGTCAGAACGGTTATTTTCGACCCGCATCAGCGGGGAATGGGGGACCAGAGCGCAAGGCCAAGCAGGAAAGAAAGTCGGGGCCGCAGGACATGCAACACGGCGCACAACGCCAATCCCCCCGTACAAAAAGAAAGTCCCAGCAAGGGAAAGGACACGAACTCTTTCCCTAAAAGCATCAATCCTCACGGGAAAGGGGGGGAAAGGGGCACGTGTACCGTAAATGGGATGTAAGGTCAGAGGGGGTACGCACCGCGGGGGGTCGTTTCGTAACGTTCTTAGGGCGAGGCAGGAAGGACAAGAGGACGCGCGAAGTCATAAAAGAACGTCGAGCAGAAAAGAACCACCTGCCAGCTCGTGGGCGCAACCGCTGTGCCACGTTGGACGATCTGATTCCTAACGAAGGAGGGGAGGGACACGAACTACCAGGAGCCTCGGGGTCGTCACTCGTCAGGTCGCACCACGTCGGCCGGCACTCAGCCACGTCCGGTTAGTCCTTTGCCTGTGGGTGCATTGAGGGGGGGGGGGCTCGTACTCGAAGCTCCTGGAACGACGCTCCCGGGAAACCTACGAATAGATGACAGAGGGTAGGGGCCTCGAATAGTCACTGGAATGAGCCCACCCCCTAGGAACGGTCGGAAGAAATAGAGAAAGGTAACCTCAACGGACGGAAGCGTAAAGGCGGGATCGCTTTAAGCGCATAGGAGAGGAAAAAACCCCCGCACACGTCACTAAAGCTACGCGAATAAAAGGCAAGATTAAAAATAGAGGAAGAGGAGGACCAACGTACGCTGCAACGTAATAGGGGATTCAGAAGGAGACTGCGAAAGGCCGGAGAAGTATGGGTCACATCGTCAACATTCTGAAGATATGCACCGAGAAACTAAGATGGAAGGATAGGATATTCGGACTCAAAGAGATGGAAAAGAAAAAGCGGAAGCGGCTCGACTCCCGGGCCGACCTCGAGACTTCTCCTGTCGCGAACCTTTGGCGGGTAATCGAGCACCTGGGAGAGGGTTCTACATTGGAACGATCCGATGCGGTGCACTTGCCCTTTCGCACTAAGGGGGCAGGGGAGGGTACAGGTCTGGGGCGTATGGGCACGCACAAAAGCTGAGCTCGGTTCACTCAAACACTAGAAAGGAGGACCCGAGCGCAGAAAGGTAAATGGGGGGGAAGTGTATAGCAAGAGGGGAAGGACGAGCCTCACTGTCCTGCGAACTCGAGCTAACGTGCCGTATTGCCACCGCCATGAAGGTCTATCGGCCACGACAAAGACGCCAGTGGAAGCATCGTGAAGACAAACCTAGCGCCAGGCCGCCGACTAGATTCAGGCTAGCGACGCAGGACTCTTGCCTGCACGCGTGGAATCTACCTAGACGTCTCTCAGGGGGGGGGGGGAACATATCGGTAGATCAAGGGGGAGTGCTCAGTCACTAAGTATAAGATCTAGCCGAAGAGGCTCGCGAGATTGGCTCACGCTTAGTCACGTTTAAGATAATCGCGCGCTCGAAGATAGTGGAGGGGGATCGAAGGGGGGCTGGAAATAAGGGCCAACGACGAGGCGATCTGTGAGGGCGAGCCGCGATAAGCGGAAAGTCAAGAGTTACAAGCTAAGGGGAGATAATCGAAAGGGGGGTTGATAATTACTGTGTCTACCACTGAAAGAAATTAAATTCTCTGCGGGACATGAGAGAGGGAGGGCAATGTAAGTCAGGGGAGGAAAACCACAACGAAATCATCAAGCCCCAGGCTAGAGTCCAAGTTCTCCAGCGCTTTCTGAAAAGACTACTGAAAACTACGAAGGAATTCAAAAAAAATGCAGGGAGAGAAAGCTTACACTCAGGGCCAGACTCGAAAGTAGGTGGCCAAGCGGTGGCGGAAGTGTGTTACCGACGGGGCTAAGAACTGTTGGGAGTAGTCGAAAAAGACCAAACGTCTAGCAAAGGAGACAAAGCACCAAGCAATTTCTTAACCAAGACTGAACGTACATGCCCTAGGGTACATGCCCGGAAAAAACTCTTTCCACAGAGAGAAACCGGGGGGGAAATTAAGAGTTGAAGGGAAGAGCAATAAGGGGAAGGGAAAAGTATAAGCGTGAGAGGGGGTGTTAAGCATGTCTCTTCGAAGACCTGCGGGGCCGCCCAAGAGGGAGAGAACCCTGGGAGGACGTGGGAACCTCACTGAAAAAGACGCCTAGAAGATGAACTAGGTAACAAACCGAAAAAAGCTGTCGCAAGTTGCTTTCGGAAAACAAATACCTGCAAAAAGAATGCGGAGGATAGATTGGATATGAACGCCACACCTCGCAACCGCCGAGATACAAGATCCTGTCCTCGAGAAATAATACCAAGACAGGGGGTCGGTGGGAAGTGAGCAGAACGTGAAAAGTACCTATCGGAGGCCCCTCTTCAACCAAACATGAACCTTCACCTGCAACTCGTTCGGAAGAGGGGGAATTAGGTATCCCTGAGGGTTTGCATGAAGAAGAAGCAGAATCGGGGACAGAACCGGAGAAAACAATCCGACGCGGATCATGATTTGGACTCAGAGTTTGACAGATAAGGACGGAATATAAAAAGAGGCGTGCGCCGACATCGCGAAGGCGGCATATCAAACGCTCCTCCTCAGGACCAGGAGGGAAAAAGAAAGGAAGTCCTCGGGGGTACAGTTTGAAACTTTGAGGAGAAGTCCTAAAGCGTTGCTAACAAGCGCAATCCGAATCGACGGACGTGCCTGAGCGCTCACTCGACACAGAGGAAGGGTGGTACGGGAAAATAAAAAAGGGGTCGTCGGTCCGGGGCCCCAAAAATCAGAAAGCTCGAAGGCGATCGAGAGGATTCCCCTAATGGTAATCTCACACGTGAAATATCTGGGGAAAATGGGGATTTCTTGACAGGCGCGTCTGTCCAAAATTCAACGGGGGGAAAAATGAACATAGGCTAAAGGAAAGGGTCGGAAAGTTCGTGGGGGGGACGGCGCGAGACACCGATCGTGGAAAAGTCAGGGGTGCCTAGGGGGACAACATCAGGACTTGAAACAGAAGGAAAGAGATTGCAAAAAAGCTCGCTCGGCTCCTAATACGCAAGGCTGAGGTGGTAAATCCAAAAGAAGAGAAGGTCCTATCTAGAGGGGAGGTACCAGGGACCTCAGAGGGCACCTTATACACACGAAACAGTCTAAGCTGATCGAAAAAAATTAGCCGTTAGAGGCAGGTTCTGGGAGATTCAGTGAAGGGTTCAAGTTAGAAGGTAGGCTTTCTGGGCGAGGCAAAACCAGGAATCTTCATTGGCATCATGACGAGACTCTGTGGAACAGGTTCAAAGGGGGTCTGGAAAGTCTAAAGACATGGGGTTTGGGAGGATCGTACTAGTTAAGGCGTCCTAGGAACCAGGATCCCGGCCACGACGTGAAACAAACAACTCAACAAGTGGATAGCAGGGAGAAAAGGACGAACGGGAAAAGCGGAGGCCTGCCTTCTCCAGGAAAACAAATCTCCGACGAACGGGCATGGAGAGCATCGACCATACCTAGCTTCGGGCGGGAAGTGAGAAGAGGGGGGACTTTACTGCGGACACAAACCGGTCACCGGACGAACGGCGGAGTGGTACGCGAATGGGCGCGTGAACCGGGCGACTGAGACAAGAACAAAATGACTTTGGAAGGGGGGGGTGGATCGGAAAAAAAAAATTCGAAAATATCGACTGTGTTTTGGGAGGGAGGAACCCAGAATTCCAGGACGCAGGAGCTCCCGATCTCTCCAACAAGGGGAGAAAGAGAGCCGGACCGTCCGGGAAGTTCGAGATGGGCTCCAAAGGAATACTCAAGGACGTAATACAGAGGAAAATCGAACCGGGTGCATTTTTCAAGGAGGAAAAAAAGTGAGACGGGGTGTTGCTGTCGCCATGTCCCCGTCCGCTTTGGGGGGGATATCAGTGTCCGTACAGGAAGTCGACTTCAAGTGAACATCGTCACGCCGAACTCGAGATGGCTGCAAGAGGCAAAGAATCTCAGGGACCTTCAATCTGGAGGGACTTAGGAGGGGGATTTGGTGGGGGAGGCAAAAAAGTGAACTCCGCGGCGAAGCCGTGCGTTGGAGCAACATGTGCCGGAGATACAGCAGGGAGGCACATCAGAATACAAGGCCCGGAAAAGAAACTCAGACTTATAAGGGTAATAGGGAAACTGGCGCCGAGATCGCGGGGGGAGGAAATGAGATCGGATAACGGGACACGAATAGGGGGGGTGGTGGGCGGGGGAAACAACAGCAAATTGAGGAGAAAGAACTGTCAAAACGGCACCCGGAGGAAACCGGTTCCGCTCAACTCGGCATGGTCCGTCGTGATGTAACGCGCGTCTCATCGGGTTGGGGTATAGTTAAAATTTGGACGGGCAGGATCTCAGGGGCGAAGGCGGCCTCTGGCAAGGACAAAAAAGCGCGGGGATAGGGCCAGGGGCGCACGCTGCGTCTGGAAACAGGATCGCCTCATCTCGGTGGGACTGGGAAATATGTTCGAAAACAGCGTGTGAACGGATCTAGGGGTTGGCGAAGGAAGCAAGAGGGAAAACTAAAGGGAGAAACGTGCGCCTTGAAACACCTCCCTAAGTCAGGGGGGAGATAGAACGACAATGAAATCATCGGCCGTAAGATTCAAGAAATTCCATGTCGGGCGTACACACGTGCTCAGGAGACAGGTTGAGGATAGAGGCTGGGTATGAATCCGATCTGCCCGGGGAAACCGTAAAGCGACTGTTCCTTTGGCGGAAAAACACGAGGACTAATCAGGGAAAGGGGGGAGGCGGGAATTGAAGGAAAAAGGGGTCTTCTAAGTTCCAGAAAGGGAGCAAATCTTAATCATGATCATTGAAGAGCCCATTTCCTCGAGGGGCGATCATCAATCGCAAGGGTCCTTGGCAGAGGGGACTTTTCAATCAGGACGGGGGAAGAAAAGTAGTAGAGAGTGCGACGCCCTCAGCAAAGAGGTTCTCAACATGAAGGAAGGACACAGAGAAAAACTATGCGTACGGGGAGGAAGGGGGGATTAAAGAAATGCGGGGAAAACAATAAAGCTTCTGAATGGGAAGGGGAGACGACGGGGTTATTACCGGACGCGTCCGCAAAAAATCTGCAAGGGATGGAATTTAAACTTGCTTGACAGGGAGAAGAAGTCGAGAAAATCACGAAAGACCGTGCACTTCTGCGGCGAGGGGGAGAGGACTTGCTCGCCTAAAGGGCTGGGGATTAGTCTAAGAGACGTGGTAGCCCGGGGGAAAAAAAGAAGCTCTATGTTTGGTGAAGGATGGTTGAGAAATTTGCGACAGAGGATAGGGGGGTTTCAACAGGTTTGAAAAAGGCGCAGTCGAAGGAGGCTTTATAAAACCGAGAACCAAGACTCAGGGGAAAGGGAGTGGGGGCCGCAGAACGTCAAAGGAAAAAGGATCTTCAGGGGACATAATAGTCCCGGAGAGTACCGCCCCCTCATACACGTGAATGCCCGTGCCTTGAACTATTCCCGGAACTCAGGAAGGTCAAAAGGAGGGGTGAGACAAGACAAAAGGAAGTAAAAGGGGGAAAATCCGGAGGGCATTTACGGGACAAGGTTAAACGCCAAAGGGATGTTGAGTCATCAGGGGGGGAAGGGTATCGGATTTGGGAGTTGGCAAAGGAAGATGAAACATGTCATTTAGGGCTCGGCTCCTTCAGCACAAAGCGTCCGCCCTCCGTGGGCCACCAAAACTCAAGAAACTGCGTGAAGCCCAACCCAGAGGACCCTACGTTGAAGATCGGATTGGCCCGTGGGTCCGCGCCCTTTCGCAGATGGTCAGAATGAGTAACGGGGCATCAACAGACTGAGGGAGAACTTGGCAAAAATATCGCACCCGTGGGAATGCATTTCGGGGCGCGGTCCGCATCCTTGAGAGGTCCTCAGCAGAAGGGGGTCCAGACGAGCAGAGGGAGTGGACTTGGGCTCTAATCCGAGAGAACTGTAATAATTCGGATATAGTCCACGCTCCGGGGGAGGCATCCTTCATCTATTACCGGGAAGGGGGCCTCAGTGAGGGGGAAGAGATCGAGAAGGTCGCTCCCAACCACAAGAGGAAGAATTGGTAAAATAAAAGACTCGGCTAGTCCAAGAAAGTAAGCCTGGGCTGGCCTGACACGGACTCGCGAAAACGAAGAGAGCTACAGAAGGCGGCGGAGAAAAGAATTCGACTTCGCAAATAAAGTAAAGGGATCTCGAAAAGCCGCATAACCTCACTCGGAGCGCAGCTCGGGGATCTAGAATCAAGAAAATCGTGTAGAGAGCTGGGCTTAAGAACCCTCGAAGAAAGTCCTAGAGGGAGAGTCAAAATCCTGGCCTCGGTCGGAGGAAAACAAGCTAGGGCAACAGGGGGATAACCTTCCTAGAACGCTCATGAACATCTACTCACTTTCGATAGGCGCCGTGTCGAGAGAGGCTTATGGAAACTCTTGGGGGGAGACAAGCTCAAAAAAAGTCAGGCTGGAGACAAAGTGGAATCTCTACAAAACACACTGGATATGAAAAAATATAGAAGAAGAACAAAAGAAGAGCGAGAAGGGGGGAATGTTGCAAGGGGAAGGAACGAATGCGCGCCGGCGAAAACGTTCGAAGTGCCGGGGGATGGAAACCTCAGTCAAAGTGCGGGAAAGCGGCCCAGGGTCATCCAAAGGTTTAAAAGGGAAGAAAAGATCTCTTCTGAACGTGAGGGAGAAAGGGCTATCAAAAAACGGCATGCTTTCTCAAGGATTTCAAGAAAGGGAAGGGGTGTGATGTGGAACTAAAGGGGAACCATTTGACTCTGTCTCCGGAAGGTTAGAATCGTCCTCTCGGGGGGAAAAGCTCTGAGGGAAGTGCGTCCGTCCAATTTTCGCCAGAGTCAGAATATTACGAAGGTATAGAATCAGAAGGAAAGAGAGGAAGGACTCCAGATAAAGTAAAGATTCTATCTGTTGAAAGGGATCACCACTCTCTATATAGGAGCATCCAGTATCGTTAAAAATCAGTAAGGAAATACTAAAGGAGATTGGTATGGATAAACGAGGACTAAAGGGCTCTTAGAAAAAAGTATAAAGAATCGTCGGCTCCTATCAATTAATTTCAGAGACCCGGACAACAAAACGAAAATCACAAAAAGGCTTATACGAAGAAAAGACAGGCCGGGGGGAAAGAAAGAAAATTAAAGTACGACGCTACCAAAAGACAGTCGGAGGGCAAGTCATACTTCAGGAGGGGACTAGAAAAGAACCTCTTGATAAGAAGGCAAACACCCGGGCCGTGGCCACCTGGCGGTGGTCAGGGAATTGGGGCAGTACTTAAGCAAAACTTGAAAGCTGACTCTCACTCAATAAAGTCGCTTCGAGAGGAGGACAAACCAAGAATTGGCTTCAAGTAACACTGGGGCAAAACGGAAATAAAAAGTCCCCGGAAAAAAACATCTTTGGGAAAAACTATGGAAAAGTGGGTAAAGAAAGGGAATAGGGGAGGGCTTGGCCGGGCACGTGTTACGGGTGGATGGGGGGCTTGGTAGTCTCCGAAGTCTGGAGGATCAACGAGAGAGCCAGGCGGACAGGAGAAGGCAACTCAGGGAAAAGATGCGGGCGAAGAACGACGCCTCTAGAGACGAAAGACTTTTCCAAAAAAAAAAAGGAAAAATAACTAAAAGGGAACAAAGGGTTCTAGGGTCGAGGACTCAAAAGCCCTGAAAAAAGATCGTATTGGTATCGGCTACCCCGCCTACGCAGGACGACGGATAATCAAAGAGGCTTAAAAATTAAAAATAGAACAATAGAATCAGAAAGGAAAGGGTACGTCGTCGACGAGGAAAGATCGGCAAGGAAGACCACTCGAAAAAAAGTTGATCAAAACAGCCTCACACTTGCAAGCTCGCTGGGAGGACGCTTGACGCATGAAAAGTAAGAGGTCAGCAAGGAGGAAGGGTGAACCATGCCCGAGGATAGAACAAAAATAACGACCCGGAAAAAGATGCTACATTGAGAACAGGAAGAAGGAATGGCGGAGCTCCATTGCTACTACGGGAGGAACGCAGATCAAACATCCTAAGCCGACAAGGAAGGAAGGGCTATTACAAAGTCAGAGGGAGGACCTGGGATGGGGGGGGGAAGAGAAGTCCGAGGTTCTCACGCCTACAAAGCAGAAACGAGAAAGACTCGTCTAACGAAAGCGCTCAAAGAGGACACGACGCGTTAGAAAATACCATAAGGTCGTAATTTCAGGGGGTAAAAAAGGGAAGAAGGAGCAGCGCCCGAGGGGGGAAAGAAAAAGGGAAAGGAAACCCTGATAGGGGACAGACGGGGAAAAGATAACCTACAAGATTCTAATTTAAAGGGGAGGTGATCACTCGAGAGGGAAAGATTCTCACCGGGGAGAAATTCTAGTACGCGTCCTCGGAGTGAAAGTCACCTGCGAGGGAGGTAACCCGAGAGAATGGAACCGAGCTCATAATTTACCAACAGAATTTCCGGAAAAAAAGCTTCGATTAGATTGTCGGGACTAGCAATGCGTGCTCAGAAAAAGACTCCGGGTTAATAAGAAAAACTCATGTTGTACTTCAAAAGACTATCTCATCTACGGAGAGAAACCGGATCTTAGCAACCGCTGAAGACGCGTCTAAGATAAAGGGATAGAAAAAGATTGGAAAAGGGACGGAAATTCCGAAATAACATTTCCGGGTAACGTGACGTCCTGTGGAGCTTACAAGGAGGACCTAGGATCGGACTCGAGAAGGACAGCGTATCTCAAAAGATGGTCAAGTCGCCGTTAAAAAAAGTGGTCGGCAGCAGGACCTTCGGCATTCCGCCTCGACGAGCAGCGCCGATTTGGACGCAGGCTGGGCAAAAAGATCCACACTAACACTTGCAGCGGAAGGCACCGACCCAGAAACGGAAAAAATTGAAGTCGGCCCCGACCATCGCCGCGATACTAAATAGGTTGAAACTCTTTAAAGATTGTCATCGGTGGGGACATCCTCTAGTCTTACTGAGGGGCCTAAGTTTCCGGAAGAAAGGCCACGAAGGATTCGGCACGAGTGCAAAGCGACGTGGTTAGAGAGGGTTTCTAATTCCTGCCATGTGATTATCATAAACTCCAAAACCTCTTTGAAGGGAAAGGAAAAGCACGTTAAGGGGGACGGGGTAGGGTCGCCTCCCTTCTCTGGAAAATGTGTGGAATCGAACTTAGAGAAGTCGAGGCTTGGAGCTCTAACGAAAAAAAACAAGTATTGAAAATATGGGAGAAAAAGAAGCCTCCTCCGATTTAGATGAAGCTCCAAGCAGGCGCCCGGGGAGGGGAAAAAGACAGTGAGGAGAGCCCGAGGAAAATGGTTTTCAACAGGCTTGTGGAAAGTGGAAGTTTTTTATTGAGGAAGAAAACCAATCCTTGCCTTCAAGAATAATCGGACCCACAAAGGAGTCTGAAAAAAGGGGACCTGAGAGAGAGGGGGGCACGGGCCCCTTATTCACAAAACGAACGTGATGTCATGGAAAGTTCAAGAGACTCGAAGGCCGATACTTTCGGGGGGGAGGCGTATGGGGGTCGGGAAAAGGAACGCCTCGGCAGGAGGAAATCGCTTGCACGTGGGCGTGTGTGGGGTAAGGAAAACGTCTTGCTCGACGCCAGAGGGGAAAAAGCACCAAATATCGAGGAGTAAGGGGGGCAGAACTAGGGAAAGAAAGAAAAAAAAAAGTCGGGTCTGAGTGCCCCTGCGCTCGAGCTGAAGAATGAGTCAGTTAAAAGAAGGACGGGGGTTGGACCAGTGAAGCTTCCCCCAGACGCGAATAGAACTGGGCAACACGGCACGCTGGCCAGACGTGTCCTCTAAATCATACTAGGGAAGAGGGCTCAGGTCACAGGGTGGTGTAAAGGGAAAATATGAAGTGAAGATCGCGGAAACTAGTACGAAGGGGAAGGAAAAAAAAACTCTTCTGGACGGAGGAAGAAGGTCATCCGCACGGCCTTATTGCCGCCATGATCGATGAGAAGATTGTAAACGGGGGGGCATTATGGGGGGAACCTCTCGAGAGGGTGAATTAAAGAAAATCCTACGAGGGAAAAAAAAAAGTTCACTCCTATCGGGAAGGAAAATTAAGAACCCTCCCCCGGAAGCTTGGGAAAAATAACGTTCGCACGAAGTGAGAGGAAGAAAAGAAGCAAAAGGGGAGGGAGGTCGGTGATCTTAAAGGAAAAGGACTAAAGGTGATGCCGCTCAATGACGAAGCATGGCGCAGCTGCTCGTGGGGGAAAAAACGCATCTTTCGACCAAGAATCAATCTGGCAAAGGGTATCAGCTTTCTTGGGAGGGATAAAAGGGAGGAGGAAGTACTCTTACTACGATTGAACTGAAGATTAGCCTTCTAAGCAAAACAGAAAAGTGACAGAGACTTTTGACGACTTAATCGCAGTGCAATGTCAGAGGAGCGTGTACGATCATGAAGGTGAGGAAGTAATTAGACTGCAGAAGCCAGACTTAGAACAGGGAATCCATTCCGTCAGGAGAGACGCTGGAGCGCGTGGGAGGAAAATTGCGGTTGGGTCGAAAGACACTTTACCCAAGAGTAGAAACAGGCTGAGAATAAAAGCGAGTGGGAGAAGAAAAGAAAGGGACGAAAGAGAGGGCAGGTGAATGGCTGCTTCAGGAAAAAGTACGAGGAAGTCGAGAATTGGGAAAGAAAAGCAATACCGAAAAAGCGTTTTCTCTGGACAAGAAAAGTCTATACGCAAGGGGAGTTAAGAGGGAAGTAACTTAGAAGGGGGTAGAAGACCGCGGCGAGGGTCTGTGCGCCTGGTTCTTTCCGAGGGTAAATGGAGAAATGAGTAGGAAGCTGCCCGTGGGGAACTCGAGTAAAAAGGTAGGAGTGGAGCACTGAGGAACCCGATCAAGTGGCTAAGGGTTAGGGTGGCCGCGGAAGGAGGGGGGCCACTCAAGGGCTTAGGAATACATGAACAGCTACCCCCGCAACCCTCGCCCACCGTACACTTGCCCAAACGTGAAAAAGCCCTTTGACGAAAAGAGACAAAAAGGGTCACTCTGAAGCGAAACTCGTTCTCTCAAGAAAAAAAGAGGATCTTGTGGAAGCACGTGGACGGGAACGACACGGGCCGTTCCGTGCAGAGGGTTACACGACAATTTGTAGTGTGCAGGAGGGTCTGGAAGACGGGGGGGAGGGGGACTTTAAGCTTCTAACAAACGGGGAAAAGAAAGAAGACAAAAAATTCAGGCCGCACGCTGGTGGACAAAAAGGAACTCCGAAGATGTTGTCGACGTCACCCTGAAAACTGGGGAAAGCTTTGGGCCTATCGGGGGGGGAATCGACGAATAAGAAAGTCCGGAATTCCGAGCTACGGGCGCAAGTCCTTTCTCATCGACTAAGTCAGGAAAAAAGGTGTCCGGCTCGAGGGGAGGGGCCGTTTTAAGGGAAAAAATTTATGGTGGGTTGGGAAGTGTCTCAGAAGAAGACTCCGGGTAATATAGAAGAAGAAGAAAGAAACGAAGAGTCAGAGGGCTTGGCTTCGAATAACACCTCAACTGTAATGAAAAGGAAGGGGGACGATCAAAAGCTCCTTTCGATAAAACAAGGTACAGGGAGACGCGGCTGACTCTCAGCATTTATAGTATTCTCTAAAAAACACACAACAAGGCGAGAAGGAGGGAAGTGGATCCCAGAAAGAAAATATTCGAGGGGGAAGTAAATCCTGGGGGAGGACCATTTAACGACGAATCGACCTAACAAAAAAAAATGAAGAGAGAGGGATCCTTCGGTCTAGCAGGGAGAAGGGAACGTGAAAAAGCGCAAAAGGTGGAGGAAAAAAGAGTGGATGGCCGTCACCGGCGCGGAGAAGAAGCGCTCATCAATAAAAGCTGCAAAAAAAAAAGGGGCGGGTGAGAAGAAGCCTCTCCTTAACGGGGAAGAATCACTGGACCTCTCTACCTGGGGGGGGGAATAACGATAGGCACAATCACCTTTATATTTAAAGAAGGTAAGGGGAAGACGCGCATGCGGGGGAAAGGGAAAAAAAGTAGAGAGGGCCTGTCGCCTGCTCAAGGCAGGTAGAGGAGAGGAAAGCCCAGGAACGTCGAGGCGGGTC
>Ga0179591_1279360_pt1 | contig 16412 bp, 7 predicted proteins | sample CZOMad2_1_08_16f_FD_182891 | JGI IMG/M metagenome (GOLD analysis project Ga0179591, IMG submission 182891) | Vadose zone soil fungal communities from Angelo Coast Range Reserve, California, USA - CZOMad2_1_08_16fungal (PacBio error correction) | ecosystem: Environmental > Terrestrial > Soil >...
GGGGGGGAGGCAGCTGAAAACTGGTAGCCGGGGATACTCCAGAAATAAAGGCTCCTAAAACTTCCATGAGGGGGGGACTTGAGGGCAGGGAAAAAGACCAAAGTCCTCAACTCCTTTTCGGGACGGAAGTAGAGCTGTCTGGCCAAGATCCACCTACCAGTCCAAGAAGAAGGAGAGGAAGAAGATCTGGAACTTGTTTGAGTCAAAGATCGATGGAAGGTGCTTGGGCACAAAAAAAAGAGGGAAGGGGAGTGTCAAGTGGATAGGGGATCCTGTCTCCATGTAGAGCAGGAGGACCAGCGTGTACTCTTCCCCGGAAAACAGTCCCTGACAAGAAAGGGGACTGAGAACGGCTAGGCAGAAAGGATACTCCTTCCAAATCGCACTCTTAGGTGGGGAAGCGGAGGTGTTTGTGGTACGGAAGATATGACCAAATTTTAACGAAAAGGGAACAGGAGAAGGCTGCCGACGGGGGTATAAGACTGATGATGGGGGCCAGCCCATGTCGAGGTCCTGGGGGGGCGGGAAAGAAAATGTCGGAGGGTTTCTAGCAAAGATGGCTTTTGGGGGACCTGCAAGGAAGAGCGCATTGCACTCAGAAAGGAAAGTGGCGTCAGGGTTAAGAGAATTACGTCGAAATGGCGGGAATAAGAGCGAAGGGGAGGAGGGGGAAAAATTGGAACACCTTCGCCCGCTAACCAGAAAGAAACGCGGGCGATGCGGGAACGTCTTCTCTCACGAACCGGGTCTGGGAGGGGAGGAGGAAATGCAGTCGGGGCTCAGTCTGATGCTTCAAAGACACCTTCAGAAAAACTATTTCAGTGTAGGCACGCGTCCGGAGGGGGGCGCGGCTGAAGGGGAAAAGCTGAGAACCGTTACTAAGTCCGGGGGCAGGGGCGGGGCCGCGTTAGGACCTCTTTGCTGTCCGTGATAGGAGGAAAAGCCTTCCCTTCAGCGGAAAGTGGCAAGGGACGCAAGGAGAATGGGGGCTGGCCCTCGCTTTACTTGAGAGCACAACACAAGAGGACGGGGTGGGTAAGATAACGATCACCCCTTCAACTCCAGGATAAGGCCGGGCTCCTCTGACCTCCGTCCAGCTAGACGAACTTAAGCAAAGGCGAGGGGAAACGACCGGGAAAGACAGGACACCATCATGAAATGCAGCCGAAAAAAGGAAGAACCGGGTAGCAGGGGAGCAGAAAGCAGAAGATCGCCACCCACCCGGAAACATTAAAGCAAGTACGTGAATCCTTCCATCGGGCTAAATAGCTGTCCTTTTCGAGCCAAAACTCCGAACAAGCAGACGAAAAAGAGAAACGACCACGTCTTCCGATATCTAAAGAAGGGGAGAAAAGTCGTCTTGTATAGGAAAGTGCTGACTTAGACTCGAACAGCCACTTGCGGGGCCATTTCGGGGGACCTCGCGTTAGTGCGACTTCACGAGTGGGCGAGAGATTCGCACAACACCGCATGCCCGAAACAGACATTTGCTCCCACGCGATCGAGAGCGAGCATCCGAAGTTCAGTAGGAGCGATTGTGGGTTCCCTCACGTTAGGAAGCATAGGACTTCCATTTTTGTGAAAAGGTTTAGGGTAAACACCTCTTTATTACATATTCGGCCAAAAATCGAACGAGGTCCACAAGCGAGTGGACCGGCTAGGGGGGAGGCAATATTTGAAAGGCTCTGGTGAAGAAGAGGAGGGTCCGAGGGGGGTCCTTCATCTAAAACGCAAATTGATAGATGAAAAATAAAAAAGGGAGACCGGTCTCAGCTCCGAAGAAGGGGACACTCGGGGGGTTCCGGGGCCGCGCGGATCCAACGAAGGAAAGAGAGACCGAAAGAAGTACCTATCCGTCCCCGCCGTAAGGAGATCAGCTTCTTAAGTTCGGAAGAAAAAAGTCGACCGTGGAGATGGAAAGCGGTCAAATACTACTAGTCCTTCAATGAAGCACCTGTCTTCGCAGGGGGGAAGGACAGTTCGGAACTAAACTAGACAAAATAAGTTAACGACGGCATGGAGAGAGGGAGAGGGGGTTCTACAAGAAAAAAGTAAAGGTCACGCGAAAGGTCGACAGTCACTTAGGGAGGGCAGGGGTATTACTTGTAAAAATACCGTTCGATGACCATGCAATATGGGCATCTTTGCTATCGGACGAGAATCAAAGGGACTTGCGTGTCAAAAAACGAACATTCTACGGAGGACAGAGGAAGTCGCTAACGGTCAACAATCGACTTATTTTTCGGACCAGATTTCCTAATGAAAGCAAAAGGGGCTTCGACAATCTGCGCCGTTTTGAACTACTAACACCGGAGGAGGAGTCTCTTTCGATGCAGCAAACTTCATCACCTTAAGGACTGGGGGGTAAGACTAATACTTATCTCCTCACAGAGAGGTCCCGTGGCCGACTGGGAGAAGACAAAAAAAAAAAAGAGCTTCGCGCCTCCTGGGGGGAAGGCGAAAATCCTCTAGGAAGCCTGTGCCAGAGGAAAGCTCCAATGAACTAGGATGACAAGAAATCCGCGTGTCAATTAGAAGATAGCCGGGAATAATGACAAAAGACAGTAACTGTGGGGCCTGTAGGCGGAGCAAAGCAACGAGGAATCACGGCAAGGTATGAGAAAAAAAAACACGAATGGGAAAACAGGGGGTCGGCGGTGTTGACGGGGGGGGTCGAAAAAGGAAAAAACTTGCCGCGGTTTTGGCGGCCTGGGGGGATGGAGTACATACTCTTCAGAACCGCAAAAACGGAGGGGGACCTAATAATTCTAAGGGAGCGGCTCAGTGCTTGCGAAACAAAAGAAGCCGCGCGCAAGCAAAAGCGTTGCAACTTGAATTGTCCCTGACCATCTTCCCGAAAATAGAGATTTTCGGCGTGCGCCAGAGGATCGCCGGCGAATCGCCGGGCGTCAAGGTTAAAAGTATCTAAAGGGGCTTAAAAAAAGGAGAGAATGCCCGTTGTGCATTTAGCATGGGGCAGTCCACCGGAGGGGGCCAGACTCGCCTACTACTAGTCGCCAAGACCCTTCTGGAAACAGTCGAATTACCGTTTCTTCCCTGGGACTACGGCTCGGGGAAAGGGATTAGGGACTATCTCTCCTATTGGAGAGGAGAGACGTCCAGGTTATGCTTCGGCCAGCACCGGGGGAGAAGGGGGGGGAGGGGTTCCATCAATAAAAGAACCTGTAGGCAGAAGGAATTTTCAAAAGCTAGCTTCTTCTAAGGTGTCATATGGGCGTTTACAAAATAGACTATCCCGAGGTCCAACACATCGGGAGCCAGAGGTTACATCGAGAAAGCGAGGCGACATAAGGAGAATTCTATACTACCAATAAGATAGGGCTGGTTTTTATTCACCGTTTCTGGCTTTCAAACCTGAAAACAAAGTGAACTCCTACCAAATCCAGGGGTCAGAATGCTGGCGAGATTTCTTGGCAAAAGTTGTTGGCGAAGGAAAAGAAATTCGAAACAAGAGTGCGAGGACGAGGCTTCTGAGGGGAAGTCACGTCACCAGACTGTCAAATTCAAAGCCTGTTATTGATGAAAATTCTAACCACGGGGAAAAAGCTGACTGGGCAAAAATAAGGAACAAAAAATAACTCGACCGGGCAATAATATCTCAGAGAATGGAAAAAGAGCAGATCCAGGTGGTTGCGGAAACGTGCGAGAACAGTCCTACGAGCAATGGCAACAAGTAGGGGGAAAATCTAGGGGTGGAATTCAACAAAAGGAAGGGACACTCACGTGGGTGAAATTCAACGTTAAGGGGACACGGGGATTATCGACATAACATCTGGAGGATGGAAAGGACAAGGCATCGGCTTGCTGGCCTCTTGCACACCCTTCAAAGCGGGCAAGACATTCCTAGTTAATTTTAGTGCAGGTACCGAAACCAGGTACACGCTTGGACGTCTGAGGGGCATTGACTTCAATCTGAGGGCCTATGAAAAAAATGACGAAAGCTCTCCTGCATCCCTACTTTTTCAAGTTCCTTGAGGCTGGGGGGAAGAGTGCAAGCGGCACCGTTCTATACCCACCGAAAAAAATACTTAAGGCTGCGGCCCTAACCATAAAGGGAGAAAAGGGGAAATCGGGCCCAATAACCAGAAAACAAGCAAGACTTGGATTTTTCACTTGGACTGAGAGCAAGGCGAAGTTCTACAAGTACTACAACGAACATCCATTTCAAAGGAGCAAAAAATAGGGCGGTGGTGGCAGCAAGGATAAGACCGCAGAAGACCTTAAGGGGGGGCTGCTCAGAAAACCAAAGGAGGAGGAGGGAATAAGCCTTCCTTTCGTTCCGTAAATCTCCTTTCTAGAAAAAAAGACAGATTTTACCGAGGAAAGGTAGGGAGTTGTCTCCGTGTAGACCCGCAGTCAAGAGAGCCCGCCCGCCGGTGCACCATCAGGCCTGAAAGAAGGAAGGTATGGGGAAGAACTGTCACGCATTCACGGGGCGGTCCGGGAAAATTGATTTTTGAAGACGGGGCAGGGTTAGGCCAAATACTCGCGTCCCAGAACAAACAGGCACCCAGGATGGCGGCTTCAAATGCGCGTCATGATTGGGGTCGGACGACAACGCTTGGGACTCAGGTCCGAACGAGGGGAAGATCTGTATGGTCAAGCAAAAGTACTCCGGCATGGCGGGAAGAGGTTTCGGGAGCAAGGGAAGGCGTGCAGCCAAGAAGAGACGAGATTGATAAATGAGGCAAAAAATGGAAGGTGGACCTCCCTATCTTTAGGGTGTTGTAAACGCTGAATGGAAAAAAAGGGTTTGTTAAGTTAAAATAATTTAACCCGCTGGGTTGACATGAGATGTCGGGGGGATCGCAAAGAGCCACATGATAGGCTCCAGGACTTTTTCAAGTCGTAAGATGCTGAGTTCAGTAAATTCAGGGCGGAAGTACAAGACTCACGGAAAGGGTAGCAAATCCAGACACCGCTCAGCCGATATGACGCCGAGAAAGCCTTCCGCAGACCATTGGACTACTGGTACTTAGGCTCCCCTAGAGTAAGATCAGCAACGGGAGGAAAAGAAAGAGGAAGGTCTTGGAAAGCAGGGCTCCTTCAGTTTTGGGGGGACTACTTCTAGCAAGGCCCGTACCAACCGCCGGGTATAGTAAGAGAACTTCGCAGGAGGTAAAAAAAGGCGGGTCGCTGCGCGTACAGAGAACCTCGGAGAGTTGGTGCCTTAGTAGAAACCCCAACGGCGGCGATAGGTTGACGGCAAAAGAAAAAGACCAGAGGTTGCAGCACGAAATAAGAACGAACTCTGTTTTGAGGGCAGCTTCGGACGGAGTGGGAGGGGGGATCTCAAGCGGAACGCAAGCCCCATCTTCCCCATATACCTACTATAACATTTTAAGACCGTGTAACCAGAGAACTAAGGCGCCCGCCGGCGGGCGGGTGGGTAGGGGGTCCAGGTGTGGCGTGTGCGCGATTTGTACGAAGCAAAAGGCTAGAGGCGAAGACGGCTGTACGTAGTGAGTAGTCAAAAGTGAACGCAAACGTGGAAGTAATGCAAACTGCCAAAGAACAAAGGCAGAGTCTCTCGGCTAACGGAGGATGTGTAGCGGGCGAAGTGGCGAAAAAATAATCGGTCTCCCACATGTGCACGGGAAGGCTGCGATGGTCCTTAACTTCCAAAAGAAGGTACTTATATGCCGACAACCGAGGCCCAGTCCTGACAGGAACGCAGACGGCAGCACTGAGGTTCACCTCAACTGTCGCGTGCTGAAGTGTAACGACGAGAAATAAAACATAAGATAAATAGGCCTGGCAAAAAGGAAATAAAACCCCCGGACGGGTGGTGGACAAAGGATACCGGGCTGTTGCACGGACAAAGATTCCAGCGGAGGGCTTACCTCACGTCTAGCTCGTCGCGAACAGTCCTCAAAGGCTCGTAGCTCTTGAACGCGCGTTAGGCGCAGGGTCTCGTATAGAGTCGCTGCTGCACTAGATCCGCGAGAAAATTATACGAGGGGTGGACAGCAAGGCCACAGGCAGGCTCAAATCAAGGGCCGGGAATTTTGCGGGGTTTCGTAGTCCGGAGACCATCAGGGAAACAGGCGAACGTTGACGGAATCCGTAGGCATTTATGCGGGTATTCTGTCCGCTGACTGCCAGGGGGGGAATCGGACCTAAAGAACGGTGTATTAGGAGAACTTCGAAAAGACAGGGTTGAAGCAAAACTGAAAAAAATACGGTCCCTCTTTTACGAAGCCCGGAGACAGCACAGTAGTTGACGACGGCGATGATGCTTCATCACCAGCCAAATCTGTCTCACAATGTTATAAGAAGAGGAAAATTCACCTCTGTCATGGAATGTCCTTGCGGACAAGCGCAATCTGCGTAAGGCGATAGGGGGGAAGTAGTGGCATGTAAACTAGGCTTCTCCATGCCGGGACAACACGAGTGGGGGATGAAGCTGGTGGTGCAGGAACAGTGTCCTCAGAAGGAGGAAGAGGATCTTGCTATGTAGCCGCGGTCTGAAAAGAGAAGGTCCGAGTGCTATCCAGCAAGGGAAAGAAAGCAGCGGCGGCAGGATTGGTTGTTTTTGTTTGGTCGGTCACGCGCCGAGTGAGGGCTCGGAGGGAAACAGTGGCGTCGGGGGAAGGCGGAAGCGTTGGGCTCCGAATGACAGCGGCGACGCCGCGAGAACGTGGTGTACTGCGGAACAAAGGAAACGACGAAATAACAGGCTCTTCACAGAGGAGAGAGAACACCTCTAGCGGGGGAACTCGTCGTATGTGGTGGATTTGAAAAGGGAAAGAGGGAATCCATTCCTGCCTTGGGGAAGCCGAAGGAAGTTAGGCCTCACTTGGTATAATGCTTCTATTACAGCGGATTTCCTGGGATGAGCCGTTGGAAGATAAGGGGGCCGGACGATTGGGGGTTGGTGCGTACGGATGGCTAAGGTTGGGATGTGCAGAAGTACATCTTCAACTCACTCTATTAAAAAGGAACCCTGTGAGGGGTCAAGCTCAATGGCGATGAAATACGCAAGCGCGAGAGATAGAAATTGAGAACTAAAACCTCCATGTAAAGAAAGACAGGAAGGGGAGATGATGACACCTTCTTCAAACGTGAGTGTGCGAAAGGGGGCTATGGTAAAGTTGCGAACTGCGCAGCTAAGAGGGCAACCAAAGAAAAACCCGGAGACATTGGGAAAGCCGCAATGGCTGAAAAAGGAGCTGCTCTCTGCTGCAAGGGGACAATATAGCCACTCCAGCTGAGGGGAGGATGACGGTTGTCTTTTTGCTTTCTCCTTCCCCAATGGGGACCCATGAGGAATAGGAGAAAAACTAAGAAGCAGAGCGCGCTGGCCGGGTTAGGGGAGAAGGGGAAGGGGAGGACCAAGGCGGGAAGGAGCGGGTTATCGGAAAGATAGATCAAACAACGTAAGAGGCCGAATAAAAACGCGCCGAACGCAGGATCATTGGGAGGTCTCATCCAAAGGCAAGAAAAGCTTGCCCAGTCTGGAAAGAACAATCACAGAACCGCAAGCCGGACCCCGGCGACGGCGAAACACAAGATACCAGCCAAGCATCAATCTCTTACGGGGTTCTTCTACATTAAAAAATCACGCATCAGCAGGACAAGACGCCAGGCCTCGATCCTTTGTAGGGGTAGGGGGAAGCAGGAACAAAGAGCAACCTGCAAGGTCGGGAAGAATCCCTACCAATTAAAATTTAAATAGCCGATCATCATCTCCCCGGAGGAATGGGAACAAGTGTTTCTGAGATAGGGGAATCGCCTTGGAGCAAATCGGCTGACTAAAAGAGAAAAATCCACTTCCTCCATTTGGGAAGTTGGGTTAGAAAAAAGGAGAATGCACGATTTGGGACTGACCAGTTCATGAACAAAAGTGCAAAGGACATCAAAAAAATCCAGCTAGCAAACAACCCAAGGCGATGATGCCGGCCGCGCATAGAAGGGTCCTAGTCATAGTCCAACCCGTCGGGGCAGAATAGTACTTTCTTTCAAACCGGAAGGCACTTAAAGAAAATGAGAGAAAAATCCGACTATTAAAACAAACAACGAGGGGCAGGGGAGGGGATGGTGCAGAAGCGGGAAGAACCTCACTTTGAATAGACGTGGGTTAGGAAGGACTCTGTTCCCTTGGCCCTTCAGTTGCATCATTGGAAAACCAAAGGGATCCAAGATCCGGACTGGGGGGTGACGGGAGGAGTGCGCCTGCAAAATCTTTCGAGGGGAACAAGAAAGCGGGAAAACATGGGTTAACTCAGGCTAAAAAGCGCAGAGAGACTAAAAAAAAGTTGCAGAAACGAAAAAAGGGCTTTCCTGCGTGAAGGGCGTGCAAGAAATCGAAAGGATGGGGACAACCCGGCAAGACTACTACTTGAGGCAGACTTCTAAATGAAAATTCCTTTCACGCAGAAAAAAAAAAGAAAACTCCTTTCAGTTCGTGGAAAGAAATGGAGCTGCTTCGGAGGGAGCAATGGAGAAAAACTTCTCAAACGTCAAAAGGGAGGTCCTGCCGCGTGCGTCTGGTTCACGAAAGTCTAAAAAGGGGAAGGAGTACCTAGGAAACGAATTCCACGGGCGGCTAGAACTTCAAAAGGGGAGAAGTCTTGTTTCCGGAGAAATAGCCAAAGGGGGCGTAGACTCTATAATCAGGAGAAGGAGAACCATACCAGCATGTCAAACGTCCTATTGGGGGTAAAAAGCCCTAAACGAAAGAGCTGGGGAAGAATAACGCCGAAGAGGCGCCTTTAGAACAGCAAACAAGGCTGTCGAGGTCTCTGGCTGCAGCATCTTCATCAACCTGAAGTCCGGACCTGAGGAGATACACTAGCGTCTGAAGACACCAGTCAGCTGTGGATCAAGGCGGTTCGCGGACTAACTGAACCCGGCGGAGACGCCTGGTGCGCAACGCCGCCAGGGGACGAAGCCCGGGGCTAGATGGAAAAAGGAAAGAGAGCTATGGAAGACGAGAATTGAAGCAAAAAACGGGCGTTCAGAAAAAGAGGCCTCAGGGTAATAATTCCTCAAGAAAGGTGGTGCCTTCGCAGCAGACATTAAAAAAATGCAAACGACGGTCAGAAAATTCCAGAACATTGGAAACCAAGATTCGGCGGTTTATTTGTACGGCGCCAGGAAGATCCTGAAGTGGCTTGGGATGCAGGCGGCCATGTCTAGGCGAACATGCAAAAAATAACATTTGGGAAAAACCGGAGCCGTCGTGGTAACGGAGAGTAGAGGGATTTCTTACATAAACGCCAAAACGCCGCTCCGGCTATCAATGGGGTTCTGTAATTTCAGGAAGCCAGAGTCCAGAAATCGAGAAGATGGTGGGGATCCGATGGAGTTTTGACTAATATAGAAGCTCTCTCTCTCTTTCCATAGTCAGCAAGGCAAAAAAAGAGGGAGAGATGGCTTGGGTGAGGGGAATGCAATTACCACAGTCGAAGTGCGTCAAAAAATAGGAGAGGCTACTACTACTGGGATCTGGTACTCACTTATCTAAGAGACAGGTCGATGGTTCTGGAAAGAAAAGTGGAAGAGCAATCACCTTTAAGGGGCTTGGGGACTGGAAGAGTTCAACTGGATCAAGTAAGAAAGAGAGGGCTCGGATCAGACTAGAAGGAGGAAACAGGTTGGCGCAGATGGGGGGGGTCAAGCAATTATAAAGAATACAAGACCTCGGTTTCTCCAATTTCTCTGCTTGCCGGCAGGGAGAGTGAGCGGCGGTGACGAAAAAGTCGCCTCAGTAACGATATCCGGCACGGGGGAGAAGGGAACGCAGCGACTCCTCCGAGGGAACCCGGCGAGACAACGAAAGAAGCTCGCCTGCACGCTTCGTAAAAACACCCGCTGGGGGGGGCCAAACCAACAGGGGAAGCATAATTTCTCAGAGGCCATGGCCTCCTACAAGAACTTCTATTGGATCGGAGGAATAAACAAACGGTTTTTAAAAGGAAGACTGGCGGGCGATGCGAGAAACTAAAGAGATAAGGCCCTGGAGAGAGGGGGGGAATGCATCAGAGTCGTGCGACGATCTTTAGACCAAAAACCGGAAGAAAAAGGAATTCCAAGAAAAGAGAATATGCAACCGTTTAAAAGCGAGGAGAAATCGAGGGGTTCCTCGTTTGAGAATTAAATTCTTAATTGGGCAAAAGGAAAAGCAGGTAACAAACCACAAGGAAGGCCACCATTGAAATTCCGATTAAAAGGGGACCGGCAATCTAGTGTTCCACATGAAGCCGGTACAAAGCGTCCTCTGTACACTAACTGGACTCACCGGCCAGTCGTGGCCTAAGGGGGAAGGGGGAATGGGGGGACTGTGGCCTAGAGGTACCATAAATCTGGACGGGGGAGAGGTCCCAAATCTTCTCCTATCTCAAAAACGTACAGTCCAGCCTCTCCGTGCACGAGGTGGGAGGGAAGTCAGGCTCTGCCAGGGGCTATAACGGCCACGATGCCAAAACAAAAAAGGGAACCTACTTACTTAGTCAAAATGACCCAAAGTAGAATTCGACTCCGTAAACTGGCCAGAGAAGCTTGATGCGGCGGGAGAGAGGAGATGCAAGGTAGGGTTCTGGAAAACAGTCAAAGATGTTCCCATGCAAAAAGACGTTCGAAAAAAGATGGACGGAGGGTTCCAGAAGATCAATAAAGTCTAACTACATGAAGGTACATCAACAACCAAGAGGTATTATGGGGGAAATATACCTTTTTTAAAAGGGATGGAGATGGGGGAACGAACCAGCCGACACGAGCCCCGTGCAAGAAGGGGTAACTGCGTTGTCCTTGGTAAAACTCAGCAAGCGGACGAGCCCTCCTGCACCAGAATTCCATGCAGGCGGAAGGGAATTGTCTAAAGTGATGGGCACAAGTAGGTAAAATACCTGACGTAGGGGAGTATTAGTCTTATGTGGTTTGCAAAGGTGCGTGTCATCGGACAGCGCAGTAGAAATAAAGAACGAAAGGCGGCAGGCGCGGAGCTTTGTGGGGAAGGAAGAGATTATCGACCCTCGGGTGGAATAATAACTGCGAGCAGCATAAATATGCCTGAAAATATAGGGGAAACCGCGGGACCCTGGTGAAACGTGGGGCCGGGCGGCAGAGAGGTAAAAGGAAAAACGAGAAGAACCTGTGGGGGGTGGTTGGTTGTGTTTTGAAAATGCAACCAAACTTTTGCGAAGGAGGAACCGTCAATGGGGGGACGCGGAGTTGGAACAACGGAGGCCCGCTGGTGTTGGTGGACATTTAAGTCAGAAAACTGGGTACACAAGGAAGCGTAGTTTTTGGCCTCGCACACCACAGGGAATATTAATAAAAGGACGTCAAAGGCAAGATTATTGAGGCGGCGGCTTGAAGTTGGAAAACGGTACGTTATACTCCTGCAGACAGTAAAAGTCTTCGGTACTTGACGGCAAAGGGGACGTCTAAAATCAACAAGTGGGATAGCGCCACCACCGAGACGAAGATCTCGCCCGGCGGCGTCGAGAAGACAGGGTATGTTAGGCGGCGTCAGCGGACAGGCCTTGATGGGTTAGAACGGATACGTGCCACGCATCCGGGGGTGTAGTAGAAAAAAGATTCTTTGAGATTCAAAAGGGGAAGGGCAGAACCAAAGCGCCAGAGAGGGGAAAGTCTATCTCCGTAATTTCAGAGAATCTGGTTAGGGGCACCAAAAAAACTGGCAGCACCTTAAGGAATAGACGAAATACACAAAGGATTCCTCTTGGGGGGGGGGAGGATTGGAAAAGGAGGAAAAGACATCAAAAAAAACCCCCCAAAAAATGGGGACCCCCAATGATGATACATGTTGACGAAAGAGAACTGGACGCCTAAGACCTTGGGAAAGAGTCTATCTCCTCTGCTAAAGTCGCCTTTATCAAAAGGCCAGGATTTATGAGGGAATCATAGAAAGTATTCTAATCACTTTTGAGTGGAAAGGGGGAGACCGTTCAGTTCTGGCTACGTTGGGAATTACTTCAAAAGGAGAACAGCCCTGCAGCCGTCAAAAGTCTAGGCGTCGAAGGAGGCAGTAGGTAAATTTCCTACTTATTGCGACTTTCCAGATCTCCGCGGAACGTAATCTTGTCTAAGATTTCTGAAGCTGGAAGCGCAGCGCAGAAAAGCCTCATAATGGGACGCGCTGGGGGATAGGTGAGGAGCAAGACCGAGAGCTTGATGAACTTCTCCCTGCTGTGTTGAAAAAAAGGCGTCAATCAGGGGAAGGACGGTAAAAAGAAAGCAGTCAAAGAAACCAAGGAGATAGGAACGGGAGCCTTAAAACCCAGGGGTACTTCGTGATTACAATCCTTAAGCATAAGGGGGGAAGGAAGGTGGGAATCAATCAGGAGAAAGACGGGAAAAAAGGTAATGCTAAGCGAGTGCTTCCACGGAAGGAGAGGCTTACGCTGCTTATCTAGGGTAGGAGAAGGCTTATGCAGAGATATAAAAAAGCGGAAGGAAGGGGATGGGCCGCCGGAAAAAGAACAGGGAACGCCGCCGGGTGGAGTGGGGATTAGTCCTCACACCGTTGACAGCTCAAGGGGAAAAAGTCTCGATAGCCGATTGTTTTACTGTGATTCTTTCCAAATGTCAGGGTAATAGGCTATCCCCACCTAGAAGAGTTATGGTAGAACGGAGCGGTTGGGGGGGCAAAGAGGTCTCTCTTCATGGGGCCCATAGGCGGAACTTCTCAAGAAAGGGGGAGGGGGCGCATGCCAGGGAGAGATGCTGCGGAACCACAAAAGCGTGGAAGGAAGGACTAAAGTCCTATGCAACTACTTCATTTCCTAGGGGAGGGGGAGGGAGAGCTACCAGCAACAATATGCGTTCAAATAAATCAATCCCGGAAGTGAATGAAAAAGGGGTAGAAATACTCTCATCATCATCAATGCGCGAACAAGCTTCCCATTTTTCCCTGGTTGCGGCAACGAAAGGAAAAAAAATCCAAATGAGGACGCGGAGAGGTCAAGAAAAACACAGTCGGTTACTGGGAAAGATCAAGGAGGTTATGCACAGAGGACATCAAAACCGAAGAAAGGAGGCGATGGTGGTTTTTCACTCGTGCTATGCGCTGTAATGGAAGGGAATAAGCCATGTGTCAAGCGTCTTCGAAGCTGGGCGAGCCATTAAATTGTAATCTCCTCATTCCGGACGCTGGGGGATCCGAGGCCCGGTTACTGGGCTCCCTTCAACCACCGAAAAGCTTTAGAAAACTCTCAGAGGGCTCCCGACCTAGTACACCCTCAGAAAGGAAAAGCGAGGGGGTGGTGAACTCAGTCTTAATTTGAGGGCCCAAGATCTAAGGTGAAAGCAAGAACGTCCTGGACTAGTGCATAAAAGTGGGTATCAAGGGAAGCCCGGGAAGGATGGCGCGCCTTATAGATCGCCTGGGGGGAGTCAAAATAAGGTCGGTAAGCGGGGCATGCAGAAGTTTCGGAACAATCAAATAAGAAGAACATCATTTCATTCTCTCAGCACAGAAGGGAAAGTGGGAGGGTTCAGGCTCACGCAGACTTTCTATGACCTGGCCAACTCTTCTATCTAATGGGAGCCTACACCCGGAACGGGGAGTAAGATCTGTTCTGAAAAACACTCGCAAAATGAGGTTCATCGGGTGAGCTCGAAAAGCTGGCAGTCGTGCGAAGATTTAAGGTTCACACAGCACAGCAACTGGGGTGGAAGGAAAGCGCCGGGGCTGATGTCTTCAGAAGGACTCGAGCCACCAACCGCGCTGGGAAAGAAATTGCAAAGCTGGTGGAGGGCGCACGCAGGAAAGGAGTGCCGGATTGAAGGGATGTGATCTGGCAGTAGAACCACCTGCATCGGAGGGGACTGGGGGCCACTGCTCCTACGGTTTCCTGCGCGATCATCTCTCTAAACAACAACAACGGATTCCGATCACAACTCAAAAAAAAGCAGGGACGGGCGCTCCCAAAACAGCGCGCAAAAGAGGGAAGGAGTGGCCAGGATGGAGCAAACTACAACACGACCAGGGTGGCAGAGCTCCACGATCATTACCATTCCGGAAGAAAAGAGAAAGGAGAAAAAAAAAGGCCTTTAGTGGCAAAGCGAAAGCTGAGCAGACGGGGAACTTCAGAACAATGAAATAAAGGTGAAAGTTTATGTGGAATAAGTCCTGAAGAGAGACGCTGCCTGTTCGTGCCTAACTCCCATGATTAAACATCTCCAAAGGGTCGAAACAAAAAAAACGATCACAGGAATCTGCGGACGGCCGTAAAGAATGAGAGGTGTCGGCTGAAATAGGGGAGAGCGTCTCTCTCGGGGGGAGAAACAGCTTACTGTAGTTAACAGCAATTCTCCAAGGGGTGTGTAAAAGAACTTGGATTTCTGAAGAGTCACCAGCGGGAAAGTGCAGGAAAAAGAAAAGAAAAGCGGAAAGACACCAAGAAAGCGCAAAGCACTGCTTGCACAAAACGGCTATCTATGAAGTGCAGTCAACAGACACGACGAAAGAGACGCGGACAACAGTTTAGGGCATAGGAGCCATGGAGGATTTCAAACGCATCATTTAGCCGAAGTCGGAAAACAACTCCGATTCAACCCGACGGCTGGAGAGGGGCTAGGTGGGAAAAGAGGAGTTCTGTGGGAAGAAGTGGGTGAGTTAAAGCCCAACGCTGGGAAGGGACTGGTGACAGAATCATTGACCACGCCGGGCCGCTCGTCGACTTCATGAAGGAAGAGGAAAGCCAGGTCATACTTTTCAAGAAAATGGGGACACGCAGGGTGGCACGAGAAAATTAAAAAAGGCAATCGTCCAGAAGCGTCCAACCGTGACATCCGGAGAATATCGTTCCAAGAACCTGGACAGAAATGGGAAAGTAAGGGAAGGTTAGATGGGGAAAAAAAAGGGGGGGAATACTACTAAGGCGGATCAAAGATCGCCGGTGAAAGAAAAAAGTTCGGCTAAAAAACTAAAAGATAGGGGTTGCTGAAGGAAGCTTAAAAGACAAAATTACAAACTAAAGAAAAAGGAAGGAGCTTACCGAAAGAAGAAGGGAGGAGGGGGAAGAAATTATATAAAGACCCTGAAACTAAGGTGGGTCAATTCCGCAGAGACCGTTCCAGGGAATATCTTGTGACGCCTAAGATAAAGAGAATCAAGGAGGGGGGAAAGCAAGCGACGCCGAGATTCAGGAAACGGATAAGAAGAGAAAGACATGGGCTTTCCAAAAAGATCAAAGCATTCTAGACGACCATGCTGGAGGAATCGCTAAGAAGAGAATACATTGGGGAAAAAAGTCACGAGGCAAGAAGAATCGGCCGTCAACGGAAGACGTTCGTCCCTCTGAGCTGAAAACAACCCGAGCTCGCCTTGGGGGCAGGAGGGAACACCGAATAAAAAAACCCAAGCGGACGAGGCGGCAAAAACTAGGCCTACGAGCCTACACTAGAAGCGCCATGAAAGACCGCTGGAAGAGATCAAAGAGCCTGCTGCCACCGATGGCAGTACCAGTTGTTCGTATCCGGCCAAGAAGAGAAAAAATTCAACTACGAAGGAAAATGAGAGCAGAACGGCACCTGATGAAAGAAAACACCTCGGATGGGTTTCTTTTTTTGAAGCCGAAACAAGGCCGATAGGCAAGGGGAGATTTGAGGGAGAAGGAAAGAGCGGGAAGATTCGGAATGCCAGAGACCCGAACGGGACAAGCCGTAGCCGTCCGAAATTAATCAAACAAGGGCCAGGGCTTGCACTCTCCCACGCTACAAAGTCGATCGTGAAAGGGAAGTGTGAAGGTGGACGAAGGCGGACAGAGGTCCCTAAATCTGCATAAAACTGGTTTTGCGCCTCAGGGAGGACAGGCGGTCTAAAGGGGGGAAGAAGCTTAGATGCCAAGCAAAGTTAGCCGAAGGCGAGAGGAGTGGCCAAGGGAGGGGAATGGGAAGGGGACTCGGTGAAGAATGGAAAGTCGTTGGTCGGCCCAAAAACCGGGGCGACTCGGAGCACTTGCTTTCGGACAGAAGAACGCATGCAAATTCAACCAACGCGCGGCGTTTACCTGGACTGTAAGCAAGGTCGTGAACGAGCTCATGAGAGAGAACAAGGATACAGGCTTAAGACATCGTTTCTCTTTGAGGCCACCCGGAAAAGAGCTGGGTCAAAGAGAGACAAAAGGTCGAACACCTGAATTGAGCAAAGTCCGCGTAGGAGGGAGAGCACTGCCATGTTTGAGCTTGGCTTGGTAAGAACGGGCCGGAAGCCGGCGCTGGGGAAGAAAAACCAGAAAAATAACCGGGTGAAGGAGGCCAGAGACAGAAAGGATGAAAAGATCGCGACGCTGTACTACCCAACTGGGTGAAAAGAGAGGTGGGAGGAACAAGGAAGGGGGACCAAAGGACGGGAAACCAGAAAGAACCTGGAAAGAAGGAGAAGCAAAAGAATCTGGGGACGTCAGGGAGAGCCTCAA
>Ga0179591_1333444_pt1 | contig 16412 bp, 21 predicted proteins | sample CZOMad2_1_08_16f_FD_182891 | JGI IMG/M metagenome (GOLD analysis project Ga0179591, IMG submission 182891) | Vadose zone soil fungal communities from Angelo Coast Range Reserve, California, USA - CZOMad2_1_08_16fungal (PacBio error correction) | ecosystem: Environmental > Terrestrial > Soil >...
AAACGCAGGAAAGACAATCTCATCCAATACCACGGGGGTTAGCTAACGGCGTAGTCGACCGGGTGTTCGCAAAGACTGTTTTCCTGCACCAGAGAGTTCAGGGGGGCGGACAAGGACCGGGGTTCACGGTAACCGGATCTAAAAAAAAGGGGGTCCCAAAAAAAAAAGGAAGGAAACGATCGTAAGAAGTCCGCCTACCTGTCGTCTTGGTAACTACCACAAAGAGAAAAACCGACGGGGGGGGTCTCCGTGGGGCACCTGGGAAGCGCGAAGGAGGACGGGGGACCACGGAAAAGTTCGTTACTCGCTACATGGGGGGGGAATAGTCCAAACGGAACAAAGACTGTCTCGCCGAACAACGCAAGCCAGCAAAGCAAGGGAAGAACAAACCCTGGGGGGAGCAAGCAACAAAAGTAAAGGGAGGGTTATTGGCGGCGTTCTGGTCTTCCAGGAGGGGTGCACCTGCCCCCAAGACACAAAAAAGGGGTGGAAAGCAAATGGACGCTGTAAGGAAAATCCTGGGAAAATCACGACCCCGGGTGGGGGCAAACGGGGGAAAAACGCTTCAAAATCGGGTGGGGGCAGTCAAGAAATCTGGGGTGCAATCGCCGAAAAAGCCGGGGGGGGTCCTAAAAATTAACCCAAGGGAAGGTTGGGAGGACAAGACAAAAAACGTCTGATCCTAACTACGGGGTGAGGATGGGGAAAAAAAGGACTGCAGGAAAGGCCGAAGAAGGATAACGGGACTAGGGCCTTTATGGAAAAAAAAAAAAGGTGGAGAGTCGCCAGCAACTAGATTCGAGGAAAAACAAAGGGAAACGACATGAAACAAAGGGGAAGGTATCCGTTTCGAAAAGGCAGGAGAGGGGGGGACAACGAGGGAAACGCTTTCGTAAAAGGTGTCCAAGTGGGAGAGAAAGTCCTTGGATTTAAGGGGGTGTGGGACGTTAGGCTCTACATACAGGGGGGTGCGTGCCGCCCAAGAGAATCACCCCCCTGGGGGGGGGGGTATTACAAATCGTACAACTCCCTCAAGTAAAATCCCAAAGCCGCAGGGGGGCCAAAGGTGGAGAAGGTTAGGGAGTACCAGAACAAGAACTTTCGTACAATCCAGTCCAGTCCGGAACACCCGTTGGGTTAACAAATTTTCAAGAAGAAAAAAATATAGGCGGCGCAAAAGAAACGTCACAAGCCGGAAAAAGAGTGCGGAGGTAAAAAGGGGGACAGATTACCGGCCAGGGCGATCGGGGAAGGGACAAAGCGAAAAGGCCCTGAGGGTCCTTGCCTTCATCCGGGCAGGAAAAGGCAAACCGCCGGATTCTGGAAAAAAAAAAAAAAACCAAAGCGAAATGTTAATCAAGGGGGACGTACCTAGGAAGTTGCAAAACCGCAAAAAAAACAAACTGGACTTCGAAGGGAAAAAACCGGCGCGCAAAGGCTGGGGGAAGAAGGGGGTTAACAAAAAAGGAAGGACTCTACCTACAGGAATCAAGCCTAACTAAGGAAATCAAGAATTGAAAATGGCCCTGAGGGATCCGCCACCGCCAAAAAGGTGGGAACGGAAACGGCGCAAGGGGAAAAAAGCTGAGGTACAAATGCGACGAAGGTCATCAGCACAAAGGGGGGGTTTAGGTGTCTAAAAAGGTCCGATTGACTTGCAACAGAAAAAGCCATGAAAAAACAACTAAAACTGCTGCACCGGGGGTTCCTGTACCAATGCCCAAAGAGGAAGTCAATAGTGCCTAAAGGTGGGGAAACTTGCATTTTGCCACAATGCTGGAAATGGGAACGGCGGAGAGAGTCATGTGAAGAACGGGATGCTCAAACAAAATGCAAAAAAAGGAGGCCGAAAACTTACGTAAAAACAAGTGTTAGAAACCAAGGGGGGTCCCGTGAACCAAAAAGAACAGGGGAAAGTGTCGCTGCAAGGAAAACCGCACGCGATAAAGGGAGACACGAAAGGAGAACGGAGAACAAAAAAAAGAACAATAGAAACCTCTCTGACGGAAAGCGCCATGTTAGGGGGACAGCTACTCACGGCTGGGAAAAAAAAAAAGGGAAAGAAGCGGGGGGGGGCGAAAGAGCCGCGAAGGGATGGAACCCACACAAAGGCCGGGAAAATGGTTCAAAGACCATCAGAAAAGATATCCCTCTGCAGGGGAGAACCAAGGCCAAGGGGCCTGGCCAAAGTGAATCACGATGGGGCAAAAAGACGGGAGGGGAAGCGAGGTGGAGACTGGAAGTAGCGCTCATGGCCGGGACGAGGTAAAAAAAGCATGGAAAAAAAAGGACGGTGCTGGGTGCGAAAAAACGGTGGGCGGGTTCATGGTGAAGCAGCCTGAGAAGGCCAAGCAAGGAAAAAAAACGTGATCGAACGAACGGAAAGGGGAAAACACACGATAAGGGGGGTGTAAAAACCAGCAGATTAGAAAGGGACCCAAGCAAAGCGAGGGAGGATTGTGTCTTGCAAAGCACAGGGGGGACTGCTCGGGGAAGAGGGGACTGGGTAAGAGAATCAAAAAAAGAGAGAGAAGACAGCGTCCGGGGCCACGTACCGAGCAAAAAAAAAAAGACGGCCGTGGGGCCGTTTGGGAAAAAACGACGGGGAAGGAAAAGTGAAAGGCCACGGCATGCCACAATTTACCCTCCCGCTGTGCTCAGGGCCGGGCATCGGGTAGGGCAAAGGCCCCGCAAAAGGGGGGTGGCTAAAAACTTTTTAAACTAGGGGCATCGTCAAGTCAGGAAAGGGATATAAACAGGAGCAGCGGGGCTGGAGAGACCGTATATAGGGGGAATGGGCGGGGGAAGAGGGGATGCAAAAAAGGACCTCTCCCGGCATGGACGGCCCAAAGGACGGTGACTACCAGGTCCCCGGCAAAACGGCATGCAGGGAGAAGGAGTAACCTTCTCCGAGAAACTTAATCGTAACATCACGGAACGAAAATGTGCGCTAAACCAGGATGCGCTGTCATGCAACTCAGAGGAAGGGGGGGTTGGAAACACAGAAGAGAATAACCGGTCCCAGGTTCAAACCGAAAGGAGAAAAAGAGAACGAAACCAACCTCCTCAAGATAAGACGGGGCGGGGGGTTGGCGGGAACTTTGGACCTAAGCGAAGAGAAAAAGGAATGAGGGTGAACGCAAAAAAACACAAGAACGAAGCGTCCGTGCAAAAAATTGTGTTTAACCCATAAAAACCAAAAAGGAACTTGGCCGGCATCTGCCACATGGGGTTGGGGGGGGGAGTCCGGACTGAAGGGGGGCCCCATGGAAAGTGGATCGGCCCCGTGGGCAACAAAAAAAGAACCTCAAAAGAACAGGACAAGAAAGAGGGGAAATGAATCGAGCTAAAACAGAAAAATGCTGTTCGCAAGCCCAAGGGAACTGGGGGCCTGTACCAGGAAGGGGTCTCAGGGAGAAGTCCAGGTCAGGCAAGAAAAATCGCACCAAAAACGTGAACGAAAGAAGACTTGGGTCAATCGGAACCAGGGGAGTCGGATGAAACAAATTAAAGCGCGGGGGGAAAGGAACTGGTTCGGTAACCGAATTGAGCCTCGGACAGGAAAGCGTTACCGCTTGGGGAAGGAAGCAACGGCCCGTAAGACCGGGGGGGAGGGGCAAAAAGTACCCCAAGAAACTACGTTGGTCCCTTCGCACGCCCAAAATCCACCGCCACAACGAGGACCAAGGCCGGACAGATTACGCAGGGACCAGCCTGCCTCGGGGTCCTTTGGTTACAAACCAAACAAAGGCGCGGAGGAACGTTCTCCAGCTTCGTTTCACCTAAGAAGGGAGACTACAGACCGTCCAAGAGACACAGTAAAAAAAGCCGAAAACAGGCCCGAGGAAGGGTCAGGAAGCGGGGGTGGGAAAACGGGGGGGGGGTTACTTAACTTGTTGAACGGGGAAATCTTGGGGGCGTCGTGACCAAAGGGTTAATCTCTGAGGGACAAAACCAAAAAGCAGGAAGAAAGCGTCGCGGGGGTGCGATCGGAAAACATCTCTCGAAGGGGGAATCGTAGGCGCGGAACCCGCAAGGGTTGGAAGACAGAAGAACAGAGGGGACGCCGGGGGAGACCGGCCGCCGGGCCCCTACAAACCTAAGGGGAGGGCAAAAGGGAAGGAAGGGAAGCGTTAACCCAAAAAGGGGGGCCCCAGCGAGATAGGGGGAGAAGAAAAAAAGAAAGGCGGGGTTTGATACATTCTCAACCGAAAATGAGACTGGAACCTCGCCTTCCAGGTAGAAAAAAAAAAAAGGCAGTGGTCCCGGAAGAAACCAGAACCGGATGCAAAACAAAGGGGAATTCACCTGCCACGTTCACGGGGGCAACCGGCGGGGGTGGAAAAACAGACGGGGACAAAACTAAGAAAAGGAAATGGGGGGCGGCGTAAGGGTGGAAAAAGGAAAAAAAAAAAAAGAATGTGGCGACTGAGGAGAGGCAAACACGGCGTCTAAAACCAGGAAAAGCACGAAATCTGGCCTAGATCGGAGCGTGAAGCCTCTTCAGCACTACCAAGGAAGGGAACCCGACTGGGGGGGGGCGGACCTTGGGAACAGAGAAAGATTTGAAAAAAAAGGATGCAAAGGGGAGCAAAAAAACAGCTAGGGGAAAGTTACCAGTGGGAACCAAAAGGGGAGTAAGGGGAAGGGGAGGAAAAGCCGAAACCAGAAGAGAGATACTGTCCAAAAAACCGCAACGCGTCGGCAGAAATCGCAGGGGGACGGCCCATCCGCGGGGGAACGCGCACCAAATGGGCCAAGGGGCATGGCCGGGCAACCTGGGGGGGGAAAATACCCAGAAAGAAGGGGATAAGGAGGGAGTGGAACACTCACCTAACGTGGGGGGTCCAGGTCCAGGAACAGACGCCGCTTTCCGGCCAACGCACGAATGCCGACCGTACCGGGAGTTCAACAAAATAAAAACCAGATCTTTCGGAACAGGAGGGGAAAAGAGGGGGGAAAGATTGCGCAAGGAACTCCTCAACGGCAGCCCCGAAAACGGGAAAGTCTGAACGCGACAAGGGCCACACTGGGAACGGGGGGGGGGGGACACGGCAAAGACCGGGTTTCAGAAGTCCTCACGGAGACATCTTTAGGCGATTGCACAGGCTTGGAAACATGGAAAGTTCCTACGGAAAGAAGGGTCCTTGGAAAAGAATGGACCTAGAAAAGTTTTTCCACTTAAGAGACACTACTTACTGGTCTAGAGAAACCGGGAGAGTCAACCAAAATATTTTGCAACCTAGTCTTTGTGAAAAGGGGGCGGGTGGCTAAAAAAGGGCAAGGTCTCCCTAAATAAAAAACAACGCCGGGTCAACTACGGGAACCGAAGTCCTAGGTGCTAAGTCAAGGTCCTGTGCACACAGCCTTATCACGGAGTGGAGGGGGGGCAAGTAACAGCACAGGCCATCTGGGACATTCACTGTTTAGGGGTCAGCAGGTGCCGAGTGTCCCAAGTTTTCTAGCCCATTGGGGGGAAACCTAGGATCAGAAACAATGGAGGGCAAACTTCAGAGCAAAAGTTCAAGAAGTCCATAAGGGTTGGGGGACAAATCCAGGGGAAAAAATATAGAAGAAAAAGGTGTGCCAGGAAAACCCAAAAAATCGGCGTTACCAGGGTGTAACTCACAAGGGGCGGAGCTTTGGGTGAAGTCCTGACCGAAGAAAGGGTGCATCCTTTAGGTGCTTTGGAAGAGACTTGGGGGACGAGTGGAAAGACGGGTACTCACAGAGGACAAACTACCCATTTCACTCAGCCAGTGTCGGGGGGGCGGCACAATTCATGCCGTTCGTGCAAGGGAGAACACCGGAGCAAGCAAGTTGAGGACATCCCAGGGGGAAAAGTGGGTTAAGCCCAAGGAAAATGCAGGTAAAGGGGCAACCCATCCAGAGAAAAGCCGGGAGGTGTATGAAAGGGGGTAGGGATGGTGGGCCTAAGAAAACCCGGAAAATATGGTCGTCCGCGCACCAAATCAAGATTAGAACCTTAACATGACATCCAATTGACCGACATCTAAAAAACCACCCACCCCCTGTGGGAACACCCGTCCGAACGGGAAGACTGTTAGACAAATAAAAAGACGCACGAAAACGTCAGGCCACGAGCGCCATACTAAACGGGAAGGAGGAAGGCCAAACAGGTCCAAAAATTGTTCACAAGCAAGCTTTAGGGGGAAGGGGGGGGGACAGACAACAGGGGGACGAACAGACACCGTTCTCATAAACAGCAAAAGGCCAAAAGAGAGCACCGGCCATGGCTGGAAAAAGCCAAAGGGGTGACCGTGTAACACTTGTGAACAAAGGAGACGCTTACTTCAGGTCGATGTCACCGTGAAAGTCCCTTACCGTGGGAAGGACCGCGGGAGCGCAAAAATTGCGGAATGGACCCAACTGGGTGAACGGAGGTCACCACTTAGAAAAGAAGGTATTGTTAGGACACGCAACTAACGACATTGAAAAAAGGAAAACACTAATTGCGATCACAAAAAACCCCTTGGGTACCCACGAGGGGGTGAGGAACCTAAGAACGACCCCAGAAAATTTGAGAGGGATGAAACATGGTGAAGTAAAAAAAGCCCAATTTGCCGTGCGGCGGGAGGGTCCGACAGCAGTTTTGGGGAGGGGATCCCAACAAATTAAAAAACGGTATCGAAAGAGCCGGGCCCACTCCGAAAGGGCAAAACCCAAATGGAATCACCGGAGAGGGGATGACCTTGTGCACGAACGGTACTTCTAGATTTTGGCAGGGGAGGGAAAAGAAAGGCCGCAGGTAGCACGGGGAAACACCGGGTGACTGCAAAGGCCTGCACCACGCCTTTCAAGAAACCCCCCGGAAAAGATTCGACGCAAAGAAAGGGGCCCTCGCAGAAAAAAGATGTCAGTAGCTGCCAAAAAAAAAAAAAAAAAAAACATCATGAACCCCTTCAACGGGGGAAAAGCACCATAAAAAAACCTTAAGGGTAAAAAAGAAGAGATCAAAGCGTCCTGGAAAACGAAGGGACATACAAGCGGCTTCCTAAACAGTGCGTATCGCCATCTTCGAGGAGGGAAAAGCTGTTCTGCAAAAAAGATGTGCAACTGCCTCGTGCGGGAAAAATGGGCCGTGGACAGAACTTTTTCAAACGGCTGACGGTTCCCGGTGGAAAGGAAATCTACAGAGAAAGACGGCAAGAGCGGAGGTAACGAAGGGGGCAACAGCGAGATCGCAGGAAATCAGGGACTTGGGGCCGCCGCTCCCGGTCGGGGGAAAGCGCTAATAGATAAAAAAACAAAAAATTTGGGAAGGGGGGAACACATATCTAAAAGAAGGGCTCCGCCATAAGCCCAGAAAGGGACCTGGAAAGCCCCGGGGACTTGCAGGGGGTGACAATCGAATGTTTTCGGTGAGATCAATTCAACAAAAGGACTCACATAAAAAGAGGGGTGGGGGGGGGACCGAAAAAGGCGGGGGAAAAACAAGGGCCAATCATTTCCTCAACCGCGGGCCCCCGACGCAGACGGTGGGCAAAAAAAGGCCAGGGACAATGGACTGCGCCGGGGGTAAAAACGCCGGAAAGACTGGGGCTAGACGACGCGGAGACGACAGCATAAGAAGTGGTTTGACGGGACGCCAGCGGGCCATACTCAGGGATCTTAGGCCGTTTAAAAGAGGAAAAGGGATGGGCGAAGGGACGCACGCCGGAAGAAGGGGGGAGAAGGGAAAAAACCTTTGTAAAAAACTGAGAAAGGCGGGGCTGTAGGGACCCGAATGTTGCCGCCAAGGTCATTCCCCAAAAAAGAGGAAGGGACCCAGGGGGGGGGTGACTACGAGGGGGACTGGACTGTGGAGGACAGTGAAAGGGACGCGCACACTACGCAAAAGGTGAGACACGGGAACGGACAGGCCGTCCCAAGGGGGGGGGGGGGGGGTGAAACAATGCCTCCCGAACTACAGAACCGGGCCAAAAGGTACGGAGGGCAAAAAAATAACGGAAGGGCTGGACGGGAAATCCCATGCCTTGGGCATCCATGCGGCCCTGTGAGGAGCGTGTTTCGCAAGAAGAGAGGAGAGAAGTAGAGAACGGACCTAGAGGGGGGACCGTCTATCTTCCGGGGAAGGGCCACTCAAAGAAAGGCTTACCTGAAACGGTAAAATGAATGCAACCAAAAAAAAAGAGGCACCTCCCAGATGTCTAGACAAACATAAACCCTGAAAAGTTCTTGGCAAAAGCAAGGGACACGAAGAACCTGTCCCGTCCTGCCGCCCACATGAGGGAAGAAGTCGAGGAGATCTCTTGGAAAAGAACTGGGGGGGTAGACTTAACTAGGGCAGGAAAGGAAAACTGTGCTCCAGACAAATTGAAAGAATAATTTCGGCCCTGAAACTGGAGGAAACGCACCTCGTTAGGTACCGGGGGGGCACGAATCGAGTCGGCCAGCTCAGGTTCAAAAAAAGAGAAAGGTCCCCACCCGGGGTGACTGCCCGAACCCTGAATTTGAAGAAACCGGGGAAAACCAGACAGGAAAAAACGCCGCACCTTCGCTTCAAGCCCAACTGGCTGAAAGAGGGTCCCTCTGGACTTGGAAAAACGTGGGGGACCTAGGGGAAAAATGAGGTATCGAAATCGCTAAGTCATGGGGGGGAAATAGGAGGAAACACCCGCGATGAAAAGAAACGACCACGCCGGGGAGGAAAAGGGAGAAAAGGAGGACGCCGTGCAAAAAACCAAAAAAACGCCCCTCGCCACCGCCCTCACAACCTGTAACACAACCAAAAAAAAAAAAAAAAAGAAATGCGGGAACTCGCAAAGGAAGCGAAAATAAGGAGCGGAGGAAAAAAAAAAGGAAATAAAAGTCGCACTATCTCACTGACGTTAAGTCTCTGGAAGAAGACAAAGGCAAAGGGGGCATCGGGCCTGACGAAGGCGACAGAGAAGGGAAAAAAAGGACACACCAAGTGGCGTGGGGAAACTCCAACCCGGCCCCGCATCGCGGGAAAAACATGGAGGACTACATGGCAAATAGGGAAGAGGGAAAGTAAAATGGGAAAAACCGGGGTGAGTCCTACGTCGAAAAAGCCGTCTCCTTCCTTGCTGAAAAGTTCCTGTTCCGACCTAATGAACTGGAAAGTTGAACTGGAAGTCGGGGTGCGGTTTTCAATTCCTCCGCGGGGCCTATGCCACAAATGCGGGAAAGCGGATCTTCAGAAAACAAGGGTACAGAACCACGAGCGGAAGGTAGCTCCGAGGGAAAAGAGAGACCGCGTCGATCACGACCTGGGGAGAGGGGGGAAATGGACGAGGAAGAACGCTCGAGAAAGGCAGAGAGACTCACGGCTCCTGGGGGCAAACTGGTAAGAGGGGACCATGCGAGGCCAAAAAATTCTATCGGAGCACGTTACAGCGGCCTTCCACATGGACCAAGAGCGGGGGAAAGGGAGCTGTGGGCTAACAAAGGTCACGCATCGGGGGAGGACAGGCCGCAATTCAGGTGAGAGGGGGGGGGCGGAGGGTCAGAAACACGTTCCCGGGCTTGAAAAATGAGAAAAAATTAAATTCTAGGAGGAATGGGGGCCCCGGGAGAGGGGGTAACGAGAACGAAGGACATGAGGAAACAGGGACGCCGTGACGGCCGGCGGCCCAAACGGGGAAGAGTCGCATGCGACTTCCGGAGGAACCGGGCTGAACAGAATCATACCCCAGAAGGAAAAATTAAACGAGTGTGAGCGGGAAAAAACAGCGCGCGTGAAAAAAGCCGGGCAAGGGTTGAACCAAGCTATGCCGGCATTTCACTAAGCAAACGAAGCGAACGCTCAAGAAAGAGAACAACAGCGCGACAAACGAAATAGGACTCGGGGTAGGAACTGTGGATACAGCTGCTGTCAAATGCAAGCAACGCAAAAGGAACAGAAACAAGATGAAGAAGATGTGCGTTGTAAACAAATCCAGGACGCGGTTCCGGAATGGACCCCTCTTGTAAAACGGGGGGTGACCGGCCAGGCCCGCAGGGGGGATCAGGGCCCGGCCACGAACACAAGAAGAGGCAGGACAGAAAGGGACCACTAAATCAAGAAGGGGGAACCGACGTAGTTCCCTCCCCAGGTAAAATCACTGGTGGGGGGAATCAAGGCGACGACTTTGAACAAAAATCGCTAAAAAAAAAACAAAAAATAAAGGGGAGGGGGGGAAAAAGAGTATATATTTTCATTCAGGCGAGGATGGTCGCCGCCCCGAAGGGCAGGGGTGGGGGAATGGAAGAAGGTAGGAGCGGAAACATTCCCACAAGAGGAAACAAAACAAAGAAAAGGGCCGGAGAGTATTTGGGGGGTTCTTGCCAAAAAGCACCGGGGAAAACACCAATTCACGGGGGTCACTCACGCGACAAACACCCCATCCATTCTTGAAAAAAAAAAAAAAAAATCACCATCTGTCGAGTGAAGGTTACCACGCACATCGAGGGAGAACCGAGTTGGGCTGCTTTGAAGGTTGCGACGACGTAGAGGACGATTAGTAGCCAGGACACGGGCAAAAAAAAAAAGCACCATTTTTCAGTGGTTGTTTTCTTAGGGGGGGTGACGGAGTTCGACGGGGAAGAGGATTTGATGCTCCGTGAAAAAAAAATTAAAGGGAGGAAAATCTCTCGGGGTAAAAGTGGGGGAACCCCAGAAGGGGGAGAGAGACCGAAGAGAGGGGCAAAGAGAAAAAAAGCGAGCGGGGGACTTTCAAACGGCAACGTAGTCCCCGCCTTTCTCAAGAATCAAAAAAACACCAAAGAATCCTTCCAGGGGGAAATGGTGGAACGGCAGCACGGGGAAGTCAACCCGGCAGGCGATGGGAGGAGATTCCCTTCTCAAGGGGGAAAACAGCAGCATAAGAAAGACTGCTCCAGTGGAGAGGGGACACGAAGCGGGCGGAAAAAAAATTACCAAGAGGCCCCCGTAGACACCGGTTGCTTGGAAGAAAATACCGGAGACGAAGGAGGACCAACCAGGCAGGCATCCGGCACTGAAAAAGACAAAAAAAACAGGTCAAGAAGAATAAACAAAGGAAGGGAGAAGCCTCGCTGGTGTCGGAGGAAAAGGTGCCCAGAACCGACGTTCCAAGGAAAAAGGGATCGTCCCCCTATACAGGTCACCAAAAAAAACGAACCGTCTACCCAAGATAAAGATTAAAAAAAAAAAGGAAGAACAAATTGCCCTACGTCCAAGCAAAATGGGTGCCAGGGGTTCAAATTGCAAAACGAATGAAGCCAAAGGTTTCATAAAAAACGGGGGAGCAAACCTCCCAATCGATTTCAAACCGGGAACGTCATGTGAGAAGGGGAAAGCAAAGACCTGGAAAAACCAGGAAAGAGAGCGTTTTCGGGCGAAACCATGCAACCTCCCCCGAACGGGCCCCATCGGGGAAAGATCGCAAAGGAAAAAAAGAGCGGGCATGTACCTTTTGGGAATCAGAGAGGAAAAACGGGTGTGACTTGTAGGGGAAACCACGAAAAGAAGGGTGGGACATTTGGTTTTTTGTGTTAAGGACACGGAAGGAACGAGGGCCGGAAGTGGAGACCGAAATTGGGGTGAGGGGGCATAACATGTGATTCCCCGGACAGAGGGAGTTGCCCGAAGGACTCCGATAGCGAAGGGGGGGGAAATCCGTGGTAAGTCCCGTTTCAAAGGGACCAAGTGAGGGTGCAAAAACTTCATACGCGGGTGACGGTACTCAAGTTGTGAGAATCCTTGGGCTCGAGGGGGGAAGGAGCCATCAATTAGGTTTCAATGATACTCACGAGGGGGACCGCAAATTCCCTAGGAATGTTAAAGTAAATAAGTCCAACCTCCCTTCCTCAACGGGAGAAGTTGGAATCCTACCCATGGTCATTAGTAAGTTTTTCATGGGGAGGGGGGGCCTTTTGAGAAAATACAGAGACAGACACCACGGGCGTCCACCTGAAGGAGGGAAAAAAAAAAAAAAGTCTATGGTTGGTGTCAAAAAAAGATTGAAAACCGGACTCCGAAGACGTCTTGTGTCAGTAACCAGCACAATGGAACAGGAAATTGTTCCGGGTTGTCTGGAGAAGACCACATTCAGGGTGAGGGGGTATAGACGAGTTCGCGAAAGGGGGGGGACGCTGGGAGCCAAAAACAGAGGTCCCAATCCGGTAGCACTCCAAGGGGTGTACGAAGTGCGGAAATTTGGGGGCGGGGCAAACTGAATGTGTATCGAATTGCAAAAAGAAAACTGTTTCCCCGAGGGATTGCAAAGTGGATGGAGATCTCAATGTCTGGGGCCGCCTGGAAACTGGGTAAATCCACTTCAACCTGCCCTTTCAGAACGTCTAAGAGGTAGAAGTAAGGGGAAGACGGGTACTCCGGACACCTCCCTTCACGACAGGGCCTGCCGGGGCAGAATTCAATTAGTACGAACAAGCAAGGTAACGCGAGGAGATCCAGATGTCGCGATATGGGCACTTTCAAGGAAAAAACGGGGAATACCAGGGTTTACAGCAAAGGCTAGGTTTGGCACTAGGGGGGAAAGTGACCGGCACCTGTGGGGGGCTAATTTGGTCTGGGGGTTGAGGACAGAACAAAAAACGGGAGAATAGGCAGGGCCAAAAATCGGCAATGGTAGAGCGAGTTCCCCCTTCAAAAGACAACAAAGCCAAGGAGACAAGAGAGAAAAAACCCGGCCAATCAAGGGAAAAGGAGGGGGATCAGTCATCGCCGGGCGCAAAGAGAGGGGCATACAAAATCAAAAAAGCAACGAGTGGGTCCGCAGTGGAACAAAAAAAACGGTTGTCATTTAGGGGAACTTGGGGCCTAAGTCGAAAGAACCGTCTCAGAATAATGCAAAAGGGAAAGAAAAGATTTTCGTGAGCAGGGACTTCGGTCTGGGGGGGGGGGAACAAATCTCCCGTGGAAGAAGGAAACACGGCGGAAAGGGGGATAAGCATTCCGCAAAAAAAGGTCGGGAACGTCCGAAGGGAAGGTTTAGCCGTCTCCCTCCATCGTAAAGGGGAAACGAAAACTGGGGGGGGGCCTGAAGACCAAAAACAGGGGCAGCCACACCGGACGGGCACGGGACGAGGTTGCCGAAAGGCGTACAGGGGCAGGCAAACGAGGTGGAGGGGCGAAGGCAAGGAACGGGAAAGAAGCCGACAACAAACAGAGGACAACCGGTCCCGGGTGGGCGGGAAGTTGAAAGGGCTGTGGGGGGAGGGGGGCTTGAAACATCAGGTTAAGGGGCCAGAGGGGGGTGGGCTCCCCCGTCAACGTAAAGCGGGTAAGAGGGGGGCACGTGGCCGTATGTACCAGGCGGGACCGGAACCACCACCAACCACTTTACGTAGATGGTGAACCTAAAAAGTTAAAGAAGAAGGCACGGGCGGGGGACTTCATTCTGGATTGGGTATGAATCTCATGGAGCCTGGTGCAAGGGGATGAGAAAACATGGACAAACGCAGGGGCCCGGACCAGATCGGTGTAAGGGAAAAATTCCCCACGGAACCAGGTGACTTGGCAATAAAAAAATATAAAAAAGGACAACTTGGGAGTATGGGGGCACTTCACAATTGTGGGGGGGGGAGACCCTCTCAAACAAGAGTCAGGGGGACGAGAAAAAAGAATCAATCTTCCCGGAAACACCGCACTGCCAGAAGACGAGAACAGCTGTAGACTGAGGAATCGTTCCCCGTCGGGGATGAGGCGTTTCAGAAAACAACGAGGGGAAGGGCGCTTGGTGGCGGGGAACCCGGGAACGTGCAGGGAATACGGGCATGGGGGGGCCTAAATCGAAAGAAAAAAAGAGAACAAGAATAAACCCCTGACCCCGTTTTAACTGAGCCAACTAAAAACCTACTTGCGGGAGGGGTCAAGACGAGCAAGCAAGGACGCCAACGGTAATCTTTCCGAACCGTGGGACTGGAGAACCCAGAGTCTAAAACCGGAACGCAAAGTACAGGACCAAGGACACCCGAGCCCTTCCCCTCCGCCCTTTAAAAAGGGGTGGAATTCATGAGAGGGGAGGGAGGGGGAGTCTGAGGACCGGGGGAAAAAAGGGGGTCGCAATCACCGAGGTTGGGCTCATCGGTAAGGGGAACTGCCGAAACAGACGCACAAGTGGGGCCGGGGAGACACGGAAATCTTGTGGGAAATGTTAATTCGTACGACTGACACCGAAAGAAGGGGGGACAAGTCAAGGCAAAACGGGACTTGGCACCCTGGATGAAAATGGGATCAACGGCGCCTCCTTTTGGGTGGAGTTTCCGGGTGGAAACAAGGCGGAAAAAACCGTTGGGGGGAAAAGAACAATCTTTGTGGCCTTTTTTGAGGAAACTGACAATGTCGTTGGTCAAACTGACGATGGGGGGGAGAAGGGGAAAAAAAAAAAACATGTGCCAGCTGTAATCTTCCTTCTTGGCTTATGGCTGTGGAGTACAGGTAAAACTGTTCCGCGATGAAACCACGCGGGGCTTTTGAAAACACACGGGTGCTCCTCTTAGGAATTTCCAAGGGTGGGGGGGAAGCCTAACATACAAAGGTGTCACGGGGCCGCCAGAGACTCCGGTGGGGAGATCCATCATCAATATACAACTTTCGGAAAACATCTGGACCAGGGCGAAATGCGGAGTCAAAACTACTACGCCATGGGGGCCACTGTCATCCGTGGGGAATCCATTCAGCCGTAAAGAAGAGCGTCTAAAACTGCAGGCGAGAAGGAACAAGAGTGATCAGTTTTCGTAAACTAAGGGGGGCCGGAAAACCGAGGAAAACAGTCAACCGCTGGAGGAGTCCATGAAAATGAAGACCAGGTGCAAAAAAAAAAAAAGAAGAGATCGTCAGCGCCCCCCCACTGGTCAACGACACGAGTGGCGCGCAAGGGAGAGTAACGAAAGTGGAGGCCGTTCAAACTGCGGAAAAAACTAGGACTTTAACGAGTCTAGAAATGGGACCTGCAAACGGGCCACTGGAGTGCGCGAAAATAGGCCTCAAGGAAGGAGGGGGACTGATAAAAAACCAACCGAAAGGAAAAAAGTGCAGTGGCCCCAACTTCACTCCGCCAAAAAAAGGCCGTAAAACTCGGGAAAAGTATTTCAAACGCCAGACGACGAGTTTAAAAAGAGCAGAGGGGAAAACGCGTGTTTTCTAAGAACCGACGTTGAGCACGAAACCGCCAAGAACACAGGAGGGGGCAAAAAAAAAGGGGATTACGAAAAGCCGACAAAGACGGGAATTCCCAAAGGAAGTCTTACATTGGACAAGGGGAAGAACTCTGCTCGCTCGGATCAGGGGAAAAAATAACGATGGGGAATAAAGGGCTAGAAAACCGACGGGGGACTAGTACCAAGCGCACCAGTGTAATTGCAGGGGTCAAATGGGGTAATAGGAAATTCCCGAGGACCGGAAAAAGTCAGGAACAGAGAAGAAGACCGGCAGCAAATCGGATGACCAAAACTCTGTCCGGGAGGAATCGGGCAAAGGTAGGAATAACTCCTCCAATTCCTTCCCTACGGATTAAGGAAAGATGTCCACAAAAACGGATTTACACGTGGGGTAAAAAAGCATCAAAAAAAAACCGGAGACAGATTGCTAATTGTACAAGGTGATTCCAAATACTGGAACACGAAAGGTGAGAGGATAAAAGAGGGGCCGACACTGGTGGGAGAAAGGGAGGTGACCAACCCCCGCTCTCACTGGGGGGGATGGATGTCCTCATGGCCGGCAGGGACGGGAAGAGACAGGGTGGAAAAAAGGGAGACAGCTTTCCTTATAAAAGGGGGGGCATGCAGGGAAAATGGTCGGGCACTAAGGCAAACGGATAGGGCGGTGACGGCAGGGACGGCGCATGAAAAGAAAGAGGGGAAACGGAAAAAAGATCAGGAGGGGGAGGCACTGGCGGCCTTCTCTCAGCGGAAGAAACGTAGATCATACCGACGTCAAGGACATGTGGCCCCCATGTGCGAGGACCATAAGAGGAAAAACGGAGATAAAAACCAGGGTTGGGGGAAACCGGCAACTGCACAGCTTTCACAAGGGCATACCGACGCGCCGGGGTGAATGCAGGGTGGCTGCAGGACGAAAATGAAAGGGGACGAAGGGGGAACACGCGAGGAAGCGGACGCAAGGTGGGAGCACAGACCTTTAGGGGATTATAAAGGAGAGCCACCCGACAAGGGGGAAGATGCCAGAACGTGCCTGCACCGCGCCGGGTGACGGCAAGGGACGCCGGACTTCCCCAGAAAAAGACTGACGGTAAGCATAAACCTCACAGGGAAGAGAAAAAGCGCAGAAATCGCGGGGGGAGATAGCACCATCACTCGCACTGCACCGAGCAGAGGAAGGGTGGGTCACAACGATCAAGAGGAAACAGGGGGGACGAGCAGAAGGCTACCGGAGAATCCGCGCCCGGAACCACTGGCAGGGAAATCACTCGGGAGGGGACAAG
>Ga0179591_1164581_pt1 | contig 16411 bp, 20 predicted proteins | sample CZOMad2_1_08_16f_FD_182891 | JGI IMG/M metagenome (GOLD analysis project Ga0179591, IMG submission 182891) | Vadose zone soil fungal communities from Angelo Coast Range Reserve, California, USA - CZOMad2_1_08_16fungal (PacBio error correction) | ecosystem: Environmental > Terrestrial > Soil >...
TAAAAAAGCAGCCGATACGATGATCGCCGAGGAACGAAGCGGACTTGCTGCGGGATCTCAACACTAGTCTTCTTGACCTTAATTCCTGAAAAAACGAAGAATCGAACTCCGGCAGAAGGGACGTGTGCCAAATAAAAAAAAATCCGTTTCAAGAGGACACTGGGGGGGCAAAGCTGCCAAGAACGGAAGCTCCTGAACAACAATGCGTGACATGCCGGTCAGATCCAACAACACTGCTGAAAGGGCGTGACGCAAAAGGGGCGAAGGAAGCAGCGACGTGAAAAAGGAAGAGAAAACCGCACTAATGCTCGCCCGCCACAAACAAGAGATCAGCGGACTCGCAGAAGGCGCGATGCCGCTTCAAAGGTATAGAGAGTGGATCCACAAACGGAACGCCTAAGGAGCAACGGGAATGATGGATGTTGAGAAAAAGTACACAACCTGCCTCTTTGAATTTTATAGAAAAAGTGGCGTCTAGGGACACCGAGAAGTGAGACCAACATCCCCAGGTCATAGAGATCAAGAAACCAAAAAAAAAAGGGGGAAGTTCAAACCCCCCTTTGCGCGAGGCGGCTCGGCTAGGAAAAGCTTGACGAGGTACGCCGTCGGATTACCCAAAAAAACTATAGTGGATGTCGGAAGATCCGTTAGCTGGACCAGGGGAAGGGTGCCCCGAAAGAAGAGAAAAGAAAAGCCAAAGGACGCAGGCGAAAAAAGAAAAAACCCAAAAAGCAGTGATCAGGTCACTGTCAATGAGTGGGACGCTCTTGGATTGGAAAAAAAAAATCAGGTGGAAAAGAGATAAACCCCAGTGAAATTGTCCTCGTGGACTGGAAAAGGAGCAAGTCGGGCAAGTTCCACCAAATTGAGTCCAACATAAAAAGGAACCTGGCGCGCGTGAGGCGCTTTCCCGGAGTGTCAACCAGGAAAGGAAAAAACAAGAAGGGGCGGGAAAGGAAACCAAAAGGGGGATGAGTTTTCGGAGTAAAATATTAATAGGAAAAGTGGACGATGACGGTCCGATAGTGTCTTCCCCGAAGTGGACGGTGAAAAAAGGACTCACAGAGATTACTTCACAAGAAACTCACCCCAGAGCACAAAAAGCACGGGAAAGCAAGTAGACAAAGAAAAACGAAAAAAGATGTTTTTCACAAAGGGGGCCAAGCAGAGGTGGCGGAATGAAGGGAGGAAGCTGAGGGAGGGGCAAAAAAAAAATAGCAGGAGCTAACGCTATGGGGGACCTGGAACAAGCTCGCTACAAGGTGGGTGTACCTGGACAGATAATAAGATAAAGAAAACAGACTTCTGTAACGGTCAAGCAAAAGCTGGGCCGAGAGGTGTTGTCACATTGTCAGGGGACCATTTGCCTCAGGGAACAATCCAGAGAGCAGCAAGTTCACATTTGGGAAATCGCCGCTGACAGGGAAGTACTTTACGATGTCAGAAACAATCTGGGAGCGCACATAGTCGCTTCCTCTGCATCTAGAGGGGGGGGAAAAAAATGTACACTAAATTCCCTTAACCACCTGTAAACTATCGGCAATCTATAAAATCGCTAGGAACGGAGATCTAACGGCGAAAGGAGAACCGGGAGGTAGGAAAATCATAGGATTTCTCTATAAGAAAACACAGAGTATTAGTATAGAGGTTAAAAAGAGAACAGAACCGTTCAAGGAATATAACAAAAACCTAACAAGGAGGAGTTTCCCGCCGATCACGTACTAAGAGGAAAAAAACAAGTCGTAATTCACCAACAGCGCCTCACCATGATTTGCGGGTTCTTCTAAAGAAACGGTTCCTCTCGAGCATCGAACGCGGGGAAAGGAAGTGGGAATTTAAAGTTGGAAGCCTAGAGACGAAGGGGTTGAGTACAAAGAAGAAGCGCTAAAATCTGCGTATTTCTTCAGGCGTACGGAAAGGGAGAGGCAGCGTCCGAATCCGAGATCAAGGCGAATGCAGTTTTGGGAAAAACAAGTCCATAACGTGCGATGCACCTTTGACAAGGGAAAGGAATGGACAGCCGAGAGTCCAGGGAATCGCAAAGATAAGGGACCCGGAGAGAGAAGATGAAAGTTGATGACCGCGGAAAGAAGATGATCGTAGGGACTGGGCATGTCTCTAGAGACGGGAACGTCGGCCATAAGAATGGTGAAAAGAGGAAGCCGGCCCAGGCAAAGGGTTCATAGACAATGACTCTTAACTGATGAGCTTCAAAAAGGGAAAAGTAAAGTGTTCGGGGTGAGTCCAAAAGAATGTGAAAAGAGAAAAACGGAAAAGATAAAGCCAAGTCATCTCTATATAAGGATGAGTCAACAACAACACGAGGGAAGGAAATAAAAGAAGGAAAAGGAGAGCTCAGGGATTCAAGAGTCGCGTCATAGAACACAAAGAAACAAAAAAAAAAAAAAAAGATCGCCTCGAAAATCATCAGACGAAGGGAAGGCACAAGAATTTCTGGATGACTCTGCAAAGAAGGAACAAAGGCGACCCAGGGCAAAGGATGGGAGGAAAGGATAAGGTTTCCCTAAGAATCTCTCATGGAAAGAGCGAATCCAACGCTGCAAAAAAAAGTCAAGGAGAAAGTACGGGAGTTTTTGCTCGACTGAAAGAGAGGGCCTTAACTGGGGGAATGAGGGGGGTAAAAGGGAAGACACCAAAAAACTAGAGCCGAAAAAAAAAAAACGTCCCTCCAGGATTCGGGGGGCTCGGATTCTACGCAGGGGGCCTGAAAGGTCTTTTTGAAGGGGGAAGAATCAGAGCGTTCATGACCGACGTCACGTACGAAAGCGAATCCTCAAGTACAAATGCCGGGAATGAACAAAAGGGGAATACTTTCAAGCGGCTTTGGAAAAGATGTCGCTTCTTCGAGGAAAAGTAAATAGAACCAAAGATAAAAGGATAACGGAAAGGCGCAGGACACACGCTTGGGGATGTAACCAGGGCAAAGTCGGCAAGACGGGGCGAAGGAGGCTGTCGACTCGCCCTGGATCCGATCAGACAAAGGAGAAAAAAGAGACCGGCGCTCATGTAGGAGAAAAAGAAGGAGCGAACGAACCCACGCCGGTGGTCCCAGCTAAACTGACAGCTGGAAGGAGTCAGAAGTAGATCCAACAGGCAAACCCAGGGGAAAAAGACCAAAAAATTGAATTCTGCCGAAACGGGGAAAGGCATCGACTCAGTGTTCAGCAGAAGAGCATTCGGGGAGACACCATCGCCGGAACGAAGAACGATCAAGTCCTCTTTTAGAAACTGATCCGGGAAGGAAAACCCGAGAGGCAGGCCAGCTTTACACAGAGCCAAAAAAAGTCGACTCTGTTGAAAGAAGGAAAAAAGCAGCCGAAAGGCCGTCAACGAAGATCAAGCCCGAAATCAAGACCTAAATTTTTACCAAAAATCATCAGAAGGTGCATCGCCGGGGTGAAGAGAATCACGAGAGGATAGTCGGGGCTAACGACAGAAAAAAAGAGAGATCCAAAAAAATGCTTGGGCTACAGCCCTTTGGGACGTCCTCAAGAAGACTTGGCGAGATTGGGAAGAAAGGTTGGGGCTCGCAGAAAGGAGACGGAGGTATCTAGTTGGGCGGGGAAACCATAAACGAGTAACACAAGAATCTACCGAATACCACCGCCCTAGACTTGGGGAGGGAGAAGAAATAAACGGCCTAACTCAAAAGAAAACTGTCTAATTGGCACACGCGGGCGAAATGACCAAAAAGTCGGAAAAAACCGAAAAACAAAGGAAAAAAGACGAAAAAAGAAGGCACTACGTCAATCCTCTTGGGGGACTGGTGAAAGGAGTACGACTGCGAGGGGGACAAAAACGCAATGAAGTCAGGAAGAAGGAGGAAAAAAAAATGATTTAGTACCGGCCGAAAAAGGAAAAATTCAATGCTTGGGGGTGGTATGAGGGCGCTCCTGGCGTCCTTGCTTTCAATTGAAGGAAAGGGAAATACCAGGGCACCTGTCCCGACGGATCAAGGAAAAAAAAGGTCCCTCTGAACGCCGAAGCGCAAGAAGAGGAAGCGCAGCAGCACGCCCGAAAATGGTATAAACCGCCAAGTGATAAGTGAGAAAGAGAATCGTCTTCTCCGGCCAGGGGGAACTTGTCTAGCAGTGGGGGGAACAGCAGGGGGGGGGGGGGGGGAGGGGAGGGGGGGGGGGGGGGGGGGGATAGGAGCGAGCAGATTGAGTGTGTGTTTAGGAAGGAGAGGCTCATAATAGAAGGAAATCCTTCTTGTTCCCTAAGGTCCCAAAAAGCTCGCTGTTAAGAGAGTTATCCTTGAAAACTCTCAACTGGAAAACCTTTCTGCGCTCCCTCAGGCGGGGGTCTTCTTTCGCGAACCAAGTTGGACGAACCTTTACTTATCTGCGACGGCGAACACACGACACGACTCTTCGGGAAGTAAGCACCGTAATTGTGAGACAAAAAGGCAAAGCCGTTTGGAAAGATCTTTTTTAAAAGGACCGTGTTGTTTTAGCAAGGCAAAAGTGAAAAGCGTCTGCCCTCGGGAAGGAAATCCGGTGATTTAAAAGTTGCGTAAGGGCTCTCCCGAGCAGGAACGTCGGAGAGTAATTTCTTCAGGTAGGAAAAATCGTTATGGCTGGTGGGGAGACAAGGGACCAACCGCTGGTGTGGGACCGCGTCATGCAGAGGAATAACTCCTCTGCCCAGATCTCTCTCAAAACAAGGAAAGCAGAGATCTGGAAAAAATCGCCGCGCCAAAAAAAAAGAGAAAAGAAGGTATCTCCAACAGAACTAAGGAGAGTCCCGTCCTTCAAAGAAAAAAGAATAAGAGGGAAGCCGGCCTCTCGGAGGGAGTCCACAGGCTCCCCGTTCAAACGAAAAATGAAAATTTCCCAACCGGCCGGGGAAGGGCTGAAAACAACACGGGGCCGTTTCCCTTCCGTGAACAAGGAAGAAGACGGACCCGTCGCGGGGTGGAGATTGGGTCGAAAAGAACAAGGCATCGCTGCAACTGGGGAAAAGAAATTCCCAAGGCGAAAGAAAACAAAAAAACGACGCCGGACAAAAAAAAAGGACTCGAGAGTGCAGCTTTCGCAACGAGAGACCGCGAAAAAGGGAGAAGGGCTCCAGGTCGAGGAACAAACTTAAAGCTCACAAAGGAAGGTGATCAATCGAAAAGTCGCTTTTCGAACCCGGACAACCACCCGATGGGGTGGTCGCGTAAGGTAAAAAATTATATCAGGGAGAAGGGAAAGGAACAATCCCTCCCTTGCATACTCACTATAAGAGTAGAAAAACAAAGCCGTGGTCCTTTCGGGACCAACGTCGGGCCGACCACTGCACTTCGAATGGGAGAGGGAACGCCGGCGAGCTGTCCCTAAAAACTGTCTCCCTGGATACTTAATCTGTTCAAGGAAGGTTCTCCGAAATGCAAATCAAGAAACCACCAGAAAAAAAAAACCAAAAAACCAAAGAGAATTGAAGGGTTAAAGAGAGGGGATCTCTTGTCGTGCCTGTCTGTAAAGGAAAAAGGAGAAAATAGATTCCCTGGAAGGGGGGAAGGGGGGGCCTCGTTGGAAGGGACCACGTCTGCAAAAACGTTTAACGCTGAAAGACGGATGAAGAGCACGGGAAAAGGGGGAGGGAGTTTGCTACAGTTTCCCTGCGGGGGGAAAAAAAAAAACTCAACTTCTCCAACGTCCGCTAAAGAACCCCCCCCGCAAAACCCCAAAAAATAGGAGGTATACAGAGTCCCCGAAAGCCAGGAGGTGTCCCCGGTCGATCTTGGGCAGAAAAACCAGTAAAGAGGACGGACTCCACGAGGGGTAAGGGAAGCTCAAAAGCCGCAAAAAACTACAGAAGGAAAACCCTTCTCCACCCGTCTCCTCGGGGGTTGTTGTTTGTTGTGGAAAAAGAGATGTTTTTCAACTGGACCCGGAATAAAGAGAATGGCCGTGCCGAGAGGCGCTAAGAGCATGAAGAAAGCGCGCTGGCGGACTTCGAGAAAAAAAAAAAGAGGGGTAGTGCTGCGAAGTGGGGTAGGGCCAGAGTCGATCCGACCGCAAGCGGTAGTTGGGGAAGAATTCACAGCGTCGAAGAGGGGGTAAAGAAAAAGATCATTCACAGGAGAAAAGGAGGCTCTAAGAGCAAACAGGAACGGTCGGCAAAAGAAAAGTAACTAAGGGCGGATGGCCTTTGGGAAAACTTCCTGCTCGGAAAGAGGCAAAGTTTCGGCGGACGATGAAAAGGGTGTCAATGAAATGCAAATTCCGACAAATGTACAGGACAATTCGAGAGGAGCTCCTCCGTCGCGGAAACGAAGACATTAATCAAAAAAGGGATCGTTCAGGGCATAAGGCCTAAATCAGATATGGAAAGTACTTCTTAGAACTAGGGTCAGAAAGAACGTCCAAGTATAAACGAACTCCTCGTAAAGGGTAGGAAACGGGTGACGCGGGGCACGTAAACGTTAAGGAGAAGACCATCGGTGAAGGGAAACCTCCCTCACCTCGATATTGGGCAAGTGGGGAGGAAACAAGACGATTTTCCGCAAAGCAAGAGAAAAAAAAACCCGGAAAGTGGTTGGGGGGGGACTGAGCGCGGACTGCGAGGAGAAAGGGGAGGAAAAGACGTCGAGAGCGAAAAGCAAACTCTATTCGTAGAAAACCACTGAAAAGTTGATCGGCAGCGTCGAATAAATAAGGAGAGGGCGGATAGGCCGAGGTGGGGCCCAACCAAAAGCCCCGCTGGAAGAAAAAAGGTCAAGTACGTCCAGTTCCAGCGAGAGGAAAGGAGAGGAGATTTCCAATAGAAAGCCCGCCTAGGGTGGGGACCCTTTAGCAAAAGTGGAGGATCCGCGGATGGGAGCAAAACAGTAGAAGGAGAATCGGGCATCACGCATCACGTTGCCCGGGCAGGAACTGACCGCCCAAAGCTTAAAAGGGAAACATACCGTCGGGGGCCCGCGGCCAGAGGAATACGAAAATCGGGACAGAAACAGAAGTTGAAGTAATCTCCCGACGGGAATGTCGGGATATAGAAAAGAAGAAAGGCATCGCGATACCTTCCATCGGCAGAGAGGAATAACCACCACAACGGAGGGAAGGAAAGGGGTACTAGCTCGATCCGGCGATAGAGGAAAAGAGAAAACCGGACAGAAAAACGACAAAAACTCCAAACGAAAAAAAAATCGGGCCGACAGAGAGAAAAGGAAGCGCCCAAACAATAAACGTTCTTGAGGAATCAAACCCTTGCCGGCACAGACAGAGGACAGATCCGACGTTCCCAAAAAAATGGCCACGCCAAGATCAAAAAGAAAGCAAACGCAACAAAGAAGGAAGACGGCCTTTATCGTTGAACGCGAAGACCGAAGCTCGAGCGAAAGAGTACAAAGTGGATAAAAATGGGCGGGAGGGAAAGGGAGAAAAACCGGCTCTATCCCTCCCGGAAGAGACTGCGTCGAACTCTGGAGATAAAAGAAAAGGGGGTCGCCACGACATCGACGGGTTCAAATGCGACGGGAGTAAGAAAACTAGTCCACGACAAAAGAAAAAAAAAAGTGAAGGTACTTTCCCAAGACGGTGAACTCTTAGTCGCTGGCGTCAAAAAACGGCCCTGTTCGAAGAAAAAAGAGAAAGGGTGGAGGGACCTAAAAAGAGTGGCGGACCCCAAACGAAAAAAAAGGGAGAGAACACGCGGAAAAACGTTAGTCAACGACTGGGGAGGGAGGGCTTGAGCAGAACCCCTTGGAAAAGTGCGATCGACTAGAGCAGAAACGAAGGAAGTAAGAAGCTATGATGACTGAGCAAGACGATGAAGCGACAAAAATAAGGGAAGAAGAGGGAAGGGAGCGATTTCAAGTCGGTCAGCGAGCGGGAAAGACAGGCTCGCGTACCAAGAAAGATATCCAAGAAAGAAATTTTCGCGAGGGCAAAAAAGTGACTCAAGACAAAAGGTTGGGAGCTCTGGGAAAGCTACTCCAAGACAAAGAAAAGAATTCCCGCTGCTATCACGAATTACAGAGGGAGAAAGAAGCAATCCATTACGGTCACGTGAAAAGAAGGGGGGGGGGAAAAGAAATTCCCAGAAAAGCCCCCCCAGTTCTTTAGATGAACAAGTGAAAAAAAAAAACTCTAGATGAAGAGGGTTTCACAAAATCAAAACAAAATCAAGCTTTTCCATCGACGACGGGAAAAAAGCAACGACATCAATCGCCAACTAAAGTGATCATAGAAAGTTGGGAAAGCGAAAAGCCGACCGGAGAGGAAAAGGGGGAAAAGATTTCGGGTTTAAAATACGGCTTAACTACTGCAGAAAAAGACTCCCAACCACGGAGGATCAAACAAAAGAAGAACCAACGATCAAAAACCGGCAGAAAACCGCCTCGGGCTTGGGAAAAAAGGATCGGGAAAACGCCAAGAGGGGGAGAGACGGGGTTGTTCCAAAGAAGAAATCTTTTTTCCCAGTAAACCAACCGGTAACAGAAACACGCGCGCCCCCCGAAAGGGAACTAGCGTCAAGAATTGTAAACACGGTGAGCTCCTACGTGAGAAAGGACCAGTCCAAAAGAGGGAGTGTCATCTCATTTTCCACTGATTTACCGAAAAAAGACTCCAATTACTGCAAAAAAGCAAAGGAGTGGGGTTTGTCTGGAGGGAAAAGCTGGTCCTTGAGGGGGGAAAAAAAGGACAAGGGGCACTGTCGGACAAGTGAACCTGTCCAAAAGAATCGGACCAGAAAAAACAAAAAAAGCCCACGAAAGGACGGCTCGCGGCGAAAAAAACCGGCAAAGCAAACTCAAAAGAGAAAAGCAATCAAGGGAATACCCCCCGTTGAAAATTAGCCAAACTTCTCCTGCCAGGGTGAAAAGGGGTAACATTCGGGACGGGAGGCCCACATAAAGGTAGTCTAACGTCTCAGCGGCGTGGCATGGCAGTTCGCACATCGCAGGTGGAAGCAATCCGCTGGAGCGTAAGGCCCCGCGAATAACCACTGTGGAAGAAGCTCACGGGCCGGGCGCAGCTGGAAGGATCCGGTCGTCGACCGGCGTCGGGAAATCATCTCCTTAAGGGCGACGTCCAAGACGAAAAGATCTGCTCAGCGCACCATACCGGGAAAAAAAAGCACAAAGGGGAAAAGATCCTGGTTCCAAAAAAAGTGCAAAACTTGTGGGAAATAAAAGAAATCTTGAAGGAGTCAGGACAAGAACGGGCGAAGCGGGAAACCGGTATGAGGAGTGGTGAACATGCGCCAAAGAAACAAAGTCGTTATGTTCATTCGCAATAGAAGGGAAAAAAGCGGTAGGTTTCTGTGGAGAAACCAACTAAAAAGGCCGAGTGGGTGTCATAAGAGCGAAAAGAATCGGCTAGTCCAAGCTCTCGAAAAAAAAACACACTATAAGAAGGATCTTGGCCGAGGCGAGGAAGGAAAACACAGAGTCAAGGGGGAGAGCAGAAAAAAAAAACTACCGAGGATTTCCCGGAATTGAACAAAAAAAGAAATCATCGACTCCGGCCGCTCGGGCGCGTGAAAAAGAAAAAAAAGGGTTCACGAAAAAAGGGCTGAACGAGGGACAAAAAAAAGTCGGCGTGCATCTGAAAAAAAGGCTTTCACTTCCAAAGAAATGAAGCTGCCCGGGCGGGTCCGAAAAAAATGAGACCGAAAAAAACAAAGAGCACCGAGCTCGCCGAGGGAAGGGGGCGCTGATCCGCAAGGGACTCCTGGACGAAAAAAAACATCGAGATCACTTCGCGCAAAGACATGCCACATATGGTCTAAACAAAGGAAATAAAAGAAACCATCTGACGGGAAATCGATCCGGAAGAGGGTGGGGCGACCCTTCCCCGTCCCAACGAGAAAAGGTTATCCGAAGTGGAAGAGCAACAGCGTAAAAACACTCTCCCCTGCAGGGAAAGATGATCTGCTCCGCCCACAGGGAGTACTACCAGGGAAGGAAACTGCGCTGATCAGGAAGCCGGGGTCAGAGAGACGCCCGAACTTCAGGCTGTCTCAAAAAGGAGAGGAAAAATTCCACTGGTTTCCCGAAAGGCAATAAAAAAACGCCAATGCCCTCCATAAAGATACAAAAAAAAAAGTTATTGCCTTTCCCAAGAGGGGAGAAAAGGACCTGCGTGGATCAGGAAAAGGAGCAAAATGGGAAGGGTCATCTAGACAGAGAAAGGAGGTGCGCGTTCACCACGTGTCGTAAAATAATGTAAGGTCATATCTCGCCCGGAAAGAGGGATTGTCGCGTTTTCAATACGAAAACAAAGTAAAAAAAATAGGCACGTCCAGGGGAAAGTACCAAATTATGAGTTTCGAAAGGGCCATCCCAAAAATCGGTGGCCAGGTCGCATCTTGTTCAATCACTCCCGAAGTGGTGAGAAGCGATTACTGTCCCGCAAGGGAAAAAAATCAAAGGAATAATAAAAAAAAATCATTGACAGCAAAGGCACAAAAAAGCCGACGAACAAAAGAGGAGCTTAAAAATGGCGAAAAAAAAGAGTGTCTATAATGGCGTGCAGAAAACTCTTCTGCTACGCGCATTAAAAAGAAAGCGAGAGGGACGCGGAAAAAAAATCTAGAGAGGACGGCCGATGCGGAAATCGAAAGGGGGCGCCATCTGGTAAGAGGGATTCACATCGTAATGGGGAAAAGAGATGGGCCCGGGGCTGAAAAAAGGGGGGGGAAAGCTCGGAAGAGCACAAAGGGAGGACCTCGAACTGCCCAGGACGGCGGATGGCGTCAGAAAAGGCCTCGCTGGACTAAAAAAGAGGTTTCGGCGTCAGAGAGCGAGGATTGCAGCAGGTGGAAGGAATGAGAAAAAAAGGTACTCAAGCACTGCTCGAGATCAAAAACGAGGAAGAAAACTAAGACGACGTCATAAGGGGAACGAACTTTGCGGAAGCTGGGGAAAAGGGGAGAAGATCAGGAGCCGCACGAAAAAAAAACTTCTGCAGAGAGGGCGGGATAGCAGAACGTCAGCTCAAAGAAAACCAGAAAAAAAGAAGTGCTAACGTTTTCCAACAGGGAGAATTAAATTGACCTCAGTTAAAAACCTCGGTGAACCAAAAATCAAAGAAAAACTGTTTGAAGAAAAGAAAATCAAGCTAAAAAGAGGAAAAAATAAAGGAAAGGGAACCTTCAACGGGTTTTTCCTTCAGGAGTGGAACCTCGATGATGACGAATCAAGCAAAAGACGCGACCAGCGCGATAGCGAAAGAAATGGATACACAGGGGGGTAAAAGATCGGGAGGGGATAGAAGAAGGGATTGTTGACGCCCCAGGCGCCTCCAGCCCTGAAAGGGAACCAGTACGTCCAGTTGACAAAAGAAAAACAAAAAGGTCAACGGCGAGGGGCACAAAGATAACGGCCAAGATCAAGCGAAAACGGAGAAAAAAATTTGAGTACCAAGAAAAAAACGGGGTGAATGATCGCGCGAAAGGGGGGACGTGCTGCTTCAGGGAATGAAAACGGGGAAAGACATCACTTTGCCAGGACGTCGCCGTGCCCCGGACAGACTATTTGCATCGTGACAGAACCGGATGCCCTCGTCCTGCTTGATGATTCAAAAAAAAGAGGAAGCAAAATAGTGTGAGGAGGGCGTATGTCAAAGAGGGGAGGGGGATAATATCAGAAGGTCACAAGAGATCTCCGTGCGATATCCACCAGCTCTACTCAAAAAAATTATTAGAAAGAAGGGGGCCGGGAAGAAGCGAATGGACCGAAACGATCTCTTCGCGTCGATATCGACCGGGAGAAAAACTTAAATTCGGACCCTAAAAAAAAGAACACGCCTGGAGACTAAAGATCATCAAAGAGAAGAAAAAAGGCTGGTAAAAACGAAATAGGACTTGGGCAGCAACGGAGACGGCAAAGTGAGCGGGAATTTCGCGAAAAGGAAAGAAAATCAGAGGCAAAATCAAACATCATCACTGCAGATGCGAACCGTAAATGAAGGACGATCGGAACATTTCTCGGGGGGGAAAGGAGAGACCTTAAGCTCGGATGGAACTGGACAGAGAAAACTGTTATTCGACCCCGTTGAAAAAAAAAAAACTCCTCTAAATCCCCGCCCTGAAAATTCAAAAAGGAAAAACAGAAAGGGCGATGGAAACGACGACATAGCTGTGTCTCGAGAAGTGGACGAAACAGGAACAGACCCTCGCGGCCCCCCAAAAAAAAAGCGCTAAGTAAACCCGTGAACAGAGGAAGTAGCGCTGGGAAGGTCACCGTCCCAGGGGTTCTAAAGAAAAAAAAAGTAGAGGAGGGGAGACGAAAAAAAAAAGGGGGGATCGCGCACCAACGGGAAAAGGGGACTTGAATCCCGCGGGCGTAAAAGACTGGTTGCGGCAGAGAAAGGAGAGAAGAAAAGGACGTAATCTCCGAAAAAAAGAGCCAGGTCCCGTTCTTGCCGAGAAAAAAAGCGATGAAGCGGAACGACCTCCAGGGGTGGGAGGAACATCATGACGTGAACTGGAAAAGGTCGTCAGCCGAGGTAAAAGAGCAAAGAAGGAAAAAAATGTGCACTTTCCGAACCCACAGGAAGTTAAAGTAAAGGGGGGTGAGCGAAAAAAAAAAAGAAACTATGGTGCGCGAAGGACAAGGAATACACGAACATCCCGCAAATCCACATGTCGCCGGCGAGAAAGAAAAAAAAAAGGTTCAGCAAATTAAGAAGAAAACAGGGGATGGCACATGATCGGAAAGGATCTACTCTTTAAGTAAAGCCCGCCCGTGACGGCTCGATCGAAATCAGAAAAAAAAAAAGACTAAGATTCCCAGAATCATCCGCCAAGGCGCGTTGTTGCAGCGACGCGATAAGAAGGACGAGCCGAAGAATCGCCCCTCCGCGACGGAACAAAACATCTCCTGAAAGAAAAAGAAAACGTGGCGAGGGCTTGTCAATGAAGGTAGGGGGGGAATCGGGATACGGGTCCTGACGTGAGGGGGTGATAGAAGTCCCCGCGGGTGGGAAAAGAGCGACCTGCCGCTGCCACCGCCCAACGGAAGTTTCTCGAGAGTTAAAACTAAGAAAAAAAAAAGGTTGCGCGTGGGTACTAGGGAAAACGCGTGAATTGCAGGCTGGGGAGGAAAAAAAAACGCAAAAAAAATCCGATCGCCCCGGTCACGGGCTCTGCGAAAAGAGTGTAAAGCACTGTTTAAAGCGCACCCTTAACAAAATCCAACGAGACCATCTTTCAATTAGGGAAGAGAGGGAAAAAAAGGTCCCCAAGTAAGCAAAAAGGAGAGCCAAAATGAAAACGGGGCAATTCAAAAGCTGGGGGGCGGAGTTGCGCCAATGGCGTCACTAAGAAGAGGACCCTTTCGAGACAGGAACGGGAAAAAACATCGAAGCACCCGCATCGGCAAGGGAAAAGAAAGGCTCAGAGCCATCTCAGAGCATCAAAAACAAGAAGACAAGGTGGCGTAAAGAAAAGTGGAGGGGAGGGGACAAGATGTCGATCGTCGTAAAAAATTCCAGGGGGGGATCTTGTGTCAAAAAAAAAATGGCGGGAGGCAGTCGCGAGTCAAAAGTCGATAAGGGCAAATACTGAGACCGGGCAGGGGGCGACCATCGCGAAGTAAAAAAGCTGGTGGCGTTAAGGGCACCCCCGCTAATAAAATTGAACGGCAAGACGGGGACGAGTGCGCGAATCTTAAAAAAGAAGGGGGAGTCAAAGTTCTCTACGGTAGAGAAAGCGCCTTTCGGGGGGATTTGTGGGTTGTCTGCGCCCGCGAAAAAAAAAACCGATCGGCTGGGAGACCACCTACCTGTCGACCCGCCCCGGAACAGGGGCAGGGCCCTGGTCCAAATACGCAACGGGGTGGTCAGGACCAGAGGGGCTTGGGAAAAGGCTTTCTAAAAAAGGCGGGGACAATGTTAAACCGGTGGAGGGGGGCGGGATTGGTAACACGGCGAAAGGATCAGAAGAGGAAAGATTTAAAATAAAAAACGTTCCGTAAGTCCTTGAAGAAGACGTATTCGGGGGGAGAAAAACGCTTTCCCACCTGGAAAAAAACATCGAATCGTCCAAAAATAGAGCTCAGAAAAAAAGGAGGGGGGCGGAAAAGAAGAATCGGGCAATAGGAAGATGCAAATGAGAAAAAGAGGGAAGAAAAAAAATCTGGCGGGAGCTGCTGAAGCAAGAACTCACCTCTCGTAAAACTAAGAAGACCTCTAGGAAGCATGAGTCGGGGCGAAGTTCACAAAATCCGCACTTAAACAACAAGGTTTCAAAAAAGGAACCGAAACTGGCAGACGCTTTCAAAGAAAAGCGAAGCGAGAAAAACGACGTTAATTCCCGGGAAGGAATGCAACCGCTGCCCTGGGGTCTACCAAGAAAATGGCACTCCGATCGCGTCTGGTAGGCAAGAAAGAACGTCAGTCGATACCGACCGGAAGAAGACCGTGAGAAGAGCACATTTCGCGCAAAATCTCTCCTTCCTGCTGTCAAAGAAGGAAGGGCGCCGCCGGAACGCTCAGAGACGAACGTATCAAGGCACATGGGTCGAAAATGCAAATGAAAAAGCTGGTTAGCCGAGAGACTTCACACGCCTCTACCCGTGAAAGGGGGAAACCCTCAAGTCATGATAAACGATCGAGATCGCTCCCCAAGAAAAGGAAAAAAACGCGGGCGTGCGGCGAAGCGGAGATTTCTGAGGTACTCCGGAGAGCGTAAGCATGAGGGGACTTTATCAGGCGCTGGGACAATTGAAAAGGGTTACTCCTAACTGCATCGAAAGACCAAGAGGAGAAGCCAGAAGACAAACCAAAGCCAGGGGGGAATGAGGGTCAGATCTTGGGCCGAAAAGTTGAGAAAAAAAGGAAAATCAGTTTAAAAAGAAGCCGAGTGAGTTGGTAGACGTGTTGGACTGGACAACAAGAAAGTCGCGTGTCAAAAAAAGGGAATCAAGGAAAGACGCAGAAAGGAAAGATCGACGGAGGGACAAAGGGTGTACGCGGTAGACCTACCTGAGAATCCGCACGGCCGCGAAAAGAACTCATCAAAAACCCAAAAAACAAACCACCCCCACAAAACACCCCCACCAAAACCCACAAAGAAAAAAAAAAAAAACCCCCACCCCAAAACCACCACCAACCCCCCACAAAAAAAGAAAAAAACAAAAAAAAAAAAAAGACACCCAAAAATCAGAAAGAAAAAACCAACAACCAAAAACCCAATCAAAGTTCTGAGGGGACTGCGTAAAGATCCCGAAACTATGAGTGCCTAGTCCTGGTCATATCAAGGGGGGGACCACCTCAGGGGGGGGAAGGTGAGACGCAAAAACGATTACGTCCCGAAAGACACAAAAATTAGCAGGCGAAAACCGCCCTTCAGTGACGCAAAAGAGGAAACCAAGAAAAATAAGGATGTTCCAAAAAAAGAAAGCACAGGAGGAGGGAAAAATTGAAATAAACCCGTGCGCTCCGCTGCGAGACGCGCAGTCCGCTGCAAAAGGATTTCTTAGTAGATGGATTAGGTCGGTCTGCGACGTGTTCGAAGGGATAGGAAAAAAAGGGAGTCTGTGAGACGTAAAGCACAAAGAGGGGACCCGGGACAATGAAAGGGCTCTCTAGTTTAAAGCGATACAAAAAAAAGTAATGGATGAAAGCGAGCGAATACGGGAGGAAGGGGATCGTCAATGTAAGACGCTTGCTTCAAAAAAAAAGAGGTTCTTCTTCAAGAAAAAAAAAATAGAGAAGGGATATAAGGGTAAGGACCAGACGGCAAGCGAACCTGGGTAAAAGACTGTGCGACGAGCGGGATCCTCCTCAAAAAAGGGACGAACTTAAATGAGAAGAAAGCAGAAAAAATGGAGGTAGTTAGTAAAATAGAGGGAAGAGAAAACGAAGGAGGAGATTTCAGAATAGGAAGAAAAAGTAAGTGGATCAAAAAAGAAATGACTCTACCGCAAAAATAAAAGGCCTTTTCCCGCGGGAGAAGTAAGGGAACTGTTGCGCGAAACGTAGGTTAAGGGGCGCCCTCAAGACTCGATCTTGAAGGGGGGTTTATTCGAACAGGACTGTTCAGAAGAAAACATCTCTAAACGGGCAGCCACCTTCACGGTTTTTAATGAAAGCTTGTAAATAGGATGAGAGGTCCTCACAGACGGGAAGCGCCACTAGAAGATAAACATCGACATTAGACGACGAAACAAAGAGCAAGGAGGGGAGTATAGAACGGATGGGTTTCGGGGGAAAATAGAGCGCAGGGCCGAAAGAAACTTGGAACAGTAAGTCCAGGGGTAAAACGGCTTCATGTCGGGTGAAAGCGGCCGCTCGCGCCTGAGGGGGGGAAAACCGGTGAGATAGCGTAAAAATGTGCGATGCATAGAAACGGCGAATCAATCAGCACATTGCCAAAGAGGAGCACAGGAACTTCCAAAGGCGATTTCAGGAAGCAAAGTTCTGTGGCCCCGCGAGGGAGATAAAAAAAGAGGGCT
>Ga0179591_1280472_pt1 | contig 16406 bp, 14 predicted proteins | sample CZOMad2_1_08_16f_FD_182891 | JGI IMG/M metagenome (GOLD analysis project Ga0179591, IMG submission 182891) | Vadose zone soil fungal communities from Angelo Coast Range Reserve, California, USA - CZOMad2_1_08_16fungal (PacBio error correction) | ecosystem: Environmental > Terrestrial > Soil >...
TTTCTAATGGTGCTTTGCTTAAGGGGAAGAGTGGGGACGGGAAAGACGGCAAGCATGGAAAGAAAGAAAGGTCTACTAGGAGGATCTCTGATAAAGGTCGTTTCAGCGTCTTTCTCGAAACAGTCATGCAGGGACGAGCCTTAATTATCAATTGTAAACCGGAAAAGATTGTGGTTGTCCTAGATGGTAAGGGGAGAATCTAATAGCGGAGAAGGCCCACTGGGAAAAGAGAAAAATGAGCTTGGAAAGAACTAGCGGCGGGGGGTGGCGCAGTTTTAATAAACAAACAGGTGCTCGTCAAAAATCTCGACAGGTCGAAGGAAACGATACAATGGGTACCCGAGAAGAAGAAAAAGGGGAAGGGCAGAATGAGTTCAAGCGAACAGAAAAAAGCATCCCTCGCGTTCTCTCCCCGCATGCTGAGGGAATCAGGATCCCCGTCGCGAAAATAGTCTTGAAAGAAGACGAAAGGGCTTGGCGCGACGCTGACGGAAAGATAACGGACGGTCCAGGAGAGTGGTCTATAAGAGAGAAACTCAAACGAATGGAAGGAAGCAAGGCTTCACTCAAGCGAAGAAAGCCGCGGTGGGGGGTCCTCTTATCAGTAGCCGAGAATAACAAAAAAAAAAAAAAAAAAAAGTTCGACTACATCTGGAGAGTGTCTCAAGAGAGAGGGATCCATCACCGGATACAGAGAAGGGGATCCCGGGGCGAAAATTCTGCCGCGCTGGAGAGCAACTATAAAAAAAGTGCTGTCGTCATCGGCCTCGGAGGGAGAACAATGGCCTGTCTTTTCCAAAAGGGGGACTACAGAAGAAAAGAAAGGATACGAAGCAACAGGGATTGAGGGGTACCCTGCCCCGCACATCAATTCAGATGCAAGATATTTGCCTTCATGAGGGATCGAAGGACCCACGGGGGAGACAAAGGGAAGGGGGGTGATTCTGGCTATTAGACTCGAAGTGAACAATCTCAACTTGTGCAGGCAGCTATGTAGTCAGAAAATTAAAGTGTTACACGCGCCCCTCAGACCAGAAGGGGGCGAGGGATATCTGTGGGATTGGAGGGAACCTGACCGCGGGAAAGCGACGAGGAGATATATCCGCGGAGGACATGCTGCTAACTAGGGGGAGAAAGGGCGATGCGCAGGACCCGGGGAACAAAGAGATGACTAAGGACATAGTAACCCTCTCGGCAAACCGAGCTGTTCCAAAAGGACGGCCCTTCTGACACAAACGCCTCAGAGAGGGGTAAATCGTGGACCTCATCGATGAGAAGAAAGAAAACACAAAGTGCGGTGGCAAGGGGTTTCAAAAGGACGGTTACTCTGGGCTTACCCCTTCTACTATTATCATCTAAAAAGGGAGATCGGTGCAAAAGGGGGGTTTAGAAGGGCCCGCGCCAGCTAGGAAAGAAGAGGCAGTCAGATGTTCGTAGTTCGACGAGGATTTAGGGTGATCCTCTGTTTCAACGGGGGATTAGACCTGTCGAGGAAGGGGGTTATGAGGAGAGAAGCAAGAACACAACGGAGGGGGGGGTATAATAATCTCTACCACTCAAGACTTCGAAAGGATCAGGTACCGCCTTCGGTGAAAAAGAGGGGAAAAAAAAAAAAAAAGGGAGCTCCGAACGACATCGGCCTAAGAAAGTCCAGCCGACTGAATTCTCTTCCTTCAGCGAGGACAACTAGCTCTGGGCTTTCGGGCGATGCGGATATCGGAGGAACAAGGTCCTCCAATGACTTGGAAAAGAGAAAAGAAGGTCCCGGGGGGCGGTGTTTCGTTTGGAGAACTATCTGCGAAGTTCTGAAAAAAGGGGTAAAAAAAGAAAAGCCAAATTGCCGTAATCGGAAAAGAAATCTGTTGACAAAAGGATTATGGGTTTCATGAAAGTGCGACAAACTAGGGTTGCTTCGGGGGTTCTCGAGGGAATCGAAGGTCGGGCATCACGGAAGCTTAAAACTAGATTCGGCACAAGCTTAAAACACCGGGCTAGGAGGGGGGGAGATAAACTCAGATCCAAAAGAATCCACCCTCTCCCCAGGGATATGAAGGGGTGTAAAGAGGGGGATGCAAGACAATCTTACATTGAAATCAGAAAGAGAACAAGGGGGAAACTGAGAGGCTACCGTCGACGGAAATAAAGCCCTCCCGGTCTGCGCGGTATGTTTGTGGTGCTCCTAGACCTCTTAACTCTCGAGGGCGCGCTGCATTTCTTGAGGTTTGAAAAGAAAAAAACGGTCGTTCTGCACTGACCGGGCTCGGGTGAGAAACGATTGGGGTGTCAAAGCCATGACACTTGTGAGGAAGAGGCGATCCTACCCGACATCAAATGTTTGGAAAAAAGGGGTCAAACAACGCTTCAGAAGAAAGGAAGATAAAAGCAAGGTAGCGGTGAGTTGCTAAGAGAGGTGTAACGCGAGTACCGAACGGTCTGTTTATCGGAGAGAAAAGAAGGCCCCCCCGCGTCCTTTCGGAAGCTTGCGGGGGGGAAGGGGGGGAGGCCCCTATAATTCGAGGGGGAAAAGCGGTCTCTAAAAAAAACAAAAGACTGCAGGTACCTTCAGGGGATTTTATGGAGAGTAAGGTACTCGCCAATTATAAAGTCGTTCGTTCACTCGAGGGAAAGGACGGGAAAGGAAGGAAGCATACACGGAGGGATCAACTAGGAAAAAAAGGGGGAAAAGGGGAGCCGCTGCGACTAGGGAGCTTAAGGGCCGAGGATCTTAATCGAGCCCGCATTTGAGACTCGCGCCGCGTCGAGATTGCGAAAAAGAAAAACGTGATCATCTTTATTGCAACTGAAAAAAAAACCCCGCGGCAGAGAAGACCGGAACTACCTCTGCGGTGAAAGATAGAGGAAAAGGGTTCGCACCCACACACCAAACCCCCCAAACCAAAAAAAGAGAGCAAAACCAGCTGTCTTTTTGAGATTCGGGGGGGAAGGGGCTCAAGCCGCGCGTTGGTCTCGGCAAGAAGAAAATAAATTAGGAAAAGGGAAGCAACGCGAAGAACTCGCGGCGGGTCTTTCAACAAACCATAGAAGACGACCCGTCCGCGCTCCGCAAAGCTAATAAAAAGAAAGAAAAACGAAAGAGCTGATTAACATAGAGACTTGGGAAAAAAAGGGAGGCGGGGCACCCTTGGTCGACGATAAGAAATCATAGCCCGAGGTCTTCGCCGATAGTGTCGCAGAATCATCGGGTGCGGGGACTTTTCTCGAGACCAAAGACGGGGAAGGGAGGAAGGGAGGTACATTTATCACTCTAACGACAAGACGGGTTCAGAGAGGATCTAGGGGCACGGAGAAAATGCAAGAAAAAAGAGGGTTGAGGAAAATCCCGGCGGGGGATGTGACGCGGGGAAAGAAGAGGGCACTTCGTGCTCTGGAATCTCGAGAAGCGCGATCAGCCCTCCAATGACCGGAAATAGATCATAAAAATCAAAAGGCCTTCGAGAACTAGATCTGCTCCAAGGTACGACATACACTTTAGGCCACAGCTGTCTTATGCCGGTAAATCAAGGGAACGCGGGACATAGACAGGTGCTTGTGTCTCCACTTGAACGACATCAAAATCTATAAGGGTACGTTCTTCAGTTTGGGGGGTGCCTTCGAGAATCCAGAAGGGTCAGATGGGGAGGAAAAAATTTTATTCAAAGAAAAGACTGAAGCCCGGGTTGGGTCCTGCGGATTCCTGAGATGGTTCTTGACGAAGGGCGGGTCGATAGAGGGGGGAACTATCGGATCACATCACCGATAAGAATTAATATCCGGGAGATTCGACCTAGGGAAAAGAGCCCTTAAGGTCACAAAAAAACAAGGAGGTCGTGTAGAGAACGAAAGGGACTGAGCCAAGGGGGCAGGTAGGGCAAAAAATAGGGAGTTGCCTTCTACACGATAGGGAGGCTCAAGGGGGCTACCGTACCTTCTGAAGTAAAAAACTCAGCCAGAAAGAGAAAGTTATAGGGAGGGATCTGATACCTCGTGCTCGGAACGGGGGACGGTTTCCTCTGGTAGACGGTACTTCGACGTAAAGAAATCTACAGGGCCCGTTGATCTTCCGGACTTCTCTTAAATGAAAAAGAAGGGTTAATCCCCGCAACTCCGACGATTGGGGTTTAGCTTGGAGATCATTCATCTGCCCGCTTAGAAAAAAAGGCAACTACAGCTGCCGAAAAGGGAAGAAATTGTGGCGACTTTTCACCCTTGAGAGAGGGAGAAGGCTACCGAGGAATGGACCGACGCAACCAGGGGGAAGGCAAGATCTCGATAAAAACAATAAATTGCCAAAGGGGGGGGAGTTTGGCTACAACATTACGGGAACCTGCTGAAAAAAAGGCCTCATCTGGATCCGGAATCTTCCGCAGATCTTAGGGAACCCTAGTTCTGTTGAACGAAGGTCTAAGTTGAGGTTGGACTAAAAGAAATCAGCTCTTCGGCGGGGAAATAGGATCGCTAACGCCTACGCAGGGAGAAGGGGGGTTCAGACGCTGCGGCCTTCGAATGGAATGCGGATCCGGTCTTCTTTCGTATTCCTCTTTGATGGGGGACTCGTCCACCGCGTCAAAGGAGTAACGCCGTCTAGACCGTTGGAGAGATCGCTCTCTCAACACAAAAAAATTAGGGGGGGGAAATAGATCTAGACACAGAAAAGAAGTTCAACGACGCGACCTTAAGCGGACTCCATCAAGAGAATCATCTCTCCTGGGGCGAAAGAATGGCCTGCCAGAAGGGGGAATGACCTCGAAGGCGCCAATTAAAAAATCTCTAAACTAATCGGGGAAGTTAGATGCGCATCTAACTAGGGGAAGGAACTGGCCTAAAGGGGAAAACAACTGAAGTGAGACCCGCCGCCAACAGGTGTTAGGGGGGCTCGAGCTTCAGACGATAGGGGAAAAAAGCACTGCAAGGGAGGGAACCAATTCTGCTAACGATTGGCACGATTGGTCGCGACTATCGGCGTCCCCTCGGAGCTGGAAAGGGGGAGACGTTTCCAGGTCCGGTAAAAGAAAAGTGGAGATACTGAATCGAGGAGACATCTTGATGGCCGTTAGGGGTGTGGAGGGGCCTCAGGAGGTAAAGAGGACCAGATGGCAGCTCCCACAAAAAGGATAGGAGAGGCGTCTCTCCGATTAGGATGAATTGACTTGAAGCCTCATGGAGAACCAGCTGAGAATGGCTGCGAATGCACCGGAAAAAAGCAAAAAAGAAGACGAAGAACGTCCCGTAGGGGAGCAATGGGAACCGATCCCTCCTGCCTGAGAAACGCGAGGCTGCATTGGACTTGCAGAATCATAAGGTCTGACGGGGGTACCGGGGAGACGATGTCGCCGGGGAAAAAAGTTTGGAAAAGGACTGAATGGGGTGGGGGGAAGAAAGGGGAAGAAGCCGATGTGCATCATGGGGGCGAGGGGAAGAACCCTCTTCAGAAAGACAGCCGTGAACGACCTTTATCGGTTGGGTTTAAAGGGGAAAAACTGAGTAGCCTATAGTAAGAAAGTCTTGGGGGGAAAGAAAAAACAATCATGCTGTCTCTTTCTTGATGACCATTGAAAGGAAATCTCGTAATGAGAGGGTAATGGGTTGTACTCAAGGCAAGATCGGGCTTCAAAGGGAGGACTATGGGGACAATGATCCCAGTCGTAAGGGCAGATAGGGATTGCACTAGATGTCTAGGGGATTTCCTTCCGATTACGGTCGAGAACGAAGGAGCTTCTTCATCACAGGGGGGGGGGAGACTCTAGCGGCTTGAGCAGAGACATCAGGGGAGGGGGTTCTATTGAAAGTCTTGGTGTAGCTCTCTCCGTCCAGACGAAAGCTAGAGTGTCCTATCCTAATGGCAATTATTTAAAATGATTCTCAAAACTCCAAAGGGAAGAAAAAGCCTTAAGCCTAGCTAGGGAACAACTTCTCAGATTGCGCTCGGCCATATCGGAAATGTTAGGGGGATGCAAGGTCCTCACAGGCTAAAAACCGGCGCAGACGCGAAACTACATTACGGCTAAAAAAAAAGGAGAGAAGAACGCGGCTTCTCTCCATTTCGGAGGGAAAAGGAGAAAGGGACAGGAAGGGGCGCTCCGGCCAATCCGCTCAGGCGCCAATCAGGAAAAAAAAGGAGAAGGGGAGAGAGGGGGCAGGGAAAGAGAGGGCAGAAGGGGCAACATTGTTCAGACGGCCATCTAATGGATGAGCAAAGGGGGGAGGAAAGGCCACTGTAGTACACCGTGAGGGGGGAGGGAGAATGGACGAGAGACCACGCGAGTCTTGGGGAGTCTTAAAGACCATTTGGGGTACAAAAAAAAAATCGAGCCAAAGAAAAGGCGGAAGAGTCTGCCGAGAGACAAGAGGGCAAAAAAAGGTCGGAAAGGATGCTTCAGCGTAGGGAAAGCAAAAAAGGTTGGGCGCATATTGTAATACTAAGGTCGGGAGTCAATTATCGACGGAAAAGGAAAGCGCAATCCAATGGTTAAATCATAATCCGGCAAGGAAAAGAAAAACTACTCCTTTATCAAGGGGGAGAACGAGCTCCTCGCTTTCTCTCGTCGAAAGGAGGGAAGGCCTTACTAACGAAAACAGAAGCGGCGTTCACGACTCTAAGGCAAGGAATACTCTGCGATCGATAGGAAAAATTTTCAGACGATACTGGAAAGGAGAGAAACAAAGGATTCGAGCTTGAAGGAGGGGAGAAAAAGCAAAGAAAAAAAATGCCCGCCGGGTGGTGGGGTCCGAGGAGGAAGCGTGACCGAAAGTTTCTGGAAATCCTGAGGGGAGGGGGAGGGATGTGACACCATCACCGTATAAAGGGTCTAAGGTCGTCTATTAAAGACAACAGGTGAATCACCACCAAGGATGGGACGGTGGAAAAAAATGAAGAGGACGAGCAAATTTCGGGCTTTGGGGGGAAAAAAACGTTTTCAGTCGACATAGCAACTCAGGGAAACTACCGGTCTTCTAAAGTACCATCGGCCATGCACCTCGACGTTAAAGAATCGAACCATCCACAAAAAGCGCGAAAGCGTGGAGCGTCCGTAGATTATTACTTCGACGACAGAAAAGTCTGCCGCCTTTTGATAAATGTCACTTGCTTACAAAGGAAGCGGGAAAGCCCCGGATAAGCCCGGATCTCCTGAGGAGTTTTGATCTGTTCTGAGGACACAGGCCATGGGGATCAAGAAGAGGGAAGCATTTGACCAAGAGGTATAGAGGTAAGTCTATGCCCGTAGACTGGGGCTCCGAGTACCGAAACCCTGGAAAAGGGAGGGGAGGGCAGCTCGAACAATTTAAAAAAGGAGAGCAAGCATAAAGACTTCCTACCTCCTCATCGGTCTATGGGGTGAAATCGCCGAATCTCTTTCGAAAAAGAAAAAAAAAAAGAGGGGGTGTTCTGGCTCAAGTCCTGGGGGTCGAGTAGCCAGCAGCTAGCGATTAAGAAGAACGAACGCAGGTGGACGAGACTTTTTTTCGCAGGAGATGAAGAATGGCTCAGGCGGGACTAGGGAAGGTCGTTTGCGGGAGGGGGTGTTTTATAATAAGCTGGGGCACAGTAAGGTCCTCGTCGGTCGCCGTAAAGAAGGTGCCTTTAGTCGATTACTATCCCTCAGACACAAAAAAGCGAAAAAAAAGAGATAGAAGATCCGAGGTGGGGCGGCGCCGACGCTATTCCGCGGTGAACCGAGGATCAAACCAGAAGAATGCCACGATCGAGGAAAAATCGAAGGGACATCGATACATGGATCAACGCAAACCAGCGCTGTCAAGACGGTGGGGGCTAGGCGTGCTATCTCTCGAGGCGGAAGAGCTGCTGGCCTGCGAGAAAAAAGAGAGCCAAATTTCCACCTAAAGGTGGGAGGGGCAAAAACTGCGGACGATATTACCATAAGAAAGGCGGTGGTGCAGAGTGAAGGCCGGCGCACATCTCTTTTTAACGGGGGTGTGAGATGATGAATTTGAAAAGGTTCGAGGTCCGGAAGAGGACGTGAGAAGGGCGAGGCGCACGTTCGTTTGGATGCTTCACCGACTGAAGAGGGCAGGAAAATCCCGTCGGGTAGAAAGAAAAAAATCCACGCTCTCACATCGAAAAGGATCAGGGAGCGCCAAATTTAAAGTGAGTGAAGCCGCAGCAGATGAACAAAGAGGGAGAGGTCGGCCGACGTAAATGAGAGAACGAGAAAAACGGTCGCGCGATGTGATGTAAAACGAGGGGAAAGGCTCAGAAAGGGGAGCTGTATGGCGCGGGCATGGCATCCTCCCGGGGGTGCAAGAAAAAAAAAAAAACTCGGAGACGTCACCGACGGTGGAAAAAGAACATGGGGGATAGTTCCGAGCCGCACGAGAATCCTTGTGTTGGGGAAGAGGGGGATAATACCCGCGGCAGCAACCTGGGATACCCGAGAGGGAGTCGTTATGGTCCAGGGAAAGGAAGAAAACTAGGACCTAACGGTTCTGGTTTCAGAGGAAAGGAAACAAAAAACTCGGCATTGCGTAGCGTTCAGGTGAATCAGTTGGGGGAAGGCCAAGTCGAGTTGATCACTCGACATAAAAAAAAAGGCGGACTTCTCGATGGGGGGACGTCCTCAAGGTCGCGCCAAGCAGGCGGGCTAAGTCGGGATCGATGCTTACTTCAAGAAAAAGTGGCGCTAGAAAAGAGAGGAGCTGAGGGAAAAAAACGGAGCCCGCGTCTCTTGATACGAAAAAGGGCAAGTCTTAGGGAAATCTGGGATCGGGGGCGGAAGGGGTCTTTCTCTAAGCGCGCGGATATTCCTATAAAAAAGGAAGTGGGGGGGGGGGGGGGGGGCAGGGAAAAAAAACCCGAAGCGAGCGAGCAATGAAGCCCTTCGCTTGCCATATTACTGTCCCCGCGCTGTCTCGGGCCAGAGGAGAAAAAAAGAACTGTCCCGTTGGCGAGAACTTCTCTATCGCGCCAGCCGCGGTGGGGATAACCGGAAAAGGAAAACCACAATTTCACCACGCGAAAGAGCTCCGGAAGAACTCTTCTGCTCTTTGAGCATTCTCAAGGGGAAGGAAGGTAGGGAGCGACTCCAGCCGCGCAAACCAAGAGGAAGAAACACTAGGACAGAGGAGAGGCTGTGACCGGGAGCGGTCTACGACGTCCAAGAGAATAGATCCAGCCGAGTGGAGTCAAAGGCTGTCGCTTGGAAAAATTGAAGTTAAGGAGGCTTGTCTCGGACACATTCAGAGGGGAGGAGTGCTTAGGAAAGGCGACTCGCCGACAATATATGCAGACAGCTAGCAACGCTAAGGGGCCCCTCAAGAATTCTCGTCTTTCTGTGTACTCAAAAAAGGGGGGAAATGTAATAATATTAACATCGAAAGAGCACGCGGGCGCGCGAAGGAAAAAGGGAAAACAAGGGCCCTCGAATCAATCCAGGCCTCGCGCAAAAGAAAAGAGAGTTCGAAAAAAATGTGACGAAAAAACGGAGAAGAGTTTCAGACCAAAGCATCTTGAGGCAGGAAATCCGATCCCTGCAAATCGAGGGGGAGAAAAAAATCGCTAGGGGAAAAAACACGAGGCGACATAAATGGGGGGGGGGAGGGTATTTCCGGGGGGGAAGTCTGTGGGGCCGAAGGAGAGCAGCAACTCTATCGAGATGCCTTGGGGAGGGAACACAGCACGCTACGCCACCCGTGTTGGTCATGCGTAGCGGAGATTACCATAAAAGGAGAACTGACTAATGTCGAGGGGACTCTGAGAGGGGGGATAAACTAGCCTGCTCGGGTATCCAGAGGATTCTTCCTAGTTGAAGGAAAGAAGAGAAAAAAGGAATGTCTTTTCCTTCATCGGCTCAGAAGGGAAAAAGTGATGGGTGGGCAACCAATCGTGTACGGATCTACATCTGGGGAAGAGAGGACTCCGGAGAGACCGTTGAGACTGGACCGGCCCCAGAAAAGGGAAAATGCCGTCGGAGCCGGAAATCTTGGGGGGTTCAAAAAAAGGAGCTCGCGAACGACAGGGGGGGAAGAGGTGAAGAGGATTACTTCCTACTGAAGCCAATCTCTCCTGCCTTGGGGAGGGACAGACCTGGTAAACTAAAAGATTGTGGGGGATCTCTCCTCGCCTCAACTGCTCGGGGGGGATAACGGTTGGAAGGTGGCTTCGACTTACTACTGATTCCCTAAGGGGGGGAAGGGAAGATTTGCCGAATGGAGATGGAGTATCCGCTGCATGCCGTGCTCTCGGAAAAAAAGATGCGGCCGATCTCAAAAGTCGATGGGACTTCGGAGAAAACCCAGGGGGTTCCCCGAACTGTTAGCAGGCTTCGTAAAGTCTGTCCCAAAAAACAAGCGGGGAAGGATCGGCGTCCCGCAGAGTCGCAAAAAAAAAATTCAGGTGGCCCTGTATCGTCAGCAGGGAGGGATATCTCGAAGGACACTCTTTGAAGGAAGCGGGAAAAAAAAATCGAAAGGAAGACGGTTGACGGAAGGAGGGTGACCGCCCTTGGAGAAGGAAAGTCAGAAAAAAAAGAAGGGTCGTAGAGTTGATAAGGGGGGAGGCGAATGTTCTTAGTATCGTCGGCCTTTTTATAGAGAATGGGAGAGAAAACAACAAACTGAAGGAGGGAAGGAAAGTTCTCACCCCAGGAAGGAAAACGAAATAGTTAAAGCGGGGAAAGCTTATCAAACTACGATAAGAAACGGGGTCTCCTTCCTCCATATCACATCGAAGCGCGTCTGCAACCATGCTTTCAACAAGCCCGATAGGAAAAAGAAGAGGGCGTAAAAGAAAATAGCGCTGGGCCTCAATTAGGGGAAAAAAAGAGGAAAAAACCCAAGTTATCAACGAAATTCACCACCCCCAACACAAAAACCCTTGGGTTTGTTCTTTTCAAAGGAGTCGGGACCAGAGAAGACGCTGTCGGTTTGCAAGAGACATCGGCGCACAGCTCGGGAAAAAAGGGGGGGTTGAGGATAGGATCTACAGTCAAAGAAAGGTAGAGCATCAGGGGGGGAGGTACCGGAAAAAGGGCAAAAGGGTACTTACTCGTCATCTGGCTTTATTCTGATCCCGTCTGCATCAGGGGAAAAAGCCGAAGAAAAGCTCTCACCCAGGAAGAAGCGGCGTAGACAAGCTGGACTGGCCCGAGAGGGTACAACCAAGGGTCGAGGTCGCGAACGGAAAATTACTCGACTACTAGAACGCCTAAGAAAGCAGAGGGGGGATTTTGTCAGGAAGTATTCCGCCGACGGCGCGGCTCAGGAGGGGCAGGTAAAGACTCACGGGTCGGGCCGGGCTCCTACAAAGTGCGGAGAGTACGACGGGCAACGCCCGATTGGGGTTGGGGAAAACATGAATTTAGAAGTCCAGAGGGGGCGCTGACCTTGGGGGGTGAAGAAGGGCTCGAGCCCGGATAAAGGCAGCCGTACCCGAGCCTGTATAGGATGTGGGAACACGAGATAGAACTCGACAGTCTCAAAGAGAACTGGGAGCGCGGAGATCCGCAACCAAACGAACGTAGGAGGCGGGGGAAGCCATGTGTGAGAATGCAGAGCGGGAGGGTTCGATCTCGGAACGCATAAAAAGGGAAAAAAAAAAAGTCCAGTATTTTGATGCGCCGCTCAGGGGAGAGAAAAGAAGGCGGGCGATGTTCGGTGCAACGCTCTTGAAGAGGGGGGGGAGGGAGGGAAGAACCTCAGCAGCTTCTGAAAATGTGCCCCTTGGCGACGCGACGGAAGAACGCGCGCCGGGCCGCGGACGGTCGAAAGGTAGGGTAGTGCGCTCGCGAGAAAAATGGCCAGAGCAGACGGTGAGAGAAGGGGGGGCAAAACCGGCCGGCGTAGGAAATCCACGAACGGCTCTTGCCAGATGCCAGAAAGAGAAAGACCATCTCGGCAAAGAGTTTAGGGGGGAACGCATCTCACTTAGAGCGCCCAGCCGCGTTGGTCGAAAAAGGTCGAAACGGGCGACAGACAGAGCAAAATGCGGCTCATTTCTCTGGCCTGGGGACCCCCCAACCCTCCCGCGGGATCGACAAGGAAAAAAAAGCAAAAACTCAAAAATCTCTCCAACAAAACAGGAGGGGGGAGGGGGAGGGGATGGAGGAGAGGCTTGGCGGGCGCGGGGGAAAAATAGGAAGAGGTAACCGGCCAGCCGGGGGTGGACTTAAAGGAGTCTGTCGATCGAAAGGAGGAAGTCTTTCTCAGAGACCACCAACGATGGAGGGGAATTAAGGGGGGACGACTAGAAAAGGGGGGTTCAGATAGTGCCTAGCGCCATAGCGCCGAGGAGATTAGCGCAGAGGAGGCATGCGGGAAGGGACGAGATCAGAGGAGAGAGGAGGCAATATCTCAGAAAAGGGGAGTCTACATGCTCGAGTGCAGGACGCAATAAAACATGCGGGCCTCGATCATAGGAGTCATTAAACTGGATGGAGGACTCAGCCTAGAGAGAGACCTGAAGAAAAAAGAAGGAAATCGCGTTATCGTCGTGGGGGGCCTGGGGCTAGGCCTTTCAATCTCGTTCAAAAAATAGCATAGGCTTGTGCTCTGACGGCGAAAAAAGCAAATCTATACTGACGCCTAGCTTTGGGCCTGCGATAGAAGAAAAGGAAAGACTGTCCTTCCTCAACTTTGGGCTGAGAAGCCTCGGGGGGTCCTGGCGGATCTCACTATGAGAAAGGGGGCGGGGAGAGGAGACGATGTCCGGATTGTTAGAGGCGGGATCACACACCAGAAACGGACCGGCGGCGAGTCAATAGAGGAAAGAAAGGTTCACAAAAAGGATTCGGGGTCGTCAGCTCGAAGGAGAAATTTGCTTTTGGGAAAACAATGAGGTGCCGGGTCTACAAGATAGACGGAAAAAAAGGAACACCGTGGACAGGAGGGGGAAGAACTACTAGGCGGGGGAGAAGCCTTCTGATCCTTCAGAGAGAGCACCTCCACCATCGTCTCGACCGGGGGGCGGGGATTCTAGTTACTTCTACTGAAAGGAGATGTGCTGTACCGAGGAGGGGATTGTCAAGTTCAATCGTGGGTCGAGAGCACCTCGCCTTCGAAGAAAAAAGGGAGAGGGTTTAGCGGGGCTGGGCTTAGCTACATCCATGGGGGAGAAGGGATAAATCATACATCTTTCCGGAGTTGTAATTATCCGCGGCTGCCGCTAGAGAGAAGTGCTAAGCTGTATGCCCTGAGACCGGAGGACAACTGAGTATTTTAACTGAATAAAACCATATCTTGTTCCAGAAGAGCTGTGCGAAAGGGAAAGGCTTCCCCACCGCCCCCCTGAAGCTTGAGATCTGGTAAATCGAATCTATCAGGACGCAGCTTGAGTGCGAAAAAATAAAAACCCGCCCTGCGGGAAAAAAAGAAGGCGAGGGTAGGGGCTATCTCTCAGAAACAGACGAATCCGCCTAGAGAGAGCATCTACGGACGCGGCTCGGTTGAAGAGCTGGGTTGCTAGCCAAAAAAGAGGTAGGAGATCATGCGCGGGGGAGGTTAAAAAGGAGCGCTGTGATTTCGGATATCCAGAAAGGTGTCACCGGCGGAGGTGACGTCCGCCGGCTAAGGGTGGAAGGAAAAATAGGAATGGGAAACACAACAAAAGAGAAAAGAGGGAAAGATTCGCGAACCAAGGGAATCGTCCTATACGGACGCGACGGAGAAGAAAAACGCGTTCAGACATAAGAGCGAATCAGACTCTGCTCGCAATGACGCCATCCTTCAGGAAAAAAAATGAAAAGGAACAAACAAGCGCTAAAGAGAGCTTGGGCTCATCTGAGGGGACGGACGAAGGCTTGACCAGAAAAATGCCTTTAGCCCTCCGTCCAAAAAAAAGGGGGTTGGATTTTGCTCACAGAAACTTCTGGGGGAAGGGGGGACGAAAGGACTCACGCTGCCGCGTTTGGGGGAAAAAGGGCGGGCGACAGCCGGGAAGGGGTTTTGCGCTATTATACTCGACCACGAGTTCGGGCGGCGCGCATCTCTGCCAGGGGAAACACGGCAACGCAGGGAAGCTTCACAAGGAAATTGCCGTTCAAGAAGAAAGAGTTTCCAGAAACAAGAACCACGCTCCACCTCGAAAAGGGGGGAGCGGGCGCGATGGAAAAGAAAGGCTGAGCCGCGCGCCAGAAAATCGGGAGATCGACGTGAATCCTCGACTACGACAGGCCGGCCCGCGAATGGATGGGCGCCGAGACGTCGGGAAAAAAAGGCTTACGGCGCGGCTGCTTGAGAATTGGAAGCAAGGTCGGGAGCGCCGGAGGACTACTCACCGCCCTTGTGCAAGAGCCATTCACTCAGTCCTAGTCCGCGCGGAAAAAAAAAAGGGGGGGATGTCTTCGAAAGAAAACGCGCGAAGAAGATACAATAGCCGGTTATCGGGTTTTGAAGGAAAACATGAGACTCTTCTGTCCCGAACGGCTGTGTGACGGCAACGAACCCGCTGCATGCGCGTAAGAAAAAAGGGGAGTTCCATCTCTAATTCGGTTCTCGGAGGCCCACAATGATCGGCGAGTCCGTCATCTCTTTTGTGGTCCGCGCAGATCTCGCAAAAAAAGGGGGGCGGGCACGGAGGGAGGATGACGGCTCAGCAGCGGATGGCAGAAAAAAGAGAGAGGCGTCACCTCGCCCGCGCTGAGGCTTGCGCTCCGCGCCGTGAGTATAGGAGGCGTGTCATTGGTGTTAGAGGGATTCGTTGCCGAGCACGCGGTGAACATGAGAAAAACGACCACCACGCGGCGTGGACCTACGCCTGACCTATGAAGAAAAGAAGTAGCGTCGCGCTGGCGCTCGCAGAGAGAAACAATAAGGGTTCGTGGCGAGTCGCAATGTCATGAGTAGGGTTGGTCTATAGAAAGAACGAAATAAAGAGGAGAGGAAAGACTCATCGGCGAAGAACTCAGGCAAGGAAAGGAAGGCCTCAAAAACAAGTGGGACGCGCTCCGCCAAGCCGTCAGAATCGAAGAACAACAAAAAAAGATATATACAGATAGAGTGGCGCTTAGCGGGCGGAGCGGCGGCACCTTGGTCAACAAAAAGGGAAAAAATGAATATTTTCTTCACGCCGATATTGAAAAGTAATGGTCGTTTCGCGTCCATGACGAGAGAACCAAAGGGGCTGGGGGCGATCGTTATAATCCTATCGCACAAGCTGGTGGCACGAGGGCCTAGCTCCAGACGCCGGAAAAATGTCGCATATGCTTCATTCGTTCTTGGCTCCAAGAGAAGGGGGGTTGGAAGTTTACAATATTGTCAAACGGGGAAAAAAATCCTCTCTCGGCACGGACGCACGACAATTACCGGAGAAGAGATCCTCTGAAAGGGAAGCGCGTCGACCGAGGAAGAATCATCTCTTTCGAGCCCATCACTTCCTTGGAGAGGCCGGGAGGAGGGGGCTTGCACGAAGAGGGAGAGACTGGGTCCTCTACGCTTGGGCGTCGACATCGAATCTCAAGAGCGACGTTGACGAGGAAGATTTGGGCCTCTGGATGTAAAGAAGGGGGAAGGAAAAACCCGGTGGACTTAAGAGAGCAGAACCTCCATTCTTTGGGGGGGAGGACTGAGAAAAAAAATCTAAAAATACCGTTCGGGATAGCGGGGGAGAAAGGAAAGTGAGATTTATAAACCATCCTACCGGAGAAGGTTAGCCCTTCTAGTATAAGAATCTGCTTCGAGACCCGTCTTCACCACCAAGGATTTCAAAAGGGGAAATGCAGCGCCTCAAGAAAATGCAAATGTCTTTAAAACCAAGATCGACATCGAGACGCACGGTCGCGACGGACCGTTCTGGCTTACAGCACCGCAGGAAAGAAGGTCCGTTCGGATACAGATGGGGGGAAAAAAAGGGAAAAAAAACCACATCGCTCGAAAAGGGGAGATCGGGAGAGAGGATACGTCGGGGGGAAGAGCCGACGAGAAGCCTTTGTTTCTGCGCTCGACTCTTCCGAAGAGTCTATCGCGCCAAAAAAAAAATCGGTCTCCGGGTGAGGGGGGAGTAAGAGAAATCCATATTCGAAGGTATCACTGATAAATCAGTTGAAGCGTCCCTTATCCGCCGAGGCAAGGGATCTCGAACCTGAATCTAGAATGGAACACTGGGACGAACCGGGGTAAGGTGAATATCAAAGAGTGGAACCTATCGTGACAAATCGGGAGAAAAAAAAGCATTATGGCCCTTCTTCCCACGAAGTCAGAGTTCTCTCGTTTTACCTGGAACCGGCTCGTGCACAACCCGCCCTGGCGGTGGCCAGTTCTGTCAAGAAGAGAAGATCTCTGCCAAGCTATGAAAGAGAAGCTCAAGCCTCGCAGCTCGTGGACGGCAGGAGGGGGGAAATTCTATTATTTCGAGCAGGCGGACGAAAAGGGGTCTTTGCGGCGCACTGTGGGAGGGGAAAAAATTGGTCCACCGCGGGAGGAAAAAGGTCAGGACGTAGAGAGGAGACAGGTTTCTATAG
>Ga0179591_1366390_pt1 | contig 16406 bp, 12 predicted proteins | sample CZOMad2_1_08_16f_FD_182891 | JGI IMG/M metagenome (GOLD analysis project Ga0179591, IMG submission 182891) | Vadose zone soil fungal communities from Angelo Coast Range Reserve, California, USA - CZOMad2_1_08_16fungal (PacBio error correction) | ecosystem: Environmental > Terrestrial > Soil >...
AGCGCCAAGAAAAAGTCTCGCTGCCCAAACGAAACAAACAAAAAAAAAAAAAACCACACACCAAAAACCACCCCGAAAATAAGTCGGTAAACCGTCGGTGAATTGGGATCGTCGGGGGAGAACACGGTACGCAGATACCTGAGTTTCAAGGGGATGTTTACACGGACTCCACCGGAAGGGTATGCCGACATTTGTCATTGCGGTATTGAAAAAAGTCAATAGGCTTGTGGGGTAAAGAGTATGGGGAGGGGGCTGCACTGAGAAAGAAAAGACCAGCAATTTTGGAGGGTAAAAATGTTCCTCAGTCGGCTCATCCAAGAAGGAGCAGCTTGTAAAGAATAGATTCCTAACTGGGTTCACTGCTGGTGGGAAGGGGGATTTGGTGTGAAGGGGGGGGGACTCGATGGAGAATGGTTTCTTTACGCGCTTGCGGAGAGACCAGGGCGTGCCTGCATGGGGTCCTAGTCCAGAGGGGGGAATACAAGGATGGCGGAAGCCGAGAGTGCAGAAGGAGAGAAAAAAACCCGCTGGAAGGGCAACTCACTAGATGGGGGTTCAATTTACGGCATGAGGTTTATAGGGCGGAGATGCTAAGGGATGCCTTAAGGCTCAGAGGGGCTCTGTTGAGGCTATAAGCAAATTCATACCATACCTCAAAGGGGAAAAAGCAATAGAGATGGGGAAAAAAGCAAAGAGAGAAAAGGGAGGAAGGAAAGATAATCTGGTTTCAGCATGGGGCGGGTAAAAACGTAGGTGGGAGAACGCATCTCGAAAACGCTGAAACTCTTTTTAACAGAATTGAGAAGATCCTTGGGAGACATACGGCTACGCCGGGGACTATCTTGAAGGGCTTCAGGTAAGCGAAGGAGGCAACCGACCACCAAAAACTAGGAGGGAGGTAGCCTGAACAAAACAGGCAGCACGGGGATGCCTTCAACATCGGATCCCATTCAGCGGAGTGACGGACTCGTCGATTACTCTTTCAACTCGAAGCCCAGTATCTCTGGACCGTGTCTCGGCGTCCAGGGGCGCGAACGCGCCGGACAGGAAAAGGGTGGGAACTTTGAGACAAGAAAGACATCATCGCGGGGGAGTCCCGCCTTCGTATCTAGCCCGTTCCAAATGGGCTAGTCGAGGGGAAAGGGGGAGACTTATAAGGCATCCCCAGGAAAGGCAGGGGAGCGCGCTGCTACAAGAACGATCTTCTTGTGGGCCTTTTGATACTTGGCAAGTGGCGTGTGGGGGAATGCCGAGCAGAAAAAAAGAAGGGAATCAAAGAAAAGCTACATTGGAGCGAATAGACGACGGGCGCAAAGAGGAAAGAAAATCGCGCCCATATGAAGGACCTCTGAGGCCTCTTCCTGATCGAACTTCCGATGGCCAACAGCGACTAATAAGAAGCACGGGGTCGTCCGGCAGAGGGACTAACTAGAGAAAACGCTCAAAGGGTCAACGCGAAGGCCGCCAAGAAGAAACTGAAGGAAAATGAACCGTGTGAAGCTCCATTGACGTCGCCGTATGCGACGCAGACAATCCCAGCCTAAATGTCAGCAAGGAAGGAAATAAGAACCGGGGGAGAATCGGCGATCCTTCGACTCCTCGGTCCAGATCATCTCTAGGGGTTTCCAGCGTACGATCGGGGGAAGATAGACGGCGGGTCGAAACAAAGTCCCTCGTTTGAACTTACTGAAAAACCGCCGGGGTTGGAGAAGCTACGATGGGAGGGAAGTCCCGAGAGACCATTGAGGAAAGAGGACAAAGAAAGGGCAATCACAACCAAAAAGAAGCCTTCCCCAGCTCGGAGTCGACGCCACGCACATAGAGAACCTCGGAGGCGGGGGGGGAGGTTTGGACTGAGGAGAAAAGGGAGGCAGAAAGGGGAGGAGGGGGTGGGAATAGGCCAACCGCTCAATCTCCGAGCGAAACTTTGACAAAGAGGCAGGCAATCAATCGTGAAGGAGGACAGGGGAGGAGACTTAAATCATACAAAAACCAAGGAAGGTGTGGGAAGCATTCGATAAGGTGGGCTTGAAGGAAGCGGGTCGTATCGTGGAATCATCTAATTTGTTGAGCCTTAAACAAGTACTTCCCCCCATGCAGACCGTTTCAGGAGAAGAAGGAACTCTTTACAAGGAGGGTGTCATGAGATGAGGGTAAGAAACTAAAGTTCATAGCCGATGAAGAAACTCCAACCCCAACCCCCTAAAAAAAAAAGAGGCCCGAGGATCACAAAACATAAGGCAGAGAAAAGAAACCGAGAACTTTTTACCCAGGGAGTCCGGCTCCGTCCCAGACCAAATTTATAGGCTGGCCCATGGTTCCGGTAACTGCGGCTCGCCAGGGAAGGGGAGAAAAAATAACAAAAGCAGGGAAGACACGGTCTCGCCTAAAGGACTCAAGTCCTGCTCTTCGGAAGGCTCCAGATGGTACTTGGGAAAAGGTGGAAGGCAATCGTCGCTGGTTGGGGAGAAAGACATCGAAAGACCCGGAGCAGTGTGTATTATGATGTATCTTCCTGGAAAAAAATACCAAGGAATGGGGCTAACAAGAAGAGAGAGAAGGGTGGAAAATGACGGGAGAAATTCTTCTGAGGAAGAATATTAAAGAGAAAAAGGGGGGTTGGGGGCTGGCGGCTTCAGGCGACAGGAAAAAAAAAACATAGACCATATACAAGTGTCAGAATGGAGCTTTGAGGTGAGAAAAAGAAAAAAGTCTACCACTACTAAAGGTTTCGCAGGAATGGGTACATAGGTTTTCTTCTGAGTCGGCCTCTTCTGCCTCTCAGGGCGCAGAGGAGGGAGGAATTGGGGAGTATCACGATACCCCATAGTCCCATGCTCAGGGGAGGCTGAAGGGGGAGGGGCTGCCTTTCTCCAGCAGCGCCCGATTCCTTCTCTGGAGTGCTCTAATCGTAATTACGAGCGCTGGAGAGAAAGGCAATCCGGGGGCATGTTGTCTGCTCATCTCCTGCGTGTCAAAGAAGAACCGATGTGGGGAGAGGAAGATTGTGTTCCCTCGTCGGGAGCGCGATGGCGTCAGGTTAGCTCGTCCTCCGTTGATCCTCTGGTCCTAAAGGAAGAAAATTAGCAAAAACTCAGGGTCGTTGGCAGGTTCCGGTGATGGAGGGGAAGCTTTTCAGTTAAGGAGTTTAGGAGCGTGGAGAGAGAGAAGAGGGAGCAGATCTTCCTAATAGGACGGGCCTAAACCTTTTCATATTCAGAGAATAAATCAAATCCGCGCTTAAGACCACTCCCTCGAAGAGCAGCATACCGTAGGGGGGCAGGTCCGCTTATCCAGTAGCCATGCGCGTGGCTTCTTAAGTCCCTTCTGGGCTTTTGTGGTTCAAGGAACGTTTGGGTATAAATACAGGCGACAACTCTTCAATGCCGATGGGGGGGGATTCCAGGAAGGGGAGCCATAATTTTCCTTCAGCCAATCCCCAAAGGGCCGATCAGGGCGTGGGAGAAAGTATTCCGGACGCGCGCTGTTCCCACTTCCAAAGGGCCGACCGTCACAACAGGAATTTTCCTAAGGGACCCCCACGTCCCAAAAAGGAGTACCTGCGGTCAACTTAGGATAGGGAGAGGGTGTAAGCTACCGGACTACGGCGCGTGCTGGGTCCGATACTGGGGTGACAGAAAGAGGCGGAAACAGCCGGAGGGCCGTCTGCAAAGCTGGTGGTGCGTAATGGTGGATAGTATCTGATTTGTTCTAAAAGGAAGGACTCACATGGAGTCGCGAGAGAGGGACAGCGACAACTGGACTATCTGCTTCTAGGGCGGAGGGGGGGGGATCGGCTTCTTCGCGAACTAGAACTCTTGGATCGTCTCTCACTGGGGACGCTATTCCGATCCAATCCTTGAAGCTGAACGAAACTACGAACACCAAAGAGGTATCCATTGAAGAGAAAAAGAAGGGAGAAGGGGAAGAAAAAGAGGGGGAGAAAATCACCCCCTTCCCACGCCCTTTTCAAGACTCCTCACAACACCTTATTATGAGGGAAGAATATAAGCCTTCGTGAAGGGGAGGGGGCTTGGAAAGGTGGATTGAGGGTGGACGTCTCGTGCCGTTCTCGGAGAGGTCGTGAGGAAAACGGGCAAGGTGAGGACTAGCTGGACCGAGCGATAGGGCAGCAAGAGTCCGAGATTCAGCTACTACGAACCAAAAAATACGAAATAGCATACGTCGCCAGAAGCGGGTATAGCTCGGAGGGGAGAAATGTGGCGTCAGATCCTCCCAACAATAAAGAGCCTAATCCGCCCCATCAACCTCCCTATTCTCGAGCTTGAAACGGAGTGCGCGGGGGGGGTGTTGGGAAAGCCTCTTTCGCATAATATTGGGAGACACAGGTAGACGCGCGTAGCCTCCTATACCCTAGACGCGGTCCTGTAAGCGTCAAGGTAACGGCCGTTTGGAAGTGGAGGGGGGGGGGGCAAAAGGACGGGGGGAGGCCAAAAGGGAGGGGAAGGAAACAGACGCGAGCCCCTTAATACTGGAATCAAGTAGGGGCTTTGTCTTTGGAGAATAGGGTAGCGTAGGGGGGGAGGAGAAAAAGCGGCAAAAAAAGATGGGGAGAGAGTGGAATAAAAAAAGACGGCTACAAAACAATCGCCTCTTAAGTTCATGCAACACGGAGGGCAAGGGACCGAAAAAAAACCGAAAACTACTAGGATGACTAGCACATTTGAGTGACCAGCTGAAGGCTCATGCGCGTACAAAACAACGGCAAAAACACGCGTCAAGAAGATACGACTTCAGAGAGATCTCCAAGACACAGACCTCTGACAGAAACGAGTTGCTCACAAGAAAACGCAGAGCCGCCAACGCGGGGGAACACGAAAGTGAATTTCGACCGGGGAGTACAGGGGGAGGGCGGAGAGGGAAAATCTACCCCGGCGTCGGCGTCATGCCATCGCAGTAAATCGCGCTAAAAAAACGCTGGGGCCAGATGGGCCATCCTAAAAACCTGCACCACCTCTTCGGTAGATTCCACTGAGGTCGCACACACTGCGTCAAGGGGCTTGCCGGTGTGCAAGCGCTCGTACAGGAAGGCGATCAGTCTACCTATCAAGCGAATCCTCACTTCTATCCTCCGCGCGCACTAAAGAAAGAAAAAGGCTCCCACTAACGGCGAGTCTAAACAGCATGTAGTTTTCGGTCGTATATGAATCAAAAATTCCGCTCCTTAGCGCCGGGAAAGGCGAGGGGGAAGGAGGCGCACCCCTGAAAAGGCCGAACCAAGGGCCTATCTCAACTATGCTTAATCACAGCAAAAACCCCCAACAATGAAGACTTCGTTGGTAAAGGGGGCCCTCTCGCCACCAACTTATCGCCGGTCAATGGACTCCGGGTCTAAGGTCTTGCATCTTCCCAAACTCCTCCCAAAGAACAAAGTGGGAAGGAAAGAGGAGAAAAAAGCAGCAGGCCGCATCACAGGTCCCCAAATTTCTAGAAAAGAAGGAGGTCGCTGCCGGCCCTAAATTATTACGCCTAAAATCACTCGAAGAAAGAAAACGGGCACTCGGGAAGGGCATCAAAGTCTTGAATCCCTACTATCCAGAAGGGACGGCGTCCCACCATTTACTAGCTGGAAGAAAGAGAGCTATCGGGGAGGCGCTTTCAATACTTCTAGTTTGGGGAAAAAGTATACCTCTTTGGAGGGTACGGGCACTTCGGAGTACGCGCGAGAGGGGTTAATTCCATGCGCGCACCTAGAGACCAGCATGAACCACTTCTTCGGGTGTGGTGGTGCGGGGGGGACGCAGGGACGCCTGGAGAACTGAGCTAAGAATTGGGCCGAAGGCAAATTCTTGGTGTCGGGTCAGGACCTACCCTGGGAAACGGGGAGCCGTGATGGAAAGCTTCGTCGGGTGCAGATTATACCAAATCAAGATGAAAAAAGGATCAGAAAATCAGGAAGGGAAAGGATCCTATCCCGTCTGTACATCAGGGTTGGGGAGGCTTGTGTGTGCACTTGGGGGGAAGACTCAACACCGGCGCAGTGAAGGCTGAAGATCGGGAACAGGAGGGGAAAAGAAAGGTGAAGCCAAGTATCTATATCATTCCCACGAATTTGGATGATTTCGCTCTATCCCTTTCCATGCCCCAAAAGGGGGATGCACCTCTCTCTTTCTGACCCCAGCGGCCATCTGTCCTACAGGGATCAAAGGGGGGGAGAGTACGCCTACGGCACTCAGTGCAGAGGGTTATCCTCCAGAATTCGGGCTCAAGACTAATGGGAGAGGGAGCGTGGCGGAGGATAAGGGAGAAGAGTGAAAGTTTGGGGTGGCCTAGAACGTGAGGCACATTTGGCCCGCCGCGCGAGGAGAGAGTACGCAGGGGCTCTAGAGCCCCGTGTTGTTCCTCCGGCGAATCCTGGAAGGTGGGGGCTGCCAGGGGGGAACTAGTCAACGCTAGTCCCGCGCTGCGGAAAAAAGTCGATTCTCGCTTTTCGGGTTGGATGAAGAAACAAAGTGATACCGATTATTTCTGGCAGGAGTTAAGGCTGTGGCGATTGAAGGCAATGTTAGGCCTGGTGCTCACAGGTGCTTGCCTCTTCCTAAGGTTGATTCGTGCCCGGGGTTACCCGTGTGAGTCCTCAGTAGACTTCTGCTTCTTTTCTAAGGTTGGAGGTGGGGGAAAATATAAGGGGAACGAGTGAGGAACTGAATAAACCGAGGATTGACCGAGAGTTTGTCCATCGTTAGCTCAAGCCTTCCGTCCACCTCTGGGCTCGTTCTCTTAGCGTGTGGGGCTCGTTGCGAAGAAGTCTGGGGGCCTCTGCAAAGCAGGGGAGGGCGTTAAGCTACTACGAGCGGGTTTTTTACCGCGACAATATTTTTGAAAGGGCCGGAGGCTACCCCACAGCCACGGCGCCACACGTAGAAAGCGTAGCTCCATGGAGGGGCCATACTCGGAGGTCTCTATGGAGAGGAGGAGTTCCCCAGCAGAATTTCGGGAAATGGATGCTGACGGAAACCCGCGACAAGAGACTACGAGAACAAGTCTGGAGCTACTTGAGGGAATGCTACCCTGAGGGAAGGAACAGAAAGAAGTAATGGCTAAACGCTGTGGCGCCGCATGCAAAAGGAAATTGAAGCGGATAAGAGCGGGGCTGACAGGAAGGGTGGCCGCCATTCGACGACAGAGCGGCGACAGCGAGAGTGGGCTGCGGCGAGGACGGCAATGAATGAAGATCGAATAGGGAGGGGATAAGAAAGGGGGGAAAGGGGCTCAGTTTCTAACGGTGGAGTGTGCGGGATACGCATCTAAAGGGGGGGTTTTTTTGAGGGGTAGTCTAGGGAGGAAGGGGGGCATCCAGGCATCTCTCGCCAAAGGTGCTTCTTGTGCCGAAAAGGACGTCAGATCAAGGGCGCTCGAAAGATGGCAGATTGTTCGGATGGTCCGGGTGTCGAAAAGATCCAACCTCGGGAAACGCCATATGCCAACCAAATATGATGTCAAGGGGCGTGAGGACCAAGCGAAATGTGAGGTTCAGATGCCAAGGGGGTCAACGGGGGGTGTCTGGTAAATAAAAAGCAGTTATCGCCGACAGGCAAAATTCCGCCACTGGAGAAAGGGCACAAACCAGAGCATCGCCACACCATATGCAGGGAAGGACCAGCCTCTCGGGTTGCTGGGGAAAAGATGGAGGGGGGTGTCAATTTCGTAAAGGGGCTAGACCGGTTGAACGCAGAGGGGCGCTGGTGGGAGAAGGATTTTGAAGCGGATATGCAAACCTGCGGCGGATTGAACTGGTTACAATGAGGGTCGGCGAAAAAGAACCCAGGAAGGGGCGTGAAGGGAGCTCAACAAAGAACCAATCAACAAGCAGTTACAAAACGTTGGGACCGGATAGAAAAAAATCAGAGTTGCCCCAGCGAGGTTCTAGTGATGAAGGGATCCGGGAAAAGATGGGACAACCGGAAAACTAAAAAGGCTTAGGGTTATAAAGTGGACAGCACAAAAGGGAAGAGCTAGTCACAAGAGAATTAAGGTGCTGTGCAAAGAAAATGCCTGACAAACATGGACAAAACATTATAAGAGGGAAAGGAAACAGTTTATAGTGGGGAAGTCCTGCTCAAGCTCCTCTTGTGGAATCTAATTTTTTCCTCCCCACAGTCCTTCTCGTCTTAGTTTGGGTCTACCTGTTCCGAGCGACATAATCAACACGAAAGGGGGATAGCACGGGAAAATGAAAAACTCAATCGTGGCACAAATGTTCCTTTGGGGCAGGGTGACAAAAAAGGGAAGGCCCTTTAGGGCGCAATGGGTTTTGAGAACTTTTTCGTCTTCCCATGCAACCGGATGGAAGACTGGAAGAAAAAGGCATTCTTTTTGGGGAAAATCAGAATCCCTTCGGGGGACAAGTTGGAGTGTGGGTCATTTATTAGAAAAGAGAGTTAGGCTCCAACAGATTACTTTACAGTTTTGACCGTTCCTATTCTTTCGAGGGTCATGATCTGGGGGGTTCCTCTTGTATGCTGTGATAGGGATATTATGCAGACTTCCAGTCAAGACTCTGTACGAAGCAGGGGAGGAAAGGAAGAAAAAGTGTGCTCGTTGGTCTCATCCATCATTGGGCTGCATTTGAGGGGGGAAGGGGGGGGGGAGAGGGTTATGCTGTTCAGGAAGCGTATATTAAGGACTAAGCGGGGGCAGGTAGAGGGGGGGCAGGGAGCAGGTAACATGACCGTCGGACAAGAGGGAGGGGTTCCTTTTGACGTCAGGGGTTTGGAAGTAATCTATTAGCAAGAAAGGGTTAACAAGGGGAAATCGCTTGGGGGGTAAAGAGCTCAATCGCAAAACAAAATTTGACTTGGGACCGACCTCCGAACCGAGTGCGCACAGAGACACCAAGGGAAGTCTTAAGAAACTTCCCGAGAAGAGGGTAGTGTAAGGAAGAAGACCTTGCCTAATGGTTATAAAATGTTTGGATTGTATTTTCACGTGAAGAACTTGAGCGACTCGGGCAGTTGCGGTCAGGCTTAGTATTATAACGTCTGGGGCTTACTCCTCAGGCGAACAGTGAAAGAAAACGGCCGTCTAGCTTTTCAACGGTAAAGAGGGAAAAGTATTTAAATCGTTGACCTTGATCCCGATTTACAAGAGGGGGAACAAACGGGATTGAACAGGAATCCGACATTCCCGCCAACAGGAAATCTGTGACCTGAGTTAACGGGAAGGGAGTTGCCATTGAGCCAAGAAGGGAAACCTACTTGGATGCGTATGGACTTCAGGGGGGAATTAGGTCTGGGCGGAAAAGGAATAAAGATAACCCCCCCAGACCTCATTGTTTTCCTGCTTTGGGTCAAGAAACGATGGTCGTGTCACGGCATCCTGGAAACTGCAGTCAGGCGGTGGAAGTCGGAACCAGAAGTTAAAAGACTGACTGCCGCATTCTTACCCAGAATCGGACGAAAAGGCTGCTTCGGCAAAACCCTCTTCGGCATATAAGGGCATGGTTTTCTTTCGGCGCGGACCGCGAAAAAATTCCTGGCACCTTCTTACAGCAACCCCTTTTGAAACCATTCTCTCTTCATCTTCTTGTCACCTCTTTCATCTCTTGCTCGTTGACACAGGAGGGGGGAGGGTGAGGGGGGGGGGGGCAGGACCCGCTAGGTCGTGTGGTGCTGTCTTTCAATGGCGGGTTGTTGCGGGGGTGGAGAGGGGCGGTGTGGCGCTATGTTTGGTACGGTGGTGTGACCAAAATCCCCAGGGGCAAATGATCTTAGGGGCAACGGAGTAGAATAACTTATAAAGTACGAGAAAAAAGTGGGCATCATCAAGAGTGAGGTATTATCAGTGGGTGACCCACAAGGTCTTTCATCGTTCGTAAGGTCCTATCTGAAGTCTTAGAGGACAACCTGAATGGCTGATGAACGGTACAACCCCGAACATTTGAAGTCTTCGGGGTTCCGGATGGACTTTGATGGTGCTTCGGGAGATGGGCACGGGGGGAGCAAACACCCTTGTGTAAATGGTTAAGATCAGGACTTGAGGGTGGGGCCAGAGGTGAGTATGGCGGACATAGAGTTTTTAACGGCATGCGCTCCCGGTACGACCGGGGGCTGAGTTGACTCCCTGTGGAGTACGACAGGACTAGTCAATCAGTGGCAATCTTATTAAAAAAAATGACGGACAGAACAAACTTTAATCAACGTCTTCTCAAAGGCAGGTGGCCTACTCAGAGGGGGGCCAACGGGGGGGCGCGCTGTACAGCAGAACAGCATGATCGTACTCATCAAGCCAGCTGCTGAGGCGGAACACTGGGACAAGGAAAGCCGGCGGTAAGCAAAAATCAGAGAAGACAGCCTGGGGTTCCTGGTCAAGAGATCTCAACACCACAAAGCGATGAGGAGGGAGAGAATGGACGGAAAAGTTGGGGCTGGTGCGAGGACTTAAAGCCGAAGTGAACTGGCCATGCCTCCTAGACTGGGTTTGAGAAGGCGGCGGTGGGTCCCTTTACATCGGTGACCGGTGCAAGAGGGGGGTAAAATCAAGCGTTCGCCAGAGTAACGTGGGGGCGAGAGGGGCGCAATTTTTGCGAAGGTCGAACTCGGGATCGGGGGTAAAGAAAAGGCTATGGGTGACTGCCTCCAAGAAGGTCGTGGCCGGGTGTAAGTGGAGTCCGGAGAACAGCGCTTTCGAAACATGTTAATCCACTGGAAACGATGGGCCAATTGATGCACCAGGGTGTTGTACCATGAAGGAGGAGGGCCCGGCCTGGACCCGGCAAGACCAGTGGTCCGGCAGCGGGCCCCTGTCTTGGGGGAACATGTCATCCACTTAAGGGGGTCCGCAGTATGGAGAGGGAATGTTGGAGAGAGTATTGAATCGATAAGTCCGGAGTGGATGATTTCCTTGCGATGACTTTCAGTTGATCAAAGTTTGAGCCGTGTTTGGAACATCATCCATAACTTCGGTGGTAACCAATCCGTTTGGTTGGAAAAGACGCCAGACGCGTTTTCAAAGCCTTCTTCAACGGGGGGTGCACGATATATGTTATGCACGGGAACGCGGGAATTGACAGGGGGTATGACTTTTTCGATTCCGCCCCCGGGACACACCCCAGTATTATATTCTCAGCCTCTTTCTCCGCCCAACAGACTGTAAGGCGACCACATCTTTGGGGTTTCGCGACTACTGGTGCATTGGGACTGAGAATCCCCGCCAGAGGGAGAAAGGGTAAATTCCTGCAAGGGACACTACAGCTTGGCTGCAAAACGACAATAATATAAAAACTCGAGTTGGGGGGCTTTAATTCTAGGCGAGAACCTCGAAGTAATCCCTTACTATAAGAAATCCTACATTCAATGGGTAAAAAAGGCTGGCCATCAAACAAAAGAGAATTGTCCGGGGGGGGACCGCTGCAAGTCACAGAATTATAAATCCGCCAAGACCGGGTCTTTACTTTCTATGGAGGGCCCAGCAAATCCCTGGGGGACGTGGAATTTGTGATGGAGAAGGAGGAATTCAAGGCAACGATAGAGAAACGATGTTTAGTCAACAGGGGGAGAGCATTTAAATGCGGACCTACAGGAGGCCAGACGTTCGAAATAGCGACACAATGGCAAGAGAATAGCTGAAGCAGGGGTAAGCAAAGACGAAAGGCGGACAACATGAGATCACACCAAGTAGAAAAAAAGGTCTCGCGGAAGCCAAGTCTAGACCGCTTTTGGTCGCAAATCTCAAGTTGTCTGTGAGAGGGATAGAGAAAGGGTGCTTCGGGCGTCACATGGTGGGGTTTCCTTTTAGTCATGGACACATAATTCCATTGAAACTTCAGAATCTCTATAAATGCCTTCCCTCTGACCAAAACAATGTGAAAGAAGAAGATCCTGCTTGTCCACTAATGGAAAAACCGGGCAAGGGGCTCAGACCGATAAATTGACCCCCCACCAGCGGGATTGAGTTTTTCCCGAATAAGAGGGTAGAATAAGCGGAAAAAAGGGGGACAAGTATCAATGCGGCACACGAAAAGTTGCAAAAACTCGAGGAGAGTGATGAAGGAGGGGTAAGACGGGCGCACGTGACAACGTCAGAGGAAAGTATCCACGAAAGCCCCGTGAAGATTGGGGGAGAGTCAAAGAAGGAGGAGACAGAATGAGTATGCAAAAGGGTCTCTAAAAGGCTGGAACTGCTTCAGTATAAAGAAAACCGCGCAGAACGCAGGTTGACTAGTCATAGGACGGGGCAGGACGACCCCTATAGGGCCAAGAACGTTTGGAGCGCACGGGAACCATCCATTTTGGGGGACCGCACAGGACCAAAAAAAGAAAAAAAACCCTCGTCAATTTCTTCACAAGATCATCGGGGGTAGATAAGGTACCTGTCTGGGAATTTCGAACAGGGGGAAAGGAAAACTTTCGGCACTATAGTCGTCGGTTGAGAGTGCAGCCTAGATGTCAGAGAATGAGCATCAAAAACCGGCATACTAAACGATATCAAGTTAAAATGGTGACAGTGGTATGGGGAATCTTGTAACAGGAGAGGGAGGGGGCTGGAAAAAAGGGGGCAGAACCCAAGCAAAGGTTGACTGGAAAAGGGAAATTTCAGCTCATGCCACAGAGCACGAAACAGAGGAGAGAGCAGGCTGGTAGCAAAGAGTTAGGATTCTCTTCCCTGGTTCCAGGTTCCGGGGGAGGGGGGGGGGGGGGGAATTGGAACATAACCCAAGAGGGAGTAGTGTGGCTGGGCAAGGGCTGTTAGCAAGTTTCCAGTCCCGTTGGCGCTTTTCCTGGGAAGGCCGCTGAAAAGAAAGAAGCGAAAGCGCCGACTTGAACGCTCAGACATAATACTAAGGTCCAACCCGAGCTCATAATGCAAAGAGGGGAGGTCAGGGAATGGTGAAGATAGATGATGAGCTTTGACACTTTATAAACGGGAACTGTTACAGTAAAGTAGATAAGCTCGGATACCCAACACCTGGAAAATTGGGCAATAGGAACAAAGGCTGAATAGGAGGGGTTTGGGGGCAGAGAAAATTGGCGTGGATAGGAGTAGGTTGTAAATCTACAAAAAGATCATCGTCTGAAAACACTAGAATCCTTTTAGGGGGAAGGGGTATGGGGGGGGGCCTGCCACCTTGAATGTCTCCTAAGAGGGGGGAGCCATGCATCGGGGGGCTCTTAAGGGGTTGAAGAACAAAGCAGACCACCAAAAACGGCGGGGTGTGGCGACGCAGGAACATCACTCGTTGGAGGGTAGCCGGAGAAATCTTGGAACAGTCCGAAGCACGAGGAGTCGGAATCGGTCCTTAAAATTCATCTCTGTCAATCAAGGTAGCGCATGGAGAGAGGAACGTGTCCTCGATCCAGGGTCGCTCACTAATAGTGCGGCCTATAGACTTGGGCAGGGCCGGCGCCAGGACGGAGACTCATCGCGCCTGATGGAGGGGACAGTTGAGAAACGCAACAGGGCCCCCCCCCAACGTCCGTCGGTCTCTTGGGTATGTGTGAAGAAAGGTAACGTCATGGCCTGCCTCCATGGTCCCATCCTGGGTGAACCGGAGGGCGTTGATCCACAGACCTCTTATCTGAGAAAGACGCAACTTTAGGGTCAACTTTGGAACGGGCAACGGACGTTAGGGGGGGGCATACTAAGAACCCTAGTTTCAGCGTAAAATCCTCTTAAAAGAAAAGAAGGAGCAGAGTCCAAAAGCAGGCGCTCAAGGGCAAGAGAAGTAATCTCTAGCTCGGCGTCTCCCATCTGGGCGGAAGGGGGGATGGGCCAGAAAAGAAGGAAAATCCAGGACTCTGGTCTTGATTCATCTGTCATACAGCCTGAAATCAAGGAAAACCGAAGACTAAGCCGACCCTCCTGCACCCGACGTTCGGAGGGTGCGAAGCAGCCAGGGACATCTCGCCTTTGAAAATCTCATCCCTAAATGTCAGAGTCTCTGCAGGGTACTCTCCCATGCATCCCAATCCATAGAGCGGTCCTTGCAACAAAACTAGAAAGCCACTGGAGCATACGAGCTTGGGGAAGTGATCTATTCTAACTCTCTTTGGGGCCTGACCCGGACTCCAAGTGAAAGCACCCAAAGAAGGGAAGATAGGAAAAAGGACGAGTATCAGAGCGTGTGCGGAGCCCCCCATGATCAGGGCGAAAACTTTTACATCCTCATCCACACCGACCACTTTCAGACAAGAAAGCGAACGCAGACACGAGCCCTAGAAATAAAGGTTTTCTGTGAGGGCGAAGGTGTCTCCGGAACCTCACGCACCTGAAAAAGTGAAAATTGTGGGGGGGGGGGGGACGACTCCGTGAAAAGAGAACCGCACCCCAGCGGCCGAGTTAAAGGGGAAACCTAGAGAAGGCTGCCAAATGAGGATGGAACAGGGATGCGGGAGAGAATCATACCACTGAGTTCGCCATCTCGGCGTTTTCGGTCGGGTACTCTGGGCTATCTGCCAATCAAAAATCAACGAAAAGGGAGAAGCCCAACAAGTTGGAACGAAAGCCGTGACCCCATTACGCTCTCTACTGGAATCACCTTAAAGAATTTCCGGGTTCGAGGTCAGCGGGAAACATGGTAATCAGGGCAAACGGGGTGAGAAAAGCAATCCTCCGAGCCAATCTGTCATAATAAAATCCTTTGGGAATCGGAAACTCCCCTGGGAGATCACTTTTGGTCCAAGGCTGTCAGGCGACACCGTCACACACACAAAGGTGAATTTTCTCTCGTTATGGTATCGGAACGGAGGCGAAAGGTGACAACCGTCGAGCGCGCAGGAAAAAGAAGAAAGAGAAAGAGGGAGGTCGCCCTCAAAAGCCTCCAATTACTCGGCTCAAAGCTATCAATCTATCGTGAAAACTTCGTCCGCTCCATCGTTCAAATTTGTGAGCGCTCGGTGGGAAAATCGGTGGGCGAGAGGAGAAGTCCGTAACTCTGAAAGTGCATGCGCGGGGGTGGTCGTGTTATGACTAGTTAGTTACCTTGCTTAAAAAAGAGGGAAGGAGAAAAACCGCGCTAGAAGAAATGACGGACGGCTGCACTGGCGTCTACTAAGAAAGAAAAGGGGGGTTCTTTCGGCCTCTGTTGGGAAGGATTCTAACCTTATAATCTACCATTGCCAACGACACGAGGGAGGTAGCGAGGAGAACTAGCCTCTGCTTCTTTTGAGCTTCAAAGGCCTTGGGATCGATATCGAGGCTCAAAGGGGGGGAAGAGCATCGAGGAAAGTTCCACGTCCTGAGGGGGCGGCAGGTTTGGCGATTTTTAGAAGCCCAGAGAAAAGGGACGTGAGGCAAAGAAATTGGGGGGAGGTGGCTGGAGGGGGTCTCGGATGAGGGATCACTTAGAGGGGCTATGAGCGCGTCTCGCCGCGACTATAGCGGTCTAGAATTTTGTTCGCGAAGCGCCGGACCATGGACCATCGACGGGAAAATGAGTTGGTGGATCGCAAGATAATTTCCCTACAGTGGCGCACGAAGGGGCGAATTGCATAAAGGTGGGAGGGAAATCTGGGCAACTACAAACAAAGAGAAATCGGGCGGGAGCCGCGAAAAACCGACGGGTTTGATTTGGTAAAGAAAAGGGGGGAAACTGGCCGCCAGCGCCTTGACATAGTCGGGGGACCTGGATAGGCGGCGAGGGAAGAAAGCGAACGCGACGGCGGCGGACTGAACGTCCGGCGCAGAAACTTCATGCGACCTAGTAAGACGCGCGGTTGAAAAAAGGCCAACACTAATCAGTCAGTATCCGTAAAAAAGGGGGCAGGGCGAAGAAGTGGGCGCCAGGAGCTTGCTTCATTAAGGAAGCTTCTACGGCGGGTTGGTGAAAAGATGTGGGTTTTGATCATCGGGGGCTCACCTATTGCGGGGCGCCCTGCCGTGCGAAGTCCATTTAGTCTACTGAGACCTAAATTCCTTGACTCCAATAAGAAAACGACGGAGGACGTGGATCCGTTCCTTTTGAGGGGGAGGATAAATCGGTGACACTCAGGGGCCATCAGGGGCAGAAGGGCTTTTGACCCTTCCCTCAAAAACCACTGCAGGGGGCAGGACGCTTTCGAGTATAGTTATAGGGAGGTTCCCGCAGGACGGATGGGGAGCTAACCGCATTGGAATCAAAAGCAAGAGGCGTTCACCACTCTACATCACGGAGGCGCAGGTGGAAGGAATAGGGGTCGTAGGTTTTCTTACATAAATCAAACATTTTTTTGAGCCGAAAAACCATCTCCTGAGGCTGGAGAGAGGGGTGTAAGGAGTATTTTTTCAGCGTCTGTGAAAAGAGAACAGGCCATCTTGGATGGGAGCGCACACACGTAACGCTAGAAGAGACCTCGTCACAGAAAAAACCTTCGCTCACCGAAGGCCGAAAAGGAGTCCACTTAAGAAGAGCCGCCGATACTTACAAAAAACCCACCTCTACCAAAGGAACGCGCAGGTGGGGAGAGAGG
>Ga0179591_1290386_pt1 | contig 16403 bp, 21 predicted proteins | sample CZOMad2_1_08_16f_FD_182891 | JGI IMG/M metagenome (GOLD analysis project Ga0179591, IMG submission 182891) | Vadose zone soil fungal communities from Angelo Coast Range Reserve, California, USA - CZOMad2_1_08_16fungal (PacBio error correction) | ecosystem: Environmental > Terrestrial > Soil >...
GATCGAAAGCTGGCGTTTCTGCCCAGCGCGGTCCGCATTTGTCTTAGAACGTCACACCTTGTGTCGACGTGGACGTCCCTCCGCGTGCCGTCGTGTTGAGCTCGACGACGATTTCTTTATTCTTGGTTGTGCGCTCAACGCGTGCGCTGGCGACCGGCTGTCATGACGCTCCTACGGCTTGGGCTAATTCGGTTGCGGCAAGACGTTCTCCTGGCCGCCAACAATGCTTCGTTCTCCGCGGCCAGTCCCGTCGTCTCGCGCAGATATCCTGATCCCCACGTCGCTTGATCAGATGCCGGCGTTCCAGGTAACGCTGGCCAGGTTGGCCCGGCGCGTCGGCGAATCGGCCCAAACACCAAAGTTGGCGTCGCTCGGAACGACCTGAAAACCCATGCCGCTCACGCCGCTCCACCCGTTCGCTTCGGCGATCAGCGTCGGCAACGCTGCCGCGTGTCGTCGGCGTGCCGCGTGCCGCCCCGCGGCGGCCTGTGTGCTCGAGGACAGGTGATCGGCAGCCCGCACCAACACTCGGGCCTCGATCATCGCCGTGGTGGCGATCAGGTAGCCCAGCCGACCACCCGGCGAAGGCGAACGCCTTGCTCATGGTCGGGTCACGACGAGCTTGATCGTAATACTCCTCGCCACGCGACCGCGCTGGGCCGCGAGAGAAGTCGCCATAGGCTTTCTCGACGATCAGGAATCCCCGGGCGTCGCAATTCCAGCAGCCGGCGCAGTCGGGGGGCAGCGGGGGGGGGGGGGGGAAACACTCTGCCCCGACGGTTGTTGGGCTGCGACGAACACTACTTCGGGTGCCGGTCGGCGATGGCCGCCCACGAGCGCTCGACGTCAAGGCTTGCAGTCACGCTGGCGCTCACCTTCTGGACCCACTCGTGTCGTGCCGTCGGAGATTATCGGATGCATGAATACGACGGTACGAACCCGATCGCGTAACGCCCCGTCCCCCTAAGGCCGCGTAACTGCTGCAGAATCTCGTTGGAACCGTTTGCAGCCCAAAGGTTTTCACGCCCCATCTGTACAAACGGTCTTCACGCTGATATAAGCTGCCCAGGTCCGGCGCAGGGCCAACCGCGTCTCGATCGGGGTACGGTGCAGGTCGACGGCCGCTTCGCGACGGATGCGGACCGCGTCGTCGACAGCGCCTTTGTTGGGGGTGCGGGTTTCTCGTTGGTGTTCAGCCCACGGAAACCGCCAGCTGCGGCTCGCCGTAGGGCGATTTGCCCCGCGCAAGTCGTCGCGCAGCGCAAGCGCGTCGAGCGCTGGGGTGTTTGATCATCGCTCAACCTTCGCCCGCCCCGCTCATCAAAAAACCAGTGCGCGGGCAGGTCTTCGGCCCTTGGCTACGTAACCACGTGTCCCGAAACCTCTTTCGGGCTGCCTCTCGTGTAAGTCGACGAATTTGTGATGCCGCGCAGAAAGGTCTGCACCGAAGGCCATGGAGTGCCGGTCACTGCCCGCCGTCGGCGCGACGTGGTTGGAGCCGGCGCAGTATCGCCGAGGCTGACGGCGAGATACGCGCCGACGAAGATGGCGGCCGGCCGAGTGGATTTGGCGCGGCAACCGATCCGCCTCGGCGGTCCTGGCTCGGTGGTTCGGGGCGGCGTAGGCATTGACGTGCGGAACCGCGGCGTCGATTTCGTCGACCCAGAATGATCGCCGACTGTCGCCCGGCGAGCGCTGTTGTCACCCGCGGCGGTGGCCGGTTGTCGCAGCTGGGGGCGGCCACTCGGTTGTTCGACGGCCTCTGCCGGTCGGCGCTCGGTGTCACCAGCACGCTGGCGGCTTGTTCGTCGTGTTTCGTCGGCCTGGCTGATCAAATCGGCGTGCCACATGCGCGGGGTGTGCGGTGTTATCGGCCAGGATGGCAATCTCGGTTGGACCTGCTTCGGCGGTCGATGCCGACTCGCGAGCGCAGAGCGTTGGCACGGTGACGTAGATGTTGCCGGGCCCGGTGATCATGTCGACCGGGTGACCGCTCGGTGCCTTCGGTGTCGGTTCCGCCGTAGGCCAGCATCCGCCACCGCCAAATGCGCGCCGCCGACCGCCCACACTTCCGTCGACGCCAGCAATGCGGGCGGCGGTGCCAGAGCGTCGGGTGCGGCAGGCCCTGAAACCGGCCCTGGGATTTGCGCCTGGGCGGCCTGACCACCACCAGCGAGCCCACACCGTCTGCCCGCTCCGGCACCACGTTTCATCACCACGCTGGGTAAGGGACCGGCCGTTTTCCGCCCGGCACATACAGCCCTACCCCTCGAAAACGGGGACCCACCGCTCGTTGACGGTGAGCGCCCGGGCCCAGCGTCGTTCGTGGGTCGGTCGGCGCTGATCGGCATGCACGCGCCGGGTGCGTTTGATCGCGAACTCCAGGCGACGCGGACGTCGCGGTCCAGGCCGGCCAGCGCGGCATCCAACCTCGGGCGGCGGGCACCCGGACGGTCGGCTTGCCTGCACTCCGTCAACGATTCGTCTTCGCCCGAATCCAGCTCTCTTCCCGCCCCTCTCAGCAAACACGCCCTCCACTATCGGGCTCACCGACGGCCAAGCGCGGCATCTACGGTCCACTCCGCCGCGCTGGCATCGCCGCCCCGCCCGAGCGGCCGCGCCTTCCTCCCTCGCAGGTCTATACGCGCTATCCCTTTCCATCGACCATTATCCCGAGAAGAGGCAACTGCATATCGGTACGACCGGTACATGACCGCACAACCCGAAAAACGGAGCCCCATGGTCCGCAAAGGACCAATCCCAACAACGCCCCGTCGTCCCGATGATCTTTTCCCCCTGGTTCGAGCGCCGCTTCCAAATCAAGTACTTTCGTTTTCAACCCGGCGGTTAAGCCGATCTCGCGCACCTTCCGACGTTCTCGGTATCATCACCGTGGCCGCACATCCGGCACAATACGAGACACATCGTAACCGCCGTACCGCAAAGGCAAAGTGCTGGCCATCGTGCTGGCCCCGGCAAAACCGATTGGGTGAAAGAACGTTGCTGGGCGGACCAAGAATGGCGCCCCTTGCCCGTCCGCTGCCGGCGGGCAGGACCCTGGGTTTGGTGATGTGACGTCCTTGCGGATGAAGTGGCACGTCGGCTTCACCGGGCCCCAGCAAGTTCTTCACCCATCGGTTTTGGCCGTGGGCCAGCCCGATGGCCAGCCGTTGCCTTTGCGGTCCGCGGGGTCACTATTGGTTCTCGTATTGCTTGCCGGATGTGCGGCCACGGTGCCTTGATACAACCGTAAACGTCTGGAAGGTTAGCGCGCGATCGGCTTCCCGCCGGGACAGACTATGAAGTACTTGATTTGGAACGCCTTCGAACCAGGGCGGAAAATCATCGGGACGCCCGGGCGGTTTGTTGGGATGGTCCTTTTGCGGACAATGGCGGCTTCCGTTTTTCGGTTGTGGCGTCACTGTACCGGTCCCGAATAATGCAGTTTGCTCTTCTCTGGGATAATGGCCGGTGTGGAACGTGATACGCGTATAGACCTGCGAGGCGAGGAGCTGTCGGCCGCTCGCTGCGGCGCGAGGCCGCGGCTGCGGGGTGGACGTGATGCCCGCTCTGCGTCGTGCGCCCGATCGTGTAGCGGTTGCTGAGCGGGGCGCTGGAGCCGCCTGGAGTTCGGCGAATCGTTTGACGGATTGCGGCCGCCCGACCGTCCGGTGCCCGCGCGAGTTGGTGCCCGCTGGCCGGCCTGGACCGCGCGTCCCGCGTCGCACTGGAAGGTCGCGATCGAACGCACCCGCGCCGTGCATGCCGATCAGCGCCGAAGCCGACTCCACGACGACGCCTGGGCCCTTGCGCCACCGTCACCGAGCGGTGGGTCCCCGTCGAGCGGTCGGGCTGTAATGTGCCGGGCGGCAGCGCGTGTACCGTCCAGCGTGGTGATGAGCGGTGCCGGCGCGGTCTGCCGGTGTGGGCTCGCTGGTGGTGGTCAGCCCGCCGCAGGCGCAATCCAGGGCCGTTTCAGCCTGCCGCACCCGACGACCTGGCGCGCCGCCCGCATGCTCGGCGTCGACGAAGTGTGGGCGGTCGGCGGCGCGCAGGCCGGTGGCGGCTGCTGGCCTACGGCGTGACCCGACACGACGGCACGAGCTGTCAACCGTTCGACATGCTCACCGGGCCCGTCAAACATCTACGTCACCGCTGCCAACAGGCCTCTGCCGCTCGCGATGTCGCATCGACGCCCGAAGCCGTCCAACCGAGATTGCCATCCTGGCCGATAACACCGCACACCCCGGATTTGGCCGCCGATTTGATCAGCAGGCCGAACACGACGAAATGGGCCGCCCAGCGTGCTGGTTACCACCGATCAGCCTACCTTGCCTCGTTCCCCTTCGTACAACCTTCATTTCCTCCCAATCTTGTCTACCCCACGTTCACCTCCATCTGGGTTACAACACGCTCTCCTTTCTACGTCGGCGATCATTTCTGGTCGAACGACATCGACGGCCGGTATCCGCACTCGTCATGCCTACGCCGCCGAACACCTCCAGATCCCAGACTGCGCCGAGGGCGGATCGGGTTGGCAGCGGCAAATCCACTCGGCCGGCGCCCTCTTCGTCGGCGCGTACTCGCCGTCAGCCTCGGCGACTACTGTGCGGCTCCAACCACGTGCTTCCGCCGTGTTCAGTTCCGCACTCCTGTGTCCTTCGTTGCAGAACCTTTCTTTCTGCGCGGCAGCCACAATCGTCGACTACACCGGCCGCCCTGTAAAATGTTCTGGACACGTGTTTTACGCTAGCCAAGGCGAACGACCCCCCGCGCACGGTTGAACTTGCGCGAAGGTTCGAGCGATGATCAACACCCACGCTCGACTCTCGTCCTCTGCCGACGACTTGCGCGCAAATCTCCCTACGGCGCGCCGCAGCTGGCGTTTCCGGTTGCGTCTGATCAACCAACGAGAAACCCGCACCCGCCCACCAAGGCGCTGGTCGACTACGTCGTCGCATCCTGCTCGAAAGCGTCCGTCACCTGCACCGCTACCCCGATCGCGACGTCGGTGGCCCTTGGCGCACGGACCCTGGCGCTTTATCTCAGCGTCAGACCGTGTCCAGCTGGGTGAAAAACTTTGGGCTGCAAAACGGTTTCCAACGATATTCTGCAGCAGTTACTGCATGCCTCCTGTGGACCGGGCGTAGCGCGATCGGGTTTTCGTCCCCGTCGTATTCAATGCAATCCGATCATCTCCGACGGCACGCACACCGAGTGGGTCCAGAAGGTGCTCGCCGCGGACTTCAGCCTTTTTTTGACGTCGAGGCCGCCTGGCGCCATCGCCGACCGTGCACCCGACTTTAGTGTTCGTCGCAGCCCCAACAACGCCGTCGGGGAGAGTGTTTCGCTCGCTGCCCGCCTGCGCCGGCTGCTGTATGCGACCGCCCGGTATCCTGATCGTCGACGAAGCCTATGGCGATTCTCCTCGCGGCCCAGCGCGGGTCGCGTTGGTCGAGGAGTAATATCCGATCAAGCTCTTCGTGACCTCGCACAATGAACAAGGCGTTCTCCTTCGCCGGTTGTCGCTGGGCTACCTGACGCCACCCCGGCGATGATCGAGGCGATGCTGTTGGTGCGGCTGCCGTTCACCTGTCTCGTCACACAGTCCGCCGCCGGTCGGCACTGCGGGCACCCGACTACAACGCTTGCAGCGTTGCTACGCTGAATCGCCAACGCGACCGGGTGACAGCGGCGTTGAGCTGCATGGGTTTTCAGGTCGTTCCCGAGCGACTCCAACTGTGGTGTTTGGGCGATTCGCCGACCGCGCCGGGCACCTGGCGCGTACTGGACGCCGGCATCCTGATCCGCGACGTGGGGATCCCAGGATATCTATCTTCGCGCGAATACCGGGACGGCCGCGGAGAACGAACGCATTGTTGGCGCCAGCGCACGTCTTGCCGCCACCGATTACCCAGCCCGTTAGGAGCGTCCATGACCGCCGGTCGCCGCGCACGCGTTGAGCGCACCACCAAAAAGAATCCGACATCGTCGTCGAGCTCAAACCCTCGACGGCACGGGAGACGTCTCCCTCGACAAACGTGTGCCGTTCTAACACCACATGCTGACCGCGCTGGGCCACGCCAGCTTCGGATCTTGTCCGTGCGAAGCCAGGGCGATTTCGAGATCGAAGCGCATCACACCATCGAGACACCGCGATCGTGCCTCGTCAGCGCTGGGCAGGCCCTCGGCGACAAGAAGGGCATTCCGTCCTGTTCGGGCGACGCCTTCATCCTATGGACCGAGACGTTGGCACATCGCCGTGTCGATGTCTCCGGCCGGCTAACTGCGTGCCACACCAGGTGACCCGATCACACTGCGGGCAACACAGACGATTGCCTGCAAGCAACCGTTTCCGTATCACATCACCCGGGGTCAACCGGCACGTATTCGAGAGCTGGCAACAATGCCCGCATCGCGCTGATGTCCGCGCTCTATGGTCGCGACCCGCACACATCACGGATGCCGCGTCTACAGGCAGTCGCCCGGGCGTTGCGGTCAATCGTTCGAGATCGACTCCCGATCCGCGAGGCGGGCCGTGCCTTCTCCCCCAAAGGCACCCGTGAGGGCCAACCTCCGTTGTGGTTTTGGACTACGTTTCAGAACCTCGTTCGGCGCAACGTGCGCTGCGCGAGTCGGTGCATCGGTCCGATGTGACTGCTGACCTCGGGGCCGCCCGCGTCGCCGACGGGTTGAGTGGTGCCCGGGGCGTCGGCGCCTCGAGGCGTGCATGACCGGCCTGCGGGTGATAGCGCGAGAGAGTCATCACCAGAGCGGGTCGGCCGCCGTTCGCCCGGTGCTGGGTTTGTGCGTCGGCATGCAGATTTTGTTCGCCCGCGGTGTCGAGTTCGGCGTGGAAACCAAGGGCTGCGGGCAGTGGGCCTGCGCCGTGACCCGGCTGGATGCGCCGGTGATCCCTCACATTGTCTTGAACGTGGTGGCGTGTGGCTCCGGGCAAACGGCGCGTTCGAAGGGCCTGGCGCCGACGCGCGCGGTTCTACTTTCGTGACTCTTATGCCGCCCACGGTGGCAAGGCGAACCCGACGCGCTGTCATGACGTGGGGCCACGATGGGGTATATCCGTTTCCCTGGCCGCGGTCGAGGAGAGGCCGCTGGCCGCCACCCAGTTCATCCGAAAAGAGCGGGGTATGCCGGGCGGCCGTGCTGAGGCACCTGTGTTGAGGGGTTATGACTTGCCGTTGATTTTGTTGCCCGCCTTCGATGTGTGTCGAGGGTCGGGGGCGGTGCATTGGTGCAGGGCCGGGGGCCGGCGTGAAACCAGTCCGGCTCAGCGCTGGACGCCGCGCTGGCTTGGCAACGTGACGCGCCGACTGGGTTGTGCAATCTTTTCGACCTCGTACGCATGCTGTTCTTGTTCATGTCTCCTCGAAATGGTCTAAATCGTGATCTGCTGTGCCGAGGAGTTCTTTTGCATTCTCTACTTGCTTTTCATCTCCTCTATCATTCTCCTCAAGCACAACAACTTATTATTATTATCCATATATATCATTCCCTGTTACTTCTATCTTTCCCCCACTACCAGCCTCTTCTTCTTCTACACTCTATCTTCCCTTCTGTCCTACCTCCTCTTCTATTCTACCAAGTTCAACCATTCTCCTTCCTTCACTATTTTCCAACCGGTCTCTCTGTCTTCGTTTCAATCCGTCTGTATCCGTGAATACTCTTGTGTCGATTCTTCCTATCCTGCACTTCCCTCACCCTTCTCCACCTCCCTACCCTCGACCACATCTACCTTCTTGCAGAAATCAACGGCACGTCATAACCCCCTCAACCCAGTTGTCTCACAGGCTCCCCCTCCCGGCATCCCCGCTCTTTTCCGATGGAATACTGGGTGGCGGCCAGCGGGCCGTCCTCGACCATCGGCCATTAAGCGTTACTCCCATCTGCGTGGCCCACGTCAGCGCGCGTCGGGTTCGCCTTGCCACCGCTGTTCGGCATAAGAGTGCACGAAGTAGAAACCTCGGTCGGCGTCAGGCCCTCGAAAGTATCGTTCGCTGGCCTCTGCGCCAACTGAATACCTCCACCTACTTGTCCCGCCTCATTTTTCTTTGATCACCTTCTCACTCCCTCCTTTCACTTCTCTCTTCCACTGCCCTCAGCCCTTGGTTTCCTCCAACGCCGAACTCGACACCGCGGGGCGAAGCAAAATCCGCATGCGACGCACACACCCAGCAGCACCGGTCGCCCGCGCGACCGCTCGGTGATGACTCGCTCGCCGGCTATCCCTCCCCCCGCAGGCCGGTCATGCACGCCTCGAAGGCCGCCGACGCCCTGCACCACTAACCCGTCGGCGACCGCGGGCGGCCCCGAGTTCACCGTCACATCGACCGATTCACCGACTCGCTGGCGCCGTTGCGCCGAACGAGTTGCCTAACACGTAGTCCAAAACCACAACGGATTTGGCCCTCACAGGGTCCTTTTGTGGACGCACGCCCGACACTCGCGGATCGATCAGTCGACCGCTTGACGCAACGCCCTGGCGACGCCTTTACTGGGCCTCGGTGATGTGGTGCGGGTCGCGACCCATAGAGGAAACCGGACATGAGCGCGATGCGGGCATTGGTTCCCGGGTCTCGAATACTGCCGTTTTTGACACACGGTGTGATACTGCACGGTGCTGCCGCAATCGTTGTGTGCCGCAGGTGATCCGGTTCACCGTGTGCACGGCAGTAGGGCGGCCGGAGACATTCGACCACGGCGTGTGCCAACGTCTCGTCCATCGGGATGAAGGCGTCGCCCGACCGCGAATGCCCTTCTTGTCGCCGATGGCCTGCCCCCGCGCTTGACCGAGCACGATCGCGTGTCCTCGATGGTGTGATGCGCTTCGATCTCGACATCGCCCGCTTGGCTGGCTCGCACGGACAGATCGAAGCGTGCGTGTCTGCCCAGCGCGGTCAGCATGTGGTCGTAGAACGGCACACCGGTGTCGACAGTGGACGTCTCCCTTGCCGTCGAGTTGAGCCTCTACTAACGTTGTCGGATTCTTTTTGGGTGGTGGCGCTCAACCGTGCGCGGCGACCGGCGGCATGACGCTCCTAAGGCTGGCTAATTCGCGGTGGCGGCTAAGAACGTTGCGCTGGCGCCAACAATGCGGTCGGTCTCGCGGCCATTCCCGTCGTCGCGCGCATTATCCTGATCCCCCACGTCGCGGATCCGGATGCGGCGTCCAGTAACGCTTCCAGGTGCCACGGCGCGTCGGCGAATCGCCCAAACAACACAAAGTGCGTCGCTCGGAACTACCTTAAAACCCATGCCCTCAACGCCGCTGTCACCCAGGTCGCGTTCCGGCGATCAGCGTCCGCAACGCCCCAGCGTGTCGTCGGCGTGCGCAGTGCCGCCCCGGCGGCGGCCTGTGGTGATCGAGGACAGGTGATACGGCATCCCGCACCAACAGCATCGCCTCGATCAAGCGCCGGGGTGGCGATCAGGTAGCCCAGCCGACCACCTGGCGAAGGCGACCTCCTTGCTCATGGTGCTGTGCACGACGAGGCTTGATCGGATCCCCTCGACCAACGCGAACCGCGCTGGGCCCGAGTAGAATGCGCCATTAGGCTCGTCGACGATCAGGATCTCCCGGGGTCGCATCCGCAGCCGCCGCAGGTCGGGCAGGCGAAAACACTCTGCCCCGACGGGGTTGTTGGGGCGGCGACGAAACACTACTTCGGTGCACGGTCGGCGATGGCCGCCAACTTCGCCTCGACTTCAAGGCTGAAGTCCGCGGCGCGCCCCTTCTGGACTCCCTCGGTGTGCGTGCCGTCGGAGATGATCGGATTCATTGCAATACGACTGGGCGAACCCGATCGCGCTACGGGCCCCGGTCGCACCGAAGGCCTGCAGTAACTGCTGCAGAATCCCATCGGAAAATCGTTGGAAAACCCGTTTTGTGCAAGGAAGCCCAAAGTTTTTCACCACCCCCAGCTGGACCCCGGTCTGCACGCTGAATAAGCGGCCAGGTCCGTGCGCAGGGGCCACCGCGTCGCGGATCGGGGTAGCGGGGCAGGTCGACGGGCCGCTTCGCGCACTGATGAACGGGACGGCGTCCGTCCAGCGCTTGGTGGGCGGGTGCGGGTTTCTCGTTGGTGTTCAGCCGCCACCGGAACCGCCAAGCTGCGCGCGCCGTAGGGTCGATGTGCGCGCAAGTCGTCGCGCACGGCAGCGCGTCGAAGCGCTGGGTGTTTGATCATCGCTCGAAACCTTCGCCGCACCGCTTCACAACCGTGCGCGGGCAGTCTTCGCCTGCTAACTTAACCACGTGTCCCGAAACAATCTTTCAGGCGGGCCTCGGTGTAGTCCGACGATTTTGATGCCGCGCAGAAGGTCTGCACCGAAAGGCCAGGAGTGCCGGGCACTGCCCGCCGTCGGCAGCACGTTGTTGGAGCCGGCCGCATTAGTGCCTAGGCCTGACCCGGCGCGTACGCGCGCGACGAAGATGGGCGCCCGTCCGGTGGATTTTGCGCTTCAACCCGAATCCGCCTCGGCGGTCTGGATCTCGAGGTGTTCGGCGGGTAGGCATTGACGGTGCGGATACCGGCGTCGATGGTCGTCGACCAGAATGATCGCCGACTGTCGCCCCGGCGAGCGCTGTTGTCAACCCGCTGGCGTGCACGGTGGTCCGACAGCTGGGCGGCCCACTCGTTGTCGACGGCTCGGCCAGGTCGCGCTCGGTGTCACCAGCACGCTGGCGGCCATTTCGTCGTGTTCGGCCTGGCTGATCAAAATCGGCGGCCACATGCGCGGGTGTGCGGGTTTATCGCCATGATGGCACATCTCGGTTGGACCTGCTTCGCGGCGTCTAATGCCGACTCGGCGAGCGGCAGGCCTTTGGCAGCGGTGACGTAGATGTGCCGTAGCCCGGTGATCATGTCGACGGTGACATCTCGTGCCGTCGGTGCGGTTCCGCGTAGGCCAGCATCCGCCACCGCCTGCGCGCCGCCGCCGCCCACAAGGAGCTCTTTCTTGACGCGATTCAATGCTGGCTTCTTCCATTATCTTCTGTGCTCATTCCCTGAAAACCCTGTCCCTTTTTATTTTCCCTTCGTCTTTCTGACCCCCACCATCTATCCCACAAGTACCTGCGGTTCTCCCTCGGCCTTCATCCTACTTTACTTCCCCAGCTCTTTGACTTTTACCGACGTGCGTTGCCGCCCCGCACTACAGCCCGAAGCCGCTCGTACGGGGACCACCGCTCGTGACTGTAGGGCGCCCGGCCCAGCGTCGTCGTGTAGTCGCTCGGCGCTATCGCATTCCGGCGCGGGTGCGTTCGATCATCGGCGACTTTCCATTGGCGACGCGACGTCGCGGTCCAGGCCGGCCAGCGCGGCCATCAAACTGCGTCTTTCACTCCCGGACTGTTCCGGCTGTCCTCACGTCCTTCAAACTATTCCTCCGAACTCTCCCCTCGCTTCTGGTCCTCGCCCCCTCTCCATCCCACCTCCTCCGACATCTTTTCTCGACCACCTCCTATCCTCTGCTTCATCTTCTTCGCCTTCTCCTCTCTTCACCTCGTCCGCCCGCCAGCCGAGCGTCCGACACTCCTCGCCTCGCAAGGGCTATCGCGCTATCCACGTTCACATCTACCATTATCCCAGAGAAGAGCAACTGCATATCGGACCGTACAGTTACCGCCACCAACCCGAAAACGGAGCCGCCCATGGTCCGCCAAGGACCATCCCACAACAGCCCGGCGTCCGATTATCGTTCCGCCCTGGTTCGAGCCTTCCAAATCAATTACTTCAGAACCGCGGCTGTTAAGCCGATCGCGCGCTACCTTCCGACGTTCTCGTGATCAAGCACCGTGGCCGCAATCGGCAAGCAATACGATACCATCGTGACCGCGTAGCCGCACAGGCAACGTGCTGGCCATCGGGACTGGCCCACGGCAAACCCGTTGGGTGAAGAACGTGCTGGCGGACCACGAAGGGCAGCCCCCTTGCCGTCGCTGGCCGGCGGTCAGGGACCCGTGGGTTGGTATGTGGACGTCCTTGCGGAGAAAGTGCACGTCGGCCTTCAACCGGACCGGCCGCCAGCACTTTCTTCACCCAATCGGTTTTGTTGGCCGTGGGCCAGCCCGATGGCCAGCACGTTGCTTTGCGGTACGGCGGGTCACGATGGTCCCCTCGTATGCTTGCCGGGATGTGCCGGCCACGGTGCTTGATCCACCTGAGAACTCGGAGGTAGCGCGCGATCGGCTGACCGCCGGGTTGAAGTACTTGATTTGGAAGCGCTCGAACCATGGCCGTGAAAGATCATCGGGACGCCCGGGGCGTTGTTGGATGGGTCCGTTGCGACATGGCGGTCTCCGTTTTTTCGGGTTGTGCGGTCCATGTAGGTCCGATTTCAGTTGCTCTTCTCTGGGATACGGTCCGATGTGAACGTGATAGCGCGTATAGACCTGCGAGGCGAGGAGCTGTCGGCCGCTCGGCTGCGGGCGGCGATGCCGCGCGGGCGGAGTGACTTAGATGCCGCGCTGACCGTCGGGCGCCCGATGTGGCGGTGCTGAGCGGTGCGGCGGAAGCCGCGCGAGTTCGGCGAATCGTTTGACGGAGTGCGGCCGCCGACCGTCCGGGTGCCCGCCTCCGATTTGGATGCCGCGCTGGCCGGCTGGACCGCGACGTTCCGCGTCCACTGGCTTCGCGATCGAACGCACCCGCGCCGCCGTTCATGCGATCAGCGCCGAGCCGACTCCAGACTACGCTGGGCCCGGGCGCTACCACCGTCACCGGCGGTGGCCCCGTCGAGCGGGTCGGGCTGTATGTGCCGGCGGCAACGCCGTGTACCCGCCCTCTTGGTGATGAACGTGGGTGCCGGCGCGGGCCTGCCGGTGTGGGCCTCGCTTGGTGGTGGTCGCCCGCCGCAGGCGCAATCCCAGGCGCGGTTTTTCAGGGCCTTCCGCCCCCTAAGATCCTTGCCGGCCGCCCGCATGATGTTCTCGGCGTCGACGAAGTGGTGGGCGGTCGGCGGCGTCGTCAGGCGGTGGGCGCTGCTGGCCTACGGCGTAACCTACACCACGAGCAACAACCGCGCTGGTCCCGGTCGACCTGATCACCGGTCACGCAACATCCTACGTCACCGCTGCCAAACGCTCTGCCGCTCCGAGTCCGGCATCGCAACGCCGAAGCATGTCAACCGAGATTCCATCCTGGGCCGATAACAAACACCGCACACGCCCGCGCATGTGGCCGGCAGATTTGATCACCAGGCCGAACACGACGAAATTGGCCTGGCCAGCGTGCTGGTTGACACCGAGCTGCCGACCGGGCCTATGCCGTCCGACACCGAGCTGCCGCCCAGCTGGTCGACCACCGTGCAACCGCCAGCGGGTTGACCACAGCGCTCGCCGGGCGACAGTCGGCGATCATTCTGGTCGACGACATCGACGCCGGTAATCCGCCCGTCATGCACTAGCCGCCGAACCCTCTCGAGATCCAGACCGCCGAGGCGGATCGGTTTGCAAGCGCAAATCCACTCGGCCGGCGGCCTCCTTCGTCGGCGCGTACTCGCCGGTCAGCCTCGGCGACTACTGCCCGGGCTTCCAACCCGTGCTTGCGACGGCCGGGCAGTGCCGGCAACTCCAGTTGCCTTTCCGGTGCAGACGCTTTCTTTCTTTCTTCGCGGGCATCCACATCTCGACTACACCGAGGCCGCCCTGAAAGATGTTTTCCGTGACACGTGGTTACGTTGCCACGGCCGAAGACCTGCCCGCGCACGGTGAAAGCGTTGGCTGCGAATTCGAAGCGTATGATCAACACCCAGCGCTCGCCGGCGCTGGCCGCTGCGCGACGACTTGCCGCGGCAAATCGCCCTACGCGCGCCGCAGCTGGCGGTTCGTTGGCGTGCTGGAACACCAACGAGAACCCCGCACCCGCCCACCAAGGCGCTGTCGACGACCGTCCGTCGCCTCCGTGCGCGGAAGCGGGCCGCGACCTGCAACCGCTACCACCCCGACGGACGCGTGGCCCTGCGCACGGCCTGGCCGCTTATCTCAGCGTGCATACCGTGTCCAGCTGGGGGTGAAAAAAAACCTTTGTGCTGCAAACGGTTCCAACGAGATTCTGGCAGCAGTTACTCTGCAGGCTCTTCGGTGGACGCGGGCGTAGCGCGATCGTGTTCGTCCCGTCGTTTCAATTTCAATGCATCCTAGCATCTCCGACGGACGCACACGAGTGGGTCCAGAAAGGTGCGCGCCGCGGACTTCAGCCTTGGACGTCGAGGCCGGCCGTGCGGCCATCGCCGACCGTCACCCGACGTAGTGTTTCGTCGCCAGCCCCAACAACCCGGTCGGGGCGAGTGTTTCGGCTGCCCGCCCTGCTGCCGGCGCTGGATTGCCGGGGGGGAAAAAAAAAAAAAAAACGCCCGTGATCCTGATCGTCGACGAAGCCTATGGCGAATCCTCCTTCGGCGGCCCAGCGCTGTCTCGTTTGGTCGAGAGTATCCGATCAAGCTCGTCGTGACCCGCACCATGAGCAAGGCCGTTCGCCTTCGCCGTGGTCGGCCTGGGCTACTGATCGCCACCCCGCGCTGATCGAGGCCGATGCTGTTGTGGCGGGCTGCCGTATCCACCTGTCTCGATCAGCACAGGCCGCCGCCGGGCGGCACTGTGCACTCCGACGACACGCTGGGCACGTTGCGACGCCCTGATCTGCCGAACGCGAACGGGTGACAGCGGCGTTGAGCGCATGGGTTTGTCAGTCGTTCCGAGCGACGCCAACTTTGTGTGTTTGGGCGATTCGCCGACGCTCCGGGCACCTGGCAGCGTTACCTGGAAGCCGGCATCCTGATCCGCGAACGTGGGGAGCCCAGGATATCTGCGCGCTAAACGACGGGACTGGCCGCGGAGAAAGCGCGTTGTTGGCGGCCAGCGCACGTCTTGCCGCCACCGAATTAGCCAAGCCGTTAGGAAGCGTCATGACCGCCGTCGCAGCGCACGCGTGATCGCACCACCAGAATCCGACATCGCGTCCGATCTCAACCTCGACGGCACGGGAGACGTCCACGCGACACCGGTGTGCCGTTCTACGACCACATGCTGACCGCCTGGGCAGTCCACGCCAGCTTCGATCTGTCCGTGCGAGCCAAGGGCGATGTCGAGATCGAACGCATCACACCCATCGAGGACACCTCGATCGGGCTCGTTCAAGCGCTGGGGCATGGCCCCCCTCGGCGACAAGAAGGGCCATTCGCCGTCCGGCGACTCCTTCATTCACGATGGACGAGACTTGGCAACACCCGTGGTCCGATGTCTCCGCCGGCCCTACTGCGTGCCCACCGGTGACCGGAATCCCTTCGGCACACGACGTTTGCCGGCGCACCTGCCGTATCACACCGTGGTCAACCGGACGTATTCGAGACGCTGGCGAACATTCCTCCGCATCGCGCTGCATGTCCGCGTCCTCTATGGTCGCGAACCGCGCACACATCACCGAGGCCCATTACACAACCGTCGCCCCCGGGCGTTTTGCGTCAGCGGTCGAGAATCGATCCGAGAGTGTCGGGCTGCCGTCCACCAAAGGCCCCCTGGGAGGGCCAAATCCGTTGTGGTTTTGGACTACGGTTCAGGCTAACCTTCGTTTCGCGCAACGTGCGCTGCAGCGATTCGGTGCATCGGTCGATGTGACCGGCCTGACCTCGGTGCCGCCGCGGGTCGCCGACGGGTTAGTGGTGCGGGCGTCGCCGCCTTCGAGGCGTGCATGACCGGCCTGCGGGGGATAGCCGGCGAGCGGAGCATCACCGAGCGTGTCGCCGCCGGGCGACCGGTGCTTGGTGTGTTCGTCCGGCATGCAGATTTTTGTTCGCCCGCGGTGTCGATTCGGCTTGGTAAACCAGGGCTGCGGGCAGTGGGCCTGCGCCGTGACCCGGCTGGATGCGCCGGTGATCCCGCACATGGGCGGGAACGTGTTGGCGGGTGCCCGGGCAGCGGCGCTGTTCGAGGGCCTGGACGCGACGCGCGGTTCTACTTCTGGACATCTTATTTCCGCCCCAGCGGTGGCAAGGCGAACCCGCACGCGCTGCTACGTGGGCCACGCATGGGGGTACCGTTCCTGGCCTCCTGCCGCGGTCGAGGACGGCCCGCTGGCCGCCACCCCATTTCCATCCGGAATAAGAGCGGGGATGCCGGGGCGGCCGTGCTGGAGCAACTGGGTTGAGGGGTTATGACGTTTCCGTTGATTTTGTTGCCCGCGTCCGATGTGTCGAGGGTCGGGCGGTGCGATTGTGGCAGGGCCTGGCCGGCAGTGAAACCGAGTACGGCTCAGCGCTGGACGCCGCGCTGGCTTGGCAACTGACGTGCGCCGACTTGGGTGCATCTGGTCGACCATCGACTCGGGCGTTCGGCCGCCGGGTCGGTCGTGACTCTGGCCGAGGCGTGGGCAACTCGGACGTAACAG
>Ga0179591_1215914_pt1 | contig 16401 bp, 26 predicted proteins | sample CZOMad2_1_08_16f_FD_182891 | JGI IMG/M metagenome (GOLD analysis project Ga0179591, IMG submission 182891) | Vadose zone soil fungal communities from Angelo Coast Range Reserve, California, USA - CZOMad2_1_08_16fungal (PacBio error correction) | ecosystem: Environmental > Terrestrial > Soil >...
ACCCTTCCTAACACCGGAGACAAATCATCAGGCCGGAGGGGACCAGTCCTCGTGTGACCGGACCCCGAAACGAACTTGATTAAAACCAAAGGGGAAAAGACCTTTGGAAAAAAACCGAAAAGAGTGAAGTTGCAAAACATTGAAGAGTCGCGGTGACCGCCAGATCGTTGGACGGAATCAGGGCCAGACACGGACCGGGCAAAATGGGGACGAGGGGGAAAAAAAAGCTAAACCATTAATAACTCCGTTCTCGCGCGAAGGTGTAACGTTGTCAGGAAGCCACATGAAGGGGAAAAAACTGAAAGGACGGGGACACCTATAGGGAAACGGAAGGAAAACCTCGGCCACGCCGCGTGCGTATGGGAGAGCAGGGGACATAAGTCAGAGTTTAGGAAAAAAAACGATTAAATCCAGGACGCGTTGGAAAGGGGGGGTCAGAACGGCAAAGGCCAAGACATCTTCGCCAGCAAAAAAAGCAATTTGGGGTTAGAGGGGATGAATGGAAAAGACAAAACTCGAAACGAAAAGGTTTGGGAAGGGGAACGGACTTTAACCCATCCTCACCTAGGCGGAAGGCCGACAGAAAAGAGATGTCACGACGATCCCGAAAGACTTCGGAGGAAAAAGTTCCTCAAAAAGGGCATGCACCAACACTATTGGAAGAGGAAAAATTAAGCCTAAATGGAGGGAGCACAAGAAGGGAAACTGTGTCCGCTTTTTCTCACGAAAAAGCGAATGGGGAGGGAAAAAGAAGAGCGTAGCCCATCGAAGATGAAAACGGAACAAGCGCACAGGGAAGGGAGACCATAAGAAAGCCATTATACGTCATGCTGACAACAGAGGGAAGAGCCACAACATACAGGTACACGGGGGGAAAATGGACTGTTCTTAAAAATTTACCAGCTGTTCTATTAACAAACTAGAAGGAGGAAGAAATCACTAAAAAAAAAAAATCGCTCGAAAGTACCCTGTGCATCACAAATCCGGGAAAAAAGGGCAACCAGGATTCAAAGGATCCCGCGACCAGACCCAAAGAAACACGGAAGGTCTGATTTAGGGAAAGCATGTGCGATGAGTCAACAAAAAAAAATGAGGTTCCGACCTAAAAAGGTTTGCCTCAGGGAAAGAGGGACTAAGGGGGAAGCGGGGGAGAGAAAAAGGACCGGCCTTGCGCGCAGATACTCACCTTGAAGCGCAGGGAGAGCAGCGGCAAGAAATGCAACCGGAAGGCTAAATAGAAAAGAAAAACCTAGAAAAAAAAGGGGTTTTCTAACATCCTCGGATAGAGGAAGAATGAAACGGCAGTTTCACCAATCAGGAAAAGGAAAAGCAGTCAACTGGCGGAGAAGGGCCGACAAAAAAGCGGAGAAAAGAATGGAGAAAAAGGGTTCCGCCGAACGCCAGCTCCAGACAGCCAGACATGCGGGAAGGGGAAAGCTCATATTCGAGTGGCCTTAGTGGGAAAGGAAAATCAAAAAGCGAAGGGGGTCGACGATTTCAGGAAAAAAAAGGACACAAAAAAGGAAAAAAAAAAAAGTCCTCCAAAAACCGCGAAGCAACAAAAGGTATTCATAGGGTAATCAAATCCTTGAACTGCAAAATGGATTACGGGGTTATTGATCAAAGGAACCAAACCGCGGTGTGATGGAGGCGAAGGGGGGAAAAAAGGTACAATCAGAACCCGGGGTCGACCCCACCAGCGAAAAGAAGACTGAAGACAAAAAGTACCGAAAAAAATCCACAAAAGAAAAAGAACGAGGGACCTCCCACCTTTGGCAGGCCCGATTTGAATGTATCGATAGAGAAGTATAATGTCGGAGGAAAAGGCACAAGAAAGCGCCGTGGGGAGGCCACAGTTCAACTGCTAAGAGGGGGGGACGAAAAGGGACGTCAACAAAAACGAGACAGGGGGGAGGAGTGTGGGGACGTGCAAAAAAGAAAAAAAGAAGGATCGCAGTGAGGTTGATCTATCTTAGAATCCTCGAGGACCAGCAAAAAGGGAAAAGGGGGACGGCGGTTTGGGGGGAAAGCAGAAGGGAGGGTAAAAAGGTTGAAAGTCTCTGGGAGGGCCAACCCCTGGGAAACCGGCCGTAGGGGACAGCAGATAGTATCGGGTGAAAAATTTTGGGGGAGAGTATCCGTGGGTTCAAAAAATGTGGGGAGACCAAAAAGAGGGAACACATTAAAGGAAATAGTCGATTAACTTACAACCGCAACGCAAAGCGCTAAATAGCCTGCAGGGAGACCACCCCATAAAGACCATAGGCCGAAACTCGGTTCAACCCCCCAACAAAGGAAGCAAAAAAGGGAGTGTTTGGGTGAAGCTTGGGGATGGGGTAATGATTGGAAAAACCAAGTTCTGGGCGGAGGGGAAAGATCGGACCCTGTCAGTTTTTTTGGGGTTAGAGTTCCGCAAATGGGGAAAACTCAACGACAAAGTCAGGAAAGGTTACCAACTGTCAATTACGAACGATTCCCAGGCTGGAGGGTCCAAGAGAAACCGGAAATGGGTCTTGCTGGTTTCTGTCGCCGAGCGGCGAAATAGCGGTGCTAAAATAGCGCCTAAATAGAAAAAAGTGCAAATTGCGAAAAGAAGAGAAGGGTGGAATACCCTCGGAAGGAAAAAAGGACGGAGGGCGAGGTTGTTTGGAAACCAAATAAAGCGATCCCACTTACGGGGTGGGGGGTCGGGTGGAACACCGGAAAAAAGTGCCCCTCCGACGGGACCACAAACGCATCATGACCCCTCAAAACAAGGGGATGAAGAGAGAGTTGACGTCAGTGGGAGGCAAGGGGCGTGGGAAAGGGTCTCCGCTGGGACAAAAATAAACCACACAAAGAAACGCGGGGGAGCGTCCGAGCAGAAAGGTGGCGCCAGGTCACGTGATAGAGGATTCACAAGATATTCCGAGCCCTAACAAATGGCAAAAACACGTGGGGATGCAATCGGGGAGGAAGAAAAAGAAAACCTATAGAAGTCGAATCTCTCTCGTGCGAAAAACCCAAAGCAGACCACTTTCTATACTGGGTGGGGTTGAACTGGGACAACGGATCGAACTTAACTGCGAGGGAAAAAGAGAAGTCCGCGGCCCCCCGGACACTCTCAACCCCAACACCGGAACTAATATACTGAAGAAGGTAGCATCAAAACCTCACAAAAACCATCACGACACCGAGCAGTCCTTCCACAAGCAAAGAAAAATTCGGCAACGGGTTTCGCCCCGAAATGTGGTTCTGAACGGGGAACGGGCAGCGGGAGGGAATTGGTTCACGAGGAAACTCCGGAAGTGTTGCAGAAAAATGCGAAAAAAATCCAGTAGGGGCCATAGGATCCCTATAGTTTGACAGGTGAGGCGCGCCCAAACAAGGTAAAGGTTGTCAACAGGGAAAGTCCCCACGCCACCGGCTGCTCATGTGCTTAGGTCCAGGGGGTCGAAAGAGGGGTAAAACAAGAAGAAGCAACACAACTCAAAAGTAAAAAAAGGGAAATCGCACCAATGTCCGTGCGTCCAAATACACCCCTAGGTTCTGAGAGCAGAAGGGTACAAAGAGCATGGAGGTCAATCTTGAGACCCTACGACTAAACGGCGGAGTACGGCACGAAACGCCAAACCTGCCAAGGGGCAACGAGGGGGCAGAGGGCGGGGCGGTGTTGTACAGGATGGCGAGAACGACAAGGCGAGAAAGGTTCGACAAGAAAAGAAGAAAGCAACCGAATCACCGCTAATAAAGACACGGCTCAGGGAAAATACGCTCTATAAAAGCGAATCGGCGGGGGGGGTTAATTTCTAGAAAGTGGGGTAGAAAACCGTGAGGGTTTTTTTTTAGGGGGGGGGGGGGCCGCCCCACGACTACTCCGCGCCGTCGTAGACGACAAACGACGAGATTGCGGCAGAAGTACCACAGCCGTGGCGAAAGATCGGGGCAAAGGGGCCGCCATGCAGTGCCGACACAGGGGCTCATTGGCCAAACTAAAAGAAGGGGGAGAAATCCTCCTTAGATGGCACAACGGAAAAACACGGAAAAAGAAGTGGGGACGCGTGAAGACTCAGCAGATGTCGTCCAAGAAAGGAAACGCCGAAGTAGTGCTATCGATGAAGGGCAAGAGGCATTGAGCAAAAAACGCGCCGTGCTCATCAGCAAAGAAAGGCGCGGACGGCGGCTTAACTGCCAGACAGGAACGCCAAAGAACCGAAATGCTCCTGACCAAGGAACGCGTGCCAGGAAGCCACATGGGACCTACCATTTTATCCAATACGGGGGAAAGTGGGGTGGGGGCGAACAAAGCGCAAAAAAAAAAAGCCAGGTCATTGCTAAAAAAACAACGTGAAGGAACGGGGCGGCCGAGCAGGAATCCTTCGAAGAGAAACGCGGTTCAGACAAAAAAGCTATTGCTGCCGCAATCCCGGAGGAAAGACGGCATCCACAGCGGCGCAGGACAGAGAAAAAAAAAAAAATCCCAACCGGTCCGCACAAAGGGCCTAACAAAAGAACATTAATTGGGAACGCCATACAACCTACGTCTAAATCGTGGAAAAAACCGAATGCAAACTGGAAAAAGCGCAGTGCGGCAAAAAGAAGGCGCGGAGGGAGAAAGCAGACCGGGAAGGATTCCTTAGCACCGAGTGGCAATTCGAGATGGCAAAAAAAGGACCATTAAGCACCACACCGATTAATCAGAAGAGAGTTGTCCGGTGGTAAAAAGAAATACGACCAAAAAAATTCCAAGGGAAGAGGTTTCGCACATTCTCGTTTGCAAAAGAAAAGTCAGGGGTAGTCTTCCACTGGCAAGGAAGTGCTGAAAAGAAGCAGTAGCGCAAGTCAAATCGTAACAGCAACGCCATCTTGAAAGGAGGAAATCGCCAACTATCAGGAGAAAGCCGCGGGGAAAAAAGGAAGACTGCGTTATTTTTCAAGGGCTAGTGAATACCAGGGTGGGCGGTGTTTTCAAACAAAAAAAAAAAGGGTTTCGGAGTCCCCTACTTCCTTCGCTCCAATCTGATCGCCGGGATGTGGGAAAGAAATAGATCATCGTATAGTTCTAATCAGCCCGGGGCTAACAATAAAAAGAGTTCCGTGGCCACACGGGCCAGGTGGGAGGGGGATCGGAAACCGGGAGAGGCCGCCGAACGAATTCAACAGGAGGGGGGGCAAGCGGGCTATTTATATAACCTGGGAGCAAAAAAAACGAAAGAGGAAGTTCCGGTGTGTGAAGGGTAACGAAACGAGCCCTTAAAGCCAAAAAAAAGAATGAATGCACCCCTCATCCGGAAAGTTTAGACGATCCAACGGGTGATTGGCGCAAGGAAGATGGATACATAAGCCGGCACCCGAAAAGGGAGAAGAAGTTGCAGGGGGGACCAACCTGGACGAGGCTACTGAGGAAAAAAAGTTTGCCTTCGTTTGTAAACATCAGGGGGGGTGGAGGGGCGCCGCGGTAGCAGGCGAGCAAGCCCGATGAAAGGTTCATCTGTGACCCCAACGCAGAAAGAAAGAACAGGGCGACCACACGAGCATTGCACAGTGGAAAATTTTTCCCCGCCTTTGGACAGTGAGGAAAGGAGGGAGATAGCGGACTAGCATAATCAGGAAAAAATCCCAACGAACCTACTCAACAAGGGAGCAGACCAGACGATCATAAAAGACTGAAGGAGATCGAATCAAACACAGGAATTTGAGGAAAAGAGAAAAAAAACTTCGTCGGGATGGGGTGGGAGGGAAAGGGGAATCTGGTTTGTGTGAGGATCCCGAGTAGGGGTGGGGAAGGAGAATACCCAGACGTTCGATTTGCCGCTGTCCCGGGAACAGTAAAGCACGCAATATCAAGCTAAATGGGCAAAGGGGAAAACTGGCAAAAGACAGACATTGAGAATGGGGGTCTGCCCTTTATTACCGATTGGTCAGAGGGAAAAGGTTTGTCGCAAGAGGGCTCAACCCTTGTTTTCTGAGGGAGCGCCCGAAACCAATGAAAAAGGCCAAAAGAAACCAGATGGCCACACCAGAACGCACTTGGGAACAAAAAAAGAGAGCCTCAAGTTGCACCAGCAAAAGAGACCGCAAACACGCCCCTGTAATGAAAGAAAAAAAGGTGGACTCAAGGGAAGTGGCAGCCCAATGGAAACGTGTTTTGGGAGTTTCCACAAGGAGTTAGTGCAGGAATTGGGTTACGGGCGCAATTTTCAGGAAACGTCATAGAACGAACCTACGCAGAAAAAACATCCCAGGCAGGGTTCACTCAGCTATCGAAAAAGAGGGAGAGTGCCGCAGAAAAATAGACAGCTTCGAGAGAAAGAAAGACAACGAAACGCAAGTCAGAGATTCCCGGCCGCTTACACAGGACTTATCCACAAAAAACAGGGAAGACTCAGGACAACAGGACTAACAGCATAGAACGAGAATTGGGCGCAGTCGGGGAGAGAAAAGAGAGCAGTCAATTTATGAATAAAGAAATCAAAGGGCACGCTGTGCGCACAGGAAAAGAAAAAGATACACAAACCTTGCGGAACAAGAAGAAGAAGAGGTGTACCCCGGAAAAGCGCCGTGAAATCAAAAAAAGGTCTTGCACTTTTGAGAAAAATGCAAAAACCTGGTTGCGCATATCACTTGAGAAAAAAAAAGGCGGGCCAACTCCGAGAGGGAGGAAAGAAAGAAAAACCGAATTGTAGTACCATCGGGGGGGGGAACGAGAAAGGTTGCAAGGGCGAGAACAAACCCCGTTGTGGAGGATAGTGGGGACATAAGTGGGGAGATCCGATCAAAATGACTTCCGTGACAAGAAGCGGGACAACTGGGAACACCAAACAGACTCAACTAAAGACCCTCGTTAATCAAAAAAAAGAAGGAAAAAAAAAGGAGTGTCCCAAGAGGGGGATACCAAAAAGGATGAAGACGGAAGCAATCCGGGGCAAGAGGAGACTAAGTGGCAATGGGGATGGGGATCAAACTGCCTGCAAACAAAAGAGGAACCATAACCCTGCAACACTTCGCTCCCAAAAAAGAAAAAACGAATTGGTGATGAGGAGAAATGAAAGAATCCAACCAGAGAAAAAAAGGACTGTTTACGGAAAAAAAAAAAGAGTGTTCTCCGCCTTTGGGTAGAAACAGAACTTAAAAAACGCACAACCACCCCAACAAGGACAAGAGTTGGGTCCCTAAAACATGAGACGCGGTCCCAAAAAAAAAATCCTCATAAAGGAAATTGGAGAGCTCAAGGGTCAAACCAAAAAACCACGAATGCAAGAAGAGGCACGTCCGTATTGTCAGTGTCCCGAGGTCAGCGAAGGCAAATTCGCAGAAATGAAAGGACAACTGCGGCCGAGGGCGCGGTTTGTGTGGCAACGAAAAGCGCTAAAGGGCAGGGGTCATAAAAGGTGGGAAAAAAGCCCGAATAGCCCGTGTGAGGGTGTCGGCATAAAGACAACTCGCACAGTTTTTATGGGGGTACAAACGCCCTAAAGTCAACAACCTCAAGCCGGGGAGGGGAGAAATGTCTACTCCAGAACAGAGAAACCCCGCCCAATGTGACTCGTACCATTCAAGGGGATTTAAAGCTTGTAGAGGAGAGAAGAGGAATCTCAACCCAAAGAAGAAATCACAACTTTCCCTAAAAAGAAAGAAGGGAAATACAGTGGCGACTTTTATGCACCAGAGGAAAAAATTTCCCAAGTCAAAAAAGGGGAAAAAAAAAACGGGGACTTCGTGAAGATATTGTTCAAGATAGAAAAAATCGGGGTGAGGTAATAAAGGGTCACCTGGCGTTCCCGGAAAAAAGCCGTTACCTATAGTCCAAGGGAAGAGGCGTGGAGAGCGCGGTTGGAAACAGTGGGGAACCGCAGAGAGGAATACCTATAGCAAAGGTTTCCGGAAAAGAAGACCGAAAAAACAGTGAACTCATCGCCGAGGGGACGATCGGCCTCAAGGATGTGGAAAACTCCGAGAATTGCAAAGAAGGGGCCCTTACCCTTCTAACAGGGCACACCAAAGAGGAAAAACTCCCTTTTTCTTAATCGAGTAAGGTTGAACAAGCGGGCGGCCGATACTCACTTAGTGGGGAAATCCTTCTGTCTTAACCGATCAGGGGATCGAAAACCAAAGGCCGAAAGTGTAAGGAAAAAATTTCATGTGGAAGCCGGCCAGTCCCCAGAGACTCCCAACTAACAACACTGAAACTGAGAGGACGGGGGTTCTCAAAAGAACCGTTGTCGGAAGGAGGGGGAAAAATATCTACGCCGAAAACCCAAGTTCGATAGGGGGAATAGGAGGAAAAAAAACCAAAAAAAAAAGATTACATCTTTTGAAAAAGAGGTCCCAAACCAACTTAACGCCACAAAAAAGGACCACACTCCCTAGTCAGGATTACTCTTTAAGAAGAAGCGAACGGTAAAGAAGAAGGATGGTCTGGAAAAAAAGCGCTTGTTAGTTCTCTGGAAAAGGGGGACCTGCTAGCAAGGGTTTGCATCGAAACCAAGGAAACCCCGACAATCAACGCACAGCAAGGCCCGCAGCGCCTCGGAGGAAGGTTTGGGAAGGGCCACCGATTGTGAAAGACGTCAAAACAAAAAAAAAAGTCATAGAGACCTGGAGGATAAAGAAAAGTGGGACTGACAGTTCCTTGGGAAAGAGACACGCTTACAAAAAAAGAGAAAACGATACGGTTGGAGGATTGGGTTTCAAGGGGGGGACGAGCCAAACGAATAAGTGCAACACACAGAACGAACCAGAGTTCAAAAAAGGGGGGAAGAGAAAAAGCCTAACAATTATGAGCAAGTGTGTGATGAGGGGGACTTGGGGGAAACGGAAAGTGAAAAAGGCAAGGCCCTCTGGGAGATGAATGCCACCGGTCAAGTCTCGGGCCGCAAACCACAAAACAATTCCAATGGGAGAAAAAAAAGGACGCTTTGGGGAAAAAAAGACCCTATTTTACGAGGGTCCTGGAAAAAGAAAAAATGGGCGAGAAGAAAGGCCCCCCAGGAAACCAAAGTGGTAAACGATAGAGAAAGTCGGATACACCAAAAAGAAAAAGACCCGTCAGTAGAGCCTAAAAATTCATTGCCAAAAAAATGGTGTGCGCAGTTTTAGTCAAAAAAGAAGGAAGGAATGATGGCCAAGGGGAATGGAAGGGGAAAATCTTCCTATTTGGAGGGATAAGTGGTGGAACGGGACAAAGGAGGGTCTGGCTAAAATAAAAAAAACTTACATTAAAAATTTACCCTACCTTTTCAGAGGTCAAAGGAGATTTCCGCGGGCTTACACAAAACCCTGAAGCCCAGGTTGGTGAGGGCAAAATGTTGGGGCCCTTTTGGGGGAAAAGGTCTCTGGAATGGATGAGGTGGTCGCTGAGGACGGGGGGGGGCGCTAAGAAGGAACAAAAACTTGCCCAAGAAGGAAAAAGATGACTTGTTTTGAATACCCGAGGAGAGTAAAAACGAAGAAAACGCATCCAAATTGGGGGGGCAATCAAGGGGGGGTCAGCCTCCTGGACAGGGAAAAAAGACAGGGTGTTGTAGGTGTCAAAAGAGAGGGAGGGCCCCTGGAACAAGGCCCAGAAATAACTAAAAAAAAGAAGGTACTCTCAAAACAACAGAAAAGAGGGGGGGAAAGAAAACTAGAATATAGGACGAGTTTTGGCGCTAGTGCGGGGGGGCAAAGGGGGAAATGACCGACGGGGGGGAAAAGAAAACACCCGCTCCCAAAAGGGGGGATCTGTCCCGATGGGGGAAAAAGAAGAACGGGCGCAAGGGTTCCTAGAAATACTAGTAATTCACACCGAAAAGGTACATGCACCGATGGGGGAAGAAAGTTTTTCCCTGGCCGAGGGCAACAAGGAGAATGAGGAAGTGCATCAAAGGCCAACGTAAGAAAGACACAACGAGGCATCCCAAAAGGGGAAGGCCAGTTTTTACTAGGAAAATCTAAAGTCGGGGGCACTGATCGAGAGGAACAAAGGGGTAAAGCAGGCAAGGAAGAGAAAGCGTTACTCAAGAAAAAGAAAAAAAACAGGACAAGAGATCACATGTAACAGTCTCAAAATCATAGGCAAAGAAAGGGCGCGACAACGGAAGAGATACTAAATGAGAGGAAAAATGGTTCTCCCGAAGGGGAACGCCTTGACAGAGTGATCTTGATGGTGAGGAGGAATGTTCCATCGAAAGAATTTGGAAAAGGAAAAAAAAGAAAAAAAGGGTAGAAAGAAAAAAAAGGAGCATCCATTAATTTGGGAAACGGGAGAAAGGGCAGGTGGAAACAGGGGTGGGAATCAAGAGAGGCGTTTTTTACAAAAAGGACCAAACCACGCCGCACACAAGTGAGAACACATGTCTTAAGGGGGAAAGGGGAAAAGGGCGGTCCTTCGTGCAGAACAATTAAAAAAATAAAGAAGGACAAAGCTGGGAGGGAAAGAAAACCGAAGGGAACGTGAAATAAGAGGTGCGGACCATCGAGAACGACGGAAAAAGGGATCTTTCCCTCAACAGAAAGATTGAAAAAGAAAACGATGAAGAAAAAGTGAGGAGTCTGATAAACGCTTCAGTGTGAAAGAGGTACGTTATGATTTCTGACCTGGGACAAAGGGGAGAAGGAGGGCGACACCCCTGAAACCGAATATAAAAAAAGATAAAATCCCCTCGGCAGGTGGGGGTCAATAATAGAACGACTGATCCAGCCCGTAACAGGAGAGAGTGGGGGGGTTTTTGGGGACGTCGGGTCGGCGAGGGGGTTGACAAAGGGTTCCCACTCATTGGTGGGGGGGTGGCAACCCAGAGGAAAGATCTCCTCGGAGAAAAAGGTCGAAATCAAAAGAAGGGGCCTAGCGATCCAAAGAAAACTAAAACATAGGGCCAAACGAAGTTGGACTTCCAGGAGGAAAAATCGACATGATTTTCTCCCCATATCAAATCAGGGAGAAAACCAACATATTTTAATGGTAAGAGGGGGAGGGGAAGCACGCTTGAGAAAAAAGGTGAAACAGTTCCAAGTCTACACGGCGCGGCCGTTAAGAATATAAAAAAAGAGATAAAGGAAAAGGTTCTTCTATATCAAAAAGGACGGGGTTCAGAAAACTGAGGGCGGAGAGGGGGTCCCGACCTGAAAGAAGAGAAAAGAACTCCACAATCAGATTGAAAAAAAAAGAAACCAGACTGGAATTCTTCCAATTAGGGAAGAGAGAAGCATTTGATTCCAAGGAGAAGTAAAAATTATAAATATCCGCCCTGCCTTAAGTTGAACTTGGTGTTTCTTGCGGAGAAGAGAAGCATAAGACAATTGTAGAAAAAGGGAAGGTGGACCGATCACTTTTATCTATTTGGGGGGGGGGGGGGGACCGCTCTCTAAAGAACTAATCCAAAAAAGAAACCCGAATTCAAGCGGAGAAAAAGTTGGCTCGGTCACAGGGGAGGAAAAAGGAATATTAGGAAAGGCTTATAGAGAAAAGGGGGGAGAAACGAGGTCAAAAACTCCGTGAGAAAAGAAGAAAGAGGGCCCGGGATGTTTTCGACGAAGAAAAAGCAGCGCTCTTTCTTCGGCACCGAAAACGAAGGGAGAGCCAATCGGGAAAGAGAATCAGTCAATCTTATTTGCATAGGAAGAGCCATATACTTCCTGAAAGGGGGACGCCGAAATGAATAAAGGGAGTCAAGAAGGGGACCGCAAAAGTCGAATCCACGAAAAAGAAAGCAGTGATACAAGAACGGAAAGTCAAAAAAGGGGGCGTGGACTTTAACTTTAAAAACTGAAATGAAAGTGGGTGGTGAGGAAGTATGGGGAAGGCAAAACCGTGAGGGACGCACCTCAAGGACCCACAAAGAGCCTATCTCCTCGATGAGTGGGGGCAAAGACCGCGAAGATCTTTGAACCGTCTGGTGCGGAAGCCAGGAGTAAGAGACCAGGGGGGTAAAGATATCAGCAGGGGGGGCACCACAAAAAAAAAAGGGGAAGACAGTAAGTAACCATTTTATCAAAAGAAGGGGGGGAAAACTTCTGTCAGTAAACCGAGAAAGGGAGCAAGTAGCGCATTCATCGTAAACCAAGGGAAGGGGGAGGAAGAGTGACCGCGAGAAACTGGGCCAAAGGGAAAAAGTTTCGTAATAATGTTGAGAAAAAATGGAAGAAACGGGAAGGTCACGGAACGGGCAAAGGAAAAGAGTGGAGAAGTGGTTGGAAAAAAACAGTTGTGAGACTTTACCCGAACGGGCAAGGGGGAGAAAAGCAAAACAGCGAATGAGCCTGGGGGGCTGAAGAGGAAAGCATCGTCTCGCTAAAAAGAACGACTGCGCCCAAAACGAGGAGAAAAAGTCTGCAGAAAAAACCACAAGAGGAGCCACGTGGTCAAGGCAAGGATCCCGACAAAAAGAAGAAAGAGGCACCGGCCTCCTCTCAACTGGGCCGGGAATTTGAGTTTTCTCGTCGAAGAAGGGGGATCCTTTGAGCGAAACGAGAATAGATGCTTGCTAAACTGTCCCAAAGAGGAATTCCCGCCGTCGGTCTAAAGAGTAGTAAAAACAAGGAAAATTCCTTCACGAAGCACTCAACGGGTAAAAATACGGCTAACTCACAAAAAAAAGGGTTGCAAAAAGGGAAAGGAAAATAAGATCATAACTCGGGCAAGAGGCGTGGACGTCCCTTAAGAGGCGAGAAAGGAAAAAGAAAGTGAGAAACGGTTTGGAAAACTGCTGGGGGAGTGGGTTAAAGAAAACCTCAGGGAGGGAAAAGGAAGAAAGGTTTGTTCCATCTCTTTCTAACGAAAGAAAAAGTAGAAACATGAAAAACCACACTGAACCACAAAAGGGAAAGGTGCCAGATGGCCCCCCGCCAGGGACAATGCAAACGGGAAAGAAAGGATGGGAAAAAGAAAAAAGCGGAAAAAAGAATCTTGGTGACATACCAGAGAGAAGAAGAACGGGGGGGGTAAGGAAAAAACTACGTTCAAAAAAAGAATAAAAAGCAGTCCTGAGTACAGATTCTCGTCAAAAAAAAACACCCCCACACGGATTGGGGAAAAAATAGAGAGATGGAAAAAAAAAGGAAAAAAAAAAGTCGGTATGGGATTATGTCCGGTCCCGTGGCAAGGAGATTTTCGGAGATCGTCACGGGTGAAGGAAAAGACAGTGAGGGATTCTTCTCTTCCTCAAAGGGAAGGAAAATCATAAATAGAGAACTCACTGTCAGGAGGTTGAAGAGGAAAAAAGACAAGTCACATTTGCAGATGAGGGGACTGTTGGGGGGGAGTAACTAAGAAATTTGTCGGAGGGGAAAACCACTGAACAATTTTTCAAGCAAAAAGCGCCTAACCAATGGAAGGGGGGGCAAAACAAAATTGGAAAGACAGCCAGCAAGCTTCGCCATCTAAAGGAAAACTTAAATGCGGCGCTCGAACCGCCTAAGAGGTGTCTAAACATTTGCCACCCATGCACAAAGTTGGGTGGGGGTCCGGAACGGAGGGAAAGGGAGAGTTCCAAAAATTTTTGCAGGGGGGGAGAGTTTCTACTCCGAAGAAGGCTCCGTTCAAGAAAAGAAAAAAAGCAAAAGGGGGGAAGGAACACAAGGATGGGGGAAAAAACAGCTAAATGAAATCATCGGCAGGGGGGAAGAAATCAAAGGAAAAAAGGAGTGACAGCCATCTAAACTACAGTCATAAAACCAAAAAGCGGCGTCAAGAAAGATTCAACCAAGGAAAAGACTCTACCTACTTCACGAAAAAGCGTCCGGGGGGAAAGCTAAAAAGTTTTTTTGTTTTGGAAAAAGACAGAGATTTGGGCTCAGTCGAAATCAGAACATTCGGGCGATTTTCAACGGGGCAGAAGGAAGAACATACACGGAGATCCTCTGTTGCGAAGAAGGGGAAATGTCGGGTAGCTAATAAAATACACCTGGCGGAACCAAAAACAAAAAGACGGGATTACCCCAAAGGGGAAGAAAAAAAGAAAGAGGAGGAGGGTCCGGGAGAATCCCGAATGGAGACCGCAATATCGTGACTAAAGTCTAAGGATAAAGGGGCAAGAAACCCCTGGCAAAAAAGGGAGAAAAGATTGAAATTGAGACGAAACCAACAATTGCCGCGTACGGGTTTCGAGGAGAAGGGTTGGTACGGAAAAGAACAGATTTCCTCAAAAAAAAACTTCGTGCCAAAAGCTGCTCGACGGGTACTACCAAGAGAGTGATAGGCATTGGAACTCCTAGTGCAGATGGGAGGGATTTCACAGATCTTCTCCGGGCGAAAAATCATCGAGGATCCTCTTCCTGAGGTGGTTCATTGGGGGGGGAAAAGGCGAAGTTACAGCACCCTTCTCTATCCATCACCAAGAAAGGGGGTAAGAGACTCAACGGAAAAGTCCAACAAAAGCCAAAAAAGAAAGGAAAAAGCTTTTTGCTCCATCGAAAACGAAAAGCAGAAAAGAGAGAAGTGTCCTAAGAAAAAAAGGGGACGCTGTTGACTCATCAAAAAATGGAAGAGGGGTAAACAATATTCTGAGGACTCCCTGAAGGGTTCTGGGGGAAAAAGTAGGGTAACTATTCAAACGGATGGGGGGAAAGGAAAAAGAAACAAGAGGGAAATCTTTGGGGGAAGGAGAATCAAGACGCCTGTTAAGGAGTAACAGAAAAGGCAAAAACTGGGGTCCGCGAGCGGGTAAAGAAAAACGGCAAAAAACAGCGCCACGGTCTTTTCAAAACAAGGAGAAAGCATCAACAAGCCTAGCAGGAAGTCTCAGTCCCGTCGGCGAGAAGCCTTGTTCGCGTAACTTAGGGGAGGGGGCCAGGGCTAGATTGAGAAGAAGAGCTAGACTCACCAATGCATGAAAAGGGGACCTGCAATCCCTAAGAAACCAATGAGAAGGAAGGTGACGTGCTCTGTTAGAAAAGACCAGGAAATGAGAAGGGATGCGAAAGGGGTGGGGGGGGGGAATCCGCGGGAGATATGGAAAGTGACATAAAATGAGAAGTCTATCGCACCGTTTCACAGAGAGAGACCCAATCCATGGAAGGAAGAATGGGCAGCGCCTTTGGAGAACTTAGGGCCCCCAGCGGTTCCCATCATAAAGAAATCTAGCAACCAGTGCACCCAGAAGGGGACTCCCCGGCCATCACACGCTGTTCCTTAAGTCTTCCCGTAAAGGAAAGCTACAGAGGGAAAAGGTCGGGCCCGTTGAAGAAAGAGTCAGCGCGTAAGAGAACAAGCCTCTAACTCAAAGGAGGGTTGCTTTATCCATGTACCAACAAAACCCAAAAAAGAAAAACCTCTTGAAAACCTCCAAAATCGAGTCGCTTTTAGTCCCAGGGGGGAGAAGCGACGGAGAGGGGAACGACAATGTCTCGAAAAGAAAAAGATGGAATAAATCATGGCGGCTTGGTGAAAAAAAGGGGAGTCCCCTCAGATAACACATAACGCTTGACTGGGGCCTTGAAAAGACAGAGGGCTGTAAAGGGAAAAAATCGTGGGGGACTTCGTATGAAATCGAAGGCGCGCGTAGGGGACAGGCGTGAACGCGGAGAAAAAAAAACAGAAGCGGAAAAATTAATCGGCAAAACAACTTCAGGCTTAGAGCAAAAAAAAGCAGACAGGAGGTCCACGCTGGAGAAAAAGGGAGAAGCATTTAACTTATGACAAGGAGGGTCTTCTCTGGAAAAAAAAGGTTTTTGGGAAGGAAAAGGCTAAAGAAGAACTAGAAATGGGGAATTACGACTCACCAGCTCGTTGCCAACTAAACCGAACAGAAGCTCAACAAGGAAGGAATCACCACTGGGGGGGGGGAAAAGAGATTGTCAAAGGACTCAAGACTTCTTTTGTAGTAGCCGTTTTATGTCGGGTATGGAAGATCACGGCAGGAGGTCAAAAAGTTTCTGGAAATGACTCACTGAATTTACAGCAGGTGAAAGAAAAGAGAATTGACTATCCCAGAAAAGTTTGGAGGGTGGTACGCCACGAGGGTCAAGGAAAAAAGTAACGGGGGGGACGGGAAGAGAAAAAAGTTGTCAGTTGACACATCCTCAGCATGTAAGGGGGTATCTTTGTGACTTTAGAGAGGGAAAAAAACGTTACACACTACAAAGCGGGGGAAAATCCCCCGGTAAAAAGAAACTCGGACCGCCTATCTGAAAAAAAAAAGGAAGGGAATGCGATCCAGTTGGATAGTTGTGGGGTCCTGTGAAAAAAAAAAGGGGAACGCGTTTTTCCAACGGGCCCCATAGAAGGACATTAAAACTTGTCAAAAAACCGAACCCGGGGAAGAAAGAAAGAAAAGAGGCGCCCCCATCACTGTAAAAAGGGGGACCCGCAGAAACCAAGTGCTCTGGTTGAGGTGCAGGAGTGTAGGAGGGTGTAGAAATGATTGGAAAGTTTTGGTTTATTCAAGGGGACTACAAAGGAAATTTTTTTCTGAGCCTGAATTGAAAGAAGGGGAAAACCTGCAC
>Ga0179591_1322137_pt1 | contig 16399 bp, 12 predicted proteins | sample CZOMad2_1_08_16f_FD_182891 | JGI IMG/M metagenome (GOLD analysis project Ga0179591, IMG submission 182891) | Vadose zone soil fungal communities from Angelo Coast Range Reserve, California, USA - CZOMad2_1_08_16fungal (PacBio error correction) | ecosystem: Environmental > Terrestrial > Soil >...
CAAAGGAAAAGGAAACGGGAAGAGGTCTAAGGAGGGGGCTGGGGGATTCTCTCATCCTCAAATGCGCGAATAATACAGATGGGGGACTCGAAAAGAGAGAAGTTCCATAATTCGCCAGGGGGGGGGGGAACAATCTCCCTTGGGGGTATTCCAGGAAAAAGGGAACTCATAAGAGGGTCAGTACCTCGCTCTCAATTTCTGCTGAACCTAGCTGCGGACAGAGTCTCATAGGACTGGTTTCTAAGGGTGTGGAATACATCATTGAAAGTCACACAGGTCCCTCTTACTGCGGAGGGGTATCAACATTAGACTCACGGGCTTTGACATGGCAACTCCAAGAAATACTCGTTTTTTCTAAGTGGAAAAAGGGGGTCAGTCGGTGACTAGGGTGAAAAAGAACGCGGAGTAAAAGATGAAGGTGCATGAGACAACAAAGGTGAAGAAACTCGGAGTCCTCTGGGAATTCGGTCGCAGGGGGGAACTTTCACCTTTGATCCAAAAAGGGGGTGTCCAAGACTCCTGAGAGGTGACGACCGGGAGGAAAAAGCACTCAGATGGAGGGAAGTCAGAAAGGGGACGGTGGCAAGGGGGGGGGGGACTGGGGGTTCGAAAAAGTAACGTGAGGGGGAGAACTGAGAGTGGAAAGCGGCCCCTGGGAAAGTTCGCGTAGGAAAAAGTTGAACCCTTGCCTACTGTGGGGGAAAGTTCCGGGCGAACAGCACGACTAAATACCTTACAAATCTGAAAACACCGCAGGGCGTAACTGAGGGAAAGGTTTGTACCGAGGACGTAGACGGTCCGGATGGGGTTGTGGAAGGATCTCTCTGCTTAGTGTTGGAAGCGAGCGTCTTATCCCTAGTGGTTCCCGGGGTCTGAGTCGTGGAAATTGCGTTTAAAAGGTAACACTAATTTCAAAAAAAAGGAAATCATGCATCTGCGGGGGAGAGCCAGAAAATCTGAGATACGGACGAAGGAAGAAGGCTCTAAACGACTTGGCATATAAAGGTAGAAGGGTCAAAAGAAAACAAGACCTAGAATTAAGGGGGGCAAAGAGGGGGGGGAATCGCGGTCAAGGGGACAGAACGGGGGGACTCCGACACGTGGGACAAAGTGCGCGCTATAGACAACTAAAGGGGAGCACACTTTCCCGGGCGGGGTAACTCCGAACCCATAAAGTGAAGAAGGAGACCTTAAAAAGGCCGGGAGAAAAGGGAAAACTGAGTAAGAAACCGCACTCAGCCGTCGAAGACAGGGGGCCCGAAGAAGCGATATAATTAAACGAAGAACTGGAGGGGGGAAGGGGTGACAAAACCGGCGGGAGGAGGGCAAGTCCTACGGAAACAGGAAGTGGGGTGTTCCGCAAAGATCTTTTACGGAAGGGGAAAACCAAATTAGTCAATAGGACCATTCCGTCTCGGGGAGGGGACGAGCTCACCCCGGACACGAAAAAAAAACCAGTCACCTCCTCATATCAAAGATTAAGCTTGACAAAGGGGGGGGGGGTGTTGGGTTCCTCTTATTTCACAGAGGCACATCCACAGCTAATCTTTACCGGGGCAAGCTTCCTCTGGGGAGAAAAAAGGAGTGCTTAATGAAAAAAAGGAGTCAAATCGGGGGTTGGGAAGTCGGCTGAGGGGCGGGGTGACCGTCTTTGTAGAGGATGAATAGTCACCAGGAATTTCAACTGAAAAAGAGGGGAGGAGCAATCAAAAAAACGCTGAGCGAACGCATTATGAGCCACGCGGACATCAGCATGGGGGAAGAATTTGGTCAAATGGGACAGCCTCCCAAATTGGGGACAATCTTTTAACTCCTTGTCCTAGGTATGGATCCACCCTAGACGGGAACAAAGGAAAATCTCAAACTCAAAAATCCTACTGCGACAGGGAGGAAAACCAAGAAAAACAAGGGGGAAACGAACTCAAGGAAAAAGGTGGGGGGGGGGGTCAGACGTTCTAAAAGAAGTAACTGGTCCCCTTGGGATCACTTTTCGGCTTTCGGGAGGGGGTTTGACGAAAGTACACGGCTTACAGACGCTCACAGGTTGTAACCAACAAAGGCTGGAAAAGACCGGTCACTGAATTATCAACGACTCAGCCGATAGGAAAATGTATAACAACTCGACACGTAAAAGGAGGGGATAGCAGAGCATGAAGGAGCAAGGAAGGGTGGAAGGACGGCCGTGCGCTGGGCGGGTGGACACTGGAAGATTGCAGTCTTTGCTTTGAAAAACGCCCGCTGACGGAGGACACTGAAAGGTGTACCCTCGGATACGGAAGTCTCCAGGACAGGGAACGCGGCTTTGTAAGGCGGGCCCGCGGCTTACGGAAAAAAAGCACGTGTCCACCAAAGGCCCGACTGAAAAACGCCCCCAGGCCATCCTGATACCTGAAGGGGACGAACATGCGGAAAGTAGAATTCAAGACGGCTACACGGGTCGGGGACCGCGGGTCCGGGGAATTAAAAAAACTGGTCAGAAGGTCTTCTTCCACTGAATTCTAAGTTCGGTCCATGAGAGTCAAAAAAAAAAAGGAGGGGATGGAAAGAGATGGGTACCCACCGAAGCGTAGAAAAAAGCCGGGGGAGGGGGGAAGAATCCCCTGGAAAGCAGAGGGCCGGCAATTGCCCATGCCAAACCGCTTCAAAGACCGGAGCAAGCAAGGAGAGAATTTCCGCATCTTCTGGAAAACAAGGAAGGGTTCGTGAGGGCAGTGCAGGGTTTCGGCGGGCCAAGGCGGGAAATGAAGTCCGCCAAAGGCGAAAGGGCGCCATATTAAGGGATTCAAAAGGAATGAATCATCTTCCTGAAGACTGGGGTGGAAAAGAGCAGAGGTGAAGAATTTAGTCATCGGCAGGACGGCCAGCCCTTGTCAAAAGAAGAGCAGCGACCTGAATCCTCCCTAAAGCAAACCATCGAAACGAAGTCTGGTACCGTTGCAACAGTCCGCCTGCGTTAAGCCGAGTAAGAAAAGGGGGGGAAACTACTGGCAGGGTCAGGGTACACTTCCACCGAAATGTGGACGGGAGTGAGTTTGGTCCGTGAAACCGGGCGGACCAAAGCAGTTTTGGGAAACCGCTGTCGGGCCTTGTCCTCTGGGGGGACAGGGGCAGGCACTAAAAGACGAAAGGGAGATGCGGACAAGGAAAACAGCTTTCGAAGGATCCCGTTGGAAAAAACCAAAAGCTCACTGGTACAACAGTAGCAAAGAGGGGGGTCCCATTCCCTTTTCGTAGACGCGGGTCTTTGGGGCAGGTCGGGCCATTTGGAAAAACCCGAGCCGGGCTGGAAAACCGAGGTATCCAAACTGCGTTCCCGCAGGGAGGGAACCACGTTGGGAGCTGCAGGGCACCAGGTAGTTAAAAACCTCCTTCTTTGGGGCCGAGGGGAGAATCCTTCTGATCAGCAGTGTGGGGATATTCTGTAAAGGATGGTGTTCAGAGTGAAGAATTGGAGAGGCGGTGGAACCGGCAGGAAAACAAAACTTGGAAGAAAAGAACAGCTCAGTTGGCCCATAACCTCTGGGGGCAGCCTGTCAGGGAAGGAAGACAATTGAAAGCCCCAAGCAGAGGGGAACTAGCTGTTGACACACGAAGGGGGTATGTTTCCGCTTGGCAAGGCCAAGACAGTCCGGCAGAGAGCGGAGGGCTCGGTATTTTGGGTTTCTGGGAAAAGGGGAGACCAACTAAAGGGCAAAAGATGCTATTGGGCATGTCAGCGGTTTGACCGCGGGTGGGGTCTATAAAGAACTCTGCACACAAAAACGGCCTTTTTGACCCGGATTCCTGGCCTAATCCCGGCGGGGAGGTACCGGGGGCATGCTGGTCCTTCGAATCTGGGGTCAAATTACGGACCACGATGAAAAAGTGCTTGACTGTAGGTTGGGGTCGTACTACGGGCACTGCTGGACCTTCTAGGGGTTCAGGGAACGCGGGAGAAGAGTAGCTGGGGTGAGGGGGACAAAGAAGATTTTGCAATGTAGGGGGACATCTTCACTTGGACAAAGGAGGAAGATCCCGTGAGGTATAAAAGCCAGGCACAAAAGAATGGGTCGGTGTTTAATTCTTGGGGGAGATGGGTGGAACCTGACCGGAAATGGTATGGTCCTCTGAGGGGGGAAAGTAAAAGGCAGAAAGGGGCTGTCCAGAGGACGGGGAGCGACCGTGGAGAAGGAACCGGTCTTCAGGTGTTGAACTTGACGAAGTTGTTCCTACAAGCACCTCCAAAGAGCCGGGCCCGGGGAGGGTAAAAATAAAAAGCCTCTCCCCCGTCACCAGAAGATCTGGATACCGTCCAAGGAACCGTAAAGTAAGATCAGGCAGCTTTGGACACTTTTCTCAGTAACTCTCTTGGACTGTAGGGGGAAAAACGGTCCCACCAGGCAAGGGATTTTGGAATCCTGAAAATTGCCCCCTCTGTTGAAAAGTGTATGAAAAAAAAGGCGGGGCAGAGAACTAAAGTTTCCCCAAAGGGATCTGGGAGATAAAACCCCTGGGCAGAAAAGTGGTTTTTGCTCACAACCAAAGAGGGGTAGAAGCGTGTCAAGGATGCCCCTGGGACAAAGGAGCCTCAAGAAATCCGGGTAAGGGGGGGGCTAATGAGGATGGGGGGGGCGGGGGGAGAAAAGAAGTAGAAACCCCGAGGGCCTCATGGAGGGCTTACCTTAAAGAGGGATGAAATGGGCATGGCTGGAAGGACTTTGGAAAAGGCTGATATTCTCTAATTCAAAGGCACACCGGAAGACCCGTCACTTTACAACTCAGAAGGTTGGAGGGGGGGTGTGCTCATTACCGACGAAAAGCGTGCTAATCCCGGGCCTGCCCTACGGGAGGCAAGTCCTTTAAAATGATGGCCATCGAAAACCAGTAAAGAACCGGAAGATCGAGGAGTCGGGAAGAAAAAAAGCAACTGTGCATAGCTGCCTGAACCGTATTACATCGCGCGGAGGGGACATCTTCTCTCTCTGAGAACCACGGCTCTTGGGAAGGAAACACAAAGGCACCATCGAGACTGAAGTCCAGCCGCTGGGGTCACATTACTAAGAGGTATAGGGCCGGGGGGTAAAAAGAGGTTTAGAGCTTCTTCAAGAGGGGGGAACCCCGCAAAGACTGGCATAAGGAACTACTCATTCTAAAGGATTTCCGGGGGTGGAGGATGACTTTACATGGGGGAACAGCAGAGGGCGTCACCCGTGAGCAATGTACTGGGGTCAATATTCAAGCAGGGAAGGTCCAGAAAAAAGGCGAGCTTTCAAGGACTCTCCAGTTTGAGACCATTCCAAGGAAAGACAGCCATGTCCCGACCGGTTGAAGAGCTAGAGGAAGGATCCAGAACAGGAGAGCGACCTACATCAAAGGGACGGGACGATCGTTGAACCCTCCCTATCAGTCCTTCCAAGGAGGATTCCAGAGTAAGCCGGCCCACGACGACTAAAACTAACGGTTCCAGAGAGCTCCGCAAAAAAAAAGAAAGTAGTATAGGGAGATAGATCTAGGACCCTGGAGGGGGAGGCAGTCGTAAGGGGGAACCGGATCCGAGTAAAGAAAAGGGACGTCAGGAAAGCTGGAACCGTCACCTCTCTCAGGACAGGCCGGGAGGGACGCCTCGCGCAGGACTTGTAAAGGCACTAGTTCTGGGGCAACCGTTCCGGGGGGTAAAATGGGGGAAGAACTCCTGGGGGAAAACTCAGTGGAGGAAGGCTCAAGAGAAGGGGAAGTCCATCGTTCCTAAGGATCCCGAGAAAGGATCAGGACTCCCACCGATGATTCGAACAGTCACGTAATCACGACAACGCACTAGGGAAAGCTCAGAAAATATCGGAAATGCGGCTTCTCTGGACGGCTAAAAAGGAGGAGAAACCTCTCAACCCGCGAGACCTCGAAAGGGGACCTAGCACATCAATTATCGCATTACCTATAGGGTCTGCGCTCTTGGGGGAGGAATCGTCAAAAGGGGTGAGGCTAATAGACGCAGAGCTGAAGTCGAATGTTCACAGTTGGGGGGAGCTAGCACAACAGTTTGAGCTTCTCGCGGAGGTGATTTAAGGGGCAGGAAGGGCAAACAGATCCATTTCACCGACGTCAAGGAGTACAAGGCGATAGACCCGGCGCACTTGAGTTCATAACCCATAACAAAGAACGAGAGATTTGTGAAAGAAGCATCGCGATGGTGAGGGTTCGTGAAGCAGAGGAAAGATCCATATTGTGAACGGTCTGCGCAAACACCCTGGAAAGAGGAGGGGTCCAGTCTTTATTAGGAGAATCTGGTGAGAACACAGGGGGGGGGGAAACTCACAAAATGATCTCACGGGGGACGAGGTCGGGTAAGAAGGGGGGATTGCGGACCGGAGGCAGGGGCAGAATGGGAAAAGTTTTTACTTTTGAGTGGTTTAGGAAAAAGGACCAACGAAGAAAGGGGGTGAACGGCCCGCTGGGGAAAAAATATAGCCAACGCGTGTGGGGGGGAGGGGGGGGGGGGGTGGGGGGTATTGTTGGGTGGGGGGGGTGGGGGGTTTGTGGTTGGTGTGTGGGGTGCTTGGGTTTGGTTGGGTGTTTGGGGGGTGCTTATTGTTGGTGTAGGGGAATGGTGTAGGGGTGGTGGTTTTTAGCTGCGTTACTTGGGGGGATGTATATGGTATGAGTGTAGTTTATGTGGGAGTGTGAAGGAGGTTTGGGGGGGTTTGTTGGGGGGAGAATGGTTTGTTGTGTGTGTAAGACGGAATTTATGTAAAGTGTGAGTTGTAGTTGTTTGGAAAAAAGGTCATGCGGGGGGTGGGTGTATGGGTTTAGAGAGGTTGGTAGTTGGGGAGAAGGGTTGGTGGAGGAGTGTGTTAATTTGGTTGTGTCTTTTGTGAGGGAGTGTGGTGTGGGGTGGAGGAGTGTTGGGGTTGGAAGGGAAAGGGGCTGTGGGGGTGTGGGGATTGTTTGGGAAGGAGAGTGGAGTTGTGAGGAGGGTGGGGGGGGGGTAGTGTGTTGAGTGGGTTTTTGGTGGGTGGGGGGGGTGGTTGTGGGGGGGATAGTAGGGTGTGTTGGTGAGGTGGGCTGTAGGGGGGGGGGTGGGTGTTGTGTGTTTTCGGTTAGGGGTTGGTGATGGTAGTTGGTGTGGGGGTTTGTGGTTGGTAAAGGTATTTCGACCTCCGCGCTGTCCGACGAGGGTGTGGTTGACGTTTCTTCAAAACTGAATCGGGAACTACCGGAACATCTTAGATGGCAAGGGAGTAACACTCGACCTGGGGGAAACTGGGGTACTTGACTGGATTGTGGGGCCGGGGAAGAAAGACCTCTGTTGCAGAGGGCGGAAGGAGCCTCTGTGGGGCACGACTTGGGACTGCTCTTAATCGCTGGTGCCCCGGCATGACAATTGGCAAAAACGGTCGGAAGGTGTCATTCGCCTCGAGCGACATGTCACTCCTGGGGATATAAGAGGGGGAGGAAATTGAAAGCCTGATCGAGGGACTTGAGAAGAGAGCCAAGCAGAAGGAGCAATTTGACATCACTGAAACAAGACAACGATACATGAGAAAGGAAATCTTGCCTATTCCTCAGGGGCTACCGCACGGGGGGCAAGAGGAAATAAATTTGCACCGGGGGCCGGAGGGGCGGATACGACATGAGAAAAAGACAGGTCCATTGGCGTGTCCACTCTCACAACATGAACTGGGGGTAATAACGGACGACTATTTCCGAGACGTAAACATCAGGGGGAAAGGTCGGCGTACGAAAAACCCGACAATCCGAAAGTAACTAGAAGCGGAAACGGGGAACTCGAAAAGTAAAGGAGACCAGGAGGGGGTTTACCTCCAACGCGCAGTTAGGCTTCACTTCCTCAAAGGGACCGGGGGGGGGGGGGGGGGGGCCGAAACACGGGTACTTAGAACACGCGAAAGGAAAAAAAAGGACAAAGTCTAGGCTTTAACGATTGGGGGGAAAATAAACAGAAAACCCCTGAAAACGGAAGGACTGAAGCTGCGCAAAGAAGGGGGGGGGGGGACTGTCCGGCCAAGCTGCAAAGAAATCCACAAACGGAGAAAGGATCCGTATCCCTCGGGACCGACTTGGGGATGACTGCCTAGATTCAGACCTGCTTCACAAGAAGGAAAAATCCGTCTTGCGACGGCGGTCTCTTTAGCAAGGAAAAGGGAAATTGAGAAAAGACGGTAAAGAAAACTGAAAAAAGGAGGAGAACTGAAGAGAGAAAAAAAAAAGCGATCAGAGAAGGATTCTGCACTATGCAAAAGAGGGGGTTTACAAACCAGGGAATCATCCGCTTTAAGAAGGGTCGGAAAGACCTTGCCAGGGCCAGAAGGCTCGGGGACACATCCAGGAAAGAGGGGGCCACTACAAAGACACCGGGGGGACCAAACAAAAGGGGGGGGGGGTCAGGAAGGTTTGGGAACTCCCAGTACAACTGGGTTTGGTTGCAAGGGGGGAGAACTCGGTCAGCATGGTCACCGGTGGATGCCCTTGCTTCTTTAGGGAAGGGATGTGGTCCCCTTGAACGAAACGAACGAACTTTTTCAACTCAAGGAGAAAACGGGGGAAAGACAAAGGGAAAGGGAGGAAATACCGGGAAGAAAAGGTTAGAGGCGCTGAAAGAAAGGAAAGAGGGGAAACATCACTTCGGCATTCTGGAAAAAGAAAGGTCAGGTTCACACGGTTTTAGAAGCACGCGGAGAGGGGGGGAGGGACTTATGAGGGGAAGGGTCGCGAGGGGTGACAACCAGCCGAAAAGACGACTCCCTTCCTGACAAAAATCTCTGCTACCCAGGAAAAAAGAACGGAGATACCTTTGCGGCAAACAGGAGGGGAAGCTAAGAAGGGAGGAAGGAAAAGTGAATCACCAGGGACAGGGGGGGGGGGGGGGAACCGCAGAAAACTGCTCGAAAAAAAAAAGGGGCAAATCATTATACCTTTTCCGGTTTCAAAGAGAGGCCAACTTGAGAATCGGACAATGAGGCCTGAATTGAACGCCCGCGGCGGGCAAGAAGGGAAGAGGACAAATTCTGCAGAGTTACCGGTGGAAGAGACAAAAACAAAGGGGGGAAAGAGGGGGACCCAGAACGGCGAACTTGGAAGAAGGCACCGGATTGCGTCTGGAGGCAATGAAGAACCCCTCGACAAAAGACCGTGAGCACCTCTGACTTGGGGGGACCTCGTACGACAACCCGGGGAGAGGATGGAAGTGCGTGGGGGAAAGGAGCAGGCTTCCCCTTTGCCAGGTGATGTATACCTGGGGGTCTAAAAAGCCGGAAGAAGTCGAAAAACGCCACGGTCTTAAAACGGGAAGGAATCGGGGAGAAGTTTACCGAAAAGGGGAGGGCGGCGTAATCGTTCTTCTGAACGGGGGGACAAACCTTAATCATCTACCTGAAGCCGCCCCGGGGTAACCCCAAAAGCGAGGGAAGTCTCCACGTTGCAGACTGACGGTCAAAGATGAGGGGAGGGTTCAGACTGGGCGGGAGGCGTGGGTAAGGGAAAAAAAACGACCGGGGGTTCGGACAAAGGAGGGAGGCTGCTCACCGTACAGGGGGACCGGTCGTACCATTGGCAGTGTGGACCGTGGGTCGGGTGGCCGGCGGGGGGGGGGGGGAGAAAAAGCAAAGAAGAAAGGAGATGTCGTGTATAAGGTAACAAAGCGGAACGAACAACGAAATGTGCGCCCCCCGCCTTACTGGGGGGTCAAAACAGGAGGACCCGGTGGTCTGGTTCACCGGGGAAGGTAAACTGGTGACTTGGGGCGAGGGAAAGGATGGGACCAAAGGAGTATCAACACGAGTACAGGTTCCAATCCCGTTTGAAAAAAACCACCAGCTAAGGGGGGGGGGCCAAGGGTTTCCCTCCTATTCCGCGGTGTCATAGACCCTGAAAGAGGGGTGAGAGAGGCAGGACAAAGACTGGTTCAGGGGGGAACTTCCGTGAGTCTTTTTGCAGGAGGAAGAGAGGACAAATAAAGAAAGAAAGCCGCGCATTGGGGAAGACGGTGGGGACAGCGGTACTATACAAGGAAAAAAATCGGAAAAGGGCATACGCTACCGCTTGAAGTGTGAGGAGGTGGGAACTGGCCTCCGGAAACCGCTGTGGAGAGAGTCACGAGTTCGCTGGCGCTCGGTGACTGGGTGTCAGGGACCTTCTCCACATACAGGAAAAAAGGTTTATGGTCAGCAGGGCGAGGGGGGGGGAGAATAAGCTCGGAGCGGAACCACACCACGTTTTCAAGGGGAAAAAGTGGAACGAGAACGCCGTTGGGACAAAAAGGAAGACGGGGGCCTTATGCTCTTCTCCAGGAGCGACCGAGGCGAGGAGCAAGGGTCAAAGGGGCAACTTTGAGAGAGTGGGGGCGTACCCGAAGGGGGGGAAGGGAGGGGTGAGTTGCTTGACATGATCATCGAGGGACTTCAACTTACTCTTTATAGGGGAACCCCGTCGTGTGGAAAAGGGACTTGGCCGAGAGGGGAAACGGGCCCCGGAGGTGCCCCTGTCGGGGGACAACTAAGTACAACGTTGGGGCAAGATGGCGGGCGCAAGTTTCTATACTGGGGGGTGTATCAACTCACCAGGGATATGGAAGAAGCGTCGCCGGCTGATCAAAAAAATACGTTTAGTTCGGGGATCAGCTACCTGTGAGAGAGCCTATGACAAAGGGAGGAAGGGGGGGTTGATGTCCCGCCGTGTTACCGTTTGAAAAAATAGCGGCCGTATTAAAAAAAAAAAAGACCGGCAACAGGCTTAGGGGAGGCGGATCGACGGACAACCCATCCCCCGTAAGGATCAGAAAGGGGGCACCGGGGAACTAATGGTACAGAAAGGGGAGGCGGTCCGGTCGGCGAGAGTATGTTTCCTGGTGCACGAACGACATCAGTAGGGGGGAGTGCATCGGGCGGAGACGCGAAATTAAAGGGCCCGGAACCCCAGTTAGCACGTAAGTTCGGGAAGAAACAAAAAGCACACATTGCGGGGAAAATCATGCATAAGGGGAAAACGCCAGAAGGAGACTCCGGCCTAAAATGCGTCAAAGGAGGAGTGGGGACCAAAGGGGGGGAGAAAAAAATTAGCAATCCGCCGCATGAAAGGAACGTACAATGACTAGCAGGTTCTTCCAGTTGGACGGGATCCCTGTCAAAGCAGGATCGGCTTCGTGGGGGCCCCTTCTCACAATGCCTCGCCATTGCAAAGGAACTGTTCAGGGGGAGGGGGAGCAGACCGAACAGCGCAAAAAAAAGGGGAACCTCGTCCGACTTAACCGGAGTGTCGGGGGGAAACTGCTGGGAAAAGGACGCAAAACAACGCTCTAACAAGAAGACAGCACGCAGACTTAACGACTGGGTGAACTTAGGAAAAAAGGTAATGAAATCGCTCATCTATCGCGAGGACGGGATAGGAACCAAACGGATTTAGTAACCAACGGACTGAATACACAAGCGAGGTGAGTGAGAGCGGGGTAGGGACCTATCGTAGGGGGTTGAGCTTCATCTGTCTTCCATCGACGAGAAACCCTAAGCGCATTTCTAAATCCTCTCGGGTTCATTCGGAGAAGGGTTCTTGGAGGGTTATCGTGCGTGAGGGGGGACGTAAGAAGCAGAGGGCTTCAGCGAAGCCGCCTGTACGGAATCTGCAGGGAAAGGTTTCAAGTTTCTTATGGCCATTAATCGCAGGCCGTTTTCGAACAGGAGGGGGAAGAGTTCCAACAGGTTGAAGACTCGTACGGAGGGAAAGACTAACTACCACCCGGAGGCCGGAGCATCCCAAAGTGGACATAATCGATTCGAAAAACGGCAAATCTTGTCGGGAAGAAGGGGAAGAAGGGCCTCAAACAGGCGTCCAAAACTCTCGAAAAACAAGGGGGGGGGAAAGAAGAAAAATTAGTGGAGAGTAGTACGGCACTGGCGTGTAAGCTGGGAAAAGTCCTCTTTAGAATGATCGGGGAACCCGGGGGGGAAAAGATCGCGTGGCCGCCGGCTGGAAGGCCGACTCACGGCGTGCCCTGAGGGAGATGAAACTTAAGGGGGAAAGGTACGAAAAGCTCAATTCACTTGGCGGGGAAAAAAAAGGCAATGGAGAGTGACGAAGAGAAATCGGGGGGGGGGGAGGAAAACGAAACAAGGGGCCCTGAACTGTGAAAACTAGGAAGTGAAAAAAACCCTCTGCAGTAGGGCCAAAGTCAACGCGGACCGCGGACAAGGGGAAATTCCATGCACTCATAGCGGGGTGCGGGGGAGGGGATGTCAGTCGAGGTAATTGGCTGAAAACAGATCAAAAGGGAGAAATCCTATAAAGGAAGGTGCTAAAATCCCTAATTAAATTACCATTACCAGGGATTTCTATATAGGGTGGGAAAGAGTCCAAGGTTGAGTAGACGAAGACGACCTCTTGAGAGATTTAATCATGTGGGGGGGGGGAGCGAAAAAACCGTTCGTAGGCCAGGGATGAAGACTTTTTGGAGCTCGTAATTTGCGAGAACGGCTCCCAGTTCACGGACACGACGCATTCCTTTCTGCGGGGGGAGGAGAAAGGCCTCGGAGCAAAAACGTGAAGGTAACAGGCCAGAAAAAGAACCGACTAATGCGGGTGGGAAAATAGCCATTCTTTGGGTAGGTCAGAGCATAATCTGGTTGCTGAAACCGCAAGGGGGAGAAAAAATAGGCAGGGAAGTTGCATTAGGAAGGGCGGGACATAGGGTCCACATGGGCCAAGAAAAAAGGATAGTCACGCCGGAGTACGTCCAGGATGGGGGGGGGGGGGGGAGGTTCAAAGAGTCCAGAACGGGTTCAGTTCCGGTGGTAGTGTTGCGACAAGGGGGAGGTCAGGAACAGGTGCTCCACGTGGGGGGAATTTCGTCGAAAGCCAAGCCGGGAAAGAAACATCGACAAGGGTACCTCAAGGCGGCAGGAAGAACTCTGGACCGAATAGACGCAAAAGGGCAGTTCGCCTGAGGCAAGGGTGAAAGAGAGGAGCGGCATTTTTTGCTGATCAGGAGATGCTTGGGACCGCGGTTGAAGGGTCTTCTCATAGGAAAAAGAGGGTTGCAAATCGCGGTCGGCGCGGTACGGGAGGGGGGGCGGAGGTCTCAAGTTAAAAAAGGAGGGGGAAAGGGTCTAAGATCTCCCGCTCTAGAGAGAAACAGAAAAGGGGGGACGAAGTATCGGCGTACTGAGAACAAGACCTTGAACGGGAGCAGTAGCTACAACCAGAGGAAGAAAAACCGAAAGTGAAGAAAGGACTCAATTCCATCGAAGTACTTGAGTACAAAGACGGGGGGATCGACATCACTGGTCACAGGGGTGGGACGAGGGCAGAACGTCCGTGAGCACAAAGACTGTTCCCAGGGGCTGGGACACCTCACCAAAGAACCGGAGTTAAACTCTCTATACGCGCTATAAAGGCCCTCAGCGGCGAAAAAAAAACCATAAAGGTCGAAAAAAGGAACTTCTCACTATCCAGTCGACGTAAATGCGAAGAAGTCTGGCGTTACTCAAAGAGCGGTCTTCGTCCCTCCTAAAGGCAAAAAAAAAAGCCTGGTGGGTGCCGGAAACGCCGAGCGGGGGGAGACAAAACGCGGACAGACTTGCCAATCTGAGATGGAAAATGGGAGAACCAAGTAAAAAGGACCCACAGTTCGACCGAACTTCTTAAGAGGCTAAAAATTGGGACGGGGGGGGGGGCTCAGGCACATCATAAAACACGGTAGAAGTAGGCATGGCCTTCCTTGAGAACCTGGGGGCTGATTTTCAAGAAACTGGCACCCATCTTTTTACGGACAAGAGCTGCCCGGATGGGTGAAGAAGAGGATGAGTGAAGCGTACAGAAGACGAAAAGGGGGGAAGGAAAAACATATGAAAACACGGAGATGGCGGTCACAACACAGGATCTGAGGGAGGGGAGTACGGCCTAATCAATCGTTCCATTTCCTCACACGCCAAAAGTGTTACAGATAAAAAAGAAGGGGGACGAGGTTGAGGTAAAGAAAGGCTTGGAATCCGAAGGAAATCCAACTACCGGGTAAGAAGCAAGGGAAACTCCTTAATAACGGGTGGGAGCACCACGACTGTTGTTTGTGGGGCGAAAAGTAAGGAAAGGGGCGTAATCTCTTTAGAACAGGAACGGTCGCAGGAGGGAACTTTCGTTCCACCCGGGGACAGAAATTACAAGAGGGACTCAACGTTCAAAAAACACACTGCAAGGGCGTAAACGACCGGCACTGGAAGGAATACTACGCCGGGGAAAGAAAGGGGGAGGATTAAGGAAAAAGAGCGACCATTCTCATCTAAGGAAAATTCGGAAACCTCTTCCGGGTTGAAACGGTTTAACGGCGATGGCGTGACAACCTTATGAGTCGCTGCGAAGTGGTAAAACGAAGAAGACCAGAACCGAAGTCATAAAACGCCTCGCTAGGCAAAGGGACACCAGGAATGTAAACTCGGCCCGTGGGCGGGACCAGAGGAATCGACCAGTCGCAGGGGGGGAGGATCCTCCTAGTGCCCTCCTGCGCTCGGAAAAAAATCAAAAACAGGGAAAGAAGCTATACTTCAAGGGGGGACAGAAGGGAGTCGAGGCAGACAAAGAGGGGAGAATCTTTACCCGGGGGGAAGTCAGGGTCCGCGTCAATACGGGGGAAAGTACAAAAAGTCCAGGTCGTGGGGGGTACACCATGCTCTCCAAACACACGGTTAAAAGAGAGAGTGGTGTACACTAACTCATTCTGTGGGGCGAAGTTTGTGGGCCGATCCCCTTGAAAGTTAAAAATCCAGGTCGTGCCCTTCCCCCCGCGGCCAGAAGGGGGAAATATAGGGGCCAGGAATCGGGGGAGGGAAACAAAGGGGCAGTATCATCATCAGGGAGGGTTTTCGAGTCGGCATTCAGGGCACCGGGTCCGTTAGATCAATGACCGGAGGAAAGGGAGCTCCTTCCGGAGGTCAGGCAAAGAAAAGGGCCAAAAAGGATAGGTAACGTTTAAAAACGAAACGGAGGGGGAAAAGGAAAACTCGGCGGGAAGGGCTGTACTTGACCACTGAGAAATACTACCGCCCCTTGTAAAGCAGAGACCGACTGCAGTAGGGGCGGTACCTGGAAGGACGAAAGTGAGTTTAAAGCAAATGCAAAGAGTGGTTGAAGGCTGGGGAGGTTGGAGGGATTGGTACACTGCTTCCATAACTTTGATGACTGGAGTAAAAAGGATGCAAAAGTTGCCAGTGAAAGGTCGGGAACAGGGGAAAGGGGATTAAAACGTTAGCGGCCGTGGCGAGTTGAAGGGTTCGGGGGAGGAAACACTGTCAAACCAGAAACACAGGTGTGATCAAGGGGAATCAGCTTCGACGATATAACGTTTGGAAAAAACCCAAAAAAACCGTCTACTTGTATTGACACCAAGAGGAGAACTTGAATCAACGGTGCAGTAGTAAACTTTCAAATGGTGGGGAAAAGTCCATTTTGCCAAAGCCGGTAATCATAAGCGGACACTTCGGTCCTGGGTGAACCCGTGGGGGGAGGAGGAGTCACCAGTTCAAACACAGGAAGAGGGGATCTTTTCATAACGAGCGATCCAGAGGTGTAGAGAGGAAAAGAAAGCCGGGGGCTGGGGGGGTAACATTAGTTTAAGTCGAATTCTTTTTAAGGACTTCAAGCAGGACGTAGTGAAAAGAGAAGAACGCCTACGAACGTTGTCCGAAAAAGGGGACATGTCTGGAAGACTCGAAAGGTTCCTCCAAGCAAAGGCTTGCCTACGGAAGAAACGGGAGTTAAATGTTTCAGTCACTGGCCAACGGGCCCATCAAACAGTGCGCCAGTCGCAAGGGAATGCAAGAGGGGGGTTGTTGTATGTGGTCCGGGGGAGCCCACACCAAAAAGACATCGCCGCAGGGGGGCAGTAACAGCAGGGGGGGAAGGTTTTCCTCTCTTCGTCGACACAAACATGAAGTAGGAAGGGGAAGAAAGAAAACGCTCGTTTAGGGGTAAACGGCCACGATCTGAAGTCTTCAGACTGCTTCTCGACTCGTAGGGAGGAAGCAGTTCCTGGGATGGCGCGGTGGGATACTCCTACCTGGGTCCGCCTGTGCAAGCAGGGGAGGAGGGGGTCAGGATAAGCGTTCTGGCAGGAGAATGAGTGGTGGAGGTGGAACAAGAATGGAAAAAATTTAATCAAAGGAGGACATCGCTCTCAGGGGGCAACCGGAAGGAGAGACCCGTTCTGTAACCTTTTTACTAGAGGTACACGAAGGGGAAGGCAAGATCTGGTGGGTTGAGCCCAAGGTCGATGCAAGGATAGGAAGAAAACGAGACTGTCTTCCATGGGGTGGGTCAAGGACCGAAGAGGAACACGTGAGATCTCAAAAGTTAACAATTCGTCATTTTTTGGGGAAACGCACGTGTTCAACGGGGGAAAACAACCATCCACGCGAGGGGGGGGGGG
>Ga0179591_1347850_pt1 | contig 16399 bp, 29 predicted proteins | sample CZOMad2_1_08_16f_FD_182891 | JGI IMG/M metagenome (GOLD analysis project Ga0179591, IMG submission 182891) | Vadose zone soil fungal communities from Angelo Coast Range Reserve, California, USA - CZOMad2_1_08_16fungal (PacBio error correction) | ecosystem: Environmental > Terrestrial > Soil >...
GTCCAGGAAAAGACGGCCTCCAAACCCGCCCACGAAAAAGTGTGGAAACAACTGGGGCCCTTTGAGCTCGGGAATGAATACTCCAAAGCCCTGCAAGGAGGTGGGGGGTGGGTTTGGGGGGGGGGCCAGAAAATCAAAAGAAAGCAAAAAGAAAGGACTCCAAAGTAAAGAAAATGGGCGAAACAGGGGAGCGAAAATCGCGAGGCCCCAAAGGGGTTTTGCCAGCTGTTCGCACCAGGAAAACCAAAGTGGGAGAGACTTTGAGAAAAAAAAAACCCAGGGGGAAGGAAACCTCAAAAGAGGGGTGTTTTTTGCTTTATCGAAAGGGGGGGGGGGAGGCAAAAGAGGGGACCGGGAATAAAACGGGTGGGAAAGAAATGGCCAGCCATCGAGGGCATCCGGAAAAGGAACCGCCAAGGAACCGGGAGAAAATCCTAGGGAGGGAAAACGATGAAAACTTCCATGGGGGCGACCCGAAAAAAGCACCTTGGGGGTTAAAATTTCCAAAAATATGTTGTGGAGGATCGTCGGGGATTTGTTTGAGGATGCAGGGAAAAAAAACAGCCAACCTGGAAAACCACTCAGAGAAGCGGCCCCCAGGACGTTAAAGATGGGAATGGGGGGCCAAGGAACAGAAGGGAAAGCAACGGAAATTCACCGACGACCCGTCAAAGGTTGGCTGAAGGGTGGGGGGGGGGGAATATCCAAAAAAAAAACAACGGAAGCACAAAAACAAAGGGTCCGAAATCTCGGTTACATGCACAATAACCAAGTTAAAGTGGGGAAAACATCACAAAAAAAAAAAGAAGAATAAAAAAAACACGTCCCCTGCGGTAAAGGGGGGGCAAAAGGGTAATTTTTTTGACATAGTGAGTATCGAAGGGGGAGGGTGTCCACCCAAGCAATTGGTTGCATTGAAGGGGGGGTAAAAACGGGAAGGGGGATTGAAAAAAAACTAAAACCCTGGGAGAAGATTTCCTAAGTCTGGGAAAGGGTACTGCCAAAGGGGTAAAACAACCACTCGGCGGGGGAACAGTTGTAAGGGGGAAGGTGTAAAGAATATTGTCGGGAGTGACATCCGGGCAAAACAGGGGGGGGAACGAAAACCAACCGCCCGTAAAAGGGGGGCTCAAAGGTTTCCTAAAAGTAGCAGAAGTGGGGGGAAAGCATAAAAAATCAAAAAACAGAGGGGATGGGAGGGATTTGGCAAGGCCAAGCAACTAAAGAAACCCAACCAGGAGGGGGCAATTGATAGAAGTTTTGGGAAAACCCTTTAAGGGCCAGCAGTAAGGGGTAGGGAAGGAAAAATCATGCGATAAAAAAGGTGAAAGGGGCAGGTTTCCCAAAAACGCTGGGAAGAGGAGGACAAAATTGGGGGGGTCAAAAACATGACTAAGGGGGTAGGACAAAAAAAAAAAAGAAGGGAAAAATCATCTGGACAAAAAACAGATGTTGGGAGAACGCGAGAAAAAACGGTCAGATTTCTGAGGCGGGGTTCCGGTTATGAGTAAGCAGGGGACACGGAAAAAAATCCCCCTGAAATCCCGGTTGGGAGGTGGGGGTGGGCCCTCCCCGCGGGCAAAGGGAAGTTTGAAGGGGTAGGGTGGAAGAAAGGAACAAGAAAGACACAAAGGGACCCGGGATAAAAGGGGAAAAATAACGAAAACATGGGGGGAAAACCGGGGCCGCAGCAAACGAACGCGAACAAAAAAAAAGGTATGAGGGAAAAAGAGATGGCTGGGAAAAAGCCACGCAGAGTGAAAACGAATTGTTTGTTAGGGCATTTAATCAGGGGGGGGGACTTTGTGGGGGGGGGTGCTGGAAAATGGAACTAGGGGAAGAAAATTTCAAACAAGATGGCGCGCACACTCAAACGTGGGGGGGACTCCAAGCGAAAAAAACTCCAATACCGGGAATGACTTGTAAGAAGGTTGCAAAGGAAGTGAAAGCCAAAAGAACCGAGGAAAGAAAGGAGGAAAAAAAAACCGCCCGGAAAAGGGAACATATGTGGGATGAATATTATATCGAATGGACCATGAAAAATGGGGTGTCCGGAGCGAGGCAAACAAGCCTCGCCTGATCTACAGGGGCTGTCGATGAAGCAACAAAAAAAAACCCACGGTAAAAAAGCGCAAGAGGGGCACCCGGAAAACTCGGAAAAAAAAAAAAAAAAATCGCTGGGGGGGACTCAGAAGCTGGGAACCGGGCAAAAAGAGGGGAAGGGCCAAAAGGGGGACGCGGCGATTTGAGCTGGGGGAGAAACAACCCCCTATGCTGCTTGAAACCGGCAGGCACGGGGGATATTTGGACACCTTGATCAAGGGAAAACCGCGGGGTGGGGGGGGGAAAAAAAAACACACTTTTACAACAAAAGGAAAGGGAAAGGTTGGGCCAGGCAATAGGGGGGGGGGGAAATGGCAGACACGCACACTTGAGGCTCTGGTTGAACCGGGGAGGGGGAACTCGGGACCCTAAGGAAATCAAATTGCCAACAAATCTTTAATCTACGGTCAAAACTCTGGGCCTGAAAAAAAGGCCCGAGGTACGCCAATGAGGGGAACAAGCATACAAATTGGCGCCCCGGAAACCCGGCCCGAAAAAACTGACGTTTGGAGTTGGCAAGGGGAAAATTAAAATCACAGGCCAGCATAAACCGCGTAAACGGTGGCGGGAAAAAAAAAAAACCCGGCAGTTTTGGGGCTTGCAAGGAACTGAAACATTCATAAAGGAACGTCACTTGAAGGCGGGGCACAGGAAGCTGCCTTAGGTAAGAGGCAGAATGGGGAACGAAGCTCACAACCACTGAAAAAACGGCCGTCAAAGAACCACAAGGCCCTTGAATAAAAATTTTTTAAAAAAGGGGGGGGCTTTTTGTCGGGACCACAAAGTGGGAAACGGTTGAAAGGCGTCCTTCAGAGGAGCCGGGGGGTAATCAAGCGGCACATTCGCCCAAAGAAACACTGTGCCACACAGGGGGGGGCTGACCCGTGAAATCGGAACCGGAGGATAAGTGGCATGGCCACAAAGAAAACTGGTAGAGCCACAACAGAAAGTGGCGGAGTTGGTAAAAAAAGGGGGGTTTGGTGGTTTTCCATCAGCATAAACTTTCCGGGTGGGGACCCAGGAAAAAATTGTGCCGGGGCCCCCACAGAAAAAAAAGGTCCGGAGCCAAACAACTGTGACATATACTTTGGTCCAAAAGGGGGACGGGCAACCGAGGACAAAAAACTGCAGGAAAAAAGAGGGATTTCAGTGGTGGTATCAAAAGATCAAAGGGATCACACGGCCCGGGTAAAGGGCGTTTGGGGAAAATTGGAACGAGGTAAAGGTTAACAGGGAAAAAAATCGAAAGCAAAGCAACAGTTGCGGGAGAAGAACCTTTGAATTAAAAATAGAAAAAAAAGTTCACGGGGGGGGGAAGGCCCGCCCGCGTTCAGCGTTTTTTCAAGGTGGAGGCAGTGGGTTAATAAAACCTGGGGTTGGGATCCAACAACTCTCCGTTCAAACAATGTTTGGGGAACGAAAAAGGCTTTAAGGGCGAGGAAAAACCGGGGGAAAAACCAAAAAACCCGCAGGGGGACAGCGCCGGGGTCCTTCAACCCACAAGGGGAATGAACATCCCCTTCGGGAGGGAGTTGGCGGAAAAAAGACCCCATTGCGCCACGGGAGCCCCCCAACCCAAAAGCGGTCCTCTAAAAACATGCTACAAAAAGATTCAAACGGTTCAAAGATTCGAAAGGGACCTACAAGGGGGTGTTTTGCAAAAAACGGGCTGACGCCCGGGTGTGAAATGGCGGGCACGGCACAATGCAGGGTTTTCCAACGGGGGGGTCCAGATTGTTGGTAAAAACCTGCCCAGATCGAGAGGAACTCCCGCAAAGGAACCTTTCGCTCTCGGGGATCTACCGGAGCAAAACGCTGAAGGAGAGTGGCGCTCTCCTTAGATTTTCACCCGTGTCACACGACAAACGGCAAGTTCACCTGCACACCCAAAAAGAAAAAAAAAAAAAAAAGTTCGGCAAAAAAAGGGGAACTCAAATAAAAAGACGCACCGGCAAAACGCGGAGCGGCTTTTCGCCAAAATGGCACTCGTTCCTGGTCAGTTCACTTGCCACAAGGGAAAAAAAAATTGCCCGCACCCAAAGGCAGGCAGGAAACGGGGGGGCCGGTTTCAACAAGGCCCGTTCAAAAGTTACTCAAGGGGGGGGTATCAACAGGCGCACCCATTGCGCATAAAAAGTTCAGCGAGTAAAACACGCCAATCAAAAGGGGGCTGAAAGGGTGCCAACGGACCAGGGGAAACTTTGCAGTTCAAAACAGGGCCCAAAAAGATCCGAACCTCTGAAAAAACAACAAACTAATCCCGAGAGAGAGCCTTGACGTTTTAAACAGAGAAGCCAACCCAGGGACCATGCATCTATCCAAGAACACCCGGTTCAGCCTGGGGCCGCCGTCCTCTGAAAAAATCATCTGGCCGGGGAACTAAGGGGGGAAAATTGATCCATCGAAAAACCGGCGACGACACCGAAGGGACCAGTTAGACGGAGGGGGCTTTCAATGGTTTGCCGTTTCTGGAGCAACACGGGAAAAGGGGAAAACCTGAAAAATGGCCCTCGTTAAATCTAAAGGAAGTCCCCCCCAGGGGCGTTAGATTGGGAAAGGGGGGGCTGTCGTTTCTTGTGATTGTGAGTTTTTTCAAAGAAAAAAAAAAGCGGTGAAGGGGAAGGCGGAAGGAAGGTCGTTGGGGGGTGGATTCCAAGGGCACTGGGACGTCCAATTTTGTTTTGAAAAAAAAATCAGCAAAACACGACAGGGAAGGGACGGATAATTCCAGCGAAACGTAGAAGGGCGGGGTCGCGAGGCCTTCAAAGTACGGGTTACAAATCTGGGGGGGGGGTTGGTTTCGTGGGGAGGAAAACCTCTTTGCATGGGGGTTGGATGCACCCTTGGAAACATCAACCAATCGGCGCAAAATCCCCGGAAAAAAAAGAAAAGATGGAAGGTCCAAGGACACACTAAGGGGAACAAGGAAAAGGGAGGGACGAAGTTGTGGGACGGGACCAGGAAAAAAAAGTTTGTGTGCAAACAAAAAAAGGCACCGTTGGGTCAAGTGGGATTGGTTGATCCCAAAAAAGACTGGACTGGGGAACGTTTCAACGTTGGGGTCAGGGAGGGAAAGGGGTACGAAAGGAAAAGATTCTTGGAAAATATTAAGCGGGGGCCCTTGGGGCGGGGGAACAAACGGGAAAAAAAAAAAGGTTTGCTGGCGAAAAAAATACAAAATTGGTGGCGGCAAGAGTTGTGGAAAGACACTGGGGGGGGTTTGTAAAAAAAAAAAAGACCCGCGCGGGGGGGAAGTATGAGTAAAACCGTTCCAACGAAATGGACAGCCCCCAGGTGTTTCTTGGGCACACCAAAGATCAGTCACCGAGGGGTCAAGTTCAAGAGGTATGGGAGAGTTGGGGGGTTAAAAATGGTGGCCGAGGGGGACGGGGGGGGGCAAAAGGGGTTCGGAGAAAAAAAAGGGCCACGTAAAAGGAAGGGGGGGGGATTAATGTGGTTCTGAAAAACACTTCATAACTACCTTCCTCCAAAGAAAAAAAAAAAAAAGGGGAAAAAAATTGGGGACCCTGCCCGGGAAGGGGGGGAGATGAAATCCCGGGTTTATCAATGAAACCAGGCAATACCGGGATTGGGGTTAACTTTGGTTCCGAGGGGGGCTCACAGGCGGGAACCCAAATAAAATATAACAGTTTTGTGGGGGAGAAGAAAGATGTGCCAAACAAAATTTTTGGGGGGGTGAAGAGGGGCCGGCGCAAAGGGAATGGGAAAAGGGGGAATGAAAATGAGGGGGGGGACCAGTGTTAAGCTGACCTCAAAAAAAACCGGGGGAGGGGTGTGGTGCGTTATGGGAGTGTGAGGGAACTGATCAGGGGTTTTTCAGAAGGGAAAGGGGAGCCAGGATTGCTGGCCAGCAAGACTTCCGGCAACTTTCGGGGTTCCCGCTCTGTAGAAACCTAATGGTAAATGAAGAACTAAATAGGGCAAACAAAAATTGGCGAACAGAAAAAAAAAAAAAAGCCACTTTGGAAAAAAGGCCGGAACCTTCAAAAAAATTTGTGTTGGGTTAACTTCCTGTTAAAAACGTGGGGGGGGATGAAGTCCGGTGGGACAAGGCCTGCACCGGAACAGAAATCCATGATCTCTCAATTTAAAAAGATGGAAAGGGCGAATGAAAAAAAGCCAACCAAAAGGGAAAGTTTTTTTGGTCTTTCTGAAGGTACCAGGAAGGTTTTATCGTTTTGGTTGAAATTTTGGAAAAGAAGAACCAACTCAGGACAGGGCCAATGCGGGACAGCTCTTGGCCAAAGGGAAAACGCCAATTGTGGAGGAGCCAATGTGGTAACGCATTCCTAAGGGGGAAAAGGGAGGGGGTGGTTGGGCTCTGTTTCTCAGGGGGAAAAAAAGAAAAGGGTTTTTGGGGAAAAAATTTGACGGGGGGGGAGGAAATTAGCCCAAACCCCGCAACCCTCAATTTTTTGATTGGGGGGGATGGGGGTTGCGCAATAAAAAAAAAGTGAACCTCAAAAAAGACAACAGAAAAGGAAAAAAGGGGGTCTGTGCGGGGGGGGGGAAAAAGGGGAAAAGGGTCCCAAAAACGAAGCACAAAACCGGAAAAAGGGCGGATAAAAGTTAAAATAATTGTGAACGGGGGGCGGTTTGGGAATCCGTGGGTGGGGCCAACAATTTGGAGAAACAAACACCAAACGAAAAGACTTAAAAGGTGCTCCCAAAACGAAAGACTTTCCAGAACTCGCAAGGAACCATCGGAAGGGGCCTTGTGTTGCCCAAGAAATCGGGGTCCAAATGGAAAAAAGATTGGACGCTATAAGGGGTTTCCGGGGGGAAGGGGTTCGACAAAAGGAAAAAAGAGAGTCCCTCGAAAACGTATTACAGGGGGGGGGAAGGTTCCCAACAACGGAGGAAAGGAAGGGACTAAAGAAAAAGGGATGAATCAGGGGAAAAAGAAAAAATACTCAAAACCAGGAAAACAAAAGAAAACTTGTTCATGGTAAAAGGACGATAATCATAGGGAACACCGGGGTTTTTGAAGAAAAAAGGAAGCGAGAAAAAACGGTCCGATCCCACATGAAAAAGGCGGAAGGCGGGTGAAAAAAAAGGGGGGCTGGGCGGTCAACTTTATACAGGACAACCTACAGTGACAACAAAAAATCCCCGGGGGGGGAGATTGTTTTGTTTGGGGGGGTCCTGAAACGCTTTGGGGCATGAAGGTTGTGTGAGTATGCCGAGTTTATAAAGTTTAAGCAGAAGTGACCAGACACCCTAGAACCAGTGGACCTTAGAAAAAAACACATGAAAATAAAGAAAAACAATTAATGGGGGGGCGCGGTTCAGAAGAAAAGTAAACCGAGAAAAAAAAAACAACAACAACTTATGGGGGGGGGAAAAAGATATATATTGCAAGGAAAAGATGTTCTATGGGGTTTTGGGGTCGTTAATGGTCCATTGGGGGGGGGGAGGTTTGAAAAACTGGGGGGGGAGGGTTGCTTGGGAAAAAAGATGGCTTAAAAGGGACATCGTGTGGAAAGAAACCCAAACGAAGCGGGGGGGAGGTCCCAAAAACCTCCAAGAAAGGGGGGGGAAGGTGCCCCCTGTTTTGGGTGGGGAGAATTGCTTCTACAGGGGAAAGAAACCTAATGCAACGCCCCTTAAAAAAGAATGAGAGAACCGGGGGTGTCCTCGAAAAGGGGAAAGTGTGGAGGAGATATCGAGTGGGTAAAGGGGAAAAAAAAAAGGTTTTGAGGGGCCATTTCGGGGTTGGCTAAAAAAAAAAAAAAGGATTAAAGTCCAGGGGGCAGCCGGTTGCAAAGGAAGGGTCAGAGGAGTGAAACGCTCACGGGGAAAAAGGGAAATACGCCTAGAGGGGGGACCAAAAGCGGAAAGTCAAAACGTGCAGAGGGACGAGGGGGACCTTGGGGGAAAAGCAAGAACATCAGTGTTTCGATAGGATGAGGGGAAGTCTATAGGGGGAAACCTGTGAAAAGCAATGGGTTTCGCCCGGGGGGTTTGGGGGGGGGGAGAAAATGGAAACCAAAAAATGAAAACCGACAAATGAGAAAAATCATCCGCCGGGCAGGTTTTCGGGAGTGGAAGGGGTGTGGCCTTAAAAGGAAAGCCGTGAAGCTTTTAGTTGGGGGGGAGGGGGAGAAAAAGAATTGGGAGGGGGGGAAAAATAAATTCCCATCAAGGAGGTGGGAAAGGGAGGGTCTATGGAGGGCAAAAACTCTGGTTTTAAAGAAACCAAATACACGAAAACGGGCCACCGAGGGGGGAGGGGGGCAACACTTGAAAATCAGACATTGGGGGACCAAATGAAAAACTTTTAAGGCCACGCCAAAAAAAAAGGGGGGACGGCAGTTGGGAAGGGAAAAAGGATTTAAATCAAAAGCCAAGTAACTCGCGGAAACTAGGAAGGGAATCGAAAAAAGATGGGGGGTGGGGCAGGGAAAAAATTCCCCTGCCGAAACCAAAAATTTCATAAAGAGGGGAAACGCGATGCATGGAGGGGGGGAGGGGGGGAAATCCGGTGAAGAAAGTGGGGTAAAAGTGAAAAACAAATAACCAAACAACGGAATATCCGGGAGAAACCACACATAAAGGAGGATGGGTCCGGAAAATTTTTCCCAAATTTAAAAAGCGGGGTTCAAAAAAAAGGGGGGGGTCTGAAACGTCAACGAAAAAAAAGTGTCCGAGAAAGAAGTCGTTGGTCATAGGAGGGACCCGTTCGCAAAAGAAGGCCGAAGCGGGGGGGATGGGGAAAGTAAAAAAAAAAAGAAATAGAACCGGATAAATTGAAAAAAGGAAAAAAAGCAAGTAAAGGAAAAAAAGAAAAGAAAAACCCCTTCCGGTGTGGTGAATGCATAATGGAAGGGGGGGGGGGGTGTAAAGGGAGTCCATAAAGTGAACCAGGAAACATATTGGCAAAAAAAAAGGGAAGTGGGCCCATCCAACAAGAGAACCGAGCCACTCCACAGGTGAAAAGAATTGAGAAAACTTTGGAAGATGATAGGAATTCAAAAAGCAGGGGGGGGGGGAGGAAATTTCGGATTAGGGGGTATTCCGAAGAGGGGGAAGGCCAGACACTTTTAAAAGGTTTAGAAGGGATTGAATGGAGGGGAAAAGGATCCCGCGGAAAGAAAAAGACCCTGGCAAGGACGACGGAAGGCGGGGGAAAAAAAAAAAAAGGGCTGAAAGAAAAAGGGGGGGAGAACGACCTCGGGAGGAAAAAAAAATTCGGGGGTGGAAAGAGCAAGAAGTTTCACAAAAAAACAAAAAAGTAAATCATAAAACGCGCCGGGGTTAGTTTGAAAAAAAATGGGAGCCTTTTGTTCAGACAAACCAACTCGTTCGAAAAGGTGGTATTTCGCAAAAGGGAAGGGGACCAAGAAACGGCACGATAAGCCCCCATTCCAAAAGCGGCCTAAGGTCGGAAACAGGGGAGACAACGTCCCGTGAATCGGAAAAAAGGGGTCTTTTCCTGTCCCAAGAGGGGAGGCCACGCCGTGGAAAAAAAAGGATTTTTTTTGCAGTACCACTCGAGAGATGAGGGTCGCCGAGCAAGGGGGGGGAAACGGGCCAAAAGATTCGTGACCGGGACAGTTTGTGTGTGGTTTTTGCCGGGCCCCTTGCGCAAGGGGGGGGAGGGAAAGGACGGGAAAAAAATGCCCAGCAGGGGGGATTGTCAAAAAAAATCCGCCAGATTGGAAACAGATCGTAAAGCAAAACAAAAGGGGAAAGCCCCGCCCAAAGAGAATTCAAAAGGAGATCGGGGTGGGACGTCCCAAAAAAAACAAAAAAATATTTTGAAAAAAAGGGGGGCTTTGGAAAGAAAAAACACGACATCAAAAGGCCCGGCAAGGGCAAAGGAGGCAAGTAGGGGAAAAATACAACTCAATAAGAAAACACTCGCCAGGAGACCCAGACAGGGGGGGGAAGGAAATGAAAAAACATGTGGGTCCCTAGAATTGTCAGTGGGAAACCTTGCCCGGTAAAAGATTAAGGACCAAACAAAATTCCAAAACGCCAAAGAAAGGACATGGCAGGGGGAAAAAACCAGGTTGAAAAGCGTCGCCTGTTGGGGGACACGAATGCTCAAGGGAAGGAGGTCGAAAAAAGATGGCCGAAAGTGGACCAAAGCGAATTGCCACGCCGGAGGGAAAAGGCCCCTGGAACCGTGTCAGCGATCGCGGCCTGGGGGAAAAGGGGGCCAGGTCCACTCCCACAGGGGAGGAAACGTCCAAAAAAAAAAAAAAACAAAAAAAAACAAAAAAACTCAAGGAATTATTAGGAAAAAAAAAAATGAGAAAAATAAGGACTGGGCTTTTAACGGGGAAAAGGGAAAGACCCAGGGAAATCGATCAAAAATATAAAGTCCCAAATCAGAAAAGGAACGTGAAAGAAGGCGCTGTACGACCAGGAGCCATGGGGGAGGAAGTTGGAAAAGCAGTGGGGAACTTGAGTGAGAAGAGGGGAAAAAAAACCGGCGAAAGACGGGTGTAAAAGAAGCAGGGGCGGCCTGAAGTCGGGGACGCTGGCGGGGAAAAAAAGTTTGAAGTGGCGTCAAAAACAGGGGTAAACCACATGGGCAAGGGAGGACAGGGGGGGAACAAAATCAAAAAAAAAAACCGGGAAACCCCTGTGGGACTAAGGGGGGAAAAAGGGAAACCGACTCCGCGGGAGAGGACCGGCGGAAGGGGGGATGTGAAGGGGACTGGGGGCGCCACCGCATTGGAAATTGAAGGGAATTTCTTTGGTGGGGGGTTCCCCAAAGACAAGAGGTGAAAATAAGGGGACCGGGACGAAAAAAGTAACAAAAAAAAAGATATCAAGTCGCGAGGGGGGAGAAAGGGAAAGCCAGGGGAAAAAGGGGTCCGCCTTGTGTGCTAGAAAAGGGGTTGGGGAAAGGTGAAAAATCGAGGGGGGGGAGGGGTTGGGAAAAAAAGAAAAAAATCGGGGCATTTTGTGGGAAAAAAAAACCTTACCTGCAGGGGAAAATCACAAAGTAGGGCCGCAGCAGGGAAAAAAAAAACAAAAGGGTCAAGGCAAAAGTGTGGATAACCTGTTTGGAAAAATACTAGCAGGGAACCTGAGGAAAAAGTGTGGGACAAACGGCCGAGGATGTAAGGGGTTTGGAAAGGGGAAAACCCCGCCGCGAAAGGGGGGGGGGACGGGGGAAAAAGTCCCACGGATGTTGTCATAAATACTAAAGGAAAGGAGCTCTTAATCGTGACAAAGGGAAAAAGGGGGGCCAAGCTCCTGGCGGAACAGGTTTAGGGGGGGGACAAAAGAAATTTTTGCGAAAAATAAGGGGGGGGGGGGTGGAAAAACAAAAAAGCAGGAAAAAATGGTGAACTACACAAAAAAACAGTATAACACAGCAAGAAAAGGATTAGTGAAGGTTGCAAAAAAAAAAAAAAAAACTCTGCGGTGGGGGGGGGTAAAAAAAAGGGGGGGGGGGGACCAATGTCGGACCTTTTCACAAAAAATCAGTGGAATCCGAAGGGGGAGATCAATATGACAGACGGGTGCAAGAAACCGTTTTTCGGAAGGGGGGCTTTCCACTGCCCAGGAATCGGTAAATTCAAAGGGTCCGAGGTTTGCTGAAAACCAATGTTCAATCATCCAAACCGGGGAAGGAAATGACCACCAAGGGGGGGGGGAAACATCCAAACAACTTTGTTGAGGCGGGGGGGAGAGAGAATCCGAATTTTGAAGAACCAGCCTGCAGACAGGGGGGGGGGTGGGGGGGAAACGGTGACCGGGGGGAAAAAAAACAAAAACGCGGCTGAAAAAAAAAGAAAGAACAGGGGGACGGACGAGGGGGTTGGGCAAAGAAAACATCACAAGGGTGGGGTTTGGTGGGAGGCTGCTTGACCGGAAAAAAAAACAGAAAAAAAGTGATTTTAAAAAAAAAAAAAAAAAAACCAAAAAAAAAGGTCTGACCTCAAACCGGGGGGGTTTGGAATACGGGGAGGGGGCATTGGGGATTATCCTGGAAAAAAAGAGGGGGAAAAAAGGGATCAATCCAAGGGGAGGAAACACGCCTTTCGGGCAAAAACGGGGCGGAAGGAAGGAGAAGTGGAGGGATCCGAAAAAAGAATAGGTCAGGTACCACACTATGAAAAAGGCCCAGTGTTGGAGCCCGAACGGGGAAAAAAAAAGGAACGGAAATATTCCAAAAAGGGGAGGGGTTGGGGAGTGTTGACTTGACCGGCTTCGAAAGGGGGGGGGTTTGAGAAAAAGTCGTTTTCAACAGAAAAAATTCAATCAAAGAAAAAAAAAAAGGATGGAAGCGCGCAGGGAGACGTTACAATGGAGGAGGGAAAACAGGCAGTGGGGGGGGGAAGGAAAAAAAAAAACCCCCATTTGAAAAGGTTGTCCGCGGGCCAAGGAAAAAGAAAAGTCCCAGAGGAAATGGGAGAGTGGGGTTGTGATTTGTAATAAAGATGGCCAGGGCAACAAAAAGAAAAAAACAAAAAAACAGAGGGGGGGGACGGGGGCAAAGGAGGGCCCAAAAAAAGGGTCCAGCAAAAAGGAAGTGCCAAGTTGTTTCCTCATGAAGGGGGCCCGGAAGGGTATTTTTGGGGGGCAGTGGAACTGAGGAAGGAAAACGAAGATGTACTAAAAAAGAAAGAGGGGGGGGGGCAAACTCCAATGGAAGGGGGGGAAATTATTGGTGGAGGAAAAAGAGTAGATTTTGAAAAAGAAAACGGAAGGCAAAAAAAGAAGTCTAGTTGGCTACATTTAAAAAAAAAAGAAAACCGCAAAATTGACAGGGCAGGGGTGAAAGCGAGAGGGGGTGGGCCTAAGGTTGTTGTGTAACAAGAGAAACACCAAACAAAAACGCCGAAGGGTTACACAGGGAGGACAAGTGCCTGCCAAAAAAGAAAAATCAGGAAAAGGGACCGCCCAAAGGTGTGTATGTGAGGCCCCAAGGTCATCATGGTCGGGATAAGAAACGGACCCGCCTTGAGATCGTGTTGACCGGGGGCGACCGTTCAAGTTCGGGAATCAAGAAAGGGGGACAGGTGAAAAAGATTAAAAAGGATGGAACGAAAGAGAGAAACATTTTTTGGACCTCAAGAAAACTGAACGAAAAGGGACAAATCAAACAGGAAGGGGGGGAACAAAGAGTCATCTGAAAATCAAAATGTTTTGTGAACGATTCGCCGAGAAAAAAAAAGAAAAAACCCCTCGAAGGGCTTTCTTGGAGGGGAAAAAAAAGGGGTAATCGGGGAGGGGATGGCCTTGAAGGAAAACTGTAGAAAGACAAAGGGGGCCGAGAAAAAAAGTGCCAAAAAAGACGGGGAATGGATGTGGGGGGGGGTGGCCTCAAGCGGGAAAAGGGGAAAATGGGGGGAGTTTGGGGGGACAGGAAAATAGTTTGGGGTAAGCAGAATGTCCCAGCACCCTAAAAAAACAAAGTTACGACAAGGATAAAAAAAAACAGAAGGGAAAAAAAACCGGAAACCAAACTCCTGTGGTGGGGAGGAAAAAGTTTTCAAGAGGTAAAGATACGCAAACAACGGAGGACATGACAAAAGTCGCCTGGAAGGAGGGGGGGAGCACGCTGCTATTTAAAAAAAAATTCATGGGGGAGGGAAAGGGGAGGTGTGTGGACGTTGTGGGATAGTGGGGGAGTGTTGAAGTTCCTGCTTAAACAACGAGCCACACAAAAAAATGTTTTCCAGGAGAAGCGTGGAGGGAAAACCCAACCTCAAGGGGAAAAAAAGGGAGTTGGTGGGTGAAAGGGGTGTCATGTTCTAAGAAAGGAGCCTAAAGAAAAGGATTACCGCCCTTCCATGAGGAGAAGCCGGGGTGGGGGAGTAGCGAAAAAACATCTGTGAAAAGGAGGATGTAATATCGATGGGGTCCAAGGGAAAAAAAAAAAAAGTTTGATTTGGGGGGAAACCCATTTCGTCATGTGGGAATCAGGCGGTCCAAAATGCAGAGGAAGGTAAGTAAAACCCAGCAGGGGGGAAAAAAGCAGTTAGCGTCTCAGCCTTGACGCCAGAATGGACTGGAGGGAACTCAATCAAGGAACACTCTCGGAGGGGAAAAAAAGTTAGAAGGCCAACTCAAGAACATCCAGGGGGTGGCTGCGGGAAAAGGGAAGGCAGGGAATGATATTTGGAGAAAACTGGTTGAGCAATGTTCAGGCAAGGGGGGTTTTGTGGGAGGAAATCGTGGAACAAACGATGAACAAAAAGGGATCCCATCGAAGTCAAGGTGCGAGACGTGGTGAAAAATTTGCAAAAGAAGAACTTAAGGAATAGTGTGCCGTAAGGGGGGGGGGGGGGTTCAAGTCCGCCGAAAAACCAAGAGTGAGGGGGGAAAAAAAAGGAATGTGAACGTTCGATACTCGGAAAAAGAAGGGGTTTCCGTAGACACAAAAATACCCGCCCCGGGCCAAAAATTGGGAGCACACAGGGGGAAGACAGGAAAAAGGGGGTCAAAACCGAGATGCTGGGGAAAAAAAGCGGGGTTGGGCGGCAAAGGAAACAATAATTAAAAGAAAAAAAAGGAAAAGGCATAACTTCCGCTGACGGGTCCGGAGGGGAAGTCAACCCCGAAACACGGAGGGGGGAGGAAAATTCCTGAAACGTCCCTGGAGGAAAGTGGAGACTGTGTACTGGGGCACAAGTTGAAGAAAAACTGCATGTCGGCTCAGAACCCCCGGACGATCCCGAAGTCACCCAAAGATGACGGGGAAATAGGAAATTTGGGTTTGGTGTCCAAGTTGCCGGGGTTTGAAACCGGTCGCCACAATGGGGATATTCGTCCTGAGAAAAGAGGAGGGGGGTGGCCAATAGGAAGTACCTCGCACGGTATGCGAAAAGGCTGAAAAATTTTGCTGGGGGGAGAAAAAGGGTTAAATCGAACCGGGAAAAGATGCATGGCCAAAAAGAAAGGGCAGTGGCAAAAAAAAAGAAAACCGTGTCGGTCACAGAAATGGAGGGGGTTTCAAATCAAATAAACCTTAGAACGGGTGCGCAGGGGGGGGAAAAAAAAAAAAAATTGGGGGAATCTCGTCACAAAAAAAGAAACAAAAGGTGGAGGATACTTGGTCACGACGAGGAAGGAAACGGCACCTTAAAAAGAGAAAGAAACAAGCCAGCTGGATGATTAAGTTCAGTTGGAGAAAAAGGGAGGTGCAAGATTGAAAAGGGAGGTTGGAAATGTATTAAATTGAGAAAAAAACCCAGTGAAGAAATTTAGAACGGGACCGTGGAAAAAAAGCCCGAGGCGGGGAGGAAGAACAAGCTAATAACTGCTCGAAAAAAAAAAGAACCGAGTTGGGTGGAAAATGGGGAAAAAACCCCTCGGGGAAAGAAAGGTTGACAGGGTACTCAACAAAAAAAAAAAAACGGGTTAAAACCGGGGAGCCAGGGCATCCCAAAAACAAAAGAGGGAGGGGGCACCATTTTTTTAGCAAGCAACAAGGGAAGGGGGGCCAACCCACCTTGAACAGAAAAGGCCAAGGATCCAAATCGACAGAACCTGCACCAGTAAGAAACGTCCCTTGGAGGGGGGGAACCGTCCCCACAACTGGGGAGGATACCCGGAGGGGAACAACTTGGAGACCGTGTTCCGCTAAAAAACAAGAGACCGCCTTGGGGGCAACTGAAAGTCGCCCGATCCAAAAGGCGGCCCACAGATGGGAAGGTGAAAAAAGAAAGTGGGGTTTTGGGGGTGAAGAGTCACGAAACCTGTTATTTCCACGCGGCTCAACAAAAAAAAACCACGGTTTGGGGGGCGGGGTCAACCGAAAAAAAGAAAAAGAAGGGTTGACCGGAAAGGGGAAAAAAAAGACTTCCCCCCAAAGGCGGCCTGGAATAAAGGATCTCGGGGGGCCGGGGAAAAAGGGAAACGCCGGGGGGGTTTCAACGAACAAGGGTCTTGGGCCACAAGAGAAACATCAGCGGACCGAAAAATTTTTACAAAGACGGCGCACAAAAAGTTCAAAAATCCCACCGCGAAAAAGCCAGCGCGGGACGCGGGAGAACAATGTCGCAGAACATTTTTTTCAACATGTGTTCAGGAAAAGGGGGAACCGGGGAGTGCCCGGCAAAAAAAGGGAAAAGAAGAACAGTGCCCTCAACCTCGAGAAGAAGCATGCCTAAATGGGAGTTCAAACCCGGCAAAGAAAAGGTTTGGGAAGGGAGGGGGAACAAAGGGCGGCCCAAGAAAACCAATGACCTATACGCGCAGGAACGAAATTTCCACTGCAGGGGGGACTTTCGGCCTGAAAAAAAAGGTGGGCGCGGGGAAGAGAAAGGGGGGGGTCCAAAAGGAAAAAAACAAACCCGTACAGAAG
>Ga0179591_1371109_pt1 | contig 16399 bp, 18 predicted proteins | sample CZOMad2_1_08_16f_FD_182891 | JGI IMG/M metagenome (GOLD analysis project Ga0179591, IMG submission 182891) | Vadose zone soil fungal communities from Angelo Coast Range Reserve, California, USA - CZOMad2_1_08_16fungal (PacBio error correction) | ecosystem: Environmental > Terrestrial > Soil >...
AGCGATGTATTCACGACACAAAAAACAACCGGCCAAGAAACAGGCAAAAATGTTTGGAAAAGGACGGGGGCTCCACTAAAAAACATTCCTGCGCGCAGGAACTAACCAGGGATTTGCAAAACCGAAAGAAAAGGACGGACCCGGGAGAGCCAAACGGTTCAAAATGATCCAAGAACGGAAAAAAAAAGAAAAAGATGGGCGGTGACTCACAAATCAGCGAAAATCCTACAAAAAGGTTCAGCGAATAAAAATGAAGCGAAATGGGCCATTACCGCCATTAACGGAAACTAAAAAGGAAAAGGGAAAAAGGAACAATTGAGATGGGCAAGCATGCCATTAATGTACACTTGGAGAATCGTATCCAAAAAGAATGATTCACTACGCTTTGAATACTCAGGCACGGGCGACAAGAGTGGGGGAAAGGGGGGAAGCGGAGGAATTTTATTCAATAAATCAAAAGGCGGCTTTATCGTCCAACGGGAGCAAAAAAAAAAGAAGTATACGCCGTTACAGAACAACAACTTTGGACTGCTTGCTTTCAAAACGAAAAAAAAACCGAAGGAAAGAAAAAAAGATTAAGCGCGTCAAACCAGTACCCGGCGGCAGGGAAAAAAGCCCAACCGGAGAAAGGGGCAAAATCTCGTGAACCAAAAAGCACCACGCAAGACTGTCATCAGACAGGGGGGGGGGAGCAGGGAGGGAACGTCATCGGTGCTTTCAAGGAAGGCGAACCGGGGTCTATTCTCTAAAAATGGCTACAAACAAACAGGTGACTCTGGGGTGTGGAAGGACGCACACACAACCAACGACCTCACCATTACGCAAATCTCGTAGGTGGGAACCACTCCAGGAAAAGAAGTACTGAAAAGAGGGGGTACCAATCACGACTCTCAAAAAAAGAAACGAGTCCGATTTTTTTTCAGGACCGATCAAAAGAAATGGCTCTCCTAAAGTGGTACAAGATCGAGGGAAAAAAGAATGGACGTTTCGGCCAAAGGGGAAAAGGTCTTCGACCGTGGTGAAAAAAGTGTCGCGTTGGGGAGAGGCCTCAAGGATTTACGAAACAAAAAGGGAGGATGAAAATAGATATCGGAACACATTGACTGCGACCAGTACGCGGGGGGCCGGTAAAAACTGTGGATCTCCCAAAACGGGCGAAGCATCTGAAAAAAAAGGGGAGAAAAACATGCGCCCAATGCACCAAGAAAGGGGGAAAGAACATTTTTCGTGCGGATGAAAAAATACGAGGACAAAAGGGAAGGGTGGGGGGGAGGGGTGATTGACACCAAGAACAAAAAAAGGGGGGGTAACGCGCAGGCGGGAGGAACTAATCGCTTTTAGCCAATAGGGGGAGAGCGCGGGCTAATGTTGGCTGACCCACTCGACGAATAATCGAGCGAACTGTTAGGTTAGCATAAAAAATGAACCGTTTAAAAAAAGGAGTGACGAGGACCGAAACAGCTTCCAAATCTGACGGGGTCGCACCGGTGGGGGCAGGGGTCGCGTCGGGGGGTGTCAAGGACGAAGACATCGTGGTGAAAGCTACTTTGCCGGCCACGGAATGGTTCTTGGTGCGGCTGCTGCATCAAGAGAGGAAGAGGGGGGGCCGTGGCGACGATAAGAAAAAGAAGAAACTGCCGGAAAGGACGCCGTGAGGAAAGAGGAGGAAATTGCCTTTTTCGAGGCCGAAATCTAAAAAGATGCCCAATCTAGAAGGAAAACAAAAAAGGGTGCATGGGTCAAAGGGAGATTATGAAACAGTAAGAAGGACAGCATGAAAAAACTCATCAATTAATTGCATGAGGTGATACATCGCATGGGCTGAAGCTGGGGGGGAAGGGGGGGAGGGTTTATATTATGTCGTGCAGCATGGGGAAAAAATGATCAAGAGGGAAAAAGCGGGCAGGGTCGGGGGGGGGGAGCTCGGGGGAAAAGGGCTGCTTCTATTTGGGACGGTTTTCCAGCCGAAAGATCCTATGTGGCGCGGGGAATCACAGCGTGCCAAGCTCGTTCAATGGACCGGGGCGAAACTCGTTCACACTGGAAAAGTTCGCAGGGGGCAAAATCGTGAATGGTGTTGAGCGCAAATGGTCGTCAAAAAGGGAATGACAGGAAACATGAGGCGGACGGCGGTTTTTACATGGTGTAAAAAAAGCCGAAGCGAGAGGGTTCCCAGGGGGGGGAGGATTTATCCGTTGCGAAAAGGGGCTGAAGGGAACCAATCAGAAAAAAGCCGCGAGTGGAACTGGAAATCACATTCTACGGGGCGTGGAGGTGAATAAAAGATAGAGGAGGGGTGGGGGACATCCGGTGATGAACGCAGCTCGAAGAGGATAAAAGGGGGGTAGAAAGGGAAAAAGGGGGACTGAGAGTGCTCCTGTAGAGGCAAGACCAACAACCAGTGAGTGAAAGGGGAATTACCAGGACGGAGGGGAAGGTCCTGAACGGAAGCTAATCGAAAAAAGGGCTATATGGGAGGGCTCGAGAATTTTTCGACCGTTTGTCACGTAGGAAGACTGAAAGCAATCAAGAGGTACAACAGGGGAGTTTATAGGGGAAATTAAATGCGGGGACCGGGCCGGGAAGGACGGGAAAGTGAAACTATCAAACATTTTGGGGTCCACAAGAAGATGACTCGGAGCCACCGGATTGTGGAGGAAGGGGGGTCTGTTTCTAAGCTGTTGTGGAAAAAACGATTCATCTAGTCAGGGTATTTGCAAAGGGAAAAGGTCCGAGCAATATTAAGACTAAGTGGGGACAAGTTGCTTATGAACCCCGAAGGGGAGGGTTGCAACGAAAGCGGGTTAATCACATTATGCTTGAAAAAGCGAAAGTAAGGGAGGGGGCGGACTGATGCCAATCAATAGCGCAGGTGAGGAGAACTTAAGCGATGGCTAGGAGACTGGACAGAGGGAAGGTAGCAGTCGGGTCAGCCCGAAAGGACCTAGTTTAAATAAAATGAGAGTCGAGTTGAAGGTTTATACACCTCAAAGTTCTGTCCCCATTGAGGTTATTGTTTAAAGAAAGTGTCTCGTTTCAAGGTGCCGATGGGCGAAACTAATGTACATAACGACAGGTACGAGAAACCTATTTAGGAACAAACGTCGCTTACTGGACAAAATGGGGGGGGGCAGTGATGAGGTATGCCAAGTACGTGATAATAAGGAAAAGGGAAGGAGTCTTTGGAAAAGAAGAAGTCGCGATCACGGGGAGAAGAAAAGCAGGCTAGACATAAAGCTCATGATCCACAACTTGAGCAAAAGAGCAAAGTCCTCTGCTGAAAATGAGGCTAAGAGTTTCCTTTTGACCGTATCCAAAAGACGAAGTTAGGGATCGAAAGGAAATGCAAAGAAAAAGCAGTGGGCAAGCGATTTCATTGCGCCAATGGCACGACGAGGGGGGATAGATAAGAGGGCGCTCTCAACCACAAACAGGAGCAGACGGGAGAGCAGCGACACTAAAAGCTCTGGACCACAGGCGAGTGGCAACGAACGAACAGGATTTGGAACTCAGCGAGCATGAACGATTGGAGAAAGGGGCTCCCGAGAGCAGGAAAAAGAGGAACAAAAGGAAATGCCTGCTTCGCTCAACAAGGTGTTGGTTAGATAAAAAGGGAATTCTAAGCTGGGGTGCTGACGAGGGGCCTGGGAGGCTTCGCGGCACGATAAGTAAAATTAGGAAAAAGGGGGAGGATCAAACCTCGAACAAGGTCAATCGGATCGTGGTCCGTCCAGACGTCAAAACAGGCGGGAGAGATCTTGCAACGTTCTGGGAAAATCGCGCCATGGGAAATGGATCTCAAAAGAAACCAAAAGAAAAGGGGTTAACTTCGGGTAACCCTTGTACCTAGCAGCAAGAGAGTGGGGAAATGAAATTAGGCTGGCCCCTCCGGTCTCGTCGATCGATGCCAGCTGAATAAGGGAAAATATTCGGGTTAAAAAAGAGGCTTGATCTCCTGCAGCGACACCCGAACGCTTCCTTAAGCAGGGCGAAAAAGACATAAAATGTCGATTAAAACGGGATCAACCAAAGGTCGCCGAACAAAAGGGGCGGTGGTCAAAAAATTGCGAAAAAGTTTAAGGTTCTTCATGAGATGGCGACGTGAAAGGAGAAAAGAACAAGCAATCCGAAGAAAAAAAGGGAAAACCGCCCAAGATTTCAAGAAAAAACAGGGGACTGCAAATCAAAAAACTTGCCTAGCCTATACTTTGGTCCACCCAAAACAGCCGTGCAGATTTCAACACTCACTCGGGAGGGAAGACAAAAAACGCAAGTGTTGAGAACGAAGAAACAATACCACAGTTTGAAAACTCGAATTAAAAGCTGAGACGAACAGAAAAAAACTACGGAGCAACGCCTAGAGAGGTATCACCAGGCAGACTTAGAAATATGTGGCGAATAAAATGGGTAAGTTAGACTGCCTCCAGACGGAGTCTGCGCCAACTGCTCACCAGAAGGAAAACTGTGAAAGTTTAAACGACTATCTAACCCGCAAGACCTAAGGGCAGGCAAGCGCAAGCTTAATTCTCAAAGGAAACACACGAAGGCTTCATTAGTGCCGGGGGGGGGAAAAAAGCAGGCAACGAAGGGGATTAGAGGCAGCAAAGCGAGGTCAGCAATGGCAAAGAGCAAAATCACGAAAAAGGGGTCAAAAGTCGCCTCTAAAAGGTTTCCCACGACACAGCAAACACCACAGCCAAAAATTTCCTGTGGCAGCTTTGTAAATTTGCGACTAGACAAACAAGCTGAGGGCGCCCTAACAAAAACACGGGGGTGCGAAAGGAGTCGTCCAAGTTCCCCGTGACGAGAAAACGGGGGAAAAACAGTCGAAACATACAGGAAACATCACATATAAGTTCAACGGGGAAAAAGGAAAATAAGAGCCAAATCTTCCACATGGCGTCCAGACACAAGTGCAAAGCAATGAAAAGAGGAATCCAAATCAAGCATCTCAGAAACAGGGATATCAAAATTAAAAAACGTCCAAGGAGGGACAAAAGGGGAGCGAAAAAATCGGAAGTAGGGGTCCTTGCGGTTGTCAAGAGGAGGGACAACTTAACGGAGGGCCTACGAAATGAATCAAAACCAGAAGAGGGGCAAAAAACTGTGAGAGATGGGGGAAAAGAATTTCAGTAAGGGGAGGGAGGGGGAGGGTGAAACGGCCAGGAACGCGCGGTCCTACCACGGGATGTCAAAAACATAACGGGAAAAATTTTGGGCTTGGGGGAGGGAGTAGGGAAAGAGCGCTGCGCACAAAAAAAACAGAATCGACGCAATATTTAAAACCACCAACTAATAAAAAAACGAAAAAAGGGGGACCGACCCGAGGTCCAGCAAGAGCTCAAAAGTCCAAAAACCAAAATACAAAGAAGACCAAAAGCTCGGAATATAGGGGATAAAGGAGGGGGTGAGGGCGAAATCCGTCCTAGGAGGAAATTAGACAAAATTCCGAAGTCTGAAGAATACGGAACTCAAAATATAGGAGCCTACTTCCGTTTGGTAAAAGAGGTTAAAGGGGTTGAATCAGCAAGAGCCCGCTAACTCAAAAGGAGAAAATCTCTTTGAACCGCCCGCGGCTCTCGAGAACTATGCCTTCTGGGGGGTACTAGGGGGACAGCGATCTCAAAAAAAAAGTAAAGTGGATAACCCGGAGGAGGATTTTCAGGAAAGGGAAAAAGAATGTCACGAAAGAGGAAGACAAAGTGAAAATCGCTCCGAGTTCGCAGTTATGTTTTTCAGCCAAGGGAGAACCGGAGGCGCGATGCGGTCAACATCGAGGGCATGCAAAGCCCAGGTTCGGAGGTTGCAAACAGCGGGAGAAAACACTTCAGGACGATCCGAACTCAAAAACCAAAGGGTAGGATACAAGGAAGGAAGGAAGGGGAGGGAACACGTAACTTTTTCTCGGCAAAACCGCCGAAAAAGAGGAAATTATCGCCCTCAGACACCCAACCCGTTGAATCCCGAGAGCGCCCATCCTGTTTTAAGGGAGAAAACCATGCGCCCGGAACTCTACGAGTGGGGGACAGTGGGGGAAAAGACTCAACTTGAGGCGGTAATGAAAAATCGCGAAAAAAGGGGAAAAGGAAGGGGTGCGGCTATATCGGGGAAAGTCAACGTGGGGCAAAAGTCTAAAAACCCCAGAAGCAAAAGTTTTCAGAAGGAGGGAAAGCGGCTTGAAAGGAAGGGGTGGAAATCGGGGGTGGGGACGGGTCAGGGCAGGGCTTAACAACGTTAGACATTCCGAAAAAAGAAAGCGCAAAGGGTGCGAGTGGAAGGGGGGGGACTTACAAAGCGCGCAAAGGCAAATTGACGAAAGGGATAACTTAAAATTGTTAAGGGGAAGGAACTGCAATCGTACTAGCAAAATGATGGGGGAAAGAGAATGTACTGGAGGGGTTGGGGAAAGCCGGGGGGCGCCGGGAAATCAGTGAAGGAAAGTTAGGGTGCCAAAAGGGGCTTTTGCGAAGTAGACTAGCCCGGCGCGTCTGAGTTTTGGTGGGGGGGGGGGGGGCTCAAATCATCCAAACTGCCGAAAAAGGGCGGGCCATAGGGGCGGAGGAACTAGGAATTACGTGTGAAAAAGGGGCCTACAATCTATTTTACAGAGCTTTTCCCAATCAGAGAACAAAAGCAAAGAGGTCATTTGGGTTTGGGGAAAGGAGTGAGGAGCTAATGCGCCCTTCAGCATGGACGACCAAACGCATAAAGCATCCAAAATGGAGGAGGTAAACGCAAACTGGAAACGGGGGAATTTTAGAGCGGTGCAAGGCGAGACAGGGGCCAAGCGAAAAAAAGGCAAGGGGGGGAGGGGAAAGTGGGAAAATTGGGCGGGGATTGGGTTTGAAAATTTGAAAAAACGGACTAAGGGGACTCGTGGGAGTCCGGTTGGGGGACAAGTTCGCTAAAAGAACAAGTGGGGGGAGGGAAGAAAAGTTCATCAGGGGGAAGAAAGGGGAGTTTTGAATAGCGTCGCCGGGGGGGGGGGGAGCATTCTAAAAGTGTCATTACAACAGTTGTCGAAACAAATGGGGCGAGCGGGGGGCTTTGGAGGAAGAGGCAGCGCGACTTGTGGTAAAGTTGGAAGAAAAGGAAGGGGTAGGAGCTGGAATCAGAAAAAGGGGGAGGTGACACCCTGCATCGAATATATCAGCTCGAAGGACACAAATTAAATCAAAAAAAAAGTCGCCGTTTCGTGGGGGAGGGAAGGAGGAATAAGAGCGCTTGCGGAAGCGTTGGATCGAGGTGGACAGAACTAAGTTATTGAAGAAAAGTTGCGATAAGTTGTGTCCTAAGACCGAGATTTGACGCAGGGAAAATCACCAAGTCATTCTCTCTCCACCTATTTTTGGCACAGAGCCGAGGCGTGGGATCAATCGAGAGGGCTCCTGCTAAATTTGGGAAGCAGGTTTTTCAAAAGATGAAGCGGTGAAAGAAATTGGAAGGGAAACGTGGTAGTGGGGAGTTGGGGGGGAGGGGAAACTGCGGCCAATCCTGTCCCGGGTGCAAATCCAAAAGGGCGAGGTAAACAAAGGAACGGAAGTTTGGTTGAAGCGAACATAGGGAAGGCAAAGAAAGGATGGGGGGATAAAATAAATGCGCCGTGAAGCAGGGCAATTGCGGCGAGGTGGGGCCAAGAGGAAATTAGTGTCTCAGAGGAAAGGGGGCAAAACAGGTCGCCCACAATTCGCACAGGAATGAAGACGAACTCGGTTCGACCCAAAGGAAAGAGGAAAAAATGAGCGGGTTCGCCTCAGGTGGGGGTTACGGAGGGAAAAAAGCGACAGTATCTGATCGTTTCAAAACAAACACGCAAGTGAAGGAGGGAGGAGGGAATCCGAGTGAGGTCAAGGTCGAGATTTAGGACGCACAGAGAGAAAAGAAGAGTCAAGGAGACAGATCAAGAAGCGACGGGGAACAGACGAGGAGGTGTTAGGAAAGCAATCGTCTGAGAGGAAGGGCCAGTTTGTATCTCCACGAAGTACCAAAGGAAGGATGAATGGTTGAGCAGAACGAATTCAAAAAAAGGGGGAAGATCGTCGCCAAAATTTAATGCAGAAGAAAGGGGGAGGACACAGAAAGTCAGTTGCCGGGTGGGCGAGGTGCGTATCCAAAGAGAATTCACCAGATCGAGGGGAGAATAGGGAATAGGGGAGAAAGAAAAATTCGCTATCAACCACAGGATGAGAAAGAAACAGCGCAAAGGAGGGGGGAGTTACACGAAATATTAGCCCAAATTGGGGTAAAATCAAACCAAGAAGAAGGCCGATGTGGGAATGCCAAGAAAGGAGGCATTTGAATCCGTATGACCAAAAAGAGGGAAGGAATGGAGCAGGATTCAACTACTGAGGACGAGGGAAAGGAGAGGAAAAAATTGTAATGCGCGATGTAATATACGAAAAAAACACAAACAACCCGGTGGGAAAAAGAGATCTATATAAGCGCGCATAAATCACCTGGGCTACGCGTGAAAAAGCCGAAAGGGAGAAACTCGAGAGGACGGCGGTTAAGGCGAGGGTGTGAACTTAGGGAAAGAAACTTCGACTTAAAGCATCACAAGCGGGAAGGGAGCGAGGAATCAGAAAAACACAGGTGTGTTATAGACAGAAAATGGGGAGAAGGAAGAGGCTTTACTTCGCTTTTAGGGGGAAAAGGGAGTCTGATTAAAACATCCGAAGAACAGAAGATCCGGATGCCTAACGCCTATCCCAACGGAACGGGGGAGCATAGAGGAGTGGTGAAAAAAAAAAAGTATCTTTACGGAAGCAGGTCAATTCTTGGGCACGAAGAAGAGGGAAAAGGGGATGGGGAAAATCGTAGATGATGGCAATCCTAAGCGTCCTTCAAAGGAAGGGGTATGCTGGTTGCGATAATGGAACGCAAGACGACTGTGAAGAAAGGAAAAAACGTAAGGAAACGAAGGGGAGACTTTCAGGTACGATGCAAGTCCGAAGCAGGGAATCTATGCGATGCAGGCGACCCCTCTGAGTGGTGACGGGTCGACACCTAAAAGCTTAAAGTTATAAAAGGACAGGAGAAAAGGGAAGATAAAAAAAATGAAAGAGCAAAGGCGGCGTTGGGACTCATACCACTTGGGGGGAAGATGTCCATCTTCACTTCCTACTCGAGTGAAACAAGTTCAGGGGGGAAAAAAAGAGAACCTAAACTCATTGCAGGGGGGGGACAAACCAAATCTCCGGGAAAAGGCGTCACCACGGGGAGAGGGAGCCGCTCCTCTACTGGGGTCCAGGCAAAAAAACAAATGACATAGCGACATTCACACCTCGCATGGACAAATCCAATCAGAGAGGTCATGTGATACGACTCCCCAGGAGAAACCCCACTGTCTGACGCGAAAGGTCGTCCCCGTCAGAACGTTACAAAAAGCGAAAAAAAAGTACAAGAGGAAATAACGATAAAGGGGAACAAAAGCTCGGGGGGGATAAAAAGGGGAGAAAAAGAAGAGTGGGCGGACTCGCGCCTGTCGAGGGCGAGAGCCAGAAAAAAAAAAGGAGCACCGGGAGGGAACTAAACGAGCACCACGCCCGCGGCAAATAAAGGCCGAAAATACGCTCTTAAAAGAAAGAAAGCACGCCACGGTCTGGGGAGAAATGAAAAGTGTTGGCCATCGATAGGTTCACTGAGATCGGGGAAGGTGGAAGGAGAGAAGGGCTGCCATGAAGGAGAATCAGAATTGGAACCAAAGGAAAACGAGATTTTTACCACACACAACCGACGCCCAATGTAAAACAATGGGCGCGCTTTAAGGCCAAGGGAAAATCCACACAAGAAAAGAAACAAGCAACGACAACCGGTGGGGGTGGACAGCCAAGAGTAGTCAAATGAAAAGATTTCCAACGGTAAAAAAATATACACAGAAGGGAAAAAAAGAACAGCAAAGTCAGATTCGAGGCCCCAGTAAAAACTGAGGAAAAGATTCCACATGGGGGAAAAAAAGAAAAAAAAAAAGGGCTAAAAGTTAGACAGGCCGTGACTGAACACGCCGTCAAAAAATTAGGGAAAGAAACAAACATAGGGGAGGATTCAGCGCCAAGGGCTAATTGGCCTGAGGGGGAGTTGAACCATGCTTACTGGGAGTGCAAATACCTTTCAGACTCAGGAACGGAAAAAAAGAAAGAGAGGTAGAGGAAGATTGTGACCAAAAAAGATTTTCGGAGTTCGGCGGGAAAGAAACGGCAAAAACGACAGGACCGGGAAGACACTTTGACGAAAGGTTCCGGCAGTGTTGAGGCTTTTATTTCTTAGGGCTGCGCACCGAAAAAAAAACGAACCAAATAAAGCCAAAAACCGTCAAAGCCACCAGTGCGGGCAAACGAACAAACTAACTAATATTTCAAGGGGTGTCCCGGCACATGAAAGGAAGGCCCAAAAAACAACACAAAAATTAGCTCGAGCGAACAGGTCGAGGGGAAATGGGGAGTATAGTTCGTTTCAATCCGGAACCAACTTCCCGAGGAAGAAGGGGAACGGACACACTCAACAACAGGTTTCGCGCAATGCCGTGTGGGGTAAGGGAGAATGATCAACAAAAAATCTGACCGCGAAAAGAACCACTTACCAAAAGAGCGTTACGCCGCAAGGGGAAAGCGTAGAAATTCCGGGAAAGTCTGGGGTTCCCTCGAAGTGGCCAAACGATCTCGCCACAAAAGGAAGGGCTGCCAAAAAAATCAAAAAGAAAAATGGGCCATCCCAAAGTTAACGTCAGTTTGACGCAAAGGGAAACCAAAAAAGGAACTGGTCGCATGACCAAAGTATTCGAAACACAAAAAAAAAAAAAAAGGGGGGGGGGGGGGCTCTAAAAAAGCATGCTGAAAATCCGCCGAGGTCGCTTTTGTTCAAAAAGAGTGTAGCGCAATGCGGTGTACGCTGAATCAACAAAACAAGTAGGAAACGGAAAAAATTGAGCGACCACGTTAACTTTTTACTGTTAAGCCCTGATCCGGGAATGGGGAAAGAAGACCCAAAAAAAGAAATAGACCAGAACTTTGGAATCAGTGAAAACAAGTCATGCTCAGTGCTAACATCGAAATGAGAAGGGGGGGAAAATTCAAAAGGAGGGGGTGGGAGAGAATGACAAAAAAAGAGGGAAATGCATCCACGTGACGGTGGGGGGGGAAGGAGGGGGAGGGTGGACAACAAGAAGCCAGAGAATTTTCAACCTCAGGTAGGAGCTAAACTAAAAAAGTCTGTGAAGCGTGAGAGTTGCTGCGGAAACCAATCGAAAAAGAATAATACACATCGAAAGTCTTGTGTGAGTGCCGTGAATTCGAGGAGAAACTCCTTAGTTAGAGACGGAGGAGCAAAACCTGCTTCAATAGACGGGAGTCGCGCTAGCTGGGTGGAAGGGGAAGGGGGGCGTGTTGGGGAGCGGAGCAGGGTGTAGGAATGTAAAACAAGGGGGGGTCAGGAAGGACTGGTGGCTGAAAGGGGGTTGAGGCAGGAGGGGGGAGAGGCTAACTAGTGGGGGTTAGCGTGTGCGCAGACGATAAAAATGCAGAGGAAAAAACTGACAGGAAAAGTCTGGAACAGCCACGAATCGCGTCCATGCTTGTACGGGCGAAATCTTAAAAGGGGGGGGGAAGGGTCATGTGAAAAAACCCGCGATGTGCATTGAGGGTTGGAAAAGTGAGGAGGGAACAGGGCACTAATGTAAAAAAAGGACAAGGACCATGGCATGAAAAAGAACAAAACAAGAACCCAGAAGCACCAAAAAGGGAACCCGAACAGACAAACGGTAATAAAGAAGACAAATAGCGACGAAGAAGAATGAGGGAGAGGAGGAGGGCACGGATGGGGCGAGGAAAGAGAAGAGAAGGAAACAGAGGGAAGAACAGAAGGACGGGGGGGACGATGGAAGGAGGAAAATGAAAACAGGGAAGTCAGACAAGCGGGAAGAAAGGGGGGAGAGAAAGGAGAGAGAGGGGGGGGGGGAACGGTAATCCGGGCCGCCCGAATGAAGTAAGATGGAGCAACCGAGAAGGGAAGCGGAGAAGGAGATGGGAGACGGGCGGCAACAAAGAAAGAGGGAAGGGCCGATGAGGCAGGGGGGAGCGCGACACCTCAAGGGAGGAGGTAAAAAGTCACTAGGAAACAAGTAGGGCGTTGGAGGGAAAAATAGGGCCAAGGGGGGGGGGGAGAGAGGGAGGGGAAAGAAAAAAGCAAAGGGGGAGAGAAAGGGAAAGCGGGAAAGAACGGGGTGGGAAGGGCACACCCGAGAACCGGGCAAATGCTCGAGGAAGAGGGAAACAGCTTGCAAGGGGCAATGGTCTATGATGAGGAGGGAGATTAGGACAGGAAGGCGGGGTAGAGAGAAGGCAAACTTCATGGGCGGGGGGAAGAACACCTCCCAGGGTAAGAGCAGGAGGCAAAAGGAAAGAAAGGGGAAAAGGGGGCGCATGTGGGGAAGGAAACAACGCAAGCGTGAGAGGAAAATAGGAAAGAACTTGGCAGGGGGGAGGGAGTTGACCAAAAGCAACGATGGGTGGTGGTGAGGGGGAGAAAGCTAATGAGGGTGAAAGAGGAAGCTGTGTCGCCAGGGGGGAGAAGAGATAGAGAGAAAGGAGGAGCCACCAAGTGGGGAAAGATGACCATAGTATTAAGGAACATATCGAAAAGAGTAAAGAGGCCCCCAGAGAGTCAATCAGGTGTGAAGCGGAGAGGATAAATGAGGGGCGGGGGAGAGGGAGGACGGGAGCGATAAGAAGGAAATAGGTAGGAGTGGAGGAGCAGGTGAGGGGGGGCCGAAGAGAGAGCATGCGGGGAAAGGCCAGAGGCAGAAGGGGAGACGTGCAGGAGGACGGGATTTATGGGGTGCAAGAGAGAAGAGGAGGAGTACGGGAGGAATGGGAGGGCGGGGGAAGGATAGGGCGGAGAAGGGGAACGGTAAAGACTCCGGGGGGAGAGAACAAAAGAGGAGTGAACTGGAAGGGCAAGGGGGCGGGATACGTGGAAGACAGATAAAAGAGAACGCCCTAGCTAGAGAATGGGGCGGGCGGGGGGCGCATTGGTGAGAGGAGCAGACGGAACCGAGATGAGGATTGGAAGGGTAACAGACGTGGAGGGAGGGGGGGGGGAAAGGACTGGAAGAGGCGTCCAAAAGGTGCGAGTAAACGAAGAAGGCGGCTGGACGGCGCCGAGAGAAGGGGGAGATAGAAGCAATAAAAGAGAGAACAACAAGTGAGGAGGGGGGGAAGGAGGGGTGACGCCCCGAAGGGAGGTATAAACTTAGGAGAACACGGGGAGGCGGGAAGCTGCGTAAGGTATGGGAGGATAAAACGGGAGAGAGGGGAAAAAAAATGCGAGAACCAAGGAGCGGGAAGGTCAGGAGGGGGAACCCGGGAATGAAAAGCACTAGGAAAGAGTGAAGAAAAATGAGGGTTCAGGGCGTGATCAACCTGGGCGTACGTGGCGTTCATGTGCGTGCGATGGGAGGGAATGGCCCGGAGGCGAACACGGTGGCTGGCGCATGGAAAGGTAAGGGGTCTCGAATGGTGGAGGTACCAGAAAGAAGGACTATCTGGGGTCCGGGCGAATAGGGGGGGAAACGTTAAGGGGAAAAAAAAAAGGTGGGTGGCAGTGGACGAATCCCTTGATCAGCAAGCAACATAAACGGGTTAGGGGGTGAGAGCAATCCTTTTTTGGAACTCAGAAAAAGTCATGAAAAAGGCGCGCCCATGGGACGGGGGACGGCGGATAGGGGTGGAGGGGGCGGGACGTTTGACAAAGAACAAAGTTTGACGGGGTTGCCAATGGGGATGAGTATTGTGTTCGCGTTCGAAATAGGAGGGGGGGAGCAATCAGAATATATACAGGCTCGATGCAACCAGGAAAATCAGAGAAAGGGAAGGGGAAAAGCGAATCTTATAAGAGCGGTGCATGACAGTTAGTGCTTCGCGGTCTGGGAAACTATTCACATAGGAAATTAACGAAAAAAAAAGAGGCGAGAAGGGGCGCCGCCTCAGGGGGGGCAAAAGAAAAATACTCAATGAGGGAAAAAGTGGTAGGCACATCCGCGCGGTATAGTCGAAGGTCTTAGAAGCGATTTTGGAGGACTGGTAGTCAACGCGGGCCATCAAGGGCGGAACGGGGAAGGGAGGAGCGTATATTACGCTGAGGCCTTTGGGCGGATAGTCCAAAAAAGGGGGGAGATTGGAGAGAGGCGAAGTTGTGGGGGGGGGTAAGACAAAGATGAAGACGGCATCCTTTTCCTAAAGGATTTTGAAAAGGTGCGTTAAAAAGGGCCAAGTCAAAGGATAGGGGCGGATTAAAAGTGGGGGCGAACGAACTGAAGCCAAAAAGAATGAAAAAAACGAATCGGGGTTTGAGGGCGTTATGGGTCCAACAACGCCGACCGCGTCTCCGAGGAAAGGGGGGGAGGGGAATTACAGGATCGTCAACGAACTCCCTTTGAGGGGGGGAGGATGAAGAGTTATGAGAAAAAAAATCTTCACCGCATCGGGAGGAAGATGGCAGTCGACTTGGCATGAATCCAGGAAGGGAGGAAAAAGTGTTTTCGGCCAGTCACAGGGAGCGGGGAGGGGGTTGATCGACAAACTAAGGGAAAATACACGAGAAAAACACCCATACATGTGATAGGAGGTTCCCGACATGGCTAAGTGGAACAGGAAAGTTCTTCTTCAAAGAACTGAATGAAACGAACATTGAAACGAGAGAAAGGGGACGTTGGGGAGGAAGATAAGGCGTTCGACCAGGAATTCAGTAGGGAGGGAGGGTCGTCCGGGGCGAACGAAGAGAGATAAAAAGCGAAACGCTGAGATTACTATTTCAACTCCATTGGGGAAGATAGAGAAAAACGCGCGGGGAAGGGGGACATAAGGACGATCGTAAACCTTTGAAGGAGTACCAAAAGAGGGAAGGTAAGAGACGCCGGTAAGGCAAAAAAAGTCAGAGTTTCGGGGGAGACAGGCAAGGCCGCCGGGAGAGCGCGAGGTATCGTCTCTCAAAAAGAAGGAGGAAGATCACATGGAAGGATAAACCGAGGGCAATAAGCAGAATCGAAGAACACAGGGAAGGGTGCATTTAACGAAAAGGCTAATTGATACAGAGGCAAAGGAACGTCGCGAAATTCATGACAACCGGATGCAAGGCTTCGGCGAAAAGGGATGAAAAAGGCAGGAAGGGACTGGGACGGAGGGGTGGAAGGAGAGGTCAGCATGCACGGAAATGCCGAAAGAGGGCAAATGGCCGACACGCCTATATACTCGACAAGGGGCGCGCTCGTTCTTCACGTCAAGAAAGCGGAAAAGTCAGGGAAAGAAAAGGGTGCGAAGAAAAAGGATGGAAAAATCGCGAAATGGATGGGCAACATCAAGATCAAACGAAACAAAGTAAAGGAGTTTGAGGCGGGCCAACGCAATACGACTTGCAAGTAAACCGGGCGCGAGGTGGCCAAAAAAAGAATCTTGCAGCAAAAGTGCAAGGGGACTACGCGAAAAGAGCGTGATCACAAGAAGTCGAATGTATCCTAAAAAGGGAGGCAGGCTACACGAAAAACGGGAAGGGAGCATGTGGGAAAAAGAAAGGAAGTGCAGACTCTAACATTAGAAAAAATAAAGAAGGGACGAAACCAACAAGTAGCTGGGAATCAAATTGTTAAAACCAGAATTGGAGTCTAATCAGAAAGGAGGAATGGCGAAAAGGTATTTAGAAAACATTAACCTACGCATTGTAAATATGGAAAAGGAACGCAAAAGAAAAGGGGGAGGAAAAATACAAGATAGGCGGATGCAGAAGTGAAACTGGAGAAAAAAAAAAAACCGTGCAGATCATAAAAAACCGGGAAAAGAGCAGGAAGGCGCAGCACAAGAGTCAATACGAATCAAACAATGGTAAAAGAAAGGCAAATCATGATAAAAAGTTCGCGACAGAACCTATCGACTTGAAAACGCTGGATCGGCCAAAGTGGGGGGAGAATCAAGAAGTAAGCTAAGAGCCTCCAGAGGGGAGAGCGAGGGGGGGGGCGGCAAACACGTAGAAAAAAGAAAAAACGGGAACGGGAAAGGCGCGAATCGTCACGCAACGCCCTCAAGAAGAGTTCCAGACAAAAATCTCTGGCAAAACGGCAGGAAAAACCAAAGGCCAGAAATTGGACAGGAGAAGGTCAAGATTTCGATGCCAGGTGCGCCTGCGGGGAAACTGGGAAAAGCGCACATCATCAACATTGAAAAAAAGGCAGCCGAAGGTGAAAAAGGACACGACCAAAAAAAAAAAAAGGGGCACATTGAAAAATGCCGCACAGCTTGTCATGATGTGAGAACAAAAAAACACACACTGCGGTCGGCGCCGCAAAGAACTTTATTAAAAAACGAAAGGAGGAAGTCACAAAAAGAACAAAACAAAAAACTTTTTCGAGGACCCG
>Ga0179591_1228232_pt1 | contig 16397 bp, 28 predicted proteins | sample CZOMad2_1_08_16f_FD_182891 | JGI IMG/M metagenome (GOLD analysis project Ga0179591, IMG submission 182891) | Vadose zone soil fungal communities from Angelo Coast Range Reserve, California, USA - CZOMad2_1_08_16fungal (PacBio error correction) | ecosystem: Environmental > Terrestrial > Soil >...
AGGTCAGGGAAAGAAAGTCAATGGGAGAAAAGGAGAAGGGGGTATAACTAAAAAGAAGGGTAAAACTAGCAAACAAGGGAAGGTATTAAAGGAAAAAATAGTCGCGCAACTCTTTAAAGGAGAAGATATCCATGCCTCTCCTGATAGGAAGAAAAGCGGGATTGTGGGGGGAAAAACTGTCGTGATAGAAGCAAAATCATTTAAAGGAGGAAGAGGGTGTTCCAACAGAGTTGGGGAAGTAATAGAGAAGGGGATCCTCAAATCCTTTGGTTCAGGAACGCTATGAGCGCTTTGGACAGGGGAAGAGAATGATAACCAAATTCTTGGAGGCAGAGAAAAAAGGGGGGGAAAAAAGCAGTAAAGAGAAATTGGTAATTAGACTTTAAGGGACAATAAATAAGAGGGGAAAGAAGAGATTTGGAAAGTGGAACGGGCGATGGGGGGAAGGAGAGATTTCTGGGGGAAAAAAGGTTATTGGATAAATCGAAGGCAAAAGGAGAGGGGGAATTGTTCAGAAGTGGAAACTATTTCCCAAGAATTGTTATTTAAAACTAGAAAACACTAGGAGTGGGAGGGGGGGAACTAAGGGGGAGGGAAAAAAAAAAAGAGAGGAAAAAAGAAAGGGCCTCTAGAATCGAGGATTACAAAGAAGTGGCTAGTACATTTAGGAAACTTGAGCTACGAAATGGGGCAGCACAGAAGGTTAGATTAGACAAAAAGCCGAACAAACGCGGAAAGGAGGGGAAGAACTAGTTCACCTCTGACTATGTCTGGGGGGGGGGGAGAAAAAACTTCCCCTCGTCAAAGGGAGAGGATCTTATCATCAAGGGTGAAGGGAGGAAGTAATAGAATGATATAAGAAAGAACGTATGGGAGGGAACAGAACGCCCGTACTACCTCGTCATGTTAAAATGGAAGAGAAATCTTTTTTATCATAGAATCAGAAAAAGAAAGGGCAGGACAAAAGGAGGGATTAAAATGAGGGGGAAAAAATGGGGCCAAAAATTTGAGGGGGTACTATTACCGCAGGAATAGGAATAAGGGGGAGTAGGAGCATCAGAGTACAGAGGATTACAAAACATGGAAAAAATATTGACTTGAATGAGGAAAGAGGACGATTGGGGTCAAAAAGGGTCGGGAAAGGGTGAAGGGGGTGGGGGGTCAAACAATCCAAAGTCAGCAGGGGAGGCAAGGAGAAGGACTCAGTGTCAAATAGAAAAGAAAAAGTTAAGAAAAGGTCTGTTCAAGGGAAAGGAGGGGACCAGAATAGAAGACCAAGGGTCATTCAGCGATGGGACGCGCTTTGATTCAAGGACCGTCTTGGGAGAGGAGAAGCGGGGGGGAGGAGGGTAGGAGAGGTTAATGGGAAAAAGCAAAATAAAACCAAAAAAGAACCAGAAAAAAAAGGAAGGAGGGAGGAAAAAAAAAAGAAGAAGGTTCATTACGAACAGGAGAAAAAGGGAAGGATCCAGGGGGGAAAAAAATTTCTGGAATTTAAAATTAACATAGGACGGAGGAGTGAGAGGAAAAGGAAGACTGGAACGAAAAGTTTAGTAAACGAAAAAATAGAAGAATGCTGAAAGGGTCATAGCAAAGAGCAAAAAATGATAGAGGACTCAAAGAAGCTTATTGGGATTGGGGAGAGATGAACAAAGAGGAAAGAGGATCTCAAGAATCAAACAACGTAATTTGGGAGAGGGGGTAGAGAGGTGAAGATTTGTCAAGCATGCGATGCAGAACGAAAGGCATTGTATGGGGGGGTGTATCAAGAGTGGAAAGATATAGGGAAGGATAGGGGAAATCGGGAGGGGAAGTGGTGAAAAAGGTTATTGTTTGCTCCATTCAGAGCATATAAATGGATTAATTAACGGCAAGATCAGAGGTGGGAAGTGCCGGGAGGAAAGGGGAGAGGGAACTCTTGAAGGTTAGAAAGGACTAGGAAAAAGGGGGGGGGGGAGATTGTCATCCTTAAAGGGACTGAAAAAAGGAAGCGGGTCAGCAGAGGGAGATACGAAAAGAATGTTAAAGAGGTTCAGAAAAGAAAGAATAATGTTGCCTAGAGGAAGTTGAGAGCGGGTTAACAAAACATCGGTAACAAAGGATGAAGTTGATCCAGGGCGAAAGAGCACGGTCGAGAAAAGACCAATTAAATTGGGGTAAGAGCAGGGTATTGGAAGAAAAAATAGGGAGTATGAAAAATGGTGGAAGGGGAGTTGAGAAAGAGGTGAGGATGTAAAGGGAATCAGTCGATATTAAGTCTTGCATGTAGAGGGGGCGGGTGGTGGCAAAAAGCGGGCTTGGGTCGGGAGAAATAACTATTTTTAAGGGACATAATGAGAGGAGGAAGACGACTCAAGGAAAAGGGAGAATTTAAAGAAAGACGATCTCAAAACGCACTTAGGATGAGGGGAAAAGGTGCAGGGAACTTCCAAAAGTGGGGGGAGAGGAAAAAAAAAAAGAAGACATTCGAAAAAACGGTATATCAACGGACATCGTGAATTAGCGCCATATGAAAGCCGAGCACAAAAAAAGAAAGAGAACCCAAGCCCATTCCAGAGAGTACGCGGTTGGGGGTCAACTAAACAGAGATCTAAACGGAAGCGAAATGAAACAACGTGGAGTCTACCTACCGGTTCAGGACAAAAAACCAGAAATCGAGGGACTATTCCGGGGGGTGTAAGCTGAAGAAACGGAAAAGGACACCCCATCAGATCCCCGAAAGGGAGGAAAACGTTAACCGGGACAGGCCAGATATAAAAAGAGGGAACGTGCATCTTTTCAAATCATCCCTTTAAGATGGGTCTTCCTACTGAAGACAAAAGCCCTGAAAAAGAAAGGAAAAACTCAGAAAAGGGGCAAAGGGCCGGGTTAAGGAAACGAGAAGGATGCAAACTTGGAGGGGGGGAAATAAATCCAGAAGTCGAAATCTCCTAAAAAAAAAGCCGGAACTTCTGGGATGAATCAGTAAAGTGCCCGTGGGGGGACAAAAAGGGAGCTTATAATAAAAACAAACCTCAAGAGGGAAGGAAAAAAGTTAAGCACTCCCTATAGTGAAAGACTGACCTAAATTGGGACAAACGAACTACAAGGAACGAGAAGCATACATGAGGATTGAAGGGTTGATAGGAAAGAACTCCCCGAGTTGTGGAAGGAAAAATCTCGGCCTTAGAATATAGGGGGGTTGAAATAATACCTAAAAAAAGACGGAGGGAAGAAAACTCAGTCAAAGTAAGCGGGTGAAGGAGGGAGGGAATAGAGTGTCATATCAACTAGGAGAAATAAGGGGTAATTACTTATTGCCCATATGAGGAAGTGGGAAGAAAAAGGGGGCTTATGGGGAAGGTAGGGAACACATTGCTCAACTGGCATCCTGAAACAACTTTTCCGAAAGTGGAACGGTTCGGTGTGTGTGGGGAAAGTGGGAAAATGAGGGGGGGGGGGGGGGGGGGTAGGGTGGGACTTGGGAGGCCTAAATGTGGGGTTATGTAAAAATCTATAAAGAAGAAAAAGAGTACGAATAAGAAGAGAAAAAAAGACGCAAACCCAGGTGACTGCTAAAGAAAAATGCGGGAGAAAGTCATGGGAAAAGGAAAAGTCAACTAAGAAATTATTTCTCTTCCTGGTGAAAAAGAAGAGAAATTGCCATCGAAAAAGAGGTGGGGCTTAATTTATAGTTGGAACAGTGAGAATCCAAGAAGAAAAAAAAAGGGACAGGAACTTAAATTGAAATTGAATTTAACTGCGGACGGCAAGTGACGCAACAAAGCGGACCAAAACAAAGGAGAGGGAAAAGAAAGAAATGAATCCCTTTGTGTTTACAAGTCCAGAAAGGGAAAAGTCTGACAAAGGAAATCAGGAAAAGACGGAAAGGAGGTTGCTGGGCGACTAGTAAAAAAGACGTAGCTTTGGGGAGGAAGACCGACAAGGGCAAGGGGGTAGGAGGGGGGAAAGGGGAAAAATGGTCCCGTCTTCGCTCCTGAAGACAACTTCATTTTGTCAATCAAAAGGGAAATATCATTTGGGAAAAAAGGGAGGACCCGGAAGGGTGGTAGACACTCAGAGGTGGAGGAAGTGAGGACAATCGGGAAGAAGAGGACGAGAAAAATTAGATATCCCCCTGTTCTAATCGAGGCACTAGGAAAGGAAAAAACGGAAAAGAAAAGGGATCGGACTCCCCCGCTACTTGTATATAAGAGAGGGAGAAAAAAAAGGGGAAAAGCCAAAAATTTGGGAGAAAGTTACTAATTGGGGAAGGGGGGGAAGGACGTCAAACGAGGTGGAATAATCCAGAAGGAAGATTGGAAAAGGGAAGAAATTATCAACGAAGGTTAGAGAGAAAGGAGGATGGGAAAAAGCGTAGCACCAGCGAAAAAGAAAACGTCTTCAATAGGTAAAAATATATCATAAGACAGAGGGGGGGATTTGGAAATTCATCCAAAGATCTCAGGGGGGGAGGTCGGGAATTAGAAGAAACAGGACTCCGGGAAAAAATGAGCGGGAGTGTAATGTGGAAAAAGAAAAGGAGCAAACGCCGCAGAAGTTGGGCTAAATCTTCTAGGAAGGACAGTCGGAAAAAGAACGAAGGAACCCAACAGAGGAAGCTGATCGGGACTAAAGGGAACAGCCTTACTCCGAGTGAACCCGAACTTATCAAGAACGGGTACGGAAACAGGGGGCGAGAAAGGAGACCGGTCACAAGAGGAGGGAGAGAAGATGGTTTATTCCAATGGGAAAGGGACCTCGCTGTCTGGACGCTTTATAAAAGGTCGAGGAAAAATTCTACAGGACAAAACAAGAAGCGAAAGCTAGGCGCACTCCCGCAAAATAAAAAAAAAAAGGAGTAGGCAAAAGAGGAGGAGGAACTTTTGCAAGGGCGATAGGATTTTAAATAAAGGGGTGGAGAATGTTAAAGGGGAAGGAAAGGGGGGCGCGCAGAAAGATAAATTGACATGCAGTAACGGGAGGAAGGGGAGAAACTCTAAAATAAGAAAGATAAGGCATCCAGTCTTAAAGAGGGTAATTAGTGCGTCGGAGGGGAGAGACCCCTAGACTACAAAAAGTGAAAATGCATATGGTGTTGAAATACAAAAGGGGGAGGACACGAGAGTTGGAGCAACTCAGGGGGGAAGATCCAAGTATGGGGGGAGGTAAAAAAATACAGAGTACCAAAGACCGCAGAATTGGCTCGCCTGATAAAAAGATCAGGGACGGATCAGTCGAGAAAAGGGGAAGAGGGGTGGATTAAAGTGAAACTCGCCGGATATATATTTTACAAGTAGGACGACAAGGGAAGGGAATGCAGAGGGGGCATAACAAGTTCGGGAAAATAACTAGATGTCTTGAAGAACGACATCGATAGGGGAACTTGAACATAATCGAAGAGGGGAAAAAAGAACGATGGAAAACGTCTGACGGCTATACCCGATAGTAATAGAATGTTCTTTGTGTTTTCACTTGATCGTAAAGGACGTGAAGAATCGCAAGAAGAGATGAAAAAAGGCAGAAGGGAAAGGGGATGACCTTGGCAAGACTATCAGATGGGGGGGGTCTAATAAAGAAAAGGTGGAGATTAGCCCGCATTGGGCGCCCTCTTCACGCGCGAGTAGCAAGACATCTTTCGGGTGAAAACAAACCCTGGACCCGGACCGCGGGGAGAGAGCTCAAGGAATCAAAGGTGTAGAATTGTATGAAAAAAAAAAAAAGAAGTTAGCGCTGAGAAGTGAAGAGCGTATATCTGCAAGCCTCATATACTTTCTAATGTATGAGAGAGGAAGAAGCGGGGGGTTATAGGAACGCGAATCAGAAATACCGAGGCCGGCATTTTTAACATTCATCTTACTTCGCGTAGGTAAGGTCCCACAAGGTAAGGGTAAGATTACCGACAGAATCGACTAGAAGGGTTGAAGGGGGACGCCCGTCACTGCGTACCAGCCATTTGTCCTCTAGATTAGACTGGGATGAAGGAAGGAAGTGGGGGCTTTGGGGGAGGATTTCAGGGGGGGAAACGCAACATAAGCAACAGAGGCCCTTGTCGCGAACTTGCGGTGCACGCAAGAAGAGTCAAGAACAACAGAACCATTTAGTTTTAGTTGGGCCTGAAAAAAGCTTGCCAAAATACGAATAAGCATTTCGCATTGCTCGATGGGTGTTGCTAAAGCGGGATCAGCGTAAGGAAGTGGGCCTTGCTGGGAGTCTCTATGGAAGATGTGTCTTCTTAAGCTTTTTGATTCCAAAATAAAACCAACCAAAAAAAACGAGTGAAGAAAAAAAAAATATGGGAAGATTCCACAACAACCGAAGGTCAATTAAGGGGCAAAAACCAGAAGATTAAATGCATATCCATCGTTCTGAGAAATAATCCCAAACCTGTTAAGTGATGAAAAATATTAAGGGAAAACGAGTAAATAGTACAACACTGTGGATTAATCATGTGCAATGACATCGCACAACGTATGAAAGGCATCTATTAAGAAAGAATGTGATGATCTTCTTGTAGGGGTGTGAAAAAGGATTCTTGTAGAGTTAAAGGGGATGGAGGGAAGTGCGATAACGAGTATTGGGAGAGGCAAATTTTCTTTTAAGCCTCCTACGCGCGGCACTGGGAATGGTAGGTCGGTAGAGATGTCGTGCTCTACGGGAGGTTAAACTTAAGGCACTTGGTCGGTTGAGCCATTGCCGCGAAAAGGAGGGGGGAACTATTACACCAGCGGAAAAGACTCAGGCCAAAGAGGAAAAAAAATGCACGACGGAGGCGTCCCACGCGGGAGGGCATCAAAGTGTGGGCAGCAGCAGGCCTTAGTGGTAAAAAAAAAAGACGTTGACGCATTCCGTTCTCAGGAAGGACTTTGGAAGAATGAGAAAGGGGACAAGGCGAGAATTTTTGACAAACGGTCGAAGTTAGAGGCGGCAGTAGGGGGAAAAACAAAAAATCGTTGTATAGGGCGGGAGGGGTGAGAAATTTTGGTGGAAGAAAAGTCAAAAGAGGGCTCATAGGAAGCAAAAGGAAACGTGAAAATAAGCTTTTGGTAGGGGAAAGACCCTGCGGGGGTAGAACAGGGGAGGGAAAAGGGAAGTTTGCAAAGTGTTGGCCGTAGGCAACAAGTCCGCATCGCATCTAACTTGCGGAAGGTGAAGGGAAAAAGTCTTCGGTGATCATCAAGGAAGAAGGGAAAATATCGGTCATAAGTGAGGACTGGGGGAAGAAGGCAAAGAGAAGGCTGAAATTCGAACTGCAAACAAAAAAAAACCCCAGGGAGAAAAGAGAAAGCGATTAAAGGTCAAGACTTTTATTTTAGGGAAATGGGCACGGGGGCATAAAACAGAAAAAAATATCCCTTAAATAGTTAAACGGCGATGAAACAAAAAAAAATAGTACCGGGAGAAGCAGAACCCAATTCGTACGGGGGGGGTTGGGCAAGAAAAAAAAAGAAGCGAAAACGCTAAGAGGGTTACTAAACTAGGTCTTTGCGGAAAAGAGCTATTTCACCCACATGTTAATTGTGGCGGAGAAAAGGGAAGGGGAAGCTGCATCGCTTCCACACCAAACCAAAAAAAAAGTAATCAAGGGAGAGTATCAGGCAACCCGCTGGACAACGGGAGGGAAAAGCGCAACTGGCTCTTTGAAATAGCTTAAAGATCAGATACAAGTCAAATAGAAAGTGAGGCAACGGCATTAGCCGGCCGGGACAGACTTTGTTCCTGAAGCCGAAAAAGAAAAAGATCTGAGGATACAGGAGGGAAAGTGAAGTAGAAAAGAAAGGCACTTGAATACTTCTTCGTAAGCTTTAGATTGCCAGGGGGGGGGAGGGGGAAATTCCTCAATAATGCTCCGACTGGGCAACCCACTCCCTCAGAGGGAAAAAAAGGGGGAGTCACGACTTATAAAATCTGTCCCATCAAAAAAGTGCCTCGCGTAAGAAAGGAGCTGAAAAATATTTTGAAGAGGGGACAATACTAACCCAAGAGAATGGTAAGGAAGGACCGAAGGCGGAGGGGGTTGGAAATACTATCACAGCCTTAATCAGTGGGACTGACTAGAAAACAGTGTGATAAAGCAGTGTGCATATATTGAAAAGTCAAGGAGTTAGACCAACGATGTTGCGTTACAGTGGGGGGACTCAGTAATATTTTAAAAAGAAGAGAAGGGGGGGGGATGTCAAGACTCGGCTCCGAAGCCGAGGAATGTCACGGCAGTAAGTGAAAAAGGAGGGGTTGTTTATCAGAAGAGGGGTTGTGTGTTGGGGGGGTTGGGGGGAAAAGTTTGCTCAGAAAGGAGACCCCATATAAAAGAAAAGCAGCCAGCGGGCGGACAGACACAAGCGACGCTGCTAAGGCACAGTCCCAAAATGCGAAGTCTAGTCAGCTAGGGAAAGAAGGAAATAAATATGGAAAAAAAGGTGCGATAGGTACTCTTTGAAAAAAAACGGAAGGGGGGGGAAAAAGGTAGGTGCTTACTGTATATTGGACAAAAGGAAAGAAAAAAGCAAGTGGACATCAGTCTCAATATGACGGAGAGGGGGAAAGAAGATAACAAAAGGACCAAAAATTTAAAAAAAGGGAAATAATTTTTGGACACTAAGCTCATGGGGAAGGAAGTGAGGGGAAAGAGGGCATGCTGAATTCTCTATCTAAGAAAAAAAGAATAATTATTCCTGGCACTTTTTAAGACATAAAAAGGGGGGTGTTGGGGGGTGGGGAGGTGGGGGGGAAGTAAGGGCGCGCGGATGATACTCTTCGCTGAACTTCGCGCTCGAGTGTGAATTCACCACCCTTGAAAAAGTGAAGCTCGCTGAAGCGTGGAAAAAGCAAAAAGGCTATAGGTAAAAGGCTCATCATCGCGCGCGAAAGGGACCAAAAACACTTGCGATCCTGCCACTACATCTTAGTGCTCGATATGACTAACGAGAAGGGGAATGCTCGTCTTTGAAGCCAAGGGAAGACAAATCAAAGGAAAAAAAATTTGAAAGAAGAGGTGAAAAGAGGAAGAAGAAGAAAGTGGTTTCAATAAGCCGCGAGCCAGATGGGCCAAATTCTATCGGAGGAAGAAGCCAGAATAAGGAAGGGAAGAAAGATAGGTATTTCAAGAGTAGGGCCAAAGCGCATCCGTCAAGACAACGGAAATACGGGGTAAAATAGAGAGAAGGAAAAAGAAGTGTCAATTCAATCCGGGAGCAGATGGACTGGCCTCGGCTCGGCCAGCATAGAAACTATCAAAGGGGGTTCGTAAAAAAAAGTCAACTTTGGGGACGAGTCAGTCAAAGGGAGACGAATGACTGCCAACCAAAGACTCACAGAAGGGGGAGTCGGAGTCCATCTACCAACTGGTGGCCCAAAGAGGAGACTTTCAAGCGAAGGAGAGGCAGCTAAGGAAAAAAAAAAAGCCGCCACCTCCTTACCGTCTTAAAAGGCAGGGGAGAGCAAAGGAAAGAGGCCAGTTCAAAAGTTAAAAGGAGATCTACTTTTGTACATGCAGGGCACCGTATCCCGCGCTGCCGCAGGGGGAAAAAGGTTTCACAACCCTTTAGCCCCTAAAACACATCGCTAAAGGATCTAGGGAAGAGGAGGCAAGCCAGGAAAATATCTCTCGTCAAAAAAAAAACCGGGGAGGAACGCAGCTTTTTGCCCGGGAGAAAGATCGTTTTTAGAAGAGGGAAGCAGGGTTGCAAAGGGGGGTGCTAAAGTCACAGAAGGAATGTGGTCAGAAAAGCGTCAGAAGGACGATAATGGGAAAGATGAGAAGAAAAAAAAGAATTGGATTGAAGAGACTGATCGGGAAGAAGCGTAAAGGAGGTGCGAGCGATACAGAAGCGACTCGCAAAAAAAGGGTTGAACGATTGCAATCTGACCTCTGGTGTGGTGGGGGGAAGAAAATAGACGAAGAGAAGAGTTGCCAGGGGGAGGAGATGAGCTTGACATGCAAAAGAAGCAAGAAAACAGATTCGGAAGAAGGTGGGGAAGAGGGCCAGTCGCGAAGAGGGGGCAAGGAGCACAACATTGTCCTATCCTGGGTTGGTTAGGTTGACAGCGCCGGAGTGAATATATTTTTACAGGTATGCGAGACGGATGCGCGGGGAAGAAGCTTGGACTTTGGGAAAAGCTGGTGGATACCTCAGAGCATGCTTAATAGAAGGGAACTTTGGTGAATGAAGAGGTAGAAGCAGGGGGGTGACGGGTCTGACTATAAAACACGAGACAAAAAATTGTTGTTTCCGGATGCACAAAGGAATTGTGCATAGGAAAGGAAGGAGAGAGCAAGGTCCAAATAATATATTTATTACAAGGGGAGACTAGGGTTGGGGAATCGCGGTGGTAGACCAGCCTTGCGGTACGCGGAGGGCTCGTGGAAAAATCTAGCCTCGGGGGGGGCTGTCTCACAAACAAGTACCACGTCTGAAGGAAGAAGAAGCTGCGAGAGGGGTTAGGGGAGGAAAAATAGAAACTGATAGACGAAGACGATTCATTTCACGCGTTGCTGCGCGGGCGCGAAAAAGGAATACGAGGTGGTGATAGAATCAAAAAGATGAAACGCAGGTCGGAATCAGGGGTACATTCAATGAGTAAAGGAGGGTAAGGGAACAAAAATAGGCAGGATCTACTATAATGGTTTGTCTAATTGGGAGCGTAACTCTTCTGCAAACCCATGCATTTCAGAAGAGAGACAGAGAAGGGAAGACGGGGTTTTGGATTGTGGGGACAACCAACAGATCCCTGGTGTCGTGCAAGGAAAGGGTCGGGGTTCGAGAAAGTAAAAGGACCAGAAACTGTGTGGAGACTGAAAGGGAGGGTTCATATGTGTCCACATATCGAATCGGCCCCATTAAGCGCTTGATGCCGAGCAGCGGGCACGAACGGGAAGGGATGGATGTGCTCTTTTCAAGGGGATTTTGGTCTGTTCCTAGCGGATAGGATGAGCAATGCCAAAATACAAAAAAAAACGTATTAGGTGAAATCTTAGATGCACAACAACCCTACTTTTCACTAACTGGAAAGAAGGGGAAGGGCCAGGGTTTGGCCATCGTGCTTTTACAACAATACATAGGAGAATATTGACGGCCCGAGGGCAAGGAAAAAAGAATTGGGATTAAAACAGGTGAAAAGGGAGCACCATTTTAATAAAAACTGATGGATTCTAGAGCCTGAATGGAGTGAGGAGGGGTATATGCTGTAGTATGAAACTCATGTGCGGCAATACGCACAATTTCGTAGACAAAATAGTTTTAGCAGTCAGGAGGAATGCTAGAAAAACAGGGAAGTGGGAGGTATGGTATAAAGGAAGGGGGGATCTCTATCTAAGGGAGGAGGGCGACGATTGAGGGGCAAAGTCATTCATGAAATGAAACGGAAGGATAAAAATAGACGAGGAAGAAGAAGAAACGGGCGGAAGGGGAAAAAAAAAAAAGGGGCATTTACCAGAAATCTATTCATGGGGGGAGCATTATTGGTTCATCCGGAAGATGAGACTTGAAAAGCGCGCAACGATCCGTTGGGCTGGCTAGAGGCGAAGGGTAAAGTGATGGGGGGTTCAAAAGCCGGGCTACGTTCTCCGGGGGGGGAGCTATTTCATGCAGAGAGTAACCTGATGGCGGGGGAGCAGGTCTAGTGAAGCCGGAAGAAGACTCCACAAGGTAAACTTTTGGGGAAAATATAAGGGCTTTGGGGGGGGGGAGGAAAGGAGGTTATAATAAGTACGGGACAGGATTGGGGATAGAAGTAGAGGGGGGACAAAAAGTCCTCTGGGCTTCGAGTCTACTTGGCAGGGACAGGGGAATGTAAAAAATGTGGTGGTGCCCAGGCTTTATATGGGGCATGAAATATTTTAACTATAAGGAGCCAAATTTGGGAAAAAAAAAGAGGGTGCACTCGCAAGAAAGAAAAGGGGGCTACATGGAAAAGGGAAAAGGCGAAGCAAACCCACCAACGAGACATTAGCTCTCGTTAAATTTCCGGTATTTATTGCAGTTGAAGTCATAAAAAGAAAACTTAGAAAAAGGAAATAGTGGGAGGGATGGACAAGGGACCGCTTGCACCATCTCCGCAGCCCGTCTAAAACGAGGAATTGTGGGAAAAGAAAAAATAAGGAAAAAAAAAAGGGGCTTACTCCAAAAGTTGAGAACTAACTCAAGATTTCAGAAACTAAACTAAGGACACGTCTTGTGGGCGAAGCCGGCTGCAGCGGGCCAACCGCCCTTAAGCAGGTCTAGAGCAAAAGCTAATGAAACGGGAAAGATATAAAAGCGCACCTGTGCAAGGGAGGGGGAAAAGCCCTTTAAAATTATCAAGTAGGCAAAAGAAAAGCCACTGGCCTTCGGGCCGCCTGTGGGTTGGGAAGGAAGGTCGAATAACCCTAGGCAAAACGTAACAGGTCCCCTGAAAGAAAAACAAAAAAGAAAAACCGCTAGGGGCTATCTTAGACTTGGCTGAAGGTAATAAATACTCAATACTCTCAGGTGACCATCCCTAAGGAGTAAGCGGATTAAAAATCCCGAATCTTATAGACACAAAAAGAAGAAGGGTCAAATCCCAAACTCCAACCCGCGCGAGATAAAGGAGGCGGTAAAAGTGTATCGGCACAATCATCACACTTAAGAAAGTATTCCCAAGCTCAGATTTAGAAGAATGGTAAAGATACAAAGGAAGGAAAAAAAATAATCCAGGGAAGTCGGCCAGCATGTGTAAATCAGTGCGATGACAGTCATAGAACTGATGGACAAAGAGAGGGGTGGGGTAACTGGAACCGAGGGGAAGTAAGGGGGAAAGGGGGTAGGTAAGGTTTAAGTAACGGCAGACAGCGCATAGGACAAAAAGGAATGAAAACGATGACAGGGCTAATTGAAAGCGGAGGGTGGAGTCAGCTGATAATTGTGGTGGGGTTGTTGGGCTTTGACCTGGGGGGAGACTCCTGGAGGAAAAAAAAGCCGCGACAGCGGACCAACGGCGAAGCAAAGGGCAGCCCCAACTTTCACTGCAAAAAAGGGGTACGAGACTAGGATAGTGGGCAACCTACAGACTAGAAGTTCTCAGGTCAGTGGAAAGAAACGAAAAAAGTAAGGGCGCCAAGGGGGGAGCGTGTTGATGGATCGGGGGGTCCCCATTACAAAAGACCCCAAGAGGCAATGTGAGAAAGTCTAAATATGGAAATACCGAGGGGGGTAACTCAGAGTTACGCTACAAGGTCCCAGCAAAAATAGGGGGGGGAAGAGTCGGAGTTACCGACTGAAGACGCGGGATGAATGCCCGACGAGGTCGTAGGGCTGGTCTGCTACTTAAAACAGATAGTGATTTATATTTTCAGAAAGGAAAACAGGGAGGGAAGGTCGAGGCGCGAAAATGAGACGCTTCTTCTCGCAGCGCGGCTAGGTGGAAAATTCCAAAAAGCAAGGAGATACCAAATCGAAGATTTGCCGCAGGGGAGGGTGTTGCCAAAAAAAACGATCAGTAGAAACATGAAGGGAAGCGACGAATAGGACGCGCGGACCCAAAAAAAGGCGGGATGCCCGCGGCTCTGCACACTAAAGAACTCTAAGCAGGTCATCATTTATCTTACAAACAAACGAGGACTGTTTTAAGTAAACTTGGGACGAAGAGACACTCCGCTAAAGGAAAAGAAAGGGAATTTACTATGGTTATAACGTCCGGTGGGAAGAAGGAGGGGAGCCCGATTCACCCCCTTCTTCACGGAGTTATAGATCCGAGGAAGGTCGCAGGTCAAGAGTCTTTTCAAAAGAAAAGAAAAACCAGCGAAAAAAAGAGCAAGAGAAAAAGCCTAGAAAATATACATTCAATGAAGAAAAGGATAAGGGGGGGCTGCAAAAATGAAAGGAAAATCTCGAAACTACTATCAATGCAGCGAACGGGGGATTGAAAAAACTCTATTGTACTCTGTCCATTGAAAAATAGCGAAAGAAAAGAGTGGGACTAGATAAAGGCCGGAACGCAAAGAAGCGTGCAGCTAAAAAAAAGGAGAGGAGCTTGAGGTAAGGAAAAAAGAAGCCAGAACCGGCCGGTACTCTCTTCGGACTTTCAAGTCAAATTTAAGAGAGGTCAAAAAATTTAGCGCTAGAAGTGGGGGTAGGTTAGGGAATGGCAACTTGGCCGCACGCTTGATCAGGAAGAGGGAAAGTTGTCAGAAACAAAAAAAATATACCGCGAGATGGAGAGGAGAAAATCCTGCAAAAATCTTCTCTCAACAACTGGGGGGAAAAGTAAAAGGGGGTGATCTAGGGGAAGGATCAGGGGAGGTGGGAGGGGTGATAAGCCTAAAAGGGGGGGGAGGCAGGAATAGAGATAGAAGATGAAGACAAATGGTAAAGAACTCGGTAATCTTGAATAAGATATAATCAGAAGGAATAAGAGAAGAGGGTCGGATCTGCGACGAGGTACGCGGGGAAGGAAAGGGGGGGTCAAAAAGATTGGCAATGGGAAAGAGTGGTGAACAAAGTTTTGAATCCTTATAGAAGGAAGAAGAATGTCGAGCACGATATGTTGGAAAGAGGACAAAGAGAAGGAACCATAAGAGAAGGGGGGGAGAAGAATAATAAAAGTGGCCGGCAAAAAGGGAAATGTACAGACAATTGGGAAGAAGTTTGGAGGAAAATGGTTGAAAAAAACCGAAAAAATTATTTAAGATCTATGTGGAAAGGGGGGAGGTCGCGGGCGAGAGGGCGAATCGTGGATACCAAAGAATTACATGAGATAGGAGCAGTTGCAGAAGTGATGAAAATCGCGGGAAAGGTTGTGAAAGTCTTAAAAGAAACAATTAAAAGAGGTAGAAGAGTGATTAAGGACACAGGGAGTTCCAACGAGAAGATAGAAAGAGAGAGAAAAGAAAAGGAAGGAGGGAATGATTAGGAAATGATTACTTTAGAGAACTATTTATTAAAGAAAGAAAAGGGGGGGAAAAGAAGGGCAAAAAAAGAGCTCGTACATTCGGGAAAAAGAGGGACCTCGGATTTGGACAAAAAGAAACCAATGCAAGCTATAAAAGAAAAAGCGACAATGTTAGATGTGTAATCAAAATGAAGAGAGAGGAATGATCAATAGAGTAGAGCATTTCGCGCGGGCAAAAAAAACCGTGGCGGCAGGTAGAGATTGAAACGGAGGGGTTCGAAGGGAAACAGAAAAAAAGAGATTGAACAAATTTCGGCGGCAAGTTTGACCTTCATTCTTGCGAAGTCTTTAGTGTCACAAAAAAAGGGGGGGGTAAGGGAGAAAGGAGAGTACCATAGGGGGAGACGAGTTGGTAGAAAAGGAGGGAAAAAACAAAAGAGAAAGGGAACGACGGAGACTGAAGAGACAAAGAGGGAGTGGGGGTACTGGTTGCATGGTGGGTAACCATATCAGTAGCAAAGAAGTCGCCCGGATGGTCGTTCGCGGTGAGTACCGAGAAAAAGGGAAAGGGAGGTTAAAGAAAGTGGAAAAAGATAGCAGATCCAAGTGTAGCATGACAGGAGAAATGGTTTGTTGGCTGCCTCAGAAAGAGGGAGGACAGGGGCTGACGATTGTCAGAGAGACTTTGCGAAATCGCTTTGAAAAGGGGAAAGAAGGAGGAAAAGAAAAATTCAAATACAAACAAAAAAAAACGATGGGGAAAGAGTTCAAACAAAAAAATCCGTTTGCAAGAGAAAAAGGGTATGGAACACGTGCTGAAATCGACAGTAGTAAAAGGGAAGAAGGTCAAAAAACAAAAAAAAAAAGCGAGGGGGAAACATTTCGATAGAAAGAAGGATGGGAAAAAGACAAGTAGATTCTAGTTCAAGGGAAGGATGTAGAGTTGGAGAAAACGTCTTAGGGAGCGGCAAGACTTCCAGAATGGGAGTAAGAAAAAATAATTTAGTAATAAAGGGGGCAGAAAGCTAGCACTTTTTCTGACTTTCTAAAAATTGAGGAGGGAAAAAATAAGGTCAAAGAAGGCAGATGGGGAAAGGGGAAGCATAGGTAGAAGGAGGAAGGCAAAAGGTACGAAGAAAAAAGGAAGACAGAGTTCTGGAATTTAAAAAACCTGGATGGCAGGAGTTTTTTTTTGGGGGGGGAGAAGAGTACATGGTTTGGAACGGCGGAAACCGGACGTGCGGATTCTAAAGGGAGAGGAGGTCTAAGGGGAGGAGAGAACGGGTACTTTTCTATCGGGCAGGGGCATAAAGCCAGAGGGAAATAAGGGCTATGGGCCAGAGAAGGAAGAGAAGAGAGGAAGGAAACAGAAAGGGGAAGTCAGGGGAAGCCCGGAGGTAGGATGAATCAGTTTTACTTACTCCGGGGATGGGGCTAGTCTGGCGGAGGAAAAAGTGAGACTAGAGAAGGAAGGTCGAAGATGGGGGCCAGAAGATGTAAAATAACTAAATGAGGATCTAAAAAGAGTGATGAGTCTGAAGCAACTACGCATAAATAAAGAATGCACGAGG
>Ga0179591_1286743_pt1 | contig 16397 bp, 14 predicted proteins | sample CZOMad2_1_08_16f_FD_182891 | JGI IMG/M metagenome (GOLD analysis project Ga0179591, IMG submission 182891) | Vadose zone soil fungal communities from Angelo Coast Range Reserve, California, USA - CZOMad2_1_08_16fungal (PacBio error correction) | ecosystem: Environmental > Terrestrial > Soil >...
CCTTTAATACCGGGCCAAACAACCAGGGTTGAAATTGCTTCGGGAGAGGCCGACCAGCCCAGTTCTGACCAGGGTAAACTCCTCAAGAAATGCTGCGTTCAACCAATCAAAAGAACAAATAAGCAAAAAGTCAAAGGGAAGGGAAAAACGCAAGGGTTGCAAATGGAACCGCCATCCCAGACTCCATCCAAACGAGCCAGGAAGGGAGGAGGGTCACGCACACCAAGGGGTCAAAAAAGACCGCCAATGGGAAATGAAAATCAACAAGCGTGGGAGGGGAAGGACCTTTGACGACCGCCCGGAAGGCCTAGGGTAAAAACAGAAACAGAATAAGGTGGGGAAGGGGGGGCCCACAAAAAAAATCCCGTATTGTCCTTTCGGCAAAAAACCGAGCTGGCCCCGACCTGGAAAAAGAACTGCGCATCAGCTCACAGAAAAAAAGGAAGGGATCTGGCAGGACCGTTGAACAAGTGAAAAAAACGAAGGGCAGGCGACTTGCTAAAATGGGACCCGCTTTACTAACGACGGGGTGAATGGGGCCTAAGAAAAAACGAAACGCAGGGAAAAAAGAATATAAAATCGACCGCGGGGGGAAAAATCCAAAAGCATCCACGTGAAGTCCGGCAAAAGAAACGGGAGCCCCCTGGACAAGACTAAAAGAAGGGGAAACTTGGGCCCCCGGGCGGGCGTTATTAAACTGAAAAAGAACAAGACGGGCCGCAACAGCCGAGGCAAATTCTTGCTCCGGGAGGACCTTGGAATTTTGATGATCAGCTGTCCGTCAGCGTTCTCCTGCAAGCAGACCGGCAAATTGGGGAGATACAAACATAGAAATTTCCGGGGGGGGTCGGGTATGAGATGAGAAACACTTTTCGGGCGCTAGTAAGAAACGAGGGGAGGGGGGAGAAAGGTGGCCTCCTTTCACAGAGGAGGGTTAAAGCATTAAAAAAAAAAAAAATTGAAAGAATCCAAAAAGAGGGAAGAAAAAAAAGTGACTGAGGAGGGGGATGCCGTCTCCCATGTCCCTAAACAAGAAAAACAGCACCTCGAAAACTAAAAGAAAACATAGCTGCTGACGGAAAGAAAAGGAAGGGGAAAGTCATGAACAGATGCCCGAAAGGGACGGCCCCTTCTCACTATTACCAGGTTCCCGGGGACATATTAAGGTCAGTAACAGACAACCAGAAAGAACGGCCATAGAAGAGAGATAGAACATCCCTCGTCAGGGGGAGCTATTTTCATACGGTCCGGTAAGATCTAAAGTGGGAACAAAAAAATAGAAAAACAAATAAAAAAACGGTGTTGTAAACCTTACCGGATCAGGAGGACTCGTAAAGTTTTGGGAGAGCAAAAGGACACGACAGAGGGAAAGCGTTGCATTATAAAAAAAAAGGGGGACGTTCTCGAGGCCCTTTCTTCAGGTCAAAACCGGCAAAAAAAAATGCTTTAAAAACCCTCTCATATGGGTCAGAAGTGATCCCAAACACGGAAGGAACCAAGAAGGAGGAAAGTTCACCTGTATGGACCCTGAGAACCGCAAGACACTGTGAGACCGAGCTGTGTTTCCTCAAAGAAGATCACCGGGTCAAGGAAAATAGGGAGACATAAAAGAAAACAAAAAACGCACCTTTTAATCGGGTGCTTCTGTGCAACAAGGAAAAGAAAAGAAAAAAACTTACGAAAAAACCTATAAAAACTGGAGAAACCTGAAACTAAGATCAATAAAACATTGAAAAAAAAAAGAATTTGGACAAACCGCCGATATAGAGTGGCTTTCGGGAAAAAAAATAAAGCGGGGGAAAAAATTGGGTTGGGCATGTGAAAAGAGTCAATAGTGTCATTTGTGCACTTTCTCTGGGTGGGAAAAACGGGAATCAAGGAATAGACGCTTGGCCTTTAACGACGGTTAGGGCCCGGGGAAAAATCGGTGAAAAAGAGGAAAACTGAAAAGTGAGGGAAAAAAAAAAAACACCACTTCGGGAGAACACCGAAAAATTCCTATGTGAAAGGCGAAAAAAAAAGGCAAAGTCGGGGGGGAGCCAATCTGCAAAGGGGAAAAATGTTTCCTAAAAAACGGTGGGGCCGGGGTCACTGTTAAGGGGAAAAACTAAAGGAGCAGGGTAGGCAATTGATCCGGGGACAGGAAGCAGCCGATTGGGACCGGGGTTCTAAGATAACAGAGAAACCGGGGATGAGCAAGAAGGCAGGTGCCAAACTGAAAAGGGGAAGCCGAAGAGATATCTTGCCAGTAAGGGAGGGGCCGATGGACGGCGAAGAGTGGATTAGCACAAAGGAAAAAAACGAACAACGGAAGGGGGGTGCACGTTAACTAAAAACTGGGGGCCACCCTTGCCCGTGACCGGTGGGAGTAAACCTCCCGGCTCAGGGGAAGAGAGAGTGGGCGGGAAAAAAAAAACCCCTGTAAATCGTATCGGGACTGAGAGGGATACGTGGGGTAAAGTGAGCAAAATAGAGGAAAACCAAGGGACAAGGAACAGCGAACCTGGGTCCTTCCCCTGGTTGAGACCCTCGAATTTTCGAAAGAGTGGAGGGTGCCAGGGGGAAAATTTAGAATGACTGAGGGCTCGGACCGTGAACAAAAATGATTCATTTTCATCTCAGGGGACGCACTTAACTAAAAAGGCTGTAACTAGACTCGCGCCAACCCGGGGGATCAAAACCCGAATTCCTAGCCTGACATCAGGGGTAAGGATGTTTTCACTGTTGAAAAAATCGAGCCTCGGCCAGTGGAACCGTTCAGGGAAACAACCCCTATCAAAATGAGGGGTAATCACTGGGAAAAAAAACTGAGTGGGGCGAAAAAAAAAATACCGCAGGTCCACGCTAGGGTTCACGCAAAAGGTAAATTTTCCGTGAGTGGACGGGGACCAGTCCCTGTTGAAAGCCAGGACAAAACCCTGCTACCCTGTCAAAGTAACCTTCTGGGGGTAGGGAACAGAAAAAAAAGTGATACACGGGGGAAAAAAAGTCCTTATACCATGACGTGGGAGCACACCTGGCCCGTCCCTCCGAGTCGTAAACCTGGGGCAAAAAATGGAAGAAGGAATCTAAAACGCGGTGGACACATGACAAAAAAACCCCTACTCTGAATGGTTCCTCGACAAAATCTGCAAAAAGGGTACCTTATGAGAAAACAAAAAGGAAAACTTTACCTTGGGATGGGACAACATGAGAAACGTGGGTCTTTCAGACTAAAAAAAGAGGCAGCACGCGGGGTCACAGTCTTACAACGGGGGACAAGCTCACGTGGGTCAAAAAAAGAGGGAACGGAGGCAACGGAGCAAACTACCGTTAAATGCACAAAAAAACAGCGGGGAACGGGTCCCATAGCCCCAGGGGTCCAGAAAGGGGGGGATGTGTATTTCAGTCGAAACCGACTCTGGAGGGGTGGGGGATGTTCAAAAAAAAAAAGTGAGGGCAAAGGGGAATGGGAACTCCAGAGGAAGTGCGTAACTGCAAAATCCCTTGGGTAAAGATGTCTCCGAAAAAGAGTTAGAGTAAATATAAAGACCAAGCCGTGGTTGACCGACTACGAAAACACCTCGAGAACAGCACCAGGAAAGGGTGGGGGAACTTACTCTTCCGTGAAAAACCAATACAGAAGACTAGAACTGGGTAGAATATGGCACCCATGGGCGAAAGCGGGTTGTAACATAAAAGATTGAACTCGGGTGAAGCAACAATCCTCTACGTGATCCACAGATAGGGCAAAATCTGCTACTACCAAAAAAAAATGGGAAACCCAAGAGGGAAGAAACCAGGGCGGGGACTGGACAAAAGCACTCTTTTCCTGTCTGGGCCAAAAATTCTGAAAGACTGTAAAAACGGGGGGGGCGGGCCTGGAAACAAGGCCTTTGGGTAGCTCAAACGGTCTTTTTGGTTCACACGGCGTCGTCAAATGGGAGGGCACGTTTTCTGAGCAAAAAACTCGAAAAACCGTTGAAACCAGCTGGGGGCCTTGTCTGGAAACAAGGGGACGCGCGGGGCGAGACCGTTGTATTAAAGGGGGTTTTAATTCCGAAGCGGGGTGGGGACTAGGGGGGTCATGAAGGGAAAAAAAGGTGAAAGGCCGTGAAAAACCATGGGAAGGACTCAGCGAATAGGCCAGGGTCAAAAGTTTAACGCAGGCACAGAAGGGACTGCAGGTAGGCTCATCCCGTTTGGAAAGGGATCAATCGGCCACGGCCGGGTCTAAACGGGACCTAAAAAACTACCACCAGGGGAAATGGACAAAACTGAACGGGCAAACGAGCAGCGGTGATCAGAAAAACCGGCGAGGAAAAAATAGTTTAACTTCCTGAAAAAGGTGACAGTGCCCATCGGGAGGGGGGGAAAACCGGGGAAAAAAACATCTAAAAAAGTTTAACAAGCAAAATCGTTTGGAAAAAACTCCAGACCCAGAAAAACTCCTGACCAAGGGGTGCAAAGGTAGGAAAAAAAAAATCTCTAAGAAAAGGGGAAGGAAAAGAATCAACCAAGAACAAAGTCAGACCTAGGTTGGAACCCCACGCCGGGGGCGAAAGTAATCTAGGGCCGTGGGAGACTGAACAGCACGGAACCAGCAATCTGCAATGTGGGGAAGCCAATCATTATTGGGGACGCCAGGGTATAAGCACTGGCAAACTCTTTCATCCCCTCATCATCGCCCGAGAACATATCGCGGCCGGGAAAACCCAGGCACATTCCTTGTCATCGGTTCCCAGAAAAAGGGGGGTGTTTGTCACGACAAAAGCACTATGCGGGAAAGGGGAGACCATCAGGCGACGCTACGCCTGATCAGAAAAAGCCGCCTGAAAAACCCTCCACTAAAAACGGAAAGGTCGGAAAACCAGGACCGAGCGACAACCAACACGACCGAACTTGTCAAAAAAAACATGGCGCAGTGCTCGAACGGGGACCAATCCAACGTGCGCTAACTTAAGGGATATTCAACAGAAAACCGCGAAAAACAACGGGGAACCAAAAAAAAGGACACCAGCGCGAAATCGGAGAGGGAAAGAAAGAAACCCGATCCAATGACTTAAAGGAAGAAAAACCGAAAATGAAAGGACCCGGGAAGACGACCCGGGTGGATCGTGTTTGCACAAACTTCGGGTTCGCCAGGAAAAAGCTTATATGGTCTAAAACCCCGGTAATGGAACAGCGGTGGTTCATTGAGGTTCATCTTTTTATCTGGGGGGAGGTTACCTGGTGAACTCGAGGGAAAGTAATGGCAAGCAGGTGAATTTTTAGAGAAGTAGTGACGTCCCTGTAGCAGAGGGAGAACGGCTGAACTAGAAAAGAAACTAATGGACGCCAACTGGAAGACAGTCGGTTTAAGGGGGGGGGGGGGGGGGGGTATACACTTAGAAAAAGAGGCAGGGGGCTCATGCCTTTGGTGGGGGAAAAAAAAAAAAAAAAACGGGGGGCAGAGAAAAAGGGTCCAGGGCCTACGGAGGGAAAACCCTGGAGAAACAGGTACGACCGGAAAGGACGTTTTTCCGGGAGAAAGTAACAAAGGGAAAAAGTGTTTCGAGATGTGGAAACACAAGTTGATGAGATTACCCAAAAGAAGAACAGGGATGGAGGAGTAGAGGAGTTCTGTTCTACAGAAAGGGCCGAAAGAGAGGGAACCATCAGTTCATAGACGAGGGTGAACCGTTCCAAGAAAGGAGCAGAATGCCGGAGATCCCAAAAAAGGGGGGGCTGGGTTAGGACCAAATAGGAGCGCGTCCGCCGTGTCCTTATCGGGGGGGGGCACCCAAACGGCAAAAAACCTCCTCCATACGAAAAGTTTCGGGGTGGGAGCCAAAAATCTGCCAGGTTTGCGGCCATCCTTCAGGGGAAAAAGGAGGGGAAAACACGGACGCCCGCCCTGTGCGACGTAGAGTTTTAATGAAAAAGGGAGGCGAAAGCAAAGACTAAACCACAGTTGCGGGAAACGGGGGATTACATCCAAAGATACCTGCTAAACGCTGAAGTCCCCAAAAAAGCGGGGGGACGGAAGCAGTTCCTAACGGGGCGATGGTAGAAGCTCCGCCCCTTGGAAAAGTCGGGAGAGGGGGTCCAGAAGGGGGTGATCGATCAAAAAAAAGCACAAAAAGGATCCGCATCAAGCTTCAATGGATCATCAGAGGGGGAGTGAGCAGGACAAAAATTTACTTCAAAAGTGTGGTTACCACCTCTCCAAAAAGTCTTTAAAACCTGAAGAGGCGCAGGGTAGCACATGCTCTCCAGAATAGGGGGGTCGCCCAATTAGGAAAGAATCCTCCTTAACAAAAAGACAGCAGACACTCCCTGAGTAAGGGACGGAAATCTGGGGGAACCCATGACGCAGGGGGGGAACCAGTCAAGGAGGAACCTATCGCTTCGGAAGGAAATGACCTGAGGATTTCTTGGGGCTTTGCGAAAAAGTTCTCAACCAAACCAGAAGTTTTTACAAAACGGGGGAGGGAACGGCCAGGGAAGTAACAGGCGTGGCCCGTGCTTTAAAAGGCAGAAAAAACCACGGGTAAGACAACGAAATGGGGATGGAAAAAACCGCCCGGGACGTGACATGACCAGGGTCAGGACCCTGACCAGGCGAGGGCCGGGTACGCACGTACGACTTTCGTCAATGCAAGAAGGCGAGCGGGGGTCTTGTCGTCTCACTCGACTTTCCAAGGAAAAGGCAGGAACCGTGCCAGGGACCGGTCGGCAGACCCGGGATGCCTGTCACTCAAAACGTAATTACCGGCAATTCTCAAGGGAAAAAAAACAACAGGGGTAGAATATATCAGGGGAAAAAAAGTAGGCCAACGGACACAGGGGAAGTGGGGAAAAGGCACGTCCCTGGAGCGATCTCCTCGCAAAAGTTCAGGCAGCCCCGGCAATGCTCAAACAGCAAACAAGTTTGAAAAAAAAAAAAACATCTGCAGTCGGTGAAGGGAACTGCAGAAAAAGTCTGACAATGTGGAGGCGACGTTACCACCCGTAAAAAAAAAACAGGGCTTGGAAAAACAAGGGGGCCGAGGGGCAATCCTAAATAAGAGGCAATACGAAAACCAAACCCGCCGGGTGGAGGTGGGGAAATTTCTGTAAGGCCAGGGGGGGAAAGGGGTCACAGGACCGGAAGGGAAAAAAACCCAGGACGTCACCATAGAAAAAGACTAAGGGACAAAGCCAAACCTAGGGAACCTTCCTTTCGGAAGAGGACGAAACCATGAAAAATACAACGACGGAGACAAATCAGGCGACGCCAAGAAATGGAAGCTCGTCCCAAATGGGGGAATTGATCAGGGCTGGCGGACGACAGATATCACAAAACAGGGGGGGGGGGGGGATCGAACTACTGGGGGAGGGGAACAAATTTTATACGAGAACTGAAAGCCTGCACAGGCAGTTCACAGAAAGAGAGCTGTTGGGGGGGGAAACATCCAATTCAACGGTAAGTCAAAGCTGCAGCTGATCAGAAGAACGGAGTGGCCCGGGGCCAAAAAGTTGATCTAACTCAGAATATCTTACACAACCGAAACGGAAAAAGGAGGCGCAATTGAAACGGGAACCGGGGGATTCTTAGGCGGGAGGAGAAAACGGCCTTTGACCGTGCAGGGTCGTGCTTTAATAAAAGTAGCGGGCATTCCCTTTTCGGGCAGGACGGCAGATAAAAAGGGAACCCAACTTTCGAAACGGGGGGGGAGGCCGACCGAGAGTTCTAAATGAACAAAGGGGGGGAGACCCTATTGAAGTTCCGGCAGACCAAGTCGGTCCATGTGGAAGGCCGTGGGGGAAGTAAATCAATTACAGAGGAAAACAGGACAGAACGCGCGGCATAAATTATCAACAGAAAAATGACCTGTCATATAAATGGGTGCTTCTTCCAGTACTGTATCCGTAAACTCCGACAAAAGCAAAACAGTTTAAAGGGGAAAAGAATGGGGATTCAATCCTTTGCCTTCTGTATTCGAAAAAAAGAACAACTACCTACTACAATAAGCTCCAAAAAAGGAGATGGGCAAGAAAAGTAAACAAAAAGAAAGAACGACACATCAAACGGTTGTCTGAAAGGCCATGTTGCGAGCGGAAAACTGACGGAAGGCTTAACATATCCCAGGGGGAACGAGCTGCCGGAATCCCTCCTGACTAGCTCGCTGGCCAAACAAAAACTGAGAAAATCTGAAGAAAAAAAAAGAGCAAGAGGGAGAGTGTAGCAAATAAGTAAAACGTCAAAAAACCGAAAGGGGTAGGCCAACTAGGTCGCAAGGAAGGGATAGGATGGGGTGGACTCATACCGAGAGTGCGATTAAAGGAAAACGGGGCTGAAAACGACAACACAAACCGTGGGAGCATGCTAGCATATTCAAAAGAAGCCACGAACAAAAATACCGAATTTCCTCTAACAAAAAAAGAAACCTAAGACAAGGGGAAAGGGAACCGGGAGGAAATCTTGAAGACAAGCGGAATAACCTACAGATTTTGGCAAACCAAGCCGAGAACAGGCAGGAACAACGGAGGCAATCGGGAAGGTCAAATATCGCACGGCATGTGAACGAAAAGGGGTTCTGGAAACCCGAGAATGAAGGCTGGGGTGGCCGGTCTGGTTTCCTCAAACCGGGCAAAAGAGGATGCTGGCTTCATCAGGAAGGAGTCAAGGGTTACGCACGGGAGGGGGCGAAAAAAGAGCACAGAAAAGGTGGTTCAAAAGCCTGGGGGGACGCCCGGAAGGAGTTATTGCTTGGGCAAGGCCCTGGGCTCAGGGAAAAACAAAATCTTAGTGAAGGTGCAAAGTCTTGTAAGTGCGGATGGGGGGGACGGCCTGGAGGGGGCCACGATTAAGGAGTCATCTGGGAATTTTTGAGCATATTATACATTGGAACACCTCTGACTATGGTGAAGGGGGTGGAAACAGGGGCCTCTAAGGAAAGGAAAGAGTGGCCCTTTCTGGAGAAAAATGTGACAGCGGCCTGCAGGAGGAGAACCACAGGGTGACCGGGTTCCAGGGTCACTTTCCTTGGCAGGACTGCATTAAAAAAGAAAAAAAAGAGGCAATCGCTGGCGGAGGTGGGGGACGGGACCTTAAGGGCTGACTGTTGAGCGTTTCGAGAGGGAAAAAATCGGAGCTGGACTCGGGGCTACACGCAATGCTCTTTTGCACTCCCGGCAGCCAGGGGGTGGCAATAGGGATCAAATATGGGGTCTTTTGGGGACAACTTTTTGATAAGACGGGCGCTCCTAATCTATTGGAAGAAAAAAATGTAAACGTGTGCCACAGCAGACTGGGGGGGCGGACCTGGGCAACTTCTCTAACGCGTGTGGCAGAGCTGAAAAAGGGCCGGGGGCAAACTAAGGAACAGGTCAATGGCGCCGAAAGATGTTCAACGGGGGGGCTCACCCAGGACGTGGGACGAACAAAACTCTCTAATGAGTTAGGTGGGTACAGTAAGTGGGCTACAGAGGGAGGGCTCTCCGTTGTGGTCAGGAAACGACAAAACGGAACTATATTGGCGGAAAGGAAAACTTCACTTGGGGGGACGAATCCTCGCAAACGAGGAACAGGCGGGGTGCAAGCAACCCGGGGGAATCCAAACAAGTGTCACAACAACCATCTTGGAAGGGACGATGGTCTCCGATAGGGCATCGAAAAACCTAACTCAGGAGGAAGGGGGAAGGGTCAACAGGTGCAATTCTTAAGAAAGGGCATCAGAACAAGACACTGACCCCTTCAAACAAACCATACGACCGTGTCGACAAACTCCGGAAAAGAACGGCCCGAATATAGAGGCAGCAGGGGAAGGGGCAGATAGAGGCAGGCCAGACAAAGATTGGGCTGAACGGGCCGGTGGGGTCTCGTAGGGGTTTATGTCGTTAAAGGGGCCTAACCAATCTCCTTAGTAAGTTCAAATTAGAAGTCTTCGAAAAACGAGAAAAAAAGGATTCTACTCTTGCGGGGCCATGTTGTCTTGGTGTAGGCACACCAATGACCTCGCTTCGGTTTTGAAAAAAAGAAGTTAGCGTAATTTGTTCCTGATGACAACCAGCGGTCCATACGGAAGGACCGGAAACAATTGTGTAGAAACGCCAAGGAAATTAGTCACTCGAAAAAAAAAACAACGAGGGGAAATATAGAGATAAGCGGAGAGTAACCCAGGATGGAAAAAGGAAAAGAAACTCGGAACTCAAAAGAGGGGGGACTAGAAACTTTAACGGACGAGCCCAAACCTAACAACGTCCATCTAGTTATTACCTTAGAATAAATGAGAAATGTGAACGACTCTGGGGGGAGAAGCCTTACTGAGGGAGTACTTACCTAATTCGGAGCGCAAGGGGAGTGCCGAATGAACCGCGTGGCGAAACGTCATCAAAAGACAAAGTAAAGTTACACTGCCCTGGGAGAGACCACTTCCGAGTTGCTTGCTGAGCCATACCGTGAAGGGGGAACCGCGCCCGGGCGGTAAAGCAGGGGGCAGTGGGGACAGGGGCAAGGTGATTTTTCAGGGGAAAAGGGGGGCGGAAAATACTAAAGGTGGCAGATCGAGTGACTGGGCGCAGGGAATGAACTCGCCACGGAGACCGTGTAGAGGGGCATTCCTGCAGGGCGAGCCCCTCTGGGGGACTGAGGTTGCCGCCTTGGGAGGAAGGGTCACCCGGAAAAAGGTGAAGGGGGCAACGACAAGCGAGTGCCATGATAATTTCGCGCCGGAAGGGACCAGATTATTTTCAAAAAAAGGGGGTGTGCACGTGCTCGATCAATGAGGGGGGGGGCAGGGTTCGAAGGAACTACCCTAGCAAACGTTGGACATTGACGTCAATGAGGCCCGGTAAAAGCACATCGAAGAAGACTTGAAGCAAGGCGGGTAGATATGAAAGAAGAAACCGCAGTTGGGTGCCCTAAAAAAAAAACCAAGAAACAATCTCCGGCTCCTAATCCACCCGCGGGGGTGCGCACATTAGGTAAGCCGAAGGCAAATGAAAACGCAGGCGGGGGGGACATTTCCTCAAGGGGAAAACGCACCAACACAAATCCGGTATCAAAAAAACAACAAGCGAAAGGTGCCGACAAGAGGACATCAATTATCGACAGAAAAAACCTTTTTACAGAAGGACCAGCCGAACCTGACATCAGGACATGGTCAGTGACGTTCACACAAAGCACGGGGGAAGGGTGAAAAGTCACGCAGAAGCTCATCCAATCAGTACAAAGGCAAAAGGGGGGCAACTATCTCAAGCGTTCCCCTTTCACCCCAAGAAGGGGACAAGTGGTGCAAAATGGGGGGATATCAAAAAAAGGGAGAAAGCAAAATCGCTGCTGGGTCGACATACCTAGCAAGGGAGGGACTGAAGATCCAATAACCAGAACCTTACCCTCCCCTGGCCCAAGGGGAAAAAAAGGAGCCCAGGAAAAAAAAAACAAACCTCCACGAAGGAGCGTAAAACCCGGGACGGCAGAAGTCACTCTTTCTCAATGGGAAAGATCCTGGGTTCATCTTAACTTAAAATAAAAGGACATAATGACCACTAAAACCGCCACTTACTGGGAACGGGGCGAAACAAGGTACCTGCAAAAAAGGACAGTCAAGACAAGGGGATCTCGTGCGCGCCGAAAGAAACCCAAAGGCCAAAAGAAAGAAGAACGCGATAAAATACCACAAAACGAAGTCAAGATAACCCTGGATAGGGGCGGAAGGGTTCCAACTTCTTTTGCAGCTCAGCGGGGGGAGTCATATTAAACTGGGAAAGGAGGCTCAAGGGGGTTCTCGCAGTAAAAAAAACAAAGCAAGGGTGACTGGGGTTGGTGTCTTGGAGGGACTCAGGGGATATCCGGTGGAACGCTTCCCATGTGAAGGGGGTGGGAGGGGGGGGCCGGATGACATCCCAAAAAAAAACAAAAACAGGGGTTCGGTCGCAGACAGAAGGGGCCGACTTCCCATGCGGAAGAATGGCCCGGAACAAGGTTCGGGGAGGGGGGGGAAGAACGGGGAGGGTCCCTGTATCAGACCCAATCTTTGGCGCTGACGAGAGCGAAACCGGGGTGGTAAGGAAGAAACGGAGGAAGTGACCGGAGTATATTGAGGACGCGATGCACCCAGCACTCCAAAGAAAATAAGAACAGGGCAACCCCAGAGAGCCGGGGGAAGGGGTTGAAACCCATTAACCGTTGGGGTCGAGTAGGGGGGGGAAAAGGGTGAGAGGAAAGGCTGCCCATCGACGGAAGGCAGGGGGGGGGGAAGGGAAACGTGGAGCGTCGGGTGCCGTGGGTTCATCCAGGAAGGGGAAAAACGACGGCAGCCATAGGGAAGGAAGGGATCTTTCCCAAAAATTAAACCGGTGGCAAAATAAAGAGGAAACCCATCCAACAATGGCTTGAAAAAACAAAAAGGGGGGATTAAAAAAACGAGCGCAACGTTTCACTTAGGGTTACCACGCCCGGAGGGCCCGCCCCCCGCAAAGAGAAGGGGCAGTTGAACAAAATGGGATGCGCCATTGGGAAAAAGAAATGAAAACTGGGGGCGGCGTCGGGGGGGAAGGGCAAAACAACGTCGCCGAACCCGGGGGGGGGGCGACGTAGCGTCAAGGGAGGCTATCAAGACTGAGCACATTCTTACGCGTCCGGGGGGTCACCTACAAGGGGAGCCAGGGGGAGTCGCCCTGTAGCAGGTGCCTGGGTCAAGGAGACAACCCAAAAGGGTGGAGAGGGGCCGAGAAAAGACGACCAAGTGCGCGACGTTCAAGCAAAAGGGCCGAAGGGGGAAGTCTTCATCTTGGATACGGCTTTCAATTCTGCAGGCATCGAAGGGACCGTGGCCGAAACTTAAAGGGGGGGCCTTTTTCCAAACCCCGGGGTCCTGGAACTTGTTCAAGCCAGACGATAGAGGAACGCAGCGACTGCCCAATCTTAATCTTGTCACCCGACAAGGAACCGGGGGCCAAAAAACATGCAAAAGGGCAAGAAAACAGGGGACGCCGTACTATACTAGGGGAGGGGCCCATCAAAGCAGTAAAAATTCATTCCCTCATTCAAAAGGGGAGGTCGTGGGAATACAGAGATCAAACGGAAAGGGACTTGGGGGCTGGAAGAAACCTCAAAGGGGGGGGGTGGGGGGACTAAGGATTGAAACTGGACGCTTCCTTATCAGGCAATGTCCAGGAACGAACGAACCAAAAGACGGGGTTGCTGGGGAATTGCACTCTTGGCCTGGAAGCAGGGGGAAAACAAAAGAAAGGGTTACATCCCTGTAGACAACTCCTGGACGGGGGGTGAAAAAAAGGGGAGGAATGGTCTGGACACAGCTACTGCCAAGCAAAAACGCCACGCATGAAACAGGGTCAACCTGGGGGGCTGACACCGGGGGATGGCATGGACCCCTAATGAGAGGAAAAAACGTGCATACGGCCAAAATCTTCTCTCTCCTCTGACGGCCAGGACACTTCAGACTACCTGGGAATAGCTCGGCACTCATCAAAAAAAGAAAAAGGGGAAAAAAAGGAGAGATCCTTGGGAAAAGATGACCAGGGGGTGTACGGCTATTGCATGAAACGTTTCCTGTATACGGGAGAAAGAACGAGGGTTGAAAGTCAAAGACTTCGGTGAAAGGGAACCAAAGGTTGGAAGGACCCAAACAAACAGGGAAACTATCTGCGGTTCTGGTGAACCATCGGGACAGTCAAAAAAAGCAAACTTAACGTCGGCACCAGAAAAGCCCCGGGGGGGTACGGAGTTTTCAAGTACGGGGAAACACGATCCGCAAAGAAATGTATTCAAAGTAAACCAGAAAAAGGTGGAAAAAATGGCTAAACAACTTTCGACACGGGGGGTGGGGGGGGAAACTGCTGCCAGGACGGCCGCCGTCCGTCGAAAAAAAACATACAATTGGACAAAACCCGAAATCAGTTCCTTGTCCGGGGGGGAGGTATTACCTACTAATAAAAACCGGGGGCCGTACCTCACGACGATAGGTCTCCGAGACTAGAACAAAGAAATGGGGAGACAATCTCACGGGAAAACGTAAAAAAAGTGCGGACTTGTAAGGGGGAATATCCCAAGGGACTACTTTTCTTAACCCGATACGGAAAGCATGTGTAAAAAAAGCGCGGCCCTAGGTTGGAAACAAAAAGAGAGAACAATAAAAAGAGGTTTAACAAAAGTGAGTGACGTTAAGGCGGGGAAATAATCGCTTCTCTTATAGGCAGGATTGGGAACGGGAGAGGGTCGGCTCCGGGAGGAAAGCATAACAGACACTAGCGAAAATGCGGTCTAGAGAAAAACAGCTTTCGAACTGGTTGGAGGTCAAGAAAACCTTCAACTTCTTGAGAGGCCGGCCGGAGGGGTCGGCTGTGAATCGAAGGGACCAGTCAAGAGACCCTTTGCGGAGTGAAATGCAAAATTGAAGGAAACGGAAAAAAAAACGCACAGGGAAACGCTTTGGGCGCCGGTCACCGACAACCGCCATGCACCCAACGTGAAGGCAGCACATCACCAGAAGAAAGGGGGGCGTCTAAGTCAGGACGGGGAGGGAAAATTCCGGACTGAAAACCGAGGAAAAGAGCTTAAAGGCGGCATACCCAGAATTAAAGAAAAACGGCTGTCATGCTACTTGTCACACTTGATTCCAGTGCCAGCTTTCGCAATAAATAGGCGTCAAGGGGGGGGAAATTGATTCCAACACTTCGAAAAAATGGGAGGGGGCGGGGGTATGCCATCAAGTAGAAAAAACCAACGCTGAAAGCCTTAAGTAACCTCGAAAGAATTCGGGATTTGAACAACAAAAGTCCACTAAAGGGAAAAAAATACCTCGAAAAAAGCAAACGGTGGGGAGCCCTGCACCATGCCAAAACGAACCGTCGATATAAACTAAAAAAAAAAAAGAACGGGGGAAAAGAAACTCCTCCTGTAAGAATCCGGTCGATTCGTGGGACGTCTCTTCCGTTGCCGAACCGAGGGAGAGAAAGGGCCCCCAGTCAAGTACTTTCCAAGGAAGAACAGGGGCCACTTCGAAAAGGGGACCCGGGCGTCAAAAAAGGAAAGCGGCTGCTGAGAAAGAGGGGATACTCACCTACGACAAACCCCCCCCCAAACCAAACACACCTTGTTTGAAAGCAGGTGAATGCACGATTCAAAAAAAACACAGACTAAAGGAACGCACCGAACACAAAAAGAAAAAAAGAAACTACATCTCTACCTAGAAGAAGGGAGCCACAAGCACTTAAGAGAGAAAAACAGTTGGCAACACTGCTCGAAGGAGGGGTGTCGGGGGAAGAGCTTCGCATCTTCTTATAGAATGGGGAAAAAAGGAAAGTTTGGTGAGGAGGGGGCGATTGAAATAGCCGATGAATTCATAAAAGAGGTGTTGGATGCGGGGGGGGGGAAAAGGGAAGGGGCAATCTTAGTTTAAAGAAAGGAATCTTCACCTGAATTTTAATTTCCCGCCACACCAGACAATAGAATCTAAAAAGGTTTAAAGGGAGGGTGGAAGAAAGTCAAAAAAGGAGGTGAAAGGGTGTGGGGGTGGGTTCATTGCCTGGTGCGCAAAACTGTCCGGAACTTGTAAGGAAGAAAACGGTGGCTGAGCTACTGCCAAAACCCAGAAAAGGAGGGGTCCAAGGGGCCGGAGGAGCCTGGTTTTATCGGAAACCATACTGAGGGAACACGGGGGATCTTGGGGCACCACAGGGCCAGAATCATGTGAATGCCCGGGGAAAGCACTGGGGAAAACTGGGGGAAGAAAAAAAACAAAAAAAAAAAAAAAAAAAAATGTCTTACGCGCCGGCAAAGGTTTGTGACACCGGCGGGAAAAAAAAGCCGGGGGGATGGGCGTACCTTGAACGTGGAAAATGGAAGTGTTAAGCTGGGAGGGGGAAAAGGGCCAAGAGCTAAAGGCGGGGCGAAGGGGGCTTAACCGTAACTGCAAGTTACCAGGGTTCGGTCCCTGAATCGGTCCCATTCTTCTTGGACGGGGAGGGAAAAAACCTGGGGAGGGGAATTTGCCACGAAACAGGAAAGGGGGGGGCCACTCTCGGGGGGGTGAACAACGCGGGGGATCGTCAGGTCCGGTACCTAGGGCGAGGTTATGCTAAAAGGAGGGGGTCAAAAATAGGCTCCTGTTGATTGGATACAAACAGCACCTTGCTCAGGAACTCTTCACAAAAACCAAAGTACGGAAATCAAAGATTTGAAAATGGGGGAAAGGAATGTGCATTCGAAAAAATCCATTGAAGAAACAGAGGAAGGGGGGGGGGGAGTTTCAAATCAAAACGGGTAACTTGTGTAAACTAACAGTTCCCAAGCCAGGGAGACTGTACGCTTTGAAAAAAAAAACCAATAGGGAAAAGGCCAACGAGGGCTGCGGGGGCTGGAACATTTCGGGTGAATGCCTACGGCGTACAAGGAAAATGAATGACGGGGAAGATTGTCCGCGGGCTTT
>Ga0179591_1224765_pt1 | contig 16396 bp, 12 predicted proteins | sample CZOMad2_1_08_16f_FD_182891 | JGI IMG/M metagenome (GOLD analysis project Ga0179591, IMG submission 182891) | Vadose zone soil fungal communities from Angelo Coast Range Reserve, California, USA - CZOMad2_1_08_16fungal (PacBio error correction) | ecosystem: Environmental > Terrestrial > Soil >...
AAAAAAGCCTCTTTTATATCCGCTCGCAATAACTTAATGGCCCAACACTTCTTGGGGAATGGGGAGTATTACAGTCGCCTCATTGCTACGATGGGGTAAGCTGTTGCGGGGCGTGGGCCCGGTTATTTCCGTCGAAACAAAAAACCAAGGACAATAACCTTTCCAGAACCAACGCAAGCCGAGAAACAGGTAGCTTTCTGAACAAACGCTGAACCGGGGGTAGGTCGGAAATCGGACGGGTGAAATTGGGACAAAACACCGTCCCAAAGAGGTGCATCACCCAGCCATGGTAACCAAGACTTTCCCCATCCTGAGACTGGATCGTATGAAAAAGATGAAGGCTACACGGGGTTATTCTATCGGTTCCCAGGTCAAAAAGCAAAGAAAAAAAAAAAGACAAGAGAGACTAAGTGCGGGGGGCGTGGTCAAAAAGGCCCTTGAGGGTGGTTGCGAGCTCTTATCCTGAGGATCCGAAAGACGTACGCTTGACCCACTTCGTTCAGGACGAAGGTTAAGAAGGAATTGCCCCAGGTTCCAATGTCTTGAGTTTTACTAGTCTTTACACTTATCACCGACAAAGAGGCTGAAGATTGGGGGGGGGTGTACTGAAGGCCTGGCCCCTGGGATATGCTGGAGAGCGGGAGGGGTGGAGATGTCAAGGAAGGGGGGGAATTGGAACACAGTGACCAAAGTCGCGGTCCTGCTGCCAACCTCCCTGTCAGAGAGGGGGGCAAGAACTTCAGACTCATTTCCATAAACCCAACCTAACAGTCTGTCCTCAATAGGCGAATCGAAAAGAGATCATAAAAGGAATTTTTCCAGCAAGGCAATGGATCGAGCGAGACGAGCAGCCGAAACCCTCATCAAGGAATTGAAAGAAGTCTTTTAGGCCGGGGCAGGAAGAAGGTGGGAAAACTGAATCAGGTGAGTGAAGACAGGGAAAAAACAAGTAAGGTCGGCTCAAGTACGGATTAATCAAGGAGCCCGGGGTGATCAGGAAGGGGAAGGAAAGAACCATATCCGGTCACCCTTAGACGAGTTGTAAACGCAGGTCTTGAAAGTAATAACCTCTTTTCGAGAGTCAGTAATCCAGGTCCTTGTCCGGTCCTGGTTTAAGTCCAGAAGTTTCGGTGTAGTCGGGGTCTGACAGATACCATTGAAAAAAACTGTCCAGGGGAGGGAACTCACAATTTTTCTGGAAGGATCTAACGAAGAGGATTTCCTCTATTTTAGGGTGACTTAATAAGAAGAGGAGAGGGGGGGAAGTTAAAAAAGGAAGGTCGGGTTGAAAAATCGATTGGCCTATCATACGATAAACAAAAAAAAGTCTTACGAGAAGTCAAAGGGGGAAAGAGTGAATGGCCTGTAAGCCAATCCCTCTTCGACCTGGAACAAGTCCAAGCTATATGAACAATAAACTAGGCCTCGAGGGCCCTAAATCGTCAGTTCCTGAAAAAAAGAAATCAAAGGAGTGACCGGAAGAACGAAAGGGATACAACTATTTAGGAGGCGAAGGAAGCATTTCTCTGAAAAAGTTGAAGAGGGGGAATGAGGGGAAAAGGTCCAGGAGTTAGTAATGGCAGCGCCCTGGAGGTATCAGGTAACCTCGTTGTAAGGGGGCGTGCGGGAACTCACCTCTGTGCTGGCCCGTATGGTCGCATGTGTTCTAAGCTGGATTTTACTGTTTTGACGAGCCAGAATTAGAAAACAGGGGAATTGATAAGGGTCATGATTGGGGGAAAGAAGTTTAAGTTGGGTACATCATGCGGAAAATGTTCATTTTGTCCCGTATCCTCCAAAGCTGCGGAATCGATGGGTCGGTTCGGGGGGAACTGGAGTTCTGCGAGTGCTACTCTACTAGTCGTTGCTTGCTGAAAAAAGTCATTATAAAAGCATGATAAAAGTAGACGCGACTGTGGACAGGACGGTTGGGTGCTGCCTTATGGGGGGGAGGTACATGGGGTTGTTTCCTAAGGTAAAAGCAGAGTGACTGGGTGAAAACCAGGCTTTCTAAAAAAAAAAAACACCGAAAGAAAAAAGAGAAAGACGAAGTAAAATATCCATGCGCAACAACTCTTCGACGCCTATTTAATGAAAAAAAGAGAGTACAAAGGCAGAAGATGAAAACGGTTGTACAAAGACGTTAAGATCTGCACCTATGGCATCAGCAGTGGAAAAACAACTAAAAAAGTGGAAGGGGGGTACACCTGCCAGTAACAGGAGCATACCTTGTCAGCAAAAATTGGGGAGTAATGGCCACCTGTCATGTTATAATTCTGGCCGTCCATCAAGGCCGATGCTCCTAAGGTTCGGATGACAAAGGAAAATCCTGGTTTCGGTTCACCAAGGAGTCACCCAAAAGAGTAATAAGAGAAGGAGAAAAAAACAGGGACCCAGCATCTGCTAATCGTGGGGGAAGTAGGGGGGGGTGCGGGGGAATAAAAATGACATCCCCGCAACGACTCCAAAACCGCCAGACTCGAATGTCCGACGGAAACGGTCCCACAGAAAGTTTGGGGGGACAGGTATATTGGCGAGCTATAAAACGCCCTGGTTTTCAGTTTACGTTGGGCAGGAGGGGTGCAGGGCCACTCGGGAGTCTCATGCTAAACGTATCGACCGCGGGGGAGGCGGTTGGGTGTTCCTACTTGTAGACCACTCTTGAAGGGGGGAAACTGCTAGCAGGGACATGCTGAGAAAATAGCGGACCTGATATAGTGAAAGACGGAGTTCTGGCGGGAATTAAAGGTGGGGAAAGGGCAAAAACTTAGGGACGCCTGTTACCCACTGTGAAAAAAGAGGGAGACTCATGGAATGGAAAACAAAAAACAAATTTACAGCGTACTTAGAAGACCTACGCGTAGAAGACAGGACCCTAAACTAATGAGGGCCACCGCCAACGCGCACGGCCCTCCTTTGTTGGACGAAAACACGATAAGAAGGGGGAATGGGCGGGGGGGTGGGTGCGGTGCACCTGGCTTTAGTGGCCCCTCTGGTTCCTATAGTGGGGGAGGGAAGGGGGGGGGCCAGGCGGAAAGGGTGTCCATCTCCATGAACCCTAAGGGGGATGGCACCCCTTGTCTTCTACCTGGGGAAGAAAGGGTGAAGGTCCGTGGGAAAGGATTGAAAATAATTAAACTGGCCCCTTCTTTGCGCATGGGGGGAAAGCAATTCCGAAGGGGGGGGGAAGGTGTCAAAAGGCACTCATCGGCACCACCAAATCAGGGGAGCATTACAAACGACTACGGGAGTTTGAAAAAGATGGTCGAGGAAACGGGGGGGACCTTGTTCCTGTAGGACCCCTAAGACGCGGGCGCGAACCTCAGCACTGGTAGAATGGTAACTTGGCAGATGGCCCCAGGAGACTCAAACAAACGGGATTAAGTTAAATTATAGTTATTTCAAGAACATTCCTTTTTCCAAAATAGGAGGATGTGGGTGGGGGAGCAGATACGGAGGGGTCCTCAAAATAGGCCTGAATGTCAACACTTTTCAGAGAAAACCAAAGACAAAGAGAGACATTCAAAACAGGGGGTAACTTCTCGGTTACAGTGTGGGTTTACCTCATTGATGGAGGAAAAAGGAAAACCAACTGATGCATGCCGAAACAGCGCGAGAACCGCGCACGTTCTCATGGTGAGGGGCTAGAAGTAACAGAGGGAAAGGGTCACAGTCGGCCCAGTCGAAGAAAGTGCTACAGGGAAAAGTGGGAAAACAGTTCAGGGAATTGGGAAAATGAGGCAACCGTTCCATCCAGGGCCAACCGTCACTAACGGGGGGCAAAACCCAGAACGGCCAGTTTAAAAAATCAAGAACCCCCACAAACATTCAATCTTCTTGTGCCCCCAACTCAATTATATTCATGAGGGGTAGGGCAGGGGGGGAGGGTGAGGTTAAAATTCAAATAAATTGTCATGCCTTCAGGTTGCATTGTTGGGCTCCACGGTTTCCGGGGTGGGGTTTGGGTAAAGAGTAAGAATAAAAAGGGCGCCGCTGGCGCAAGCCAAGGTTCCGTCACGAAGAGCGCCACCCGTCACTACCTTTAAAAAAACGTATCAGGCGCATCTAGGGGGAATCACTCTGGGCAAAAGGGCATACACAGGAAAAGAGAAGTTATCAAGTTCAGTACCTTCTACCCAACGAAGAAGAAGTCACGGAAAGGTGCGCTCACATGAGAGGGCGTCCCCCTGTATCCCGTTCCTGAACAAAAAGCCCTTCAATGAAAAAGGCTCCTTCTCTGCCATCACTTCTGTCCCCCAAAGAGATCTGGGGGAGTGTCGGGAGACAAACACCAACCGGCTTGATTGAGTGCAAGGGATGTGAACGTGCTCGCAGAAAACAATCACACTCCACGGTACCGAATCAAAGATGACATCAGTTGAGGGATGACACATCTAAGATTCGACTTGGGGGACTTGGGGGGGAAGCAAAGAACCAGAAACTGGGTGGGTCGGGGGGAGCGAAAGGTCAACCGGGAGAAGGGAAAGGAGTCCAGGGAACTCAGGAAGGTGAAGGAGGGTGCACATTCTCCAAAGGTTTTCATACAGAAGGTAGCGGAGAAAAAACAGGGGGGGGAACTAGGTGGAGATTGGGGACGTCCTTTCGGGTTTCGACGTCTCCTAGAGAGGGGGGGACAAAAAGGGAGTTAAGCCGAAAGCGGCACAAACGGGTGGCCGCGTAGAGGTGACTCGCTTGAAGGAAATTCACAGGACCGAGGAAGTCCGCGATTGTGGAGTAAGGCCTACCATCGGGAATTGAGGAGGGGTGGGGAGAAAATGCTTGTCTTTAAAGGCCTTGACAACGTCGCCCCTTTCCTTCTTGCAAACCAGAAGCAAAAGGGGCAAATAGCACACCGCAAAAGACCAACATTCGACCCCGGGCCCGGCAGCGTCTCCGCGAATGAAAAGTGAGATGAAGGGTCACAGCAAGGCAGGCCGCATTCCTCGCAGCCAGCACTCCCACATATTGGAAAGAATCGGGGGGAAGAACTTCCTAGGCTTTCATTTTCTGGGCCGAATGGAAACAATCAAGTAGACAACTTTATTATACAGGATACCGGGTCTTGCTTGATGTCATAAACCGCAAATCCTGGAGGAGGGGGAAAACCGCCAGCGGGCAGGCATTTCGGAAGGAATTGAACCGTGGTCATTGGGGGGGGGGGGGGGGGTACGGGTAGGGGGTGGGGGGGGGGTTGGGGGGGGGGGGGGGTGGGGGGGGGAGCTACATTCCTCCTTGGCCTGTGCAGGTTGAATGTGAGAATCTAATAATACATAAGAACCATGTGTCGGGGTGGGAGGGAAAGGGAGACAGGAAAAGGGTTACAGCTACAGAGTTCACATCGGCATAGGGTAGAGAACAGGATGCTTTACGGTGAGAGGCGGGCAATGGGGCTTTCAAGTGACTTCGACGAGGGGAGGGGTTTGAGGTCTCTCAAAATAATCTCAACACAACACGTATTAGGATAAATTATAGAAATTGCAAGAGATCCAATGACCAGCGAGAAGGGCTAGGAAGTAGGATTCACCAGAACTACCGAACCCCATCGGCGTCGCTACAAGAGGCCGCTGATTACCTAAGGGATAAAATTTCTCAAAGGTGAAAAATTCAACGGCAACAGAAATTCTACAACGGGAAGTTTTACTGAATCCCGCCAAAGGAGCTACTTACAGATGACAGGGAACAGAAGTCTTGGCACGGAGGTTAAGGCGCTAGGGTACGGTAATGCCGGGCAAATAACAAATTCTTAATCAAGTTATCAAGACAGAATGTTAGCGGACTGGAAATGGTGGCATTTAGTGCCCTGAATTGCGTTGCCCCTGATCGGAGGAATGGAGACCTGGACTGTGTGCTAGTTGATGACTAGGCTGGACAGGCGGCTGAAAGCGAATTCCTTTGCTTGCTGTACAAATGCAAACGCAGAGCAAAGCCAGTTCGCCGGGCAGCTATTGGGAAAATGGGGAGGGTGCTGAAACTGGGCTTGCTCTGGAGGCATTAGTGGACCAAAGAACAGATGGACGTCCCCGGGTCCATGGCAGGCTCAAATAGGCCAACGAAACGCTAAAACCACTACAAATTACGCGGGCCAACCAGAAGGCTGCCACTGCTTCTGCTAAGGGCTCTAGGCGTGAGTTCGACACCGGGCGAAACGTCTCCCTTCCTCCCCTTTTTCCGCCTGTAAAAATTTCGTGAACAAAGCCGGGGGGCAATCTCTGTAACAAGAAAGGTGCCGAAACGCGCAGTACAGTACCACGTTCCCTTCGGGGAATCAAAACTTTTCTATCACTTTTGCCGAGGTGCAGAAGCGCTCGTATAAGCAGCTCATGAGGGCTTCAAAATTGCCCGGTGAACGATCTATTCTTCCATAAGGTGGTGAGGTGAGAGAGAAAACACGTTACAAAAAACCGAGTCGCAATTAAGGCAGCGGGGGGAAAAAGAGCCCAAACCTGCTGTCCTCGAATGCTTGAAAAGGGAGTGGTGGGGGGGGAAAAGGTGCATAAACACGAAAGCAAATCACAGGGAAAGAAAAGAGCCAGGTACACTGTACCATGCCGAACGTAAAAACCGCAAAAAAAGAAGGTTTTGCACGAGGCCAGGACCGCCTCGAAGGGGGGGGGGTGGTTAAGGGTTTCAGGGGCAAAGGGTTCCATTGAAAAAGCACAGGCTCTACCAGTGCGAATGCTTAGGTTTTGGAGGTGGAAAAAAAAAACTTGGAGTGAACTCCACGAGAGGGGAAGGGGCGAAATACCATGAAGGAGGAAAAGTAGGAGAAATTAGGTCGTAAGTATGGACTTGGGGGGGGAGGGGGGACTTCAAGGGCAAATTCGCACTTTGACGACAAAAAAAGACCTTCGAAGTAAGGAACTAAAAAATGGAAAAAAAACAAAACAGCCGGCTAGGGCACCAAAGCCATGCACCCGCAGGCAAGTCAGAAGGGGGGGGCCCCAGAGCCCAAACTCTCCTAGGACCGCATCAATCCTGAGTTTAAAAAACTTCAAAACCCATCTCCAGGAATTGGCCGGTTTTTGGTGTTGCGGGGGGAATCCGGGTGAGGGATTTTGGCCCTGAAGCTCGTTTTTACGAGGTAAGGATCGGGTGCCTGGCTTGGCCGGGCCTATCAGCTTCCACATCCAAAGAGTTCTTTTGACAAGGGCCTGGAAGCAATCGACCGTTGGAACGGACTTGGGGGACCTGTCCTGTGCCCTTGAAGGGAGACGAAAAAGGAGCCCGCGCCTGCCCTCGCGTGTCTAGTATAGGTCCTTCAACAGGGGGGGTCCTTTGGGCAAGGGGGAGAAATCACAAAGGCAGGGCGCAACTACTCAAGAGCAAAAAGTGGAACCTAAGACGTGAACTAGTCTGGTAAAAGCGGCGTCTATTAAAGGGGGGGGGACTGGAAGGGCAGCCTAGGAAAACACTACGGAACTGGGCCGCAAAAAAAAGACTCTGAGTGAACAGGAAATCGAGGACGGGCCTTGTCAAATCAGATATTATCAACACAACCGCAAAATATAGAAGGAGGTAAGAGCTCCAGAAGGACGTCCTTTGGAAAAGGAAGGAAGGTTTGGGGGGTGGCGAGAAAATGGAGGCACTTAACCTTAAAATTCGGCAGCATGCAGCGGTTGGCATAAAAGCTCCTCGTTCACATAGTCGCACAAAGGACTGGGGGGGGAAAGTCGACGTGGACGTTTGTGGCCGGCCCGGAGGGGAGGGAGGGAGAAACCGGGGAAATAAAGAATTAAGGTCCTTCTTCCAATAAAAAAAAAATTGGGGGCCTCCGGCTGTTCTCCTTGGTTCGGATCCCATCAAGGTCAGCAGCCAGGTGACAAACCGTCTGAAGTGACTAAAGTACTGGCCAAACCATACTTAAGTGGTCACTTATAGGCACAGGGGGAAAAAGAGAAAGCCAGGGAGCCGGCAACCCCGCAGATTCACCCACAATGCCGGCCACACTCCAGCCATTGCAAAAGGGCCAACAAGTAGAGCGAAAAAACTGTTTTGGACGTGCCACCAGTCGGAATTAAGAAAGGCTGAGGTTTCGCTGGCATTGGCTGGTTTGCCCCTTGCTGGAATCTTTCGGACGGCGTTGGAGAAAGTTTGGGAAATGCTCCGAAACGATGGACTGGGTTTTTAGGGTTGGATATCAAAGAGGGAAAAGCTTTTTTGAGGAAGAGAAACAGTGGCCCTAGTCAAGTCGCACTAAACACAGAAACTTAACTAATGGAAGCTGAAAGTCCTCACTTAGGGATGGGAAGCTTTGCCCAGGAACCGAGACTGTTATAAGAAAGTTCATAAAAATGGGGGCTCAAACAAGAGAAAGACTCAAAGGCTAGTTGCCCGAATGAAAAACGGGCAAAAAAAGTTTGAAAGGGAAAAACGGAAACCACAACCGCAGGGCCTCTGTCTCGACCCCGGAAGAAGCAAACAATGAAAACAGGTAATACTGATTGGAGGAAAAAAGGGGATCCTGAAGGCTGATCTGGACTGGGTATGGATGTTAAAAAAAAACACCAAGACAGACAACCTGGAAGGAAACATTCCGCAAACCAAATTTGCCTGGAATCTGCTAAGGGAGGAAATTAAGGGAAGAGGGGGGTTTACAACCTACCAAACTGTTGGAGCAGAAGACATACTCTTCCATGATACGTGTCCCACATGAATGCTGAAGTTGTAAAAGGACAACAAGGTGGGTGACTAAGCAAACACGGAGCAAGACAAAGGAACGTGCGTGCGGGAGGGGGGTGGAAAAGTCAACAGGAGGGTGGGCTGCTCAAAGGAGTTCGCTGATACCCAAGGAGGGGAAAAGGCCTACGGGGAAAGTAATTTCCAACAGGGTTGCCGAGTCAAGGGCGTGACTCGCTGGGAGCATGGACAATCAAGGCAACAACACAGAGTAGGGCTGACAAGAATTGTAGTAGGCTGCGGGGACTCAAGGAGAATGGAGACTCTGAGGGGGGGGGATCTTTATAAAAGGCAGGGGAAAAAACTGGTACAAGGTCCAAGATGGTCCTAGGGAGGGAAACAATACAATGTAGAAGATCTCAAAATCAATGAAGCCAAAGAAGCCTTAAGTCCCGCGTAATCGTCAAGAAAGGGGGCTGTTATGAATTGGGTCAAAAATGGACAGCCTAGTAGAGGAAGCGGGAAGTAGGCTCATACCAAAAAGCGGCAAACAGCTTGGCGGTCTGTGGTAGCTTCACAGATCAGGGTCCAAAAATGGAAGGGTGTCTGGACGAAATAAACAAACCAGGGGAATGGCGCGACCTCAACGTGACTGACGGGTAGAAGAGTCCAAAGAGGACAAATGGGTCTTTGTAGATATAAGCGGAAGGAAGAAACACCATAATGGTCCAGAAGGAATCAAACATTTCAGGCATCACCGATGGAGCAAAAGGTCTCTCCATCCAAAGAAGGGGGTAACTTGGGTGGGCATTTGGTAGGGATGTTCAGCTCAAGGGCTTGAGAAAGGCGTACGTGCCGCCTGTTCCGAGGTCAAAGGCGGGCGGGGACTAGGGCGACGATTGGATTTTACACGAGAGTGAAATTGTAGTTCTCGGGAGTCAGCCTAGTGATGGGGTTAGTCTAGGCCAGCTCTCTCAACAACTGAGTGGAGTAGCGACCGATCACCCGACAGGAAGAGGACATCTGGAATTACCGGGCCTCTACCTCGAGTCCAAATTAGTACTGGGAAAAAAAACAAAGGCTAAACCAGGTAAAAGACCTAATGAAAAGAAATTCGAACGCGTCACTATTAAAAGAAAAATTAGACAGGAATGAAAAGGAATTACAGGATGGATCTGGGTCAATTCTAATATAGTTTAAGGAAGAAGGGCTTGGAACTAAAGAAATTTGGGCGAGAAGTTATGGTTACTTTTGAAGTCACACATAACCCAGGGCATCCTGTAATTGGGGGGGACAATAAAGGGAAAGGGTTTCACCGGGGCGGCTAAAAACATGAAATGGGGCACTTGATCGGACACCGGTACACGGGAAAGTAACTTGGGTCACTCTTTTTGCGGAGAAGAGTCAATCTTGCTATCGCGTAAACGAGTGCCCTGTCCGGATTTCCACACCTTCAGATTCACAAAACGTCTGAGAAGTATCGCCGTAGGGAAGAGAGGGAGTTCCTGAATGTTTTCTTGGTGTACTTACCCGTTGCTGGGAATACTGGTGGAGTACCATGGAAGGTGTTTCAATCTATTGGGTCCCGGAGAGGGGGAGGGGGACGCGGTCCGCTGGGGAAGGTATGGGTTCCAGAGACGGTTTGCGATGCGAAGGCAGGGGGAAGGGGTCGACAGAGTAGCGACTACGCCAGAAGAGGACGTCATTACCCTCATTGGGCCCTTCACCTCAGGCATCGACCCCTCAGAGAATCATGGCCCAAGTCGGGCTTTTGTGAGACATGATTCGGCAGGGGAGCACTAGAGTCGTAGTTCGCCGTGGGCCTGCATTTGATAAGTCGAGAAGGATATTTTATCCCATTTCACTGGCTTTACGAGTATACTGTGTGACGTCGAAGACACTACGGCGTTGCGGGGGGGGTGGAGTTGACGGAGCGTTCTGGGAGAAGGAGATGATCCCACACAAAACGCCGGTTGCAACAAGCACAACACTTTCAAGGGAATCGATCGAACCATTGGCGGATAAAGTTTGATGGGGACTCGGAAGGCAGAAGGGGGAAAGAGGTACCTTAGACTTTGAAGTCGGGAAGGGTGGAGATTGTCAATCAGGTGTACTGGGGAACCCAATCTCAAACCATAAGAGTAACGAAGAATCTTGAAATAAACCCGAAAGGAGGTATAAGCTGGCGTTACCTTTCTGGGGACGGGTGGGTTCTTCAGCACGGACCGGAAAAATACCAAGGCCAAGCCCGCCGCACAGGGGGGACACGACGGCGAGTAACGCCGTCCAAAGCGGGTTTTTCAAGTACGTTTATTGGTCATAAAGCCTTATCTCTCCCGTCGGTGATTGGTTGTGTGGGGGGGTTCGGTTCCCTTTTAATGGGGGGGGACAGATACAAATCTCTCAAAGTGAAAAGGGTACTGGGAGGAGCGATACTTCGAAATTGGCTGATCTGGGTGTGGGTTTCCTAAGGGCCTCTTGCTTCATCCCATCGGAAGTCAGGATAACCTTTTACCTCACAGGGGAAAAAGTGCACCTCGAAAAAAACTGATATAGAAGGTTGGACGCCGTGGAAGGGAGAATTATGTTATAAGGGAGAAAGCTTTAGTCGGGGGAAACAAAAAAAGAATTCTCCCTCTGGGGGGAAGGGAGGAACACCACAGTAAAATGAAAGTAGGATTTAAAAAGGGCAACACAATAAATCCCACTTAAATTGGAACAACTCTCCAAGACGAGAAAAGTCTCCTCTCTTGGTGTTTGTGAGAAAGGGGAAAAAAAAAATATCCTTAATTGGGAAGGGGGGGGGGTGGGGGGGACGGGGGAACATTTCTTTATTTCGCAGCTAGGGTGGAGCCGATTTCGGGGTCATAGGGGGGGGGGGGGGGATGTCGGGCAAGGGGAAGCTGCAAGGTGGAACCTCTTTGCTAAAAAGTACTATGGAGACAATGTTCGACCTGGGGCCTCTTTTTACCTGTGGGATAATTTGGTCAATAGTCTCCTGAACCCAGGAAGAAACTGATGAAAAGGACTCGTGTACGGGCTAGGGGGGGTCATGAAGGGACTCCTTGGGGGTCAACTTTTTTTTGGTGTAAAGCAGAAAACATGTGATTGAGCAAAACGAAGACTTCAAAGAGAAGTGGCCCCTACACGGGCCAATAATGAACCTGGGCCTAAGGTCCGGGGTTGTAAGGAAATTAAAAAGGGCCTTTAATGTTAATGAACGCAATACGATCTTTTGTCTGTGAGGAAAACAGACGACTCTGCGTAAATGAAAAAAGTGAGGTAACTACACTCTGGGAAAAGAGCTCGCCCCACAAACCCGAAAGTTAGGGCGTAAAAGGATCTCTTAGTCCCTCTCCGGGGCACGTTCTTGCAAAAATCTGATGGGGGGGGGGACGGCAGTCACAAAACTTACCTGAGGGGGCCTAACACGCCTGGCCCAAAGACGCAGCGGGAAAAAAGATACTATGAAAAGGAGACGGCACTGGAAGGGAAACGGGGGTTTTTGCACGCCCTGCAAAGGGGAGGAGCGAAAAAGCCAAGCAGCCGAAAGGCCGGCGCAAGCAATCGGTGAAGCATATGTGGACAGACAGTTTGTATGAAAAGACTCCAACACAGCGCCAGGGGAAGGAAAGGGGACGAACCAAGTGAAGAAAGGGAACCTTGTCCAATAAGAAAGTAAAAAGATGGTCATGGAACGTACCATAAAAAGTCCCAATAGAACCAGACGAGGACCCCCAGGACTTGAAAGGTTCAGCAACTCACATAACCCAAACCCTTAGCCAGGACAGAGAGGGGTGTCGGTTAAACCAAAACAGAAAGTTAAAGGGGATGACGGTGCAGGCGCGCTGGGAAAAGGGAACGATGAGGCGGCGGGGGAAAGGTCTGGGAAATCACGCAAAGGACTGTTGGGACTTTGTGGCACAGTCGTGAGAAGGGGGTCAAGGGGCGTGGAGGAAAGAAAAAGGACGGTTGAAAGAGAAAGAGGAGACCGCCCCGCCGTCCGCGGTATCGAGAAGCCTCAAGCGTGAGTTGGGTCCGTCAACGATTGTTAACTGGGGCAACACGCCCTCGCGAGGATGCAAGTTGGAAACGGGACAAAAAAAAACTGCCGAAATGGATAGGACCTAACAGGTGGGCTAAAGTGTAAAAAAGGGGCCAAAATGGAAACCACACAATCGAGGGATCGTGGGGAGCATCTAAAGGATGGGCCCAAATTCAGGGGGGGGGGGGGTACTTAATTGTTCTGCGGATTACTGGGGGGGAGCTTTGGAGTCTTTTCAGGGGAGGGCATTGATGCAAAGACGACAAGGGACCGCAGAAGGAATACATTTTGGGTGAAAGGGGGGACTTCCCAGAAAGAAGAATGCCGACCTCGCGGGGCAGGTTGGGGAACAAAACTGAACGGATTGAATATCCCTATTAAATACAGTCCAGCACTTAAGCTTGAGAGTGAAAACAGTCGGAAAACGGGTTTATCAGCAGAAGTCCGTGATTTGGGCGGCGGGGGGGGAACACGTCAAGGGGATTTTGGGGGGATGACAGAGAAAGTCAATTATGGCAAAAAGGAGGTCAGTCTCCGACCACGGACTGATGGACTTGTGTAGAGGACTTGGACTTCAAACCAAGGCTAGCTTCGTGTACGAAAGAGGGATAGGGCGGGTCTAGAGGAACTGTTGCTCAGGGAGGGATGGGAAATTTACCATAATTGACCCAATACGGACAGATCTAACCAGCAAAAGTGAAAAACAATAAACAGTCGGCCTCCAAAAAGGACCGTGCAGGGCATGAGGGTAAGGAACTTGTGTAAAACCAGCAGTACCAGGGGACTCAAGCATCGGGTAAATCCTTAATCAGACAAACAACAGAGCAACACCCTCTGTGGGACCCGAAAAGCTTTGTCGGTAAGCCTCGAAAAAACGTTCCACCTGAAATAATGGGGCGACGAACTGGTAAATAAGGAAAAAAATGTACGATCAACGGGTCGGATTATCCATTGGCTGGGGCATGGGGATAAAAAAGACAAAGAAATAGAAAACCAGTCCTACACGGTCACTGGAAGGGACGTGACTAACATCAGGTGGTAGTGAACAGCCGGGCGAAAAAATCCAGGAATACGCCGTGGGTGTTTGGGGGGGGGGGGGAAGGGGTAGCGGGGGGGGTGTTGTTTTAACGAAGTCTTAAGATCAGGTGAGGACAGACTGGGGGGAAGAGGGGAAGGGCATGGGGTCAAAGAGGGGGGGAGGGAATTGTAAGAGGACGGCAGGAGGGTCAAAAAAAATGATGGTATGGGGTGAGGGATAACATTTGAAGCCGTCAATGTTGAGACGAGGGATTTTGCGAAGAAATCTTCCTAAAATCAAAAACCAGTATAGGCGGAAAATAGGAGAGGAGCTTGGGTCCGTAGCTCTACCTCAGCTCTGGACATCTAATAATCCGCACCACGACTCGTGAGTGCCCCTCGTCGGGGAACACGCGACCAAGACCCTGATGCTACACGGGAACAACTTTAGGGACGAGAATTCGCCGACTGTCAAAACAACGTTGTCGAGGTACGGTTAAAAAACTTCAAAGGTGGGTGTATGGGGGTCAGGTAGAAATACCTCGGGGTTCAGGATGCCCTTCTACTCTACGCTACCTCGTTGGGAGTGAAACGGGACTAAATGCGTCAACGGCTTGAGGTAGACGGTTTTTACTGGGTGAAAAACTGGAAACAGGACCACAGGGACAGTCCCTGGACCAAGTTGAGAACCTGGGATGGTGTAAGGGAGGCTACCCGATTAGGGTGGTTCCAGGACTGGTAAAAAGGACAGAAAATCCGGGCCAAGCTGGGGGGCTGGGGTGATCGTTACTGACTGGCTAGAGAGCACAGGGACCTTTCCATTGACTGGGAAAAAAATTCAAATGCTCAAAGCAGAAATTTCCGCTACGAGGGAGCCTGTTGGGCGGAAAGGTGGAGGGGTCTGATAGGGTTCAGGTGATTGGGGGGAAGCGGAACCTCGGTCCCTGTGAGGCCTTTAAGCAAGGCAAACGAAGAATTGCTCAAAAAGAATCTTCAAAAAATGTAAGGACTCATCCTCGCGAAGAACGTGCGGGGAGGAAAAAGCGAGTCAAAGGATAAGGCGTCAAAACCCTGTGGGCACCAATGAACCTTACGAGCGCTGCACCCCGGGGCTAGCTAGGTAGGAGAAAAAACGACAGTGAAAGGTGAATAGGAAAAGTGGGACAGGAAGGAATCTCCACACGCGCCCAGGAAAACCCGGGCGAATGTGCAAGCTATGAGGGCCCTTTCAGAGTTTGGGCTTAGGAGGTTAATAATTTTGGACGGGAACCCGACATAACGTCAAAGAATTACGGGGGCGGAATGAAACCCAGTATGAAAGGATGAAATCGGCTTCAAATATGGGGGGGGGTTTCGTTGAAGAGCAACATCACCAAGGGGAAAACGAAAAAATCAAGAATCAACAAGGGGCATGAAGATGGCCAGACTGCATTCCCAGTTGGGTGTCAGGGAATTTAGGGGGGCTAGAGGGGCCGGTCAGAGGATTTGTGTGTTCAGGGGGTTTGGACCAAAGGGGGACAGGTGGGGGGTAAGCTGGGGCAGACTATGATTCAAAATCGCCTTCTGAAAAACAAAGGGGGGTTGGGATATTTTCCGAAACTGTCATGCCAAAACCCTAACGAGGGAAGGGCTGGCCTTGAAAGGAAGGGGGATCTAGGTCTAAGACATGATGAGGACGGATTAAAGGGCCGTTGGACTGGAGGAAATGTCGTTCTCTGGGGCAAACGTGCGTTCGCTTTTCGACAAAATCGGTCGACAAGACAGGGGAGAATAGGGAAAAACACACCGGGATCCTGACTGCGTGGGAAACAACCTGCAAGCATTACGTCCCAAAAGAAAATCCGAAAAGGGCATGAAAAAAACATCTCGCGGGAGGGGTTTTCAGGACAAAAAATCCGGAGCTGGGGTTTTGTGGCATGGGAGGCCTGAGAAGGGTTGTAAGAGGGAGGGGTGGTAGAGAGGGGGCAAGGGAGTGGAATGTCCGAGAAAATGAAAAACGTACGGCTTTCTTACCTGGCAAGGCTCTCAATGGGAATAAGGTTGACAGGTCAAGCTGTGAAGGAAAAGTGTCTCGAACAACTGAAGACCCGGCGCGGCACGGAGGGGGTTCGAGAGTTGCAGCAGTCACCAAAGGGGCCTTTGGGGGGTGAAGGGGGGTTGGGGGAACGAAGCTCCGTCAGCACCCACACGGACACAACGGACAAAACCCGCTCCTGGGGGAAGAGATCTGAACGGGCTATGCCCTCTACTAAGGCGTGCCGGTTACTTAAAAAATCGATCTTTGGGATGCAGCAAAAACATCCTCCGAGGAGTGAACAAAGGATCTGCTGACGGTCTGGGACCCAAGTCCAACAAACGGGTAGGATTAAAAGAAAAAAAGAAGGATTTGACACAGAAAAGGGAGAAGATCCGGGTTGCACAGAATATTAGTGGGAGGTTTGTCTCTCCACTAGGGAAATAAAAGAAGACAAATTACAAGGACAGAATGTGAACAAAAGTTTGCCGGAAGAAGCAAAGGGGGTCAAAACAAAAAAAAAAAAAAAAAACAACAAAAAAAAAAAAAACAAAAAAAAACAACCACCCACAAAAACCACAGTAAGGAGAACGGTGCTGGTGAAGTGTTTTGGGGCCGGCAAGAGTTCTTGGGTCTCTGAAAAAAGTACCACGCATGCGGAACACGACCAGCTCACAACGAGGTAACCGCGGGGGAGACGTGGG